>Ga0105103_10000734_pt1 | contig 18413 bp, 12 predicted proteins | sample PPLLaktember2015_2_FD_79107 | JGI IMG/M metagenome (GOLD analysis project Ga0105103, IMG submission 79107) | Freshwater sediment microbial communities from Prairie Pothole Lake near Jamestown, North Dakota, USA - PPLs Lake P7 Core (6) Depth... | ecosystem: Environmental > Aquatic > Freshwater >...
CGCCATGTTCGTGCGCGCCAAATGCCGAGGGCGACGAGCAGCAGCGTGACGGTGGCAAGGATGTACTGTGCCCACGGCATGACCGACAGAACACCGGCGATCAGCGGATCGTCTGGCGAGATCACGCCGATCTGCCGTGCGGCAAAGTCAGGATAGAGCACCAATCGGCCGAGAAGGCTGAAATAGACCTGCAGGTTGCTCCAGAACCGCGTGCCGAGTTCCGTCAGAAGACTGACATCGTTGGAGGTGAAATAGTGTGTGAAGAAGAGCCGCGTGTTGCGCATGGGCGGATTCTCGATCGCCGCGATGACGACCTCATTCCGAATGAACCAGAGCGCATAAAAGAGGAGTGAAACGAAAAGGATCAGGAGTGCGCGGCGAGGCTGCTTGAGGTAGAAGAAATAGCCGACCGCGCCAAGCATGAGCGTCAGGCCAACCTCACGCAGAACGATGCCCGCGACGATCGTCGCGATGAGGCCCGCTTCGGGGAGGCCGTGCAACTCCGGCTGGGCGGTCAGGCGTTCCGCCAGCATGAAGAACACAATGACGCAGACGGCGAACGGAATGTCCGAAAGGACTTGCGTCGAGTAGACGAGCATCAGCGGATTGATCGCCAACACGGCGGTTCCGACCAACGCCTCGCGTTCTCCGATGGTATTCCGAAGCCAGCGGTGGAAGAGGAGCAGCACGACGAGACCGAAAAGCACCGTCGTGGCTTTCGCGGCAGCGACACTTCCCGGGAGAAGGAACGCGGCCGGAGTGATCAACAGCGGATAGAGCGGCGCGTGGACGACGTATCGTGTCGGTTCGGGATGTGCGGTATCTTTGAATCCGTCGAAGTTCGCGAGGGACTCTGCCCACAACAGATAGCGGGCGGAATCCGGTGTGTACATCAACATCTCGTTCAGCGAAGCGACACCGACGAGCAGGTAGAGAAGCACGATGGCGACAAGGGGCTTGCGAAGGTATCGTCCGACATTCATCACGTCACCGTTGGAATTGCAGATTGAACACGACGATCTCAGGGACATTCCCCGTGCGAACCGGCGGTCCCCATGTTCCGACGCCGGAAGAAACGTAGATGAAGGTCGACGCCTTCTGCTTCAAGCCCCAACTAACCTCATACACCGCTTCGGCGATGTAGTTGAACGGCCAAAGCTGTCCGTTGTGCGTGTGTCCCGAGATCTGGAGGTCTGCGCCAAAGTCCACGGCCGGCTGCAGGTCGATCGGCTGGTGGTCCATGAGGATGATCGGCAACGAACGGTCGATCGACCCGGCGAATTCCTCGAGCGGTCGACGCTCTTTCCCCTCGAATTGCCTTCTGCTCACGTCCTCCCTGCCGACAAGAACGATCGCGTCGTCGACCGTCGCGGTCGAATCCCGCAGCAAGCGAACGCCGTGTTCGGTCAGATAGGCCGCGGCTTCCTCCACCCCTCCGATGAATTCATGATTCCCCGTGATCCCGTACACGCCCAGCCGGCTCTTGATCCGTTTGAGGCTCTCCCCCAGGTCCTGCCGGATCACCGGTTCGAGGTCCTCATCGATGACGTCGCCGGCGAAGAGCACGAGGTCCGGATCGAGCGCGTTGATATCCTCGACAATGCGTGCAAAGAATCGTCGGCACACCAGCGTGCCGAGATGGACATCCGAAACGGCGACGACCTTCAGCGAGGGGACCGCCGATCGCTTCGCAATGGTGAGTTCAATCGTCCGTACGCGAGGAGTGCGGGCGTTCAGATGACCGTACGTCACGGCGAGGGCAACGACCACAAGTATGCCTGCAGCGATGAGCTGTCGCCCCGTCATGCTAAGCGAGCGGAGAGATCCTGGAAAGAACGGAACGAATCGGTCGAAGAGACGGAGGAGGTCGATGCACAGAAGAATGAGGAGAAAGTACGCCATCGCCGCAAGCCAGAACGAACCGGTCCAGACGAGAACATCGCTGAACCAGGAAAGCGCCACGTGTTCGAGGACCCGTCCCGCTATAAAAGAGAGCGCAAGCATCCAAAACAGGGCGGCATAGGCTGTCCGCCATGGAGACTCGGCCGGGATCGTCTGCCATCCTCGAAGAAAGATGTAGGTATTGATCAGACCGTATATGGTGAGGACGACCGAGAAGAAGATGAGAAACATCTGCGTGCGAGTCATTGTTCAAGCGGTTCCCGATGTTATGTGAGAATAGATGAATAAGGGGCGAAATTCAAGCAATCTGCGGCTCGTTCGTTGAATCTCCCCCGATATTTGGCTACCATGCATGCACACTGTGAACAGAGGGACATTGTGGACGAATTCATGCAGGCAGCGATCGAGGAAGCGCGCATGGGGTTGGCAGAAGGGGGCATTCCCATCGGCTGTGTGCTCGTCAAAAACGGAACGATCATCGCGCGCGGCAGAAACCGGCGGGTACAGCAGAACGACCCCATCCTGCACGCCGAGATAGACTGTTTGCGCAACGCGGGGCGGATCGGGTCGTATGCCGGTGCGACACTCTATTCAACCTTGATGCCCTGTTTTCTCTGCGCGGGAGCGATCGTACAGTTTGGCATCGAGCGTGTCGTTGTGGGCGAGGCACGTACCTTCCCGGGGGCGCAGGGATTCATGGAAGATCACTGGGTCACGGTCATCGATCTGGACCTCGATGAGTGCGCCGAAATGATGAGCCAATTCATTTCGGCGAAGCCCGCCCTCTGGAACGAGGACATCGGAAAGAGTTGACGGATGGCATATCAGATCGAAATGATGCGCACGGCCATTGCACTCGCCGTCGAGAATGTTCGGCACGGCGAAGGCGGTCCATTTGCGGCGATCGTCGTGAAGGCAGGGCGCATTGTCTCCCGTGGAACGAACCGCGTGACGACCGCGAACGATCCCACTGCGCACGCGGAGGTCGTGGCGATCCGGGAGGCATGCGGGACGCTCGGGAGTTATCAATTGGAGGGGTGCGAGATCTACACCACATGCGAGCCCTGCCCCATGTGCCTCGGCGCCATCTACTGGTCGAGAGCGGACCGGGTATACTTCGCCTGCACGCAAGCGGATGCGGCCGCAGCCGGCTTCGACGATTCGTTCATCTATCAGGAGATCAGCATTCCCCCGGATCAGCGGAGGATTCCCATGATCCAGCACCAGCGGACGGAGGGACTCGCGGTCTTCGAAGCGTGGGAAAAGAAGGAAGGGAAGGTGAGGTATTAGAGATTGCGGATTGGGGATTGAATAGAAACAATCAGTATCTCCGGACCTTCGGGTCGATCTTTGTCGACCAGGCATCGATGCCGCCTGAAAGATTGTGAACGTCGGTGAAGCCCTGGTAACGCAGGAAGGCGACCGCATGCTGACTGCGGATGCCGCTGTGACAGAGCACGATGGTCTTTCGATTCGGGTCGAGTTCTTGAAGGCGCTTCGGTAATTCCCCCAAGGGGATCAACATTCCTCCAATATTCGCGATTCTGTACTCATTCGGCTCCCGGACATCCAGCAGTACAAAATCTTCGTTCGCATCTTTCAATTGCTTCAAATGAAACACATTCAAATCGTTCATCGCGTTTCCTCAGGTGTGAGAACATTCTCGCCTCCCGCTTGAACTTCTCAACAATGCAACGCGATCCGTTGTTCCTCAGTCGACGCAGTTACCCCAGCCGCCGCAAGATCATCCGGTTCTGATGGTTGCAGATGTCCTTCCCCTCCGGAGTGAACAGGTAGTCGATCCGGTCCTTGTAGAATTCTGCGATCTTGCCGCGGACCATCTTCAGCGTGCTGTTCAGGAACTTGTTCTGTTCGGTGAACCCTTCGCCGAGCACAGCGACCGCCGAAGGGAGCCATCGTTCCGGGAACATGCCAGCGTATTCACCTCCCGTGCGATAGGCCCCGACCTGTTGTTCCAGAAGCCGCAACACGGCATCCTCCCCTTCCGGCGTGGCCAACGTGATCCCATTCTCCCGAATGTAGCGAAGCACTGCATCCTTGTTCGGCACGAGCAGGGCGGCCGTGTAGGGGGATTGATTATTATAGAGCATGACCTGGTCGATGTAGGGGGAATGGCCGACCAGCGCCTCTTCGATCCCTTCGGGGCTGTACTTCTCTCCGTCGTGAGCGATCAGCAGGCTTTTCGCCCGACCGAGCACATACAAGAAATTATCTGCATCAAGATATCCGAGATCGCCGGTATACAACCAGCCATCGCGGAGCGTCTCCGCCGTCGCGCGATCGTTCTTCCAGTATCCCATCATGACATTCTCACCGCGGACGACGATCTCTCCCTTCTCCCCGACCGGCAACGCACGTCCTGCCTCGTCACAGATCTTCACATCGAGATCCCGAACGATCGACCCGGAGGAACCCAACTTGTGCCGCTTCGGCACGTTGGCCGAGATGATCGGCGCGGCCTCGGTCAGTCCGTATCCCTGATACATCGGGATCCCGATCGCGTAGAAGAACCGCTGCAGTTCGATATCGAGCAACGCCCCTCCGCCAATGAAGAATTCCAGCCGTCCGCCAAAATTCGCGCGGATCTTCTTGAATAAGATCATATCGAAAAGGCCGTATTGCATCCGCTGCATGAGACTCGCGTTCTTTCCGCGGTCCCATCCGGTCCCGTTATATGCGATCGCGTTCGCCATCGCGCGTTCGAACAGCCGCTCGACCTTCTCTCCTTTTTCCCTGATCCCCTTTTCGATGTTCTTCCGGAAATTCTTGGCGAGTGCCGGAACGCTGAGCAAGAACGTCGGCCGCATTTCGCGAATGTTGACCGGAATATTCTTCAACGTGTCCATCGGCGTCTTCCCCAGCTGGACGGACGCCATACTCGCACCATTTGCCATGAGGGTGTAGATGCCTGCCGTGTGGGCAAAGGCATGATCCCACGGCAGAATGAGCAAGGAACAATAGGATTCGGGAATTGGCAGGAGCGCAGTCGCCTGCTCGACATTCGCCGTGTAGTTCCGGTGCGACAACATGATGCCTTTCGGATCAGCGGTCGTGCCGGACGTGTAGCAGATGTTCGCCGCATCCCCCTCTTTGATCGTGCGCCATCGCTCTTCGAACTCCGACGCGTGTGCCAACAGAAACGCCTTTCCACGGGCGAGCAAATCGGTGAATGCGAGCTCATCCTGAGCGGCGTCCGCCGGACCGTCCAGCAGGATGGTCTTCTCCAATTCCGGAAGGTCCTTCTTGATCGCCGCGATCTTCGCCGCCTGAGCGCCCGAAACCACAACCATTCGGCATCCGGAATGCGCCAGCCGGAACTTCAGGTCGTTCAGTTCTTCGATCTTGACGGACAGTGGAACGTCGATCGCTCCCGCGAACATCATTCCAAGCTCCGCAACAACCCAGTCATTCCGCCCTTCCGAGATCAGCGCCAGCCGGTCTCCTGGGCGGACTCCGAGGCTCATCAATCCCGCCGCGCATTGGTGCACGCGGGCCTGCGCTTCCTTGTAGGTCGTCGACTGATAGGAATCGGCCCGCTTCTCCCAGAGGAGGACGTTGGAGCCGTAGCGGGAAACGGAGTTCTCGAAGAGATGCGGGATGGTTCGGGGGGATGAGGGCATGGCCGTTAGTGATTGGCAGTTGGCGATTAGCGGTTCGTGGTTTGCTATTTGGTCCAGAGGCGGACCTGGTTGCGGCCGCCGCGTTGGGCTTCATACAGTGCTTCGCGGACGGCAAGGAGCAGATCGCGTTCGGTCTTTCCGTGCAGCGGGAACACGGCCGCTCCCACGCTCACGCTCGTTTGAATTCCTTTTCCTGCATACGTTCTGTCCGCGATGCGCTTGCGCAAGTCTTCGGCATAGACCATCGTCTCGTCCACGGAGGAATGGGCGCGCAGAACGATACACTCATCGAACCCATATCGTCCGGCGACATCCATGGGCCGTTGCGAGACCCGGATCTCGTCCGCCACCTCGCGCAGTGTATGCTTCGCCGAATCAGCGCCGTAGGTCAAGGCGATATGTTTGTAGTTGTCGATGTCGAGCAACAGAAGGCCGACCTGTTCCCCCACTTCTTCGCCTCTGGCCAGTGTCTCCTGCAAGCGATCCAGGAACGCGGGATATTTCTTCAATCCCGTTTCATGGTCGATGGTGTCCAAGTGGAGGTTTTCCTCGAACTGCCGGGACTTGTGCAATGCGAGCGCAGCGAAATCGGCGAACGCCTGCAGCATCCGGATATCCTCCGTCGCGAAGGATCGCGGCGAGGCGTTGTCGACGTGGAGATATCCCAGCGCCCGATCGTCGACCATCATCGGCACACAGACGCAGGATGCAAAGGGATGCTCGAGCGCGACCTCCGCGGCCCGCTCGGGGGATTGGGCGGCATCTTCGATCAGGAGCGGTGCGCCGGTCCAGAGCAACCTGCCGATCGGTCCGGTCGCAAGTCGTCGGTGGTACTCCTTCGCGAATGTGTGAGAAACACCCTGCGAAATGGCGATGTGGAGATATTCGGTGGAAGGATCAACAACGATGATGGCACATGATCGACAGGCTGTGAGCCGCGTGATTCGATCGACCACCAGGGCAAAGACCTTCTCGTGCTGGTTGGTCGATCGGAGGAGGGCCAAGACCTCCGTGACAAAATGTAAGCAGTCGTCGGGTTTCATGATGCTCACCTCCGTGTCGTGATGTGAGTATCGTGCTTTCGTCGCCCCTGGGGTTACCTTCTATCAATCCCCCAACGAGTGATTTCCAATCCCCTTCTTCTGCATCACGCGTTCGATCTCCTCGATGGTGCGCGGTGCCTGCAGCGAAAGCACCTTTGGCCCGTCCGTCGTGACCAGAACATCGTCCTCGATCCGGATGCCGATATTCCAGTACCCCTCGTCGCACGGACTACCGGCTGGGATGTACAGACCCGGTTCGATCGTCAAGACCATGCCCGCCTTCAGCGGCGCGCCCATCACGCCCACATCGTGGACCTCCAACCCGATGGGATGGCTGACGCCGTGCGGGCAATACTTGGTGAGCCCTTTCGCATCGCTGATGATGCCGAGGTCCATGAGCCCTTGCGCCAGGACTTCATACGCTTTCTTCTGCGCCGCATTGGACGAGGCGCCGATCACCATTTCGCGGATGGCGGCCTCTTCCGCTGCCAGGACGATCGTGTAGATCGAACGCTGTGCTTCGGTAAATGTACCATTCACCGGGATCGTGCGCGTCACATCCGCCGAATAGCCGCCAAACTCCGCCCCGATGTCCATGAGCACAACATCGCGCTCCTGCATCTCGCGGCGATTCGCTTCGTAATGGAGGATCTGTGAGTTGGGTCCCGAACCGACGATGGAGGGAAATCCTGTATACTCCGCTCCCAACCGGGCGAAGCAGTACTCGATCACTGCCTGGAGTTCGAATTCCTTCATGCCCGGTTCACAACTCTTGAACGCCTCGATCTGGGCCGTCGTCGTCGCATCGATCGCTGCCTGCAGCAACGCGATCTCCGCGGGACTCTTGATGCTCCGCATTTCGGACAACACCGAATTGAGGTTCTTGAGCTCGAGGTCTGGATACTTCGCCTTGAGTTCATTCCTGATCTCGCGCGAGGTGACGAACCGCTTCCCCGAGACCGGATCATTGACAACCTCCGGAAGGGAGTGAGCGTAGTACAGGGTTCTCCTCCCGGCGATGGCACGCGCAAACACCTCGCTGAACTCTTCATGTGGAAGGGCTGCGCTCAGAGTCCCCTCTGCACCAAATCCGAGTTCTTTCATCGCTCCTTCCACGCCGAGCCGATCTCCCGTCCATTGCGAGGAGCCGCCGGTGACGAACAGGATCTCCCGAACGGTCCGGTTGTCCTTCAGGGTCAGTCCGGAGGGGACGAGCACCAACGTCGCTCCCCATTCGTCGCATCCTGTGAGATACAGGAAGTTCGAGTTCTGCCGGTAGCGATAGTTGACATCGCCGTTGCGCTGGTCGGTGTCGTTCGCGCGGAACACGGCGACGGAGGAGGAGTCCATCCGGCTCAGCACCGTCGCGCGGCGCGTACGATATTCTTCCGGAGTAATCGCGGGACGGCTTGCCCAGGTTGTGCTGCTCAGGAGCAGAAGCGCAACGATCAGTCGGGTACTCTGTGTTCGGCGTGCCATCATCGTTCAGTTCAGAAGTTTGATGACATTCTTGGATGTGGTGGTCATCAGCTGCGCGCCGCTTTGCGCACCCGAAAACGTTTGTGTCACTTCGGAATCCGTGGTCGCGTCGTACTCCACGAGCAGACCAGCCTTCGGTGCGAAGTGGAGCGTCCCCGCAATCTTCGTCGAGCCGTCCACGGTCACATCCATCCCGCGTGCGGTTCCCGCCCCTTCCATGGCCGACACGCCATTCACCGTGATCTTCCACGCTTCATGCGCCCCCTTCGTTTCCTTCCCCACGGCCTGGAAGTCGATGTTCGGCCGGATCACCATCGTCACGCCGCCATTCTTCGTGGTATCCGGCGTATTTTCCTTCCATGCTCCGTTGGCTTCCAGAGGGGCATCCGGGAGCGTCACGAGCAATCGTTTAAGCAATTCGGTCGGGGCACCGCCCAGCATCATCGACATGCGGCCCGCGACGACCGTATCGATGGTCGTGAAGGAAACGAGCTTCCCGCGGTCCGAAACGACCAGCCGGACGCGCTTGCCGACGTAGTCGCTCAGTTCCATCGTGCTATCACGTAGCCCCATCATCGGAACATTGATCATCGCGGTCGCCCGCTCGAGCGTCGCGATCAGTTCCAACCCCTCAGACGTCATTCCCTGAGACACCATAGCGGTCACGAACGACAGTTTTGAATCGGCAGTGAACTCCATCCCGCCCATCGACCCGCTCGTCCTGGAATCGGTGGTGACTTCATACCGGTAGGTCTTCCCTTTTTCGAACTTATAGCGAAACTTCTCGCCGGCGGTAAGCACTAGAGAGAGCGAAAGGGCCAGCAATATCAGCACAGCGACAACGCGTTTCATTGAGGGCTCCGAGGAATGAGTGGGGTGAAATGACGCCCTATGGTAGGGATTTTTTCTTCTTCCGGCAAGACGATGAAGCGTTTTAAGTCAGACTAAAACTTCGTATGTTTGGACGGTCGGAGCACACGAAGCGAAGGAGATGCCATGGCGGTCCCCAAATTGCAGTCGTTGACGCTCGTTTCCATCATCGAACGCACCGTGCGCGAGTACGTTGAACGGCCGGCGCTCGGGTATGCAGGCGAATCCTTGATGTCGTACCGCGAGTTCGGCCAGCAGATCGAGCATCTTGCGCGATTCCTCCAAGAACAGGGGATCCAGCACGGAGACCGGGTTGCGCTCCTCGGCGAGAACAGTCCGCAGTGGCCGATCGCGTACTTCGCGATCAGTACGTGCGGCGCCGTCGTGGTCCCGATCCTGCCTGACTTCCACCCCTCCGAGATCAGCCATATTCTCCGTCATTCAGAAGCACGGGTCCTGTTCGTCTCCGAACGCTTTTATCACAAAGTGGAAGACCTTCATCTCGGGGCGTTTCAGTGTGTCATCCTCCTGGACGACTTTTCCATCATCAATCCCCAAACGTCGAAGGCCACGCTTCGGCGCCTCATCGAGGAAGGGAGCAGGGAACTCAGAAAGATACGAAACGTGGCCATGCGGCTTGTCGGCAAGTTGCGGGTGGAAGTGCGTCCCGACGACATTGCGGCGATCATTTATACTTCCGGGACCACGGGCCATTCGAAAGGGGTCATCCTCTTGCACCGGAACATCGCGAGCAACGTTCTCGCCTGCGCGGAGATCCAGGATGTTCACGAACGGGACCGATTCCTCTCGATCCTTCCGTTGGCCCACGTGCTTGAATGCACCATTGGCATGATCCTCGCCATCACACAAGGAGCGTCGATCAACTACCTGCGCAAGCCCCCCACGGCCGCGGTCATGCTCCCGGCGCTCGAAGTCGTCAAGCCGACGGTGATGCTCACCGTTCCGCTCATCATCGAGAAGATCTTCAAAGCACGCATTCTCCCCCAAATCAAGTCGAAGGTCCTGCTTCGAATGCTCTACAAGCTTCCGGCCATGCGAAAGCGCATCCACAAGGCCGCCGGGAAGAAACTCATGAAGACGTTTGGGGGCCAGTTGAAGTTCTACGGCATTGGCGGCGCCAAGCTGGCCGCGGATGTCGAGCTCTTCCTACGCGAAGCCGGGTTCCCTTACGCGATCGGGTACGGATTGACAGAGACTTCCCCGCTTATCGCGGGGTGCACGCCTTCGTTGACGAAGTACCGCTCTACGGGGCCGGTCGTCCCGGGCATGCAAATTCGCATCGCAGATCCGGATCCAAAATCCGGCATTGGCGAGATCCAAACACGCGGCACGAGCGTCATGCACGGATACTACCGGGATCCAGAACGGACTGCAGAGGCGTTCACGCCGGACGGCTGGTTCCGCACCGGGGACCTTGGGACCATCGACGATGACGGTTATCTCTATATCAAGGGGCGTCTCAAGAACATGATCCTCGGGCCGAGCGGCGAGAACATCTATCCTGAGGCGATCGAATCGATCATCAATCAGTCGGACGTCGTGCTGGAATCCCTCGTATTCGACGACCAGGGAACGATCACGGCGCGCATCCATTTGGACTACGAGAAGCTGGACGAGCAGTTCGCGTCAGAGGGATTCACGGAATCTCAGTCGAAAGAACGAATCGTACTGCTCTTGGAGGAGATCAAGCGCACCACGAACGAGCAGGTGTCTGTATTCTCACGACTCAGTCGCGTGATCGAGCAGACGGAACCGTTCGAGAAGACACCGACACAGAAGATCAAGCGGTATTTGTATGCGGGACAGAGGGGGGAGGAGTAGGAAAAGCAGATTTGGTGATTTTGGCCAATTGGTGATTTGAGATTTGTGATTGTAGATTGGGGAGATGAGAAGCAAAAGGCAGAGCGCATTCATCAGAACTGTCTCTGAAGAACACTCCCTGCCTTTTCCATCCTCACTGCTGTACAATGTTCCCCCGTCTTACCACTCACGACCTACTACTTGATACTCCCCTCAGTTCACCACCATCAGCACCTTCACGCCTGCTCCCGCTTTGTCCTTGCTGACGTAGCCGATCGCTCCTGGCGTTGAAGCCACCTTGGCAACCACGTCGTCCTCCGTGGCAACTCCCTCCGGCGGGGTGCCGTTGCCGGTCAGCTTCGCCTTGAGCCACACCTTGCGCATCTCTGCGCCCGGCTTCCCGATCATCTCGAAGAACTTCACTTTTGTCGGGGTATCGGAGGTCAGATCGAACAACTTCACCTTCGCCCCGCCGACCTCGTTCACGACAAGATTGTACAGGTTCTTCACCGTCGTCTCGTCGAGAGACGATACTGCCACATCTTTGTTCGCGATCACCGCAACTTGAGCAAGTGCGGATGAAGCGGCGAACGCTCCGAGCGCTATAACCAACGCGCACAATTTCATTGTCCGTTTCATGGGTCTCTCCTTGTTCAAGTCGTTAGAATGCATAACTTACGCCGGCGGAGAACTGCAGTTCCTCAAAGCCCCGGATCGGATTGACGGGCTCCTGCGTGTCGTACCGCGCATGATTGTTCGTGAATTGGAATTTCAGCACGACCGCTTCATTGACGCTGTAGAATGCGCCCAGATGATATCCGTAGTAACCGTCAAGGCCGAAATAGAACGGATCGACAGAGTCGTTCAGGTAGTCATACATCGCATAGACCGCCAAGTCATCGGTGACATTATACTGAAGTGTCGCATAGTAGAACTCCTTGTCGAAGCTCTTGCCGATGAAGTACGGATCTGCGGCGTTCCAGGCCGTAAGCGAATCATCAGTTGCGCTCGACGTGTTGGATGAGACCTTCAAGTACTCACCGGTGAGTGTGAATCCCGCAAGCGACGCGGTGAAGTCGGCACCGAATTTCGCGCGGGGGATGTCTCCGAGATCGACCGTAGTACCGTCAACATCCTTCACGAACGCCCGCTGATTGGCGCGGTCGGTGGCGTAGGAGATCCCCGCCCGGATATCTCCATATCGGAATCCAACTCGCCCGCCGCGGCTCAGATAGGCAACGGCACTCTGGCCGTACGCAACGTAGCCGGGAATCATATCGTTGTCGGGGGAAGACATGAACGAACTCGGCGGATTTCCCATGAACGCGGAGTATTCCAGCACCAGGGTGCCGACGGGAACCGCGCCGTTCAAATGGAGCAACGAACGCTGCGGAAGGATGTTGAAGATGTCGACGAGATTGCCGGTGTTCGCTTCATAGAGCTTCGGACGAAGCACGTAGGGAAGGAGCGGCGTCTTGTTGTAGATCTCAAACATCGCGTTGAACTGCGGAATGACCATCCCGAACTTCACCTTCAGCCACGGCTTGTAGTCCCACCGGATGTACGCCTCCTGAACATTGAAGGATCCGAATCCGTTCGCGCTCGAGTAGTTGTTGATGTATTCGAAGTTGATCAATCCAGAAAGGCCATCACCAAAGTCCTTCGCGAAAAGAACATTCAGTTGATTGATCCCCATGTAGTTGTAGCGGTAATCGGCTTCGCCTGGAGGAGCTTCGAACTCCCAATTATTCTGAAAGCTGGTGAAACTGGTCTGGACGTAGCCGAACACTTCCAGAGGACTCTGGGCGAAGGTGCCGCTAACGAGTACCACCGTGATGATCAAAAGTGCGAAGAGTCGCATTTGTATCCTCCGTGATTGTAGTTGAACGTGAACGTCGCTGAAACTACAATCCTCGTGCCGTTCAACGCACGACAAGGAGCACGCGAATTTGCGCACTGTGAGGGTGCGAGGACTGCCGGTCCTGGCAGCCAATGGCCAATTTTGCGCAGGTGCACGAATTTCAACAGGTAGGGAGGGAAACAGAAAGGGCTCACCCGATTGGCCGGATGAGCCCTGAAGGAGAGAGACCGAGCGGGACTACTATTCGCTCCAGTAGAGGAACTCCTTGATGCTCGCGATCTGGGTCGGGTCTGCGCCACGACGGCCGCCGAACACGAACCGATTCTGTTCGTTCTTGTACTTGGCCCGAACGCGCGCCGCCTGCGTGTTCGATGCCTGGCGGTCTGGAAGCGTCGAAAGGGACTTGTTCAGGAGGTCGAACAGCTCGTTCTTGGATATCTTTCGCGTCGCCTCGGCTCCGCGCATCCCGAGCGCTTCGTTCACTTTGTCGAGTCCGAGTACTTCGAAGGCCTTCTCCTTGGATTCGAACTTCGAGATCGCGACCTGGAACGACTCAACGGCACCGGTCGTGTCGCCGGAGAGATAGCGCGCCAATCCGAAGTTCATATACACGCCGCCGTCGTTCCCCGCGAGCGCGAGGCTCTTCTGATACTGCTCCTGCGCCGCAGGGAGATCGTTCTTCATGAGATGCACATTCCCGAGCGTGTTGAGCGCTTCTGACGTGTTGACCCCGCTCAGCGTGGCAATGGCAGCTTCATAATTGCCCGCTTTCGCCTGGATGATCGCCGCCTTGTTCTTGTCCGCCGGATTCGTGGAAGCGGCCAACGATGATGCGGCGGCGGTCGTGATCTGATGCTGCTGGTATTCGTACTCCGTCAGATCCTGCGACGCAAGCTGAACGATGCGTGCGGCATCAGGGGGCGTCACGGGCTTGGTCGCGAACGCGAGATTCGCCGGGGGGAAAGAGGCCTTCGCCTTGCGCGTGTCGATCACTTCGACCTTTCCACCGCCTTCGATGTTCTTGTAGTACTCTTCTGCGCCCGTCTGCCATGCGGTCACGAACGGTTTCGACAGCAACGTCGCCTCCAGCGGAACCCAGACCCGGTTTTCGTCGACGATATAATCCTTTTCATTCTGGCTCACCATGAACCCATTCTTTGGGATGACATCGGTGTCAAACATGACGAAGATGTGATCGTTCGTCGCGACGAATTTCGTCCGGATGCCGATGTTCTCCAGACACGCGGCAATGAGCACCGATGCATCGTCGCAGTCCCCCGTCTTCGATGCCAAGGTTTCGCGCGGATACTGGATGTTGTCCAGGATGTCGCCGTCTGCGGTCGTCCACGGGTCGGTCACGTAGCTGATGCCATGCGCGCGGATGCCATTCCAGACTGCGAGGGCATTCGCAACATTGCGCGGGAGTTTGGTTGTGAACTTCTCATCGTTCGAAACTCCGCCAACGACATACCGGGCGAACGACTTCACCACATCATCTTCGCTCGTCACGAACGCACCGACCGATTCCCCTCGACGCCAACTGATGGTATTGCGGCTGTAGAGGGTCACCGGCTTGTTGAGGCTTCGCGTCTGCTGTTGACCATTGAAGGTGTAGGCAACCTCGACCTTCGCCGTCGCCGTCGAGCGGTCGCTGAGCTCGTTCAGCAGTTTCGCATCGAGCGTCGCAGGGAGTTCGAAGCTCTGCTTCGCTCCCGCAGCGACTGCGGGAACGATCTTTTCCGACGCGAGGGACATGTATCCAGGGATGAAGATGGAGACCTTCACGTTCCGCACGTCCGCCTCCGCGGAGTTCTCGAGTTCGATCTTCGAAAGCGGATTGTAGGCGTAGTAGTTCACCTGCGACGGGAAGATGTTCTCGATCGAGAAGTCCGTGATGTCGAGCGGACTCGTGAGAACCGGCGAACCCTTCGCCTTGGTGAAGTACGCCTTTGTGCTGACATCGATTCGAGAACCGGTGAAGCTTACCACCGTGAGATCGTTGCGTGCATTGATCTCATTGTTCAGCTGTTCAAGCGTCCCCAGGATCGCTGCTTCGAAGATCGCCGCATCCGCTTCGAAGTACCGGAACTTTATCCATTGGATCATCGGCATCTCTCGAGGGAGCGTCTGTGCATACTGTTGGACGACCTTCGAGTCAACACCAAGCAGCGTCACCTGCACTATCCGCGGACCGGTCTCCTCCTGCTTCATCTTCATCCGCGCCTTCACGTACAGGTCTTCGGCGAGCAGCCCGCCGAGCGTTTCCATCGTCAGGTTCGACGCCGAGCCTTGCCCCCCGCCGGACTTTTTCGCCGTCTTGGACGAGATGGCGATCAATTCTCCCGTGTCGGTGATGATCACACGACAGTCCCCCTTCGCGGAGTACTCGAAATTCCTGACGCCGTAGAATTCCTTTTCCGACTCGAGTCTCGCTTGCGCCTTGCCGACGATGATCCATTCGGCTCCGTAGCGCAGGCCGATCTCCTTGGCCCGCGCGGGGTTCTCGGCGGCGAGAGCGATATCGCGCGCCGTGACGTTCGCAAACTGATCCTTGTCGATCAGACGGAATCCCTTCTCCAGGAAGGTCTCCTCGATCTTTGATGCAACGAGCCGGGCGTCTTCCTGTTCACCGTCAATCTTTTCGTCGACGATGACCATCACGCGCGGCCAGTCCCTGACGTCCTGCGCCTGCAATGAGAGTACGACGGCAAGGAACAGGACCGTCACGACGAACATGCGTTTCATAGCGAGTTCTCCGCAATAAAGTGATTGTGCAATCGCACTTACTTCAGCAATACCATTTTCTTGACGTCCGTGAAGCGCCGCTCACCGGACAGCACCTCGATCCGATAGAAATAGACACCAGAACCGAGTGCACGTCCATTGAAGTTCACCTCATAGTAGCCTGTCTGCTGGTCCGCGTCGACAAGCTGCGCGACGGCCTGACCGAGCAGGTTGTAGATGGTCAAGGTGACATGCGAACGTTCCGCCAGGTCGGGGATCGTGTAGCGGATCATCGTTTCCGGATTGAACGGGTTCGGATAGTTCGCCGACAAGACCATCGTCTTCGGATAGAGGTCGACGCCGGCATTGTTCGCATTGACGAACGACTTCGAGCCGACGACCACGCGGAACAGACGAAGTCCCGTGCCGGAGTTCACCTCGACCTTCGAGGTTCTGCGGAGGTCATACGCCATCTTCTGATCGAGGTCGATCAGGAAGACCTGATGCGTCTCATCCTGGAGCACGCCGGCGTCGCCGAAGGTCAGCTTCACCTTCGTTCCTTCATCGCCCGTCATCAGCCGCATCTCCCACACGCCGCCTTCTGCAAGCGGACGAACATCCTGCATCATCCCGCCTTCGGCGTTCTCGAACGCCAGGGAGACGTTTCCATCAGTAATGAACGGCGGCTGGAAGGAATCGTAGACATCGTATCCTTCCTTCGCCTCCTGCGCCATGCCGAATCCGTTCCCGAGACTGGTGCGGCCGTTATCGGTCCGCACGGCATCGACCGGGATGTACCAATTCGGCGTCTCTTCATTCATCGGGACGGCTGCATGCACCGGAACCGCCGCGACGGATGCTTGAACTCCCGCGCCGCCGGGAGCAACCCGATATCGCAGAGTTCCTGCCGCGTTCACTCTGATCGCGATCCCTTCCCAGGGCTTCAGGACTTCAACATCCGTCCCTGTCTTGACCCAACCGCTGACGGGACCTGAGCCGCTGTAGTACGCGCGGTCCTGCACGGAACCGCCAGTGAAGGTGAAGTCGGCAAGGTTCATGTTGACCGGCAACGGATCGCCGAGGAGGTTCCAGCCTGACGTCAACGCGATTCCCGTGTTCGTCAGGTCTTGCACCTGAACGACCTGCGACGTCGCGTTGTTCACCTTCATCCGCTTCCCGCTTTCGAGTGCGATGAAGAAGAAGCCGGCACCCGGTGTCAAGGCCTGTTGATCCTTGAAGGTTTCATACGGCTGCGCGGTCTGGTTCACGAATCGCTCGAAGCGCCAGAAGTGGTAATTCACGCCGTTGTTCACATGGTCACCCAACACCGCCGGCAAATGCGCACTCGGCCGCTTCTCTGAGAGGTTGTACGGGAACGAAACGATCCGATACGCCTGTGCCCGCTGATCCGCACCCAGTGCGCTTGCTGCTGGTGCCTCATTCGGTTGCTGGACGATCACGTTCGCCGCGTTTTCGGTTGGGACGCCATACCAGGGTGTCGTTGCGGAATTTTGGGCAATGTCCAACGCAACGATCCGATACTCCACGCCCATTGCGACGCCGTTCTGAATGAACAGGCCGGTCGGAATTGTGGCGGTCTGGCTCGTGAACGGCGCGCTAAATGCCGTCGTCGTCACTGAGGCATCGCCGACGCGACGATACTCCAGTGTCATCGTCAACATGCCGGATTCATTGACACCTTCCGTTCCGGAGGCAAGGATTGATGCGCCACCACTCGGCGTCACCGCTCCTCCTTCGATGCGCATCGTGGTCAATCCCGCATTGCTGTGGGAGATCGTCGGGGCGGTGCGATCTGACATCACGGTGACCTGTGCCACGCTCGCCGTGTTGCTGTTCAGCGAGCTATCCTGTTGATAGAAATACAGCGTGTGAATCCCCGGCGTTGCGGGAGCGGCGACATCAGCCGCGAGTCCGCCGGCGGAAGTTCTCGCTGCGGCAAATGTACCCGGTGTCGCCGGCGTCGGAGCCGCATCGTATTGATAGAGGATACCTCTGACGCCTGACGCATCGTTCCCCGGATCGCTCCAGGTCACCGTGAATTGCGTGGCGTTCGACCAGACGTTCGGCGAGACCGCTGGGAAGAACGGAACGCCTGGAGCCTGCGTGTCGCTCGACTGTCCGCTGAGGTTGACGACCAGCGTCCCCGCGGGGGATCCCTGCGAGAGGTCATTGGTCGCAATGAAGACCGCGGCAGTCTTCGTCCCCGGCGTCATCGGCCGGAAGCGGACTGTGTAGTCCTTGGACCCTTGCGGCGGAATGCTCGCGATGATGGGGGATGTGGTAATGATATACTCACCGGCGTTCGTTCCGCCGAGTGTCATCGAACCGACCGTCAGCTCAGCAGCTCCGTTGTTGTAGACACGGATCACCGAATCCTTTGTGCCGATGCGCGTCTCAACGCTGCCATAATCGATGCTCGTAACATTCAGCGCAGCAAGCGGCGCGACCTTCACAAGGATCGAGGCAGAGTCCGTGTATCCCGAGAATCCAGCGAGATTGTACGCTCGGACCCGGTAGTAGTACTGCTCGTTCGCGACCACCGTATTATCGTCGAAGAGATACGTTCCCGCCGACACACGGCCGAGCGAATCGTACGACCCCGAGGTCGACACGCGTCGATAGATCGCAAAGCCGGTCTCATTAGTGGAATTGCTCGCCCATGTGAGCCGAACCGAACTCAGGCTCTGCAGTTGAGCCCGGAAGTTGACCGGCGTTTCCGGCGGAACAAGGCCCGGCGCAAAGATGACCGAGTCCGCGCGAACCGTGATGCCCACCGCGCTCGCAACGATGCGGTAATTGTAGATCTTCCCGGGTTGCAGGCCGGTCTTGATCGTATCAGCGATCTGCAAGGTCGTCGAGCCGCTCACAACGTGCGATGGCATGATCTGGTCGAACTGACCCAATTCACCCCACTCAAAGTATACCGTCTGCGTCGTGTTGTTCGGATTGATCGTTCCGTTCAGGATCGCGGAGATGCTGGTCACCTGAGTCGCCGGTAGCGTCTGGACGATCGCCGCCGACGCAGAGGTTGTGAAGCGATAGGTGATGGAG
>Ga0105103_10000735_pt1 | contig 18410 bp, 11 predicted proteins | sample PPLLaktember2015_2_FD_79107 | JGI IMG/M metagenome (GOLD analysis project Ga0105103, IMG submission 79107) | Freshwater sediment microbial communities from Prairie Pothole Lake near Jamestown, North Dakota, USA - PPLs Lake P7 Core (6) Depth... | ecosystem: Environmental > Aquatic > Freshwater >...
ACGCAGGCGCCTTCCGCCTGCAAGTGGATGGCACAGGGCGCCTCCCTGCTCTGCGCATTCACCAGCAGCGGCCGCGGCCCCGCGCCGGCCGAGCCGCCGGTGCCGCCGGGCCCGAACATCCAGGAGAACCGCGGGGTGCCTTCCCCGGTTCGCACCTATCAGGACCTGCTCACCTCGCCGTACGACGAAGCGCTGTTCGAGTACTACGCGACCAGCCAGCTGGCGGTGGTCGACGCGGTGTCTGGTGCGCGGACGCCGCTCGGCCGCCCGGGGATCTTCCAGACTTTCGCGCCCTCGCCCGATGGCCAGTTCGTGCTGATCGCTCGCGTGAAGCGGCCGTTCTCGTGGCTGGTGCCGTACGACGACTTCCCGACGAGTGTCGAAGTGTGGGACCGGAAGGGCGGCGTCGTGAAGACGATCGCCGATCTGCCCGTAGCCGACACGGTGCCAAACGGCGGCGTGCTGCCGGGACCGCGCTCGTGGCGATGGCAGCCGAACGTGCCGGCCACACTGGCGTGGGTCGAGGCGCTCGACGGCGGCGACCCGAAGGCCACGGTGCCCCACCGCGACAAGCTGATGACGCTCGCCGCGCCGTTCACCGCCGCGCCCGCCGAAGTGGGGAAGACGGAGTGGCGGGCGTCCGCACTCGCATGGACAGATGCGGGCGTGATGATGGTCAGCGAGAACGATCGCGCCACGCGCATGACGAAGACCTGGCTGCTCGACGCACCGGGCGGCCAGCCCCGCACGCTGTGGTCACGGAGCCAGGAAGACTCGTACGCGAATGCCGGCCAGCCGCTGCGGCGTTCGATGGGTTCCGGCGTCGATGCCGTGCGTCAGGTGGGCGACTCGGTGTACCTGGCCGGGGTCGGATCGACACCCGAGGGCGACCGCCCCTTCCTCGACAAGCTGAATCTGAAGACGCTGCAGAAGGAGCGTCTCTTCCAGAGCGCCGACCAGTCCTACGAGACGGTCGTGGGCCTGATCACGACCGACGCCGCGCGCGTGGTGACGCGGCACGAGTCGCGGAGCGACGCGCCCAATGTCTTCACCCGCGACCTGAAGGCGAACGAACGCGTGGCCCTGACCACCTATGCCGACCCAGCGCCGCCACTGAAAGGCGCGAAGGCCGAGATGGTGACGTACCAGCGCAAGGACGGCGTGCAGCTGCGCGCCACCATCTACACGCCGCCAGGCTGGACGCCCGCTCAGGGCCGGCTGCCCGCGCTGCTGTGGGCATATCCGCGCGAGTTCACCGACGCGCGCACCGCGAGCCAGGTCACCGGCTCGGCGTTTCGCTTCACCACACCCGGATGGAGCACGCTGCACCTGCTGTTCCTGCTGCAGGGCTACGCCGTGATCGACGATGCGACGATGCCGATTGTCGGTTCGGGTGAAACGGCCAACGACAGCTATGTGGAGCAGCTGGTCTCGAGCGCGCAGGCGGCCGTGGACAAGGCCGCGGCGATGGGCATCGTCGATCCCGATCGAGTGGTGGTTGGTGGGCACAGCTACGGCGCGTTCATGACCGCCAACCTCCTGGCCCACTCCGATATCTTCCGCGCCGGCATCGCCCGCAGCGGCGCCTACAACCGCACGCTGACGCCCTTCGGCTTCCAGAACGAGCAGCGGACGTTCTGGGAGGTGCCGAACGTCTACATGCGCATGTCACCGTTTGCCAACGCGCACAAGATCAACGAGCCGATCCTGCTGATTCACGGGGAGGCGGACGACAACTCCGGCACCTTCCCGATTCAGTCGGAGCGCTTCTACGTCGCGCTGAAGGGGCACGGCGCCACGGTGCGCTATGTGACGCTGCCGCACGAGGCGCACGGCTATCAGGCGCGCGAGTCGGTGCTGCACACGGTAGCCGAGATGCTCAGCTGGGCCGATCAGTGGGCGAAGAACGCGAAGCCCCGGTCGACGTCGTCTCAGCAGTGACCTGAGGCAGCGTCTTGTGCATCTCGTGAAGGCGGCGCCGCTTGTGCCAGCGACGCCGCGCTTCGCGAAGGCTCGTGGGCGCGGTCGCGCGGTAGAGCCTCGCCGTCGCGTCTCTCGACGCCGCCCAGGCGCTCTGCGTCAGCGTCCTGACGTTGGTGCGGCGGGCTTCGTGCCGCGTCAGCTCGCGGTGATGGTGCGCCCACATCCACTTGTAGGCAGCGCCCCCGCCCATGAAGTCGAAGGCCTGGATGCGCTCGTCTTCGCAGCAGTCCTTCACGCAGAGCCCGAGCATGGCCGTGCCGATGTCGGCCGGAGCGTACGCGGGGTTGAAGCCCTTCTGGAAGTAGTGAAGCACGCCGTGGTCCACGAACCCGATGAGCGCCGCTTCGACGCGGCCGTCGATCCGCAACCGCCAGAGCCGCAGCTGGTCGGCCGCGTGTGCGGCGTGCGCCGAGGCGCGCATGAAGGCGGTGACAGCGGGGAAGCCGAGCGACCCCGTCTCGCCAGCCGCCTGCCACCGCGCCTGGTGAAGGCGGACGAGGTCGTCAACGGCCCCATCGAGGTCGTGCGGCGACTCCACGCGATCGAACGCGCAGTCGTGCTGGCGGAAGAGCCGTCGCGCGTAGTACTCGACGTTGCGCCGCATCGACCGGCCAAGCGTGTGCTTGTAGTGCTCCCAGCCCTGTGAGGTGTCGATGTAAGGCGCCAGATCGGTGGCGGTGATCTGGCCCTCGAGGCCGGCCGCACGCAGCAGACGGCTGGTCAGGTCCGATTCGGCCGGCACGGCATGCAGACACATGCAGTCCCAGCGTGCGTCGGCCATCAACGCCTTGCCCATCGCGTCGGTGGCCGCCGGTTCGGATCCTCGAGCCGTGAAGATGTCGACGTGCTCGCTGATCTTGAGGTCAATTCCCGTGCCCAGCAGGTGGAGTTCTCTCACATGCACGAGGCCGAGCACGCCGCGACGGATGAGGTAGAGCGGCGCAATGCCCACCAAAGTGCCCGCGGCGTCCCGGCAGCAGACGATGAACAGCTGGGCGTGGCGGGGCGCGAAGTGCGACCACCACAGCCAATTCCATTGCCAGTTGAGAAAAAACGAGCGCTGATCGCTCTGCCCGCGAAGGGCCTCCCACTCTGGGGCCAGATCACGGAACCCGGCGACGTCCGTCACGACGTTGGTGGAAAGGCCGAGCTGCGGCATGATGGACGCGGGCGGATTATGCAAGAACCGGGGCCTGGCACGAAACCCTCGTTTTTGTTGCAGATTCTGCACACAGTCCGATCTGAGACTGGGCGGTGAGCAACCAACGTTCATCAGTACGCCCAGCGCTGCCACTCCTGTGGACCCGCTATACTCCTGTCACTTCACGGAGGATGGATGATCCGCTCATTACTGACCGCCCTGCTCCTCGCCACGAGCGCCGCGCCCGCTGATGCCGATGTCACGATCAAGCAGACCAACGCCGGCAAGGGCATGGGGATGTCGGGCACCATCCCGTCGACCACCTACATCAAGGGCCTGAAGATGCGCACCGAGACCGTCACCGGCGACACGACCCGCGTGACCATCTTCGATGTGACCACCCAGAAGATGTACTCCTTCGACTCGAAGAAGAAGGAAGCGGACGTGTGGGACATGCAGGCGTTCGCCGCCGAAATGGGCAAGAGCGTCGACGCCGCGTCGATGACCGCCTCGGTCAAGGCGAATGGCCAGACACGTCAGATCGCAGGGCAGTCGGCGGCGGGCTACGATATGGAAGTCGTCGTCCCCTCGTCGATGGGCGGCGCCGACGGCCCCAAGATCACCGTCAAGCTGGTCGGACCCATGTGGGTGGTGAAGGATGCGCCCGGCACGCGCGAGTACATGGCCTTCTATCGGGCCGCCGTGGACAAGGGCTGGATCTTCAGCGATCCGCGTGCCGCCAAGGGCTCGCCCGGGCAGGCCAAGGCCATGGCCCAGATGTACAAGCAGCTCGCCGAGACCGGGGGCGTGCCGTACCAGACGGAGATGCAGATCAAGATGGACGGCGAGGGCCCGATGGCCGCGGTGATGGCCAAGATGGGCAACATGACGATGACCACGTCGGTGCAATCAGTGGAGACCGGCGCGCTCGCCGACACGCTCTTCACGCCGCCCTCCGACTACAAGCTGAACGTCCGCAAGTGATCGCGGGCCCCTTGCCACCGGAGCGTCACGCCCGATGATGACGCCCGCCGCGAGCTTCCTCAACGACCTCCGCGCGCGTGAATCGGTGATTTCCGTCGAGCTTCGCCCGCCACGCGCGGAGCTCGAGTCCAGCGCCGGCATCGACGCCTGGATCGACCTCTATCACTCCATCCGCTCGCTGACGCGGCTGGACGTGCGCGTGATGCTGACCGACAGCGCCGTCGGCGCGCAGGAAGAGAACAACCTGCGCCACCTGGTGGCCAATCTCGGCGAAGCCGTCGCGCACGCGCGTGTGGTGCCGTTCCTCACCTCGAAGCACTCGATGGAGTTCTGCCTGGCCTATGCGGACCAGACGGTGGAGCACGGCTTCCCCTCGCTGGTGGTGCTCGGGGGCGACAAGCACATCGGCCGCCCGCGCATCGTCGAGCACGCGTGGCAGCTTCGTCAGCGCATCCGTGTGCGCCACCCCGGGCTGGAACTCGGGGGCTGGGCCAATCCGGTGGCCGGGCCGGCGCAGCAGATGCGGTTCCTGCTCGACCCGAACGTCAACGCGGACTTTTTCCTGACGCAAATCGTGTCGCACCACCAGACCGCGGAGGTGGGAGCGTTCATGGAGGAGGGCACCGGGCGGGGGCTGCAGATGCCAGGCGTGTTCGGTGTGTTCTACTACCGCAGCGCGAACGAGAAGACACTGCGGATGCTCAATCAGTTCCTCCCGGTGCCGGTGGAGGGCCTGCTGCGCGAGTTCGCCGAGGGTGCCACCCCGGTGGACATCTGCGCGCGGACCATCCGCGTGCTGCGCACGCTCGGCGCACGCCACTTCTATCTGAGCAACCTGCCGCAGAAGGGCACGGCTGGCGTGCTGAAGCAGATTCTGGAGCGTGCCGCGGCCTGACGCGCACGTCAGCGGTGTCGTCTGACAAGGTCGTCAGCGCACCAGAGACCAAGGAGCCACGCGATGTCACAGTACGCCGCCGTACAGGCGCAGTTGCAGCAACGCCTCGACCAGATTCTCCGTCGCGAAGGGATGATCGAGGGTGATCTGCGTCGGCCTCACGATCCTGATCTGGAGGAGCGGGCGATCGAGGCGGAGAACGATGAGGTCCTGGAAGGGCTCGACGAGTTGGGCCGCGCCGAAGCGCGCCAGATTCGCGAAGCATTGAGGCGCATCGACGACGGGACCTACGGAACGTGTGCGCGATGCGGAAAACCCATTGGCGCCGCCCGGCTGGTCGCCGTGCCCAGCACGCCGTACTGCCTCTCCTGCGCGCCGTAGCGGGCGGTGCGCCGCAGCGGCGTCCCCTGCTATCATGCGCTCAGTACCAGCATGCGATATCGACCGCTCCTCCTTTCGGGCGTTCTGCTCCTCGGCTCCGGCGGCCTCGCGGCCACCTCGCGAGGTGAGGGCCAGGTGTCCCCCGGCGGAACAGCCGCGGTTCAACCAGTCGCGCCGCAGGACGTCGTCACCCGCTCCTGCGTGGGCTGCCACAGCGACCGTGCCAAAACGGGCAATCTGTCGCTCGAGCACTTCAAGGTCGAGGCAGCCACCTCCGACCGCGATACCACCGAGAAAATGATCCGCAAGCTGCGGGCCGGTCAGATGCCGCCGCCCGGCAGCCGTCGTCCCGATCCAGCCGTGCTGGCGAGTCTCACCCAGGCGCTCGAAGCGCAGATGGACAAGACCGAGGCTGTGCCGCCGGGGCGACGAACCTTCCAGCGCCTGAACCGAGCCGAGTACTCGCAGTCGGTCCGCGATCTGCTGGCACTCGACGTCGATGCCGGCGACTACCTGCCCCTCGATCCGAAAAGCGCCAACTTCGACAATATCGCGGACGCGCAGCTGCTCTCGCCGACCCTGATGCAGTCGTACCTGACGGCGGCCGCCGAGATCAGCCGTCTCGCCGTCGGCGACCGGCGGGCGACCGCGCGCGAGGTGACCTTCGACGTGCCGCGCTGGATCTCGCAGCGCGAGCAGGTGGAGGGGGCGCCGTTCGGGACGCGGGGCGGGCTCTCGGTGGCGCACACGTTCCCCGCGGATGGCGACTACCGCTTCCGGGTCTCCTTCTATTACGAGACCACTGGCGCGCTCTACGGCAACGGCCGCGCCGCCCTGCACACCGCCGAGACGCCCGAACAGATCGAGATCTCCGTTGACGGCGTGCGAGCGGCACTGCTCGACATCGATCGCTGGATGAACTCGTCGGACCCGGACGGCTTGAACCTTGCCACCGAGCCGATCCGCATCAGCGCCGGACCGCACCGCGTCTCCGCGGCCTTCATCAAGCGGTTCGAAGGGCCCGTACAGGACCTGATGTCGCCGCTCGACTGGTCGATCGCCAGCACCAGCATCGCCGACGCTTACGGCTTCACGACGCTCCCCCACCTGCGGGACATGGCCATCACGGGGCCGTTCAACGTCAGCGGCGTGTCCGAGACGCCGAGCCGCCGCACGATCTTCACGTGCCACCCGGCCACGGAACCGCAGCAGGCAAGCTGCGCGCACGACATCGTCACGCGCCTGGGGTCGCAGGCGTTCCGCCGCCCGGTGACGGAGCGCGATGCCGCGGCGTTGATGGGCCTCTACCAGAAGGGCTTCGCGGAGGGCGGGTTCGAGTCGGGTATCCGGCTGGCGCTCGAGGGCATCCTCGCCAGTCCGCGTTTCGTCTTCCGGTTCGAGGAACGGCCGGCGGCGGCGCGCGCCGGCGAGGCGTACGCACTGGGCGATTTCGACCTGGCCTCGCGCCTGTCGTTCTTCCTGTGGGCGAGCGCGCCGGATGAGCCGCTGCGGAAGCTCGCCGCCTCTGGTCGGCTGTCGGCGCCCGGGGTGCTCGAGCAGCAGGTGAAGCGGATGCTCGCGGATCCGCGGGCCGAGGTGCTGGCGTCGCGCTTCGCCTCGCAGTGGCTTCGGCTGCAGGACCTCGACAAGCTGAACCCCGACGTCCGCTTCTATCCCGACTTCGACGAGCAATTGAAGTCGGCGATGCGCCGCGAGACCGAGCTGTTCTTCGCCAACCTCGTGCGCGAGGATCGCTCGGTGCTGGACCTCTTCACGGCCGACTACACGTTCGTGAACGAACGGCTGGCCAGGCACTACAAGATTCCAGGTGTGATCGGCAGCCAGTTCAGGAAGGTGACGTATCCCGACGACCGCCGTGGCGGGCTGCTCGGACAGGGCAGCGTCCTGACGCTCACGTCGCACGCGGATCGCACCTCTCCGGTGCTGCGCGGCAAGTGGGTGATGGAAGTGCTGCTGGGCACGCCGCCACCGGCGCCGCCGCCGAACGTGCCCGATCTGGACGCGACGCCCGATGCCGAAGACGGCCGCCTCCGCACCGTGCGGCAGCGCATGGAACAGCACCGCGCCAACCCGGCCTGCAGCTCGTGTCACCGCATGATCGACCCGATCGGGCTGGCACTCGACAACTTCGACGTGACCGGCGCGTGGCGCATCCGTGACAACGGGATGCCCGTGGACGCGGCCAGCACGTTCTACGACGGCACGGCGCTGGCGGGCCCTGCCGACCTGCGTCGCGCGCTGCTGTCGCGCACCGAGGTGCTGGTGCAGACGTTCGCCGAGAACCTGATGACTTACGCACTGGGCCGGCGGCTGTCGGCCACCGACATGCCGGCCGTGCGCGCGCTCGTGCGGCAGGCCGCCACCGCGGACCATCGGCCGTCGGCGTTCATTCTGGGCATCGTCCGTACCCCGGCGTTCCGGATGAAGGGTGCTGAGGAAGCCGCCACCGCGACGGCCGGGCAGGCGCGGTAGGGCGGAGACCGGGGAACCGGTGTCCGGTATCCGGTGTCCGTGTCCGGTATCCGGTGTCCGAGACGGCTTCGGGGTGAGTTCGGGTCGAACGTGAACGCGTGAGTTCGGGTTGCCCGCGATAGCGGGCGCAGGAGAACGTGATGCGAGTGATTGCCGGCAAGCACGTAGCGCGGCGAACCATGCTGCGCGGGATTGGCGCCACGATGGCGTTGCCGTTCCTGGACGCGATGGTGCCGGCGCGATCCCGCTGGGACGCCGTTGCGCGCGCCGCGGGCGTCGATCGCACTCGGCTGGTCTGCATCGAGATGGTGCACGGCGCGGCCGGCGCCTGCGAGTGGGGCGCCTCCCAGCACCTGTGGTCGCCAGTGGACACCGGCAGCGCGTTCGATTTGTCGCCGAGCGCGCTCAGCCCGCTCGAGCCGTTCCGGAAGTACGCGACGATCGTCAGCGACACTGACGTCCGCGGGGCGGAGGCCATCACCCCGCCCGAGATTGGCGGCGATCACTTCCGGTCGAGCGCCGTCTTCCTCACCCAGACGCATCCCAAGCAGACCGAGAGCTCGGATGTCCGCGCCGGCGTGTCGCTCGATCAGGTCTACGCGCAGCGGTACGGGCAGGACACGCCGATCCCGTCGATGCAGCTGTGCATCGAGAACGTGGACCAGGCGGGCGGCTGCGCCTACGGCTACTCGTGCGTCTACACCGACATGATCAGCTGGGCCTCGCCCACCGAGCCGCTGCCGATGATCCGGGATCCGCGGATGGCCTTCGACCAGCTGTTCGGCGCCGGCGGTTCCGCCGCCGAGCGCGCGTCGCGCCGGCAGTCCACGGGGAGCGTTCTCGACTTCATCACCGGGCAGGTGGCCGACCTGAACAAGCGGCTCGACCCCAGCGACCGTCAGCGCATGGATCGCTACCTGAACGACGTCCGCGAGATCGAGCGCCGGATCCAGATGGTCGAGACCCGCAATCAGTCCGGCGAAGCCCGCGAGCTGCCCGGCGCGCCTTCCGGCGTGCCGGACTCGTTCGACGAACACGTGAAGTTGATGTTCGACCTCCAGGCGCTCGCCTTCCAGGCCGACGTCACCCGCGTGTTCTCGTTCAAGATGGGCCGCGACGCCTCGAGCCGCGTGTATCCGGAAAGCGGCGTCACCAAAGGCTTCCACCCGGCCTCGCATCACGGGAACAAGCCGGCGAACGTCACCGAGTTCGCGCAGATCAACCGCTATCACGTCAGCCTGCTGCCCTACTTCCTGGAGAAGCTGCAGTCGATGGAGGAAGCCGGGCAGACGCTGCTCGACAAGAGCCTGATCGTCTATGGCTCGCCGATGGGCGACGGCAACGTGCACAACCACAAGCGCTGCCCGCTGGTGCTGCTCGGCGGCGCGCAGGGCAAGCTGCGCGGCAACCTCCACCATCGCGCCGCACCTGGGACGCCGATGGCCAACGTGCTGCTCTCCGCGATGCACATGGTGGGCCTCGACGACATCCAGCAGTTCGGCGATTCGACCGGCGCGTTCGATCTGAGCGCGGGCGAGAGTTCGCGGGCGTAGGGGTTCTCGGGTTCAGGGTTCAGGGTTCGGGAGATCGTCATGGCCAGCACGTATCGTCGCCTTGTCGCGGCCTCAACCTTCGCGAGTCTTGTCGCGTGGGTGGGCTCGAGTACCGCGGGTATCGCGGCAGCGGCCGACCACTCGCAGGGGCAGGCGGCCGGGGCCGCCGTGCTTACGACGGTTCGGGCCGAGGCGGCCGAGGCGGCGATGCGGGGCGATGTCGCCGCGCTGAAGGCACTCGTGGCAAAGCGCGCGGACGTGAACCTGCCGCAGGGCGACGGCATGACCGCGCTGCACTGGGCCGCGCGCCGGAACAACACCGAAGCCGCGACGATGCTGCTCGAGGCCGGCGCCGATGTGAAGGCGGTGACGCGCATTGGACGCTACACGCCGCTCCACCTGGCCGCGCAGGAAGGCGCGGAGGGCGTGATGCGGCTGCTCCTCGGCCGAGGCGCGGAGGCGGGAGCCGTCACCACCACCGGGGCGGTGCCGCTGCACTTCGCCGCCGCGTCGGGAAATGTCGCCACCGTCTCGCTGCTCCTCGACGCTGGCGCGGATCCGAATGCGCGTGAGCCACAATGGGGACAGACCCCGTTGATGTTCGCCGCCGGCGCGGGCCGGGCCGAGGCCGTCAAACGGCTGGTCGCGGGCGGCGCCGACGTCAGCGCTACGGCGAAGGTCATCGACATCAGCGCGCGCAACCGCGAAGACTCGGCCGAGAGCCGCGCGCGGAACGCGCGAATCGCGGCCATCCAGAAGCAGCGCGCCGCCGAGCGCGTCGCGGCAGGTCTGTCACCCATCAGCGGCGCCACCCGGGCCGCCCGGCCGACCGCCGACAACGACGCGGGCAACGAGCCCGAGCCACTTGGGTATGCGGACCTGGTCGGCGCTCATGGCGGCCTCACCGCGCTGCTCCTGGCCACGCGCGACGGGCACCTCGACACGACGATGGCTCTGCTCGACAGCGGGGCCAACATCAACCAGGCGAGCGCGGCGGATCGCACGAGCCCGCTGCTGATGGCGACGATCAACGGACACTTCGATCTCGCGAAGCAGTTGCTCGATCGCGGCGCGGATGTCCGGCTGGTGAGCGACGGGGGCGCAACCCCCCTCTATGGGGTGCTCAACATGCAGTGGGCCCCGAAGGCCCGTCACCCGCAGCCGGCCGATTACATGCAGCAGCAGATCGACTACCTCGATCTCGCCGAGGCGTTCCTCAAGGCCGGCGTCGACGTGAACGCGCGGCTCACCAAGTCGCTCTGGTACACCACCTACAACCGCGACCTGCTGGGCGTGGACCGCACCGGCGCCACCGCATTCTGGCTCGCCGCCTACACGCTGGATGTGCCGGCGATGAAGCTGCTGCTCCGCTACGGCGCCGATCCGAACATCCGCACCTCCAAAGTGCCGGAGCGCTACGAGGAGGGTGGCCCCGACCCGAACGCGCCTGACAAGTCCGGCCTGCCACCGGTGCCATGGGGAGGGCCCGCGGTGGCGCCCATCCACGCGGCGTCCGGCGTCGGTTACGGGCTGGGCTTCGCGGGCAACACGCACCGCCACGCGCCGGACGGCTGGGTGCCCGCCGTGAGATTCCTCGTCGAAGAGCTCGGCGCCGACGTCAATGCCCGCGATCACAACGGCTACACGCCGATCCATCACGCCGCCGCGCGGGGCGACAACGACCTGATCCGCTACCTGGTCTCGAAGGGCGCCGACCCGAAGGCGCTGGCACGCACCGGCCAGTCGACGGTGGACATGGCGAACGGACCGGTGCAGCGCATCCAGCCGTACCCGGAGACGATCGCGCTGCTCGAAAGCCTCGGCGCGGTGAACAATCACCGCTGCGTCAGCTGCTAGCCCTTGCGGCCCCGGCTATGATGACGCGCGAGGTGTGACCGTGAGCGCGCGAGACGTCATCGTCAATCTGAGAGAGCTGGCCGGCAGGACCAGCGATGCCAACGGCGCGCAGCGCGTGGCCTGGGGACCGGTATGGCGGGAGGCACGGCGGTGGCTGGACGGCAAGCTCGCCGACCTCGGCCTGCACGCCGAGATCGACGCGGCCGGCAACAGGTGGATCACGCTGCCCGGCACCTCGGCGCGCACGGTGATCATCGGCGGGCACCTCGACTCCGTCCCGAATGGCGGCTGGCTCGATGGCCCGCTCGGCGTGCTCGCCGGCATCGAGGCACTGTGCCGGTTCAAGGACACACGGCCACCGGTGACGCTCGCGGTGGTCGACTTCGCCGACGAGGAGGGCGCGCGGTTCTCGCGCAGCCTGCTGGGATCGTCCGGGGCGAGCGGCACACTTGTGCCGGACAGCGTCCGTCACCTCGTGGACAAGCAGGGAGTGCGGCTCGTCGACGCGCTGCGCGAGAACGGCGTGGATCTGGACGGCATGCCCGATGCGCGCCAGACCCTGCTCGCGCGCGACCCGCGCGCCTACCTGGAGCTGCACATCGAGCAGGGCCCGGTGCTGGAATCGATGGACCAACCTACGGGCGTGGTCATCGGCACCTACGGCGTCGAGCGCCACGTGCTCCGCTTCACCGGCCAGACGGCGCACTCGGGGTCCACCCCGGTGTCCATGCGCCGCGATGCCTTCCTCGCCGCCGCCGAGACGGCGCTCGCCTGCCGCGACATCGCGCGACGGCTGGCGATGCCAGAGGCCGGTCCCTCTGGCGGCATCGTCTGCACCGTCGGCACCGTCACCGTCGAACCGGGCATCGTCACCGCGGTGCCGGGCGTGTGCGAGATCTCGCTCGACCAGCGCGCGCTCGATGCGGATGTCCTGGCCCGGGCGCTCGCCGACGCGCGCGAGGCAGCCGACGCGGCCGCGCGTAGAAACGACGTGGCCGTGGAGTGGCGCCACGTGTGGCGGATCGAACCGCGGCCGTTCGATCCGCACCTGATCGAGCTCTGCGCCGAGGCCGCGCAGGAGGTCACCGGCCACGCACCGCGCCTGCCCTCCGGGCCGCTGCACGATGCCGTGGAGATGGGCCGCCTGATGCCCGCGGTGATGATGTTCGCCTACTCGTCGAAGGGGCTGTCTCACTGCAAGGAAGAGGACACGCCCGAGCCGTACCTCGAACAGACCATCGAGGCGTTCCTGCGGCTGGTGGAGAAGACCGTGGCCGTTGTCGCCGCCGAGTAGCAGCGCGAATCGGTCCCCACCGGCCTCCCGGCGCCCAGATTCCAGGGGCCTCGCTCATCGCGCCGCGACGGAGTCCTCGGGCGTGCGCTTCTCCATCTGGAACACCGAGTCGATGGCGGTGTAGTCCTTGTAGCCGAGGCGGGCGATCGGCCGGATCTTGAGCACGTCGACTCGCCCGTCGGCGGTCAGCGCCGCATCGTCGATGTGAACGGCGACGACGCGACCGAACACCACGTGGTGTTCCGACGAGGGCTTGCGGCCGGGCAGGTTCACGATCTGGTGCAGCCGGCACTCGAAGTGCACCGGCGAGCCCTTGACGCGCGGGGGGCGTACCAGGCGCGACGGCAGCGGCTCGAGCCCGGCCGCGAGCATCTCATCGACGTCGCGCTCGACGATGAGCGCGGTCTGGTTCATCTGGTCCTTCTGCGCCCAGGTTGCCATGTTGTAGACGAACTCGCCGGTCGCCTCGATGTTGGCGACGGTGTCCTTTTTCGCCCCGTCCGCCTCGTGCGCGCCAGCCGAGAAGACGACGAACGGCGGATCGTAGCTGAGCACGTTGAAGAAGCTGAACGGCGCGAGGTTGACCACGCCCGCCGCGCTGATGGTCGTCAGCCAGCCGATGGGGCGCGGCACGACACACGCCTTGAGCGGGTTGTAACGCAGGCCGTGATTGCTGGTGTCGGTCTCGTAGTACATGCGGCGCCTCGGGTTGGTGCGCATCGTACTCGGTTTCAACGGCGCTGAGCCGCCGGCTCAGCGCGCGGCGGAGCCCGCCGTGCGGCGCAGGTGTTCGAACACGTTCACGAGCAGCACCATGGACTCGCGGCGCGTCTCTTCCGAGCGGATGACCGCGGCGCGGGATGAATCCGGCGCGGGGTCCAGCCACAGCACCCCGGGCGGAATCCGCATCCACACGCGGGGCTTCGCGGCGACGAACGTCTGCCCCTCCACCCGATACGGCACCGCCATGACGACCTCTTCGGATCGCCCGTACATCAAGTCCCGGTACCACTCCACCCATTCCGCGCCCTCGGTCGACACCTGCCATCGCCCGCCGGGGCGAGGAAACGGCTGGACGTACACTTCGGTGCGTCCGGACTCGTCCGAGGTGTAGGCCACCCACCGGCCATCGGGTGAGAACTCGCCGGCCAGCTCGTTTGCGGGCGTGCCCAACAGCACGCGTGGCGTACCGGGGCTCAAGTCACCTTCGGGTGTGGTCTCCAGAGGCAGCACCATCAGATCCGCTCCGGTGCCGCGCCGTTCCTCGGTGTAGAGGATGTAGCGGCCGCTCGGGTGCCACTCGACCGGGAGCTGGTGGTTGCGGCTCGTCGTCAGTCGCTGCGGCTCGCCGGTGCCATCGGCACGATGCACGAAGAGGTTGAACGTTCCGGCGTCGGCCCGCCACGATCCGTAGACGACGAAACGGCCATCCGGAGACCAGATGGCCGACCAGTCGTTGTCGGGGTGGAAGGTCAACCTCGACATTCGATCGCTGTCGAGGTCGTAGACCCAGACGTCCGACTGCGCTCCATCGGCGATCACCAGCAGCGCCCGCCGGCCGTCAGGCGAGAAGCGCATCTCCTGATACTCGGCAGGCACGCTGCGAATGCTGTCGAACTGTCCGGCGAAGTCCATCCACTGCAGCACGCGCTGGGTATTCCGGGCCCGCCGGTATGCCAGCAGCCCATTCTCGGACACCGAGAACTGCGCGGTGCCGTTGGTCATCGCGTACGCGACGTCCGCCACGACGGGGGTCGCCGGGCCTGCGATCGCGAGGCGGGCCAGATCGAACATTGCCGCGAACAACTGCCCGTCGCGCACGAACAGCACGTGACCGCTATTGACATACCGGCCGTAGAGTCCGCCCTTGTGGACGACCGTCCGCGGGCCGCCGGCCAGCGGCTGGATCTCGATCGTGCCTTCTCGTGACGCACTGCGGTCGTCGTGCGACGTAAACAGCACGTGCGTCCCGCCGGGCAGCACCTGCGGCCATCGATGTGTCGTCTCGGAGGCCGCATCGAGCATGGTGACGGGCGTCGGCGTGCCTCCCTCGGCCGGGATTCGCCACAACGGTCCGTCGGGCTTCGGCGCGAACACGATGGTGCCGTCCGGCGCCCACGCCCCGCCGCGTGCCTCTTCAACAGTGGTGACGGGCGTGACCGTGCCGCCGGCAAGGACGACCTTCAGCAACCGGCCGCCTGCGAAGAAGCCGACGGATCCGCCATCCGGTGAGAAGAAGGGCGCGTAGGCCCCTTCTGTCCCGGCGAGCGCCCTGGCGTTCAACTGGTCGAGTCGACGGAAATACAGCTGCCACCGGCCCCCGGCCGATCCGCGCGCGATGAAGACCATGGCTCGCCCGTCCGGCGACAAGACAACGGTGGGGCCAACCCAGTTCAGGCCGGCCCAGCCCGCGCCCGCCAGCGTCGTGTCCCCGCCGCCATCGATGCCGAGGCTGAGCAACGGCGCGTCCGCTGACGTCGCACGCGGCGTTGACCAGAACCAGACGCCGGCAGCCACGACACCAAGCGCCAGTGCGGCCCATGGGACAGCGAGGCGCCATCGTCGTGCGCCGGCGATCGGCGCGGCGGGCAGCTCCCCGTCCCGTCCAGGTTCGAGGCTGAGCCCTGGCGTCGAGAGCAGGACGCGCGCCTCGCCGATGTCGCGCAACCGCGTGCGGACGTCACGATCGAGGCACCGCCGAAGCAGCGCGGAGACGCCAGGTGGGATGGCTGCGGGCAGCGCGCCGTAATCGGGCTCACGCGTCAGCACGGCAGCGAGGGCGTCAGTGACCGAATCGCCGTCGAACGGACGCCGCCCCGTGAGCATCTCGTACAGCACCACCCCGAACGCCCAGATGTCCGAGCGCTTGTCGACGGGCCGCCCGCGCGCCTGCTCCGGGCTCATGTACGCCGCGGTGCCGAGGATGATCCCCTGCATCGTGATCGCAGGCGTGGTGATCGCCGGTGCGCTCAGGGTGCCTCCGACTCCCGACTCCCGTTTTCCGACTCCCGTCTCGATCTCTTTGGCGAGCCCGAAATCGAGAACCTTGACCGTGCCGTCCGGCCGCACCTTGATGTTTGGCGGCTTGAGGTCGCGATGGATGATGCCCGCGTCATGTGCCGCCTCGAGCGCCTCGGCAATCTGACGGGCGATCGGCAGGGCCTCGTCCGGCGAAATCGGTCCGCGTGCGATCCGCTCCGACAGGTCCTCGCCGTCGACGAGCTCCATCACCAGCGCGGTGCCCCAGGCCGAGTGCTCGAGCCCGTAGACCTGCGCGATGTAGGGATGGTTGAGTGACGCCAGCACTTCGGCCTCGCGCTGGAAGCGGGCCAGGCGCTCGGGGTCGTTCGAGACGTCGGCGGGCAGCACCTTCAAGGCCACCTCGCGTTTCAGCTTCGAATCCCGCGCTCGATAGACCTCACCCATCCCACCGGCACCGAGCAGGCTGGTGATCTCGGACGCGCCGAGGCGAGTGCCGGGCGTGAGGCTCATCTATCGGTGGCCGCATCATACCCGCTCGACGCGGTCGGCGGCATGGCGCGCTGATAGAATCGACGCGTCCCGCCGCGATGACACGATCCGCCTCCTTGCCACCCGCACTGCCGAACGACACCGAGATCCGCGCGCTCCTTCACCAGGATCCGTACTGGGCCGTCTACGCGCTCGGGGACCTCGACCGCCGGCGTGCGCACCATTGCGACTGGCTCACCAGCGGCGAGTCCGTTGCGCTGCTGTATCGGGAGTTCGACACACCCATCCTGTGGGCAGCCGGGCAACCCGAGGTGATGGAGGCGTTGCCCGACCTCGACGCCTGCCTCCTGCAGATTCCCGAGTCGTTCCTGCCAGCCGTCGCTCGGCGCTTCACCGTCGAGTGGAGCCGGCTGATGCACCGCATGTCACTGGTACCAGCCGCGTTCACGCCGTACGCGGGAGGGCTGCGCGCCGAGTTGCTGGACGAGCGACACGAGGACGAGATTCGGGATCTATACGAGGACGGGCGTCCAACGCAGGAGGACCCGGACTTCTTCATGCGCAGCCAGTTGCACGACGGGACGTTCTACGGAGTGCGGGTGGCCGGACGGTTGGTGGCCGCTGGCGGGACGCACCTCTACTCGCGCGACGAGAGCGTCGCCGCCATCGGCAACGTCTACACGCATCGCGCGCACCGCGGCCGCGGGTGCGCCTCGGCGGTGACGTCGGCGATCTCACGCGAGCTGCTCGATCGCGACACCCGCATCATCGCGCTCAACGTGAAGGCAGAGAACCAGCCGGCCATTCGCGTGTACGAGCACCTTGGTTTCGGCTTTCACGCACGCTTCTTCGAAGGCAAGGCCAGCCAGTCCGCCCCGGCAGGCCAATAGGTGCAGCGGCGAAGAAGCTGCTCGCGCCCCTCACCTCAACCCACGCGCTCCAGCACCCACCGCGACTCGCCCGCGCCCTTCTCGATGCGGATGAGGCCCGGCAGCCGGTCGGTGAGCTCCGCCCGGTGGCTGATGACGCCGATGAGGCGATCGCCGTTCTGGCCAAGCGCCTCGATGGCGTCTGTGACCTCCGACAGCGAGTCGAGGTCGAGCGTACCGAAGCCCTCGTCGATGAACAGGCTGTCCATCTGCAAGGCGCCCGAGGCCTGCAGCACGGTCTCGCTCAGCTGCAATGCGAGGCACAGCGAGGCCATGAACGTCTCGCCGCCGCTCAGCGTATCGGCACGGCGCCGCTCGCCGGCGTTGTCGTGATCCACGACGTAGAACTCGCTCTCTTCCCACTCGAGCGTGTAGCGGTTCGAGATCTCGCGCATGCGCACCGAGGCGCCGGTCACGAGGCCTCTGAACGCCTCCTCGAGCAGGTACTCCTGGAAGTGGTCGCCCTTCAGGTCGGTCGCCATCTCCGTTGTAACGGCCAGCGTGGCCTGCAGCGTCTCGCGCTCGACGACGAGGGCGGCGCGGGCCTTCAGGTCCTTCTGAAGGCGCGCCACGTCGTTCTCGAGCGTGGTCACCTGCTGATTGACGGCCTGGCAAACGTCGATCGCGGACTTCCGGCCGCGCTCCGCGTCCGCGAGCGCCTCGGCGGAGACTTCGCGGCCTGCGACCAGTGGATCGAGCTCGGCGAGGCGATGCACGATGCCGGCGCGCTGCTGGTCGAACCTCGTCACCTGCGCGTCGAGCGCCGCCTGATGTGGCGGTGTCCGCATCGCGGCCTTCATCTCGTCCGCACCGACGAAACCAGCCTCGGCCAGCGCCTTCGTCAGCGCCTCGGATGCGGTCGCGGAGGCGAGCTCGGCAGCGATGACCGCGGCGTCGGCCGAATCGCGCGCGACGGCGGCAGTGGACATCCGTGCCTCGGCCTGGGTGAGCGCCGTGCTGGCGCACTTTTCGGCGTTCTGGAGATCAGCGATGCGAGCGGCCAGCAAGTCACGTTCGGCGCGTGGGTCGGGATGGCTGGTGACCGCCTGGATGCTGGCGATCACGGCATCGAGGTCCGTTCGGAGCCGAGTCTGCTCGGCAACAAGTTGCTCGTGGATCCTAACTGCGGCCATTCTGTCGCCCTCGGCACGCACCAGCGCCAGCTGCCCGGCAGCGACCTCGTTTCCACCCCGCTGGAGCGCCTGGGCATGACGCTCCCGCTGCGCCTTCATGGCATGCAGTTGGACGCGGCGTTGCTCAATCCAGTCCAGCAGCGCGGCGCCAGCGGCGGCGGCCGGAGCACCTGAGACGTCGGCAGCGAGCGCCGTCAGCGTCTCCACCAGCGCAGCCGCGCGCGTCTGCCACCGTGCGGTCGTGGCACTCGTCGTTGTTGCGGCGGAGGCGAGTCGTTCCGTCGCGATGGCCAGTG
>Ga0105103_10000740_pt1 | contig 18317 bp, 13 predicted proteins | sample PPLLaktember2015_2_FD_79107 | JGI IMG/M metagenome (GOLD analysis project Ga0105103, IMG submission 79107) | Freshwater sediment microbial communities from Prairie Pothole Lake near Jamestown, North Dakota, USA - PPLs Lake P7 Core (6) Depth... | ecosystem: Environmental > Aquatic > Freshwater >...
GCATAGCGGCTCGGGCCGCGCCGGCCGTCGCTGAGGCTCAACTTCCACGTCTTGTCGGCCAACTCGAAGCTCACGAACAGCTCGCCCTGGCTCGCCGTATCCTTGCCTTGCAGGACTGTCTGGGTTGCCTGCATTTCCGTTCCTTCGTTCAGAGGCTTGGAAATTCCCGTTGTAGTCCAATGGGGTCGCCTGGTCAGTCCCACATAGCATCTTTCGGGCTTCTCACTCGGCAAGGCGGCTGCATGCCCACGGGCCGATCGCCAAGATCGCGCACGCGCGGCGCCGACGAGTCACCATCTATGGTCGAAACGTCATGGGTACATCGCATTACCTGCGCGAGCGCCATTTCCCAACCCTCTACCCGGGCGTCGCGCACCGATCATCTTCGCGGAACAAGAAAACCCACGGCAACAGGACCCATGCCCAGGATCTGCTCGGCAACGGTCTCGGTCAGGCCAAGCAGGATGGGCGATCAAGCAGTGATGAACTGCCCCATCATGCCCCGGTCCTCGTGCTCCAGGATGTGACAGTGGAACATCAAAGGTACCCGTGATGGCATCAAAGGCGTCTGTACCGCGACGCTGATGGTCTGCATCGCGTCCACGACGAAGGTATCCCGCAGGCCTTGTTCGTGAGGGGCTGGCGTGATGCCATCGCCCGAGAGCAATGACATCCGGACGCCATGCACGTGCATCGGGTGGGCCATGCCGGTGGCGTTGACAAAGCGCCAGACCTCGACCACGCCGGCCGGCACGGTCAGATCGATGCGGTCGATGTCAAACCGCCGACCATTGATGGTGAACGGACTGCCCATCATCCCCCCATCGAGGCTGAAGGTCCGGACCGTTGCACCCGCGCCAACGGAGACGGCCGGCGCAGGGGACAGTCGGGTGGGTGGTGACGGCATCGCGCCGGGCTGAGGGGGCAGGTCGATTCGCATCACCAATGCGGTGACCTCGTTGTCCGCTGCGGCGCCCGTGCCCATACCCATTCCCGTGCCCATTCCCATGCCCATTCCCGTGCCACCGCCCATGCCGCCTCCTGCCGTGCTGGCCAGCAGACGCGTCACCTGCCCAGCATGGGCATTGCCAAAGTCGACCAGGACCTCGGCGCGTTCGCCGGGTGCCAGCGTGATGGCGCTGCGCGCCAGCGGGGCCGCGAGCATTCCGCCTTCGTTGGCAACCTGCAGCATTGGCACTGAATCGCTGAGTCGCAGCATCAGGATGCGAGCGTTGCAGCCGTTCAGCAGTCGAAGACGAACCCATTGCCGAGGTGCGCGCCACGTCGGTCCGAACATGCCATTGACCAGGAGCCGATTGCCAGCGTATCCCACCAGCTGATCGCTGGCCGTGAGCGTGTAGTCGATCCGGCCGTCGGCCGTGAAGCGTTTGTCCTGCAACACCAGCACCAGGTCGTCGACGCCCCAGGTGTCGGGCAGCGCCGACGGCGCAACGGTGCCGTCGTCGACGATCAGCAGGCCGGTCAGGCCGGACACCACTTGCCGTCCAGTGCTCCCGTGGACATGCGGATGGAACCAGCACGTAGACGCCGGGTTCGCCACCGTGAAGCTCGCCTCCCAGTTGGCACCTGGGGCGATGGGTTGGTGCGGACCGCCATCAACTTCAGCTGGCAACACCAGGCCATGCCAGTGCACCGTCGTGATCTCGTCCAGACCGTTGCGAACACGAATCGTGGTTCGTTCCCCGGTCCGCAATCGCAGCGCAGGGCCCGGCAGCGCACCGTTGTAGCCCTGCATGGGCGTGTCGACGCCGCTCAGAAGCTGTGAAACGCCGCGTTGGGCCGTCAGTGCGAACTGCCGCCCCCCGCGGCCGTCCGCCAAGCCAATGTCCTGCTGGACGATGGGCAGGCTGCGCTCGGTGGCGGCGCTGGCGGCCGGATCGACGAGAGCCACACTGACGCTCTGGCTCATCATCGACGATCCACCGCCGCCCCCGCAGCCCGAGAGCTGCGTGAGCGACGCACCGGCGGCCCCCAGGAGCAGCGCCCGCCGGCGCTCGTCGATCCGCTTGCTTGCCGTTGTCAATGCTACGTTCATCGTCGCTCCAGATAGGTCGACCGATCTTTGTTGTACAAGGGAATCAGTGCAAGGACTTCTTGGGGTAGGCCGCAACGGCCGTGGATTGCCCCTCGGCGCCGATGGCAACGGATGCAGTGCCGACCGTCCCGGAGCCCCCGCGCGCGACAGATAACGGACAGCGGCTTCGTACGGCCGCGACGCGGCTGCCTATCGCGCTGACGCATCGCGTCGCCGCAGCAATGCATACACCGCCGGCACGATGAACAGGGACAGCAGCGGCGCCGTCACCATGCCGCCCAGCATCGGCGCGGCGATGCGGCTCATCAGCTCGCTGCCGGTGCCGCTGCCGAAGACCACCGGCGCCAGGCCGACCAGCAGCGTGAACACCGTGATCGCCTTGGGCCGCACGCGCATCACCGCACCCTCGCGGATCGCGTCGTCCACGACAGCCGGCGTGATCGGCACGCCGCTGGCCACGCGCTTTTCGAGCGCCTGCTTCAGGTACATCACCATCATCACGCCGAACTCGGCAGCCACGCCGGCCAGTGCGATGAAGCCCACCCCGCCGGCCACCGAGAGGTCGTGGCCCATCAAGTACAGGAACCACACGCCGCCGGTCAGCGCGAACGGCACCGTGGTCATGATCAGCAACGCCTCGTCGACGCGACCGAAGGTCACGACCAGCAGCACGAAGATCATCCCCAGCGTCAGCGGCACCACCAGCTTGAGCCGTGCGGTGGCGCGCTCGAGGTACTCGAACTGGCCCGAGTAGGCGAGGCTCACCCCCGGCTCCAACCGCACCTCGCGCGCCACGGCAGCGCGCAGGTCGGCCACCACCGAGCTCAGGTCGCGTCCGCGCACGTCCACGTACACCCAGCCCGACGGTCGCGCGTTCTCGCTCTTGAGCATCGGCGGGCCTTCGCTGATCGAGATCCTCGCTACGGTGCCGAGCGTGATCTGCTGGCCCAGCATGGTCTGCACCGGCAGCGCCGCCAGCTTCTCGGGCGAGTCGCGCCACTCGCGGCCGTAGCGCAGGTTGATCGGGAAGCGCGCGCGGCCGTCCACCGTCTCGGCGACGTTCTCGCCGCCGATCGCGCCGGCGACGATATCCTGCACGTCGGCGACGTTCATGCCGTAGCGCGCTGCCGCGACGCGGTCGATGTCGATGTCGATGTAGCGCCCGCCGGTCAGGCGTTCGGCCAGCGCCGAGCCGACGCCGGGAACCGTCTTGGCCACCTTCTCGACCGCAGCCGCGACGCGATCGATCGCCGCCAGGTCGGCCCCGCTGACCTTGACGCCGATCGGGCTCTTGATGCCAGTGGCCAGCATGTCGATGCGGTTGCGGATCGGCGGGATCCAGATGTTGGCCAGCCCCGGCACCTTCACCGCGGCGTCGAGCTCCTCGATGATCTTCTGCGGCGTCATGCCCGGGCGCCACTGCTCGGGCGGCTTGAGCCGGATCGTGGTCTCGAACATCTCCAGCGGCGCCGGGTCGGTGGCGGTCTCGGCGCGGCCGGCCTTGCCGAAAACGCGCTCGACCTCGGGTACGGTCCTGATCATGCGGTTGGTGATCTGTAGCAGTTCGCTGGCCTTCTGCGCCGACAGGCCCGGCAGCGCTGAGGGCATGTACAGCAGGTCGCCCTCGTCGAGCATCGGCAGGAACTCGCCGCCCACCCGGCTGAGCGGCCACCAGGTGCTGGCGCACAGCACGACCGCGAGCACCACGGTGGCCTTGGGCCACTTCAGCACCGCCTCGAGCAGCGGCCGGTAGACGGCGACCATGCCGCGCGTCAGCGGGTTGCGCATCTCGTCGGGGATGCGACCGCGGATCCACATCACCATCAGCACCGGCACCAGCGTCACCATGATGCCGGCGGACATGGCCACCGCGTAGGTCTTGGTGTAGGCCAGCGGCCCGAACAGGCGCCCCTCCTGCGCCTCGAGCGTGAACACCGGTAGAAAGGCGAGCGTGGTGATCAGCAGCGAGTAGAACAGCGCCGGCCCGACCTCGACCGCGCCGTCGGTGATGACCTTCGCGCGCTCGGCGCCGACGAGCTCCTGCTGCGGATGCGCGTGCTGCCAGGCCTCGATCTTCTTGTGCGCGTTCTCGATCATCACCATCGCGCCGTCGGCGATCGCACCCACCGCCACCGCGATGCCGCCGAGCGACATGATGTTGGCGTTGATGCCCTGCGCGCGCATCACCAGGAACGCCGCCAGCACGCCGATCGGCAGCGCCAGGATCGCCACCAGAGAGCTGCGCAGGTGCCATAGGAACAGTACGCACACCAGCGCGATGACGATGAACTCCTCGATCAGGTCGCGCGTGAGCGTGGCGATCGCGCGCTGGATCAACGGGCCGCGGTCGTAGGTCGTGACGATTTCCACCCCCTGCGGCAGACTGCCTTGCAGCTCGGCCAGCCGCGCCTTCACCGCGGCGATGGTGGTCATCGCGTTCTTGCCCGAACGCAGGATCACGACGCCGCCGGCGACCTCGCCCTCGCCGTCGAGCTCGGCGATGCCGCGCCGCATCTCGGGCCCGTACTGCACGTGCGCCAGCTGGCCCAGCGTCACCGGCACGCCCATGCGCGCCGCGAGCGGGATCGCGCGGAAGTCGTCCAGCGTCTTCAGGTACCCGCTGGCGCGCACCATGTACTCGGCCTCGCCGAGCTCGAGCACCGAGCCGCCGGCCTCCCGGTTACCCATCTGGATCGCCTGCTTCACCTGCGCCAGCGTCACGCCGTAGGCGGCGAGCTTGAGCGGATCCACCACCACCTGCGCCTGGCGCACCATGCCGCCGATGGAGGCCACCTCGGCCACGTTGGGCAGCGCCTTCAGCTCGTAGCGCAGAAACCAGTCCTGCAGGGCGCGCAGCTGGGCCAGGTCGTTGCGGCCGCTCTTGTCCACCAGCGCGTACTGGAAGATCCAGCCGACACCGGTGGCATCGGGGCCGAGCGCGGTCTTCGCACCCGCCGGCAGTCGGCCCTGCACCTGGTTGAGGTACTCGAGCACGCGCGAACGCGCCCAGTACAAATCGGTGCCGTCCTCGAAAAGCACGTAGACGAAGCTGTCGCCGAAGAACGAGTAGCCGCGCACCGTCTTCGCACCCGGCACCGACATCATCGTCGTCGCCAGCGGATAGGTGACCTGGTTCTCGACGATCTGCGGCGCCTGCCCGGGCAGCGTGGTACGGATGATCACCTGCACGTCCGAGAGGTCGGGCAGCGCATCGACCGGCATCGTGCGCACGCCCCAGATGCCGGCCACGGTAAGGAACACCGAGGCCAGCAGCACGATGAAGCGGTTGGCCACCGACCAACGGATCAGCTCGGCGATCATCGCGCGGCTCCGGAGGCGGCCGCGGCCGGCGCATGGCCGGCATGCGGATCGGCCGTTGCGGCCTGCGGCGCGATTGCGGTGATGCGGTAGTCGTCACCCTGCTTGTTGAACGTGAAGCTCACCGCCTGGCCCTTCTTCAGGCCCCGCGCCAGTGTCGCGTCGGCCAGACTGAAGGGCATCGTCATCGCCGGCCATCTTAGGGCCGGCACGGGTGCGTGCTCGAGCGTGATGCGGTTGCCTTCGATCTCGACGACGACACCGGTCGTGCGGAACGGCTCGGCAGCGGAGGCGGCTGCGGCACGCGCCATCACGCCCTGCAGGCTGGCTTCGGAGTCGATCAGGAACTGCCCCGACGCCACCACCTGCTGGCCGGCGACGAGGCCGCTGCGGATGACGATCCACTCATCGACCTGCTCGCCGATTTCCACCGCCACCGGCCGGTAGCGGCCGGCTTCATCGGCCACGTAGACCAGCGCGCGCCGGCCGGTGCGGATGACGGCCTCGGCCGGTACCACCAGCAACTCGCGCTGCGCGCCGCCCAGGCTGACCTGCGCGAACATCCCGGCCCTCAGCCGCTGGCCGGGGTTGGCAGCTCGATGCGCAGGCGCAGCGTGCGCGTGTCGCGGTTGGCCTCGGGCAGCACGGCGGCCACCTTGCCATCGACCACCACGCCGGGCAGGGCCGCGAAGCGCGCCTGCACCGGCTGGCCCGGGCCGATCGCCGCGGCCAGCGCCTCGGGCAGCGCCACTTCCAGCCACACCGTGCCCAGCCCGTTGATGCGCGCCAAAGTCATGCCTGGCGACAACGCCATGCCCTGGCGCACCATCAGCTCGGTGATGACGCCGCCGACGGGTGCGGTGAGGGTCTGCAGAGCCACCGGCTGGCCCGATGCGTCCACACGCTCGACCAGCGCCGCCGGCATGCCCAGCAGCAGCAGCCGCTGCCTCGCCGCCTGCGTCAGCGTCGTGTCGCCGGTGGCCTTGACCGCCAGGTACTCCTGTTGCGCGCCCATCCATTCGGGGTTGAAAAGTTCGGCCAGCGGCGCGCCGGCCCCCACCACGTCGCCCGGGGCGCGGCCGAACACACGCTCGACGAAGCCGGCCGTGCGCGCCTGCAGAACAGCGATGTCGCGCTCGTTCAGCTGCACCGTGCCCACCGCTTCGACCGCCGCACCGACCGCTCGCCTTTCCACGCGGGCCAGACGCACCCCCAGAGCCTGCTGCGCCTGCGGCGAAATGCCCAGGGTGCCGGGTGTGCCGGGCGCACCACTCGAGGCTGCGCCTTCGTCGGCATATCGTGGCACCAGCTGCATGTCCATGAACGGCGACCTGCCTGGCTTGTCGAAACGCTGCGTCGGCACCATCGGGTCGTACCAGTACAGCACCTTGCGCTCGCCGGCCGATGCCGCGGCCTGCGCTGCGGTTGCGCCGTCGGATGACGGCGCATGCCCGGCCTGCCATTGACCGAAGCCCCATCCGGCCAGGCCGCCCAGGCCCAGCAGTGCAGCAGCGCCGACGATGCGTGCAAGTGTCGTGGTCATGGTGGTCACTCCACAATCAAGCTGTTCAGACGCACGCGCAGCGCCGCGCGCTGTGCGTCCAGGTCGATCAGGCGCAGCTGGGTTTCGACCGCCTCGTGCCGCGCCATCAGCACGGCGCCCAGGTCACCGCGCCCGGCCTGATAGCTGGCCAGTGCCAGCGCCACGCGCTCGGTGTTCAGCGCCAGTGCCTGCCGCTCCAGCCGCGCGTGCTGCGCGTCAAGAGCCTTGAGTTCTGCCAGCTGCGCGTCGATGTCCTCGCTGTGGCGGCGCAACGTGTCGGCGCGTTCGGCCTCGATGCGTGCCGCCTCGCGCTGCTTGGCCATCAGCTGCGGCTGCTGGCGGCGTTCGCGGTCCCAGGGCAGGTCGAAGACCAGCTGGAAGGACATCATGTCGCCGTACTGCGGTCGGCGGCTGTACACCAGCTCCCAGCCCCAGTCGCCGCGCTGTTCGGCATCGGCCTCGCGGGCTTCGGCCCAGGCCATCGCCTGCATGGCGTCGTAGGGCGCGATCTCGGCATGGCGGTGCAGTTCGGCACGCAACTGCTCGGGCTTGACCTGCCACGCCGGCGGCCCACCCTCGAGCGGCTCGGCACCGCGCGCCCCGACCCAGCGGCGCAGCGAGGCACGGGCGCGCTCGACATCGCGCAGCGCGTCGTCGCGGCGGTCGGCGATCATCAGCGCGTCGATGCGCGCCATCGTGCGCTCGGCAGGCAACGCCTGGCCGGACGCGATGCGCGCATCCAGCGTGTCCTGCAGCAGCTGGTTCTCGCGTTCCAGACCGGCCAGCCGCGCAGCCCGGCTCTCGGCGAAGTACACCGCCAGCCAGGCCAGACCGGCGTCACGCCGCACCGCCAGTTCGGTAACGGCCAGCAGTGAACGTTCGCGCTCGATACGTGCCTGTGCGCCGGCCGTCCGCGCCTCGCGCTTGGCGCTGTTGGGCACTTCCTGCATCACCCCGATGCGCTGCATCGTCATGAAGTCGGCGGTGGTGCTGAAACGATCGGCCCCCGTCACCGGCAGGTTGTCCAGGCCGACGATCAGCCGCGGGTCGGGTAGTGTGGCGGCGGCCGGCAACAAGGCCTGCGCGCCGTCCAGCGTGCTGCGCTGGGCCTGCAATGCCGGCGCCTGTTCATGCGCCAACCGCGTGGTCTCGTCGAAGCTCAATCCTGCGCTGGCTGCCAGCGGCAAGCCAAGCAGCAACCACGCGGTGCGCACGCGCAACGTTGAAAAGTCCATTTCGAATCCTTCATCGCAAGGGCAAGGGGTTCGCGAACGACGCCGGCGCCCCGTGGGGCACCGGCGTGGGTCACGGCCTCGCTAGTTGCGCAGGACGAGCAGGGACAGGTAGATCGGGGGTGAGCCCGGCGTCAAGGCGCCGGGCGGCGAACCCGCGTGCGGGCCCGCGTGCGGCGGAGCGGCCCGCGCCGCCTCCCGCCAGTCGATGACCGCCAACAGCAGCGGCCAGGGCGTCCAGTCGTTCGCGACGGGAGCACCGACGGCCTGCTCGCCTTGCTGGCAATGGGCCTTGCACAGTTGCGGCTGTTCCGCATCCATGCCGCGTGGCATCTTGCCTTCGCAACCCGGCATGGCTTGCATCGCGGCATCGTTGCGCATTGCCTGAAACTCGGCGGGGCAGGCATACACGGACGTGGCCAGCTGCATGAACAGCAACAGCATTACCAGACTGACAGACAACCAGCGCTTGAACGCGCGATCCACTCGCATGGATTTCAGTCTACGTCAGCTGAGCTCAATCGGTTTGATTTCAGACAAGACAACTTGCCCGTAAGCCCCTTGGCACTATGCCGCCGCGCATGACCATCAAGAGCCACTGGGAGTCGATGTGTGAGATAAAATCCGCGCACAGTGTGAGCGGTTACGCGCCCCATCTGAATACGTCCGTCCAGTACATTGTCGGGCCGCCCCGGCACTTGACGCGGCGATCATCGACTTGGGAGGGGGCGATTCGACGTTGGCCGACGATCTGCTCGCCGCCGGCTACGCAAGGCTCACGGTGCTGGAGATCTCGGCCACTGCGCTCGATGCCTCGCGGCGGCGCCTCGGCGCTGCGGGCGAAGACGTGAACTGGCCTGCTGCGGATGTGCTGAAGGCCAATCTGCCCACTGCCACCTTCGACATCTGGCATTACTGCGCAGTGTCTAGCCTTGACAGCCGCCACGCTGGAGTCGCCGCCCTGAACCTGCTATCCGGAATCACGATGCCGGTCAGCTGACGCAAACTGGCGGCATTCCTGGCCATGACCGGGCACTGGAGCAGGCGGTCTAGCGCAAGTCAATTGTTGGTCTTGGCGCGACCGCTCAAGCATGTCTCTTGTCTCGACCTGGAGTTCGCCGCGTCGGCAGCGGCAGTTGTGGGCCAAGTGCTTGCCTATGCCGTCGTCGCGCGCAGCGTTGCAACAATTGCGGGTCAGAGTACAAAGTAGGCATCAATGCTCGCGTCGAATTCTGTACCATGAGTCCTTCCCGCGCCCCTGACCCGGACCCCAACGCCGAGGCCCACCAGCGTCGACATTCCACGGCCAAAGCGAGGAAGCTGCTGCGCGAGGGCATGGCCCAGCTTCAGTCCGTGCTCGATGACAGGTTCATCATCGACGAGACCCCGCGCGAGGCGACCGGCGCGATGCAGCTCGCTGCCGATGCCATGTACGCGGCGCTGCATCAACTAGACGCCGCAGACAGCATTGTTCGCCCCGGCGCCACGGCACCCGCCGGCGCTCCGACGCGCCAGCAAGGGCTGTTCCTGGCCTATATCAGCGAGTATGTTGCAGCCAATCGGGCTGGCGTGGCGCCAAGCCATGCCGACCTGCAGCGCTTCTTAAACCTCACGCCGCCGTCTGTGAACTCGATGCTCGTGCGGCTCGAAAGGTGCGGCTTCCTTCGCCGCGTGCCCGGCAAGGCGCGAGCGATCGAAGTCCTCGTCCCTGCGGCGCACCTGCCGCCACTCGAGCGGCCCTTCAAGTTCTGATCCCAGTTCGGCCTCGGCGGCCTCGCGCGCTATCGTGGCTGCGATGCCTTCTTCCCCAGGCATGAATGGATGCCATCCACGCTGACGGGCTCTGGGTGCGTGACCTGCTGGCGACAGCCGGCCCGTTCGTGCCGCTGGTGTTGGCGGCGTTGCTGCTGGTTCTGGACTACCTGGTGCTGGAGCCAACGTCGCCACGCCACGTGTTGCTGGCCACCGGGCCCGCGCGCAGCGATGTAGCCGAGTTCGGCGCGTACATTTCCTCCGTGGGCGCAGTGTGCCTTGCGCCCCGCGGCCAGAGCGCGGCCAAGTGCCAGCATGTCGGCACCATCGGAGCGCCCTGCCCAAGCCCCGGCAATGGGGACTCGAAGTCAAGTGCACACCCCGCACGGCATCGGTTGGATACCCCCGGGTCTGATCGACAGCTTACGGGCAACGTATTCAGACGAGTCGACGACCGGTGTGGGTCGAGTCATGTCGAGCAGCCGAACGCCTTGCCCGCCACAAAGGAGTCGGCGAACCAGGCATCACTGGGTTGCCTAACCCTGACTCGCCCGCCGAGTTGCGCGGGCAGGCGGCTACCGTCCGCTGCGCTATGCGAGCCAACCGACTTCGCAAGTGGTACAGGTCAGATCGTCGATGGGTCGCACCCATCGATCACCGAGAATTACCATCCATAAACCATCCGTGTGGATGGTGATAAGATGTGGAGATGAAATCAACACCTGCCCGACGCCCGGTCAAGGAAAAGAGCGCCGATTCCGAAAAGATCACCATCAACGTCGGCTTCGTCGACCTGGGGCAGATCGACCTGCTGGTGTCGGAGGGCTTTTACGGCAACCGCACCGACTTCATTCGCACGGCCATCCGCAACCAGCTGGGCAGTCACGCCGATGCCGTCAAACAGGCGGTGGCGCGCAAGACGCTGGTGCTGGGTCTGCAGCACTTCAGCGCCGACGACCTGCGGGCCGTGAAGGCCGCCAAACAAATGCTGCGCATCCGCGTGCTGGGCCTGGCGTCGTTCGCTCACGACGTGACCCCCGAACTGGCGCTGGCCACCATTGAATCCCTTGACGTGCTCGGCGCACTGCACGCCAGCCCCGCTGTCAAGGCCGCGCTGGCCAGTCGCCAGCGCTGAAGCCAACGATCTCACGCTTGCAAGGACTGCATGAACCCGACATTTCAGGAACTGATGCGCGACGCGACACGACTAACCCGAGGCGGGCGTCTGGCCGAGGCCACCGCCGCGATACAACGCGCGCTTGGCGGCACAGGAACCGCCACGCCTGCGTCAGGTTCACGCTCGCCGAGCGGCGCCTTGCAGGTCAAACCGTCGATGGACCCATCCGGGGCTCGCTCTGTCGTGCTCGAAGGCTGTGTGGTCGAGTTGGCCGATCGCGTCGAGCCCGGCCCGGCATCTGCACCGGACTTCGGCGATACGCCTGGCACGGGGAGATCGAGTCAAGGCGAGTTCATCACCGGCGCGCACACGCATGCATCGCTCACCCGCCACTACAAGCTCTTCGTGCCGCCGGGTGCTGCCGGGCAGTCGCTGCCGCTGGTGGTGATGCTGCATGGCTGCACCCAGGATCCCGATGACTTCGCGGCGGGCACGGGCATGAATGCTCTGGCGCGCGAACAGGGCTTCTATGTCCTGTACCCCGCACAGGCGAAGGACGCCAATCCGTCGCGTTGCTGGAACTGGTTCAAGCACAACCACCAGACACGTGAGCGCGGCGAAACAGCCGTGATCGCCACCATGACGCACGCGGTGATCGAGGCGCGTGACATCGACCGCGGACGCGTCTACATCGCCGGGATGTCGGCGGGTGGCGCCATGGCGTCGCTGGTCGCGGCGGCGTACCCGGAAACGTTTGCCGCCGTCGGGGTTCATTCGGGGCTGCCGCCGGGTGCGGCACGCAGCCTGCCGGAGGGCTTGGCGGTGATGCGCGCCGGCGCGGGCGGGACCGCATTGCCTGCCGGCATTCCCGCTCGACTGCCTTCGAGGGTAAGCCCTCCGGCCCCCGTGGACCTGCCGGTGCCGGCCATCGTCTTTCATGGTGATCACGATCAGACCGTTCACCCGCGTAATGCTGAGCAGGTCGTCGCGGCCGTGCTCAAGAGCCGTGTGTTGTCTCCCTCCTCGACCGCCAGTCGTCCGGTCATCGAGCAGGGCGTGTCGACCCAGGGTCGGCGCTACACGCGTTCGATCCACCGATCAGCCACCGGGCAGCCGATCGCCGAGCACTGGCTGGTGCACGGCGCGGGCCACGCTTGGTCGGGTGGACAGACGGCGGGCTCCTACACCGATCCGCAGGGCCCCGATGCCAGTCGCGAGATGCTTCGCTTCTTCCTCGAACAGGCAGGCCCGCAGAACGACTGAAGCCGCGGCACGATGCGCATCACTGCCGGTAGCGCCGACTTGCGATGGGCGCTGAGAGCACGACGCATCCCTGCCAGTAAGCGTCAGGTTTTGGTGCAGCGACCTGTCTGCTCCCGGATAGGTTCAGCGCGACGATCCCACTGATCCAATACAGGGAGCACGTCCATGCGGTCTTTCAGAACCACAAACAGGCCCAATATGACTTGCAGCCTTGCTTATGCGGCCAGCGGCAGTTGGGATTTCCGTTCGCGTGGGCGCCTTTTAGCCCCCTCGGGCGTGTGAGCGCCTCAGCAGGCAGTCGATTCGAGCCGGCACATTTCACCTAGAGGACTTTCATGGTCGCCAAGAGCATGGCTCACAAGAAGATCGGACGCACCCCAGCGCTCGCTGACGACACCGGGGTTGCAGCGTCTGTGGAACTACCGCCCAAGAGCGGCAGTTCGAAGACCAGCTCCAAGCCTCTGCGCGTGAAAGTGCCGAAGTCCAAGGAACGAGCCTTGATACGCGAGTTCGGGCTCGATGCAACCGCGCTGACCGAAGAAGAGTCCGAGAAGCGCCGCAGTGAATTGACCACCCTCATCAAGATGGGCAAGTCGCGCGGGTTCTTGACCCAGCAGGAGATCAACGACCATTTGCCGGGCAAACTGCTCGAAGCCGAAGTGATCGAGGCGATCGTGACGATGCTCAACGACATGGGCATCGCCGTCTACGAGCAGGCGCCCGATGCAGCCACCTTGCTGGTTGCAGGCGGTATGGGCGCGGCGGCGAGCGACGAAGACGCCGAGGAGGCGGCGCAGGCCGCACTGTCCACGGTCGACTCCGAGTTCGGGCGCACCACCGACCCAGTGCGCATGTACATGCGCGATATGGGTCTGTTCGATCTGCTGACCCGCGAAGGCGAGATCGAGATCGCCAAGCGCATCGAAGGCGGCCAGCAGGCAATGATGCTCGCCATCTCTGCCTCGCCGTCGATCATGGCCGAGGTGCTGGCCTATGGCGACAAGGTTGCCAACGGGGAATTGGCCATCGCCGCGGTCGTCGACGGTTTCGTGGACGTAGACGAGGCCGATGACTACGTGGCCGAGGAAGACACCGACGCCTTCAACGACGAAGACGACGAAGACGGGAACGCCAACCGGACGATGACGCGCCGGCTGGAGGAGATGAAGGTCACCGCACTCGAGCGCTTCGTGTCGATGCAATCGGGCTTCGACAAGCTGCGCAAAGCCTTCGAGAAGAGCGGCTACGACTCTCCCTCCTATCGCAAGGCACAGCACGCTCTCAGCGAAGAGCTCATGACCGTGCGCTTCACCGTCAAGACCATCGACCGACTATGTGCCATGCTGCGCTCGCAGGTCGAGGAGGTGCGCCGGCATGAGCGCGAGATCCGTCGCATTGCAGTTGACCGCTGCGGCATGCCGCAGCAACGGTTCATCGAACAGTTTCCCGCCAACGCGCTCAACCTGGCGTGGGTGCAGGCCGAAGCATGCGCCGGCAGTCCCTACAGCGCCACGCTGGGCCGCAGCGTGCCGGCCATTCGGGAACTGCAGGCCAAGCTTGTTGACCTGCAGTCGAAGGTCGTGGTTCCGCTCGATGCGTTGAAGGCGATCAGCAAGAAGATGAGCGAGGGCGAGCGTTCGTCGCGCGATGCAAAGAAGGAGATGATCGAGGCCAATCTGCGTTTGGTGATCTCCATCGCCAAGAAGTACACCAATCGCGGCATGCAGTTCCTCGATCTGATCCAGGAAGGCAATGTCGGGCTGATGAAGGCCGTGGAGAAGTTCGAATACCGCCGCGGCTTCAAGTTCTCCACCTATGCGACCTGGTGGATCCGACAGGCCATCACACGCTCCATCGCCGACCAGGCTCGCACCATCCGCGTGCCGGTACACATGATCGAGTCGATCAACAAGATGAATCGATTCAGCCGCGCGCACCTGCAGCAATTCGGTGCCGAACCGGACATCGCGACACTGGCCTTGAAGCTGGAAATGCCCGAGGCCAAGGTGCGCCAGATGATGAAGATCGCCAAGGAGCCAGTCTCGCTGGAGTTGCCGGTTGGCGACGAGGGCGACACGACCCTGGGCGATTTCATCGAGGACACCTACAGCATCTCGCCGATGGAAGCGTCGTTGCAGTCAGGCTTGCGCTCCGTCGTTGGCGAACTGCTCGATAGCTTGACGGCTCGCGAAGCCAAGGTGCTGCGCATGCGCTTCGGCATCGACATGAGCAGCGACCACACCCTCGACGAAGTCGGAAAGCAGTTCGACGTGACGCGCGAGCGTATCCGCCAGATCGAGGCCAAGGCCCTGCGCAAGCTCAAGCACCCCAGTCGATCGGAGAAGCTTCGCACCTATGCCGAAGCCATGTGAGGCGCGCCGTCGACTGGCGACTCAGGTACTGCGGGCACCGGACTGACGGTACTGGGGAATCGAGGGGGCTGGGCCAGACGCGTCCTGAAGGTCCGCTTCCCGACCCGCATATGGGCCGAGTCGATGACCGGTACGGGTCGAGGTCGGGTGCTCGCGCATCGAATCTCGTTGCCCTGAACCTGCCAGTCGCGACGGAGGGCTATACGGCGCCCGTTCGCTGAGTCCTGGCCATCAACGGGCGTTGGTGAAGGTCGGGCACCCGCTTACCAGCGGGCGACGAACTGCGCCACTTGGCGCCCTGGGGAGTCGTGACGCCAGATCGCCGACAGCTCAGTCTGTGGTGCCCCGCGCAGGGGTACGTAGTGCACATCGTCACTGCGCACGCGCCGTAGGTGTTCGGCAAGCACGCACAGCCCTTCACCGGCCGCGCAAAGGCCCAGCGCGACATGTATCTGGTGGGCGCCGATGTACTGGAAGCGCTTGCCACGGCCGGTGTCAAGGAAGGCACGGTACCAGCGGTGCAAACGCGGCGAATCGGCCTCGTCGGGCAGGATCATCATGTGCCCAGCCAGGTCGCGCGGGGTCAGCGCCAGACGCTCAGCCAGGGCGTGCCCAGGCGCCATAGCTACCCATTGCTTACGGCGCGACACCACGCGGCAGGCCAATTGTTCGTCTGCGGCGGGAAAGTACAGGAATCCCATGTCCAGTCGGCCGTCCAGCACCTGCTCGGTCATCGCCTCCTCGCCCAGTTCGACCAGGCGGATCTGCAGATTCGGGAACGACAAACGCGTGGCGCGGATGCGCGCCGGCAGCTGGTCGTACAGGCTGCCGGCCAGGCAGCCGACGACAAAGTTGGACGCCCCTCTGACGCGGTGTTTGGCATAGCGCCGCCCGACCCAGTCGGCCTCTGCCGCAATGCGGCGTGCGCTTTGAAGGAATTCCGCACCGTCGCGGGTGAGTGCCGTGCCGTGCGTGGTGCGTGCCAGGAGCTGGGTACCAATCTCGCGCTCCAGAGCCTGGATCACGCGGGTCAGCCGTGAGGGTGACACATGCAGCTGCGCAGCGGCGCGCGTAAAGTTCAGCTCGGCGGCCAGACAGATAAAGGCACGTAACGCAAAGAGTTCGGTGTTCATTCGACTTCCCCCGGACCGTCTTCGCCATGATATTGCTCAAGATGCAATACCAAGCCGTCCTGTGCAATTCCGTTGAGACAAGGCGGCTGCTCCAATAGGGGCTGAATGGGCCGTTCCGGCCCGTTATTTCCCGACGAAGGAACCGACCCTCCACATGACCCATATCCTGACCCGCCAGCTGCAAGGCTCTGCCGCGTGGATGGCGCGCGACTTCGAGAACGGCAATTCCGCCTGGGTGCATCATCTTTCGGCCAGCGAGGTGGGCATCATTGATGGCGCGTTGGCAGACCTGCGATCCCGCGGCCGATCCTTTCCGGATTTCAGCGCCGAGGACTTCCCCATCCACGCTCTGCGGCCAAAGCTCAGCGACTGGGCCGAAGAACTGGAGAACGGGCGCGGCTTCCTGTTGCTGCGCGGCCTACCTATCGAGCGCTACAGCGACGACGACATCAATGCCGTGTACTACGGCATCGGGCTGCACATGGGCCTGCCGGTGTGCCAGAACCCGCGCGGCGACCTGCTAGGCGAGGTGATGAACGTGGGCGACATCCATGACAAACACACACGCGTGTACCAGACCAACTTGTACCTGCCCTACCACTCCGACCCATCGGACGTAGTGGGGCTGCTGTGCGTGCGCAAGGCCCGGCGTGGCGGGCTAAGCAGCTTGGTCAGCGTGGCCTCAGTCCACAACCGCCTGCTGGCCGAGCACCGCGAGTACCTGGGCCTGTACTACCGGCTGTGGTCGTTCTCGCACCTGTGCGAGCCGCAACCCAGCCTGTCGCCGATCTTCAGCTTCAACCAGGGCAAGCTCAGTTGCCGCTACCTGCGCCAGTACATTGAGCTCGGCCATGAGATCTGCGGCCTGCCGCTGTCGACCGTGGAGAAGGAGGCGCTGGACCTGTTCGACGCCGTGATGCTCGACCCGGCGATGCGCATGGACATGATGCTCGAGCCTGGTGACCTGCAGTTCGCCAACAACTACGCCGTGCTGCATTCGCGTAATGATTTCGAAGACCATGACGACCCGGCGCAGCGCCGGCGCTTGCTCAGGCTGTGGCTGAAGATGCCGAACGCACGCGCGCTGGCGCCGGAGTTTCCAGGCCGCAACGGTTTTCCGCCGCCGCATCCGGCCGACGCCTGACTGCGCGCCGCACGACGGGCAGAATCCGCGGCGCCCGCAGCTTGATCCAGCAGCTCTTCGTGGCTGCACTCACCGCAGCGCAGCGGCGGGAAACCGTGGGCCAGAACGCCGCATTCGAGGAAGGCGTCGAGCTTGTTCTTGATGAATCGCGGCGGTCACTGCCGCTGCTGGCTTGATACGCGAGGAGACTGGACGCGTGCTGCTTCAGCAGGCCGTACAACATGGTCTGGTCCGGGCGGTGACGTACGTAGTGGGACAACGCATAATCCGGCACCCGTTGGGCCCCATGCTGCAAGGACTACCGCTCCTGCGGGTCCTTGGACGGGTCCGACCGGCCGCTTGGAGGCCACAAGTGCAAGGCAACGGATATCGCCTTTCGGTCGCGTGCCGGTGTACGCGGCCGGCGGTCGACGGGCAGCAGTACGACGTACACCGGAAGTTCGAGGCCAGACGACCGGAATGTGCGGCGGTCGGCCGCATCGGTCCGGTGGGAGGTGCGTGACGGCCATCAGGAGTCGTTCATGAGTGGCAGCTCTCCGGCACCTCCTGGCAGCCTTCCGATGCAGGTGGCACCCAGACCGACACCAGCGTGGTCAGCTTCAAAGACTGGTTGTACCGGCAGCTGTTGCTGTGCGTGAGCCTGCAGAGTGGCCCCTGATGGCAGCGGGGCTGGCGGCCGTAGCTCGGTGGTGCGGCGCCGCCGCGTCTGAGCGCGCTGCGCCATGGCGCAGCCGACGGGCCGCTCACCGCCTGGCGCGCCGATTCAACCCGTGTGAACCGCCAGCCCCAGGGTGCCAGGTTCGGCGTCCCGCAAGGCGGTAAGCAAGGCCAGCAGGCGCCGGCGCTGCTGGTCATCGAGCGCCGGTTCGTGCAGCAGCGCGGCAAGCCAACTTGCCGACGGCGCTGGGCCGTTGGGCGGCGGGGTGCGGCCCTCCATCGCCTCCTTCAAAGCTCGCAGCTTCAACTGCTGGCGTGCCGCCCGCAATTCGGGGGCGGCTGGCAGGTCGAGCGCGATTTCCAGTTGCAGTAGCAGATCGTCCATGCGGTGTGCATCGGGCCGTGCAGCAGGGCCAGCTGCTGTGCTGACCGAGGATGCGCAGCCTGCGGCCTGCAGAGTTGCCATCCAGGCGTCGACCTGCGCTTGCCAGTGCAGGCGCACGGCGGTGGCTGCCAGGCCGGAGGCGACGGCGCGTGCGTCGCGGTAGCGGCTTTCAAGCGCTTGGCCGGCGGCGCGGGGTAGCAGGGCGGGGGCCTGGTGCCAGGCGCGGTCGACGTCACCCAGGGTGCTTTCGATCTGCGTAACCGGGGTGTGGGCGTGCAGCGCGTGGAGGCGCTGGATGAGGGCTTCGCGTTCTGCGACTTCGGCGGCTTGCTCTGCGTCACGCGC
>Ga0105103_10000742_pt1 | contig 18306 bp, 11 predicted proteins | sample PPLLaktember2015_2_FD_79107 | JGI IMG/M metagenome (GOLD analysis project Ga0105103, IMG submission 79107) | Freshwater sediment microbial communities from Prairie Pothole Lake near Jamestown, North Dakota, USA - PPLs Lake P7 Core (6) Depth... | ecosystem: Environmental > Aquatic > Freshwater >...
CGGCTATTCACCTGTCATCGTCTTGCCCCATCTTGCATGGAGACGGGGCTAACCGGGGAGGAACATATGAGGAGAGACGTGAGCGGCCTGTGTGGAATCGTGTTGGCGTTTGGATTGATGGCCTTGGGGACCGGGTGTGCGGCGATCGATGCGGGGCATGAAGGGGTGTTGGTCGAACAGCCGTGGTTCTTCGGACATGGCGGTGTCGATCCGGTGCCGACCAAAACAGGACGGGTTTGGATGGCCATCTCGACGCATGTGGTGGATGTCGATGTCAGGCCCATCCAGTATTCCGAACACTTCGACATCATTTCGTCCGAAAACGCGCCGGTCTCCTTCGATGCGTTCCTGATTGCCAACGTTATCGAGGGAAAATCGCCGGAGCTGATCAGCAAGTATGGCCCGAACTGGTATGCCAATAATGCTAAGGAAGCATTTCGCACCTTTGTGCGCGAAGAAGTGCAAAAATATCCCCTCTTCCAACTGACGACTGATCCCACCACCAGGCAAAAGCTGCAGGATGCCATCGCCAAAGAAGTGCAGACCAAGCTGATCGAGAAGCAGGGCATTCCTGTTCGGCTGAATCGCGTGGTAGTCGGCAGTATCCTGCCTCCCAAAGGCGTGGTGGAGCAAACGACGCAGACCATCATTCAGGAACAGCGCAAGATTACGATGGTAGAATTTCAGAAAGCCGAAGAGTCCCGTGAGAAAGCCGAAAAGCAACGCGGCATCGCCGATCGCGCCTATCGCGAATCCCTCGGCCTGACCGCGCCTGAATTTGTCGACCTGCGCCGCATTGAAGTGCAGAAAGAAATCGTGCAGCACTCACCGGCGGCCTTGACCGTCATCATGGGCTTAGAGCGAGTCGGCATCAACATGCCGCCGCTGGCAACGGGCCAGTAAGCGACAGACTCTTTCTCCTGACCGGGGCGCGCGTGGGCGATCGAAATGCCTGCCCGCGCCCTTGTTGTTTGTGCCGCACGTCCACGATCTAGAACCAATCGAAAACGTTAGGAGGGTGATATCCAGTCTAGCGCGACAGGTTCGCTTTATGAGGGGGAGAAATTGCGAGCATGATCAAGCCGCAGGCTCCTGCCAGCCCGTACCCGCAGAACAAGTTGCACATTATTCACCTATAGGTCAGCGCCAGAGTGGGCCGCGCGAGAGAATGTCAATAACTTCCGGACATCCCATCCCTCCACATCGAGTTCGCGCGTAAAACTGATAAGTAGATCGGTTCGGCTCTATCGATAGGGCTAAATGCGTCAGTTGACAGGGGGTCGAGCAATCGATATGGTCGCGCCAACTTAGTTAGGAATAAATATAAATACTGCTATTCAGGGCAGTTCCAGGAGGGAGCCGTGTGAGGGAGTCACGGCAGAGATCTGAGGAGGAGTCTCCGAACATGAAAGAATCGAAAGGCAAGACCATTTTGTTGAATGTGCGCTTGAAGCCAAGCGAGTCAAGTGCACGTCCCCTTGCGACGAACTATACGAACGTCGGCGTGGCGCAAGGGATTGCCTATGTCGATTTCGGGTTCATCGAGCCCGCGCTGCTCGGAGCCATTGCGAAGACGGCGAAAGCCGGTCAGGCAGCACCAAAGGACTTGGAGGGCCACCTCGTCACCCGAGTCGCGATGGGGGTGGATGTGTTGGTGCGATTGCGTCAGCAGATTCAGCAGGTCTTGGTGAGCATGCGTGATGCGCGGCAGGGGAAGCCGACAGAGAAGAAGTCATAACGATGTGAGAATGCTCTGATGTCTGTCCAGTTCTCCCTGTTCACAGTGAGGAACCTATGACGTACAAGTTTGGTTCGATCGTCTTGATGTGGGTTTTGCTGGTTAGTCCCCAGTTGGTAGCGGGAGGTGAGCCGCGGTATCCAGTACTGGACTCCAAGTTTTCCGCTGCTGAGGCGAAGCTCGGCTGGCTCGACAACGAGCGTGTGATGTTCCATGGCTACGATATTAGGAAGATGACGCAGCCGGGGCCTGGTGAGGGGCATCCAACGGCAGCAGAGGGGTTATTCATTTGGGATACAGGGAAAGACACGGTCACGAAATACTGGGACATCAATGGACCGACCAGTCTCTGCGTGTATCACGACACGATAGCGTTTGGACAGCGGATTAAAGGCGAAGATAAATCGTGGATAAGAGTTGTAGGCAAGGTTGGCCAGGAACAATCGGTTCGTTCAACGGGGACAGATTGGGTTAATCCTGTCAGCTGCGCCTACTCAAAAGAAAGACCACCAGAGGTTACTGGACGGCGAATACTCAGACATCTTCGTGAGGAACATGGGTATTTGGATTTCGGCTCAACGACAAGCGTGGATCGCTCAGATGCTGCCAAAATCTTGTTCTATCGTCCTAATGAGAAAGAGCCACTAACGCTTCTTCTCAACCCGAATCACATTGTGAATCTCCTTGAGTATGTCGAGTTTGAAAATACCTATCTTCTTGAGAGTCAACGGCAGACGACGTATGCAGCGCCAGTGTGGCTCCTTAAGCCAGACGGGACCGTCACAAAGATTTTCGAACCAACAGGGAAGGAATGGGAACGGATGGGGTGGGGGGGGTATCACCTCACAAAGAAGGGGATTTTTCTCAGCGGTGGAAGGGGCGATTATGCCAGCGTGGGAACGAGGGGGGGGTATCTCTTAAGATCATCGAGGGAAGCCCCTTCCCGCCTTATTGCTGGACTTGTGCGGAACGAAACGGTGTCTCCGGATGGCTGTAAGATCGCGTTCGTACATGTGTTGCATTCACTAGCTGGTGCAGAGAGTGCACAAGCTCTACGTCAAGGTAAACCGGGAACTCGAACCCTCAAGATGATCAATCTCTGTCAAGGAGACTAACGATGGCACTGCCTACTGGCCTGAATGATCTCGCAAAGCTGACACTGTTGGCCTCGGATGCCTCGTATTTCACAAACGATCATCCGGTGTTGTCGGGCAGTGCGCTCGCGGCACTTCTTGACACGACGTATGGCGGCGCACCACAGTATTCTGTTCCATCGGAGTATTTTGCGGTTGCCCAAGGGGTCGATCTAAATACCGGCTTTGGCTTCATCGCCTACAGAAAAGATGGTGCCACTCCGGCTGAAACTGAAATCATTGTCGCCCTTCGCGGGACAGATGGGCCGAACCCCCAAGACTGGGTTGCGAATAGTCAATACCTTGGGTGGAACCAATGGAATGAGCGTGGCGGTGGGCGAGATCTTGTTTTTGGGTTTCTCGATAGTTTGAAGCCTGACGCAGACACAGCATTTCAGGGCAAGGTCCACTTTACCGGTCAAAGCCTGGGCGGCGGCCTCGCCCAATACGCAGCTTATGAGTACGTCCGTGATCGTGTTGGTGCAGTAGGCTTCGCAGGATTCAGCAAAGCCAACATCACACTCACCACCTTCAACGGCTTTGGCGGAGTCCTCGGCCTTCAACAGAACGCCGGTGGTTACAATGAAAACGTTTTAGCCGATATCGGCTCCAACGCGCACTTCTATGCCGAGGGGGATCTCGTCAACCATCTCGGCCGGGATCCTGTAACCGGCTTAGGGCATACAGGGGGTACGACATACTTTCTGAAGGCTGGTTCGACGCGGATTGACCCCGACACGGGCGAGCCGTTCCTGCTGAACGCAATCGATGCCCACCGAATTGAAACCGGCTTCTACCCGTTTCTCACTGCAGGAACGGAATTTGAGGCTGCCGTGGCGCGACCGATTGAGTATTTACCCATGCAAGAAATCCAGCAGATCGGTGCGCTATTTGGTCGGGTGCTCAATGACCAAGATGTTTCACCGCTCGAGGCGAAGCCCCGACTGGTTGCGGGCCTTGCGGCGGCACTGACACTTGGGCCGCCTGGAGAGAAAAATGTGCTGGCACAAGCCGTCTTTACCAACCTGCATTCTGCAGGAGAAATGTCGGATGAGTGGTATGTACGGTTGAGGAGTTATGATTGGGGTTCTATCTCTAGCTCGTTTGGAGCGAGAGTGGCCGGTGCCGCGATCTATTATCCTGCCCTGTTATTAGCCGTCATGTCCGACGCCATTGATCTGAGCGCAGAACAGCGCGCGCAGGTATTCGAAAAAGCGCGAGAATGGATCTCCAGTTCTATCCCAACGATCGGCGAGGTTCTCAGCTCCGAAGATCGTCGGGTGCAGATGGAGATGCTGTTTTCGCTGATTCCTGGCGCGGCAATCGGCTCGAAATTCGTACCAGTGCTTCAGCCGTTGGCTGTCGATGTTGAGGCGTTTGCACAGCGGGTCGTATCGAGCGGGGCGAACTGGGTGAGTGAAACGTTTGAATTTCTGCGAGAGCAAGTCCAGGGAACTCTTGCTGACACAAGTGTTGGAAGTTTCGTCGTCAAACTGGCTTCGACATTTGCCGATGCGGCTCTGAGTAGCGGAATGGCCGAAATCACTGTCCAAGGCTATCTCGATAGCGTGATCATTCCCATGATTCGCGACACCGCAAATGGAACGGCCAATGCTGTGAGTGAGTTTGTGCAGGATATCCCCAGCACCCTATTTAATTTCGGCCGCACCATCAGTAACCTTGCGGACATTCAACTTATCGACCAAGCGTATGCAGCGGAACTTAAAGATCCTCGCCTATCATCCTCGATCCGCGCTGCCGCAGAGGAAGCACGTGAAATTATCCAGCATGCCGGGCAGACCGTGGTGGTGGAATCGGGGATCGGGCCGAATCCGTTTGACCAGGTGGGGTTCGATCCGGCAGCGGCGCCGTTGGCGACGGTGAATCTCAACGAAGGACAACTGCGGGCGCTGACGATCAACTTGCCCTTTGAAGCGGGGATTGGCGGGCAGCGGTTAAAACTTACATTGAGTGGGCCGAACGCCAGCGGGTTTGTATTGCGCACTAACGGTGTCGAACTCTCGCCGGACGGCAATGCTTTTGCGCTCACCGTGCCGGAAGGACAGAAGCAACTGGTGGTGGGACTCCGTGAAACGCATGACATCAGCGCGTCCGGCTCGTTGACCGTTACGGCGCAATTGGTGGATGCGAGTGATGTCGCGACGCATAACCCAAACGACGAAGCCACTATTGCGCTCGCCGATACTGGCGAACTTGCCGATGGCACGGGACCGGCGATCAATTACGACAACGGCCAGGTGACGGTGACGTATGTCGGCGATGAGACGGACAACTGGCCGACCTTCAGCGCTGCGGCGAACCATGTGGTGTATGGCAACGGCGGGAACGACTATCTGAGTCTGGACTCCGGGAGTGCACTCTACAACCACCAGATCTTTGGGGGAATTGGCCATGATCGGCTTGAAGGCGGGGCCGGGCAGGATCGCCTCTCTGGAGAGAGCGGGCGGGACATACTGTCCGGAGGGGCCGGCGACGATGTGTTGGATGGGGGGAGCGAGGATGATGGCTTGTGGGGCGGAGCGGGGCGTGATGTGCTCGATGGTGGGGAAGGCAATGACGGGCTAACCGGCGAAGGGGGGAACGATGTATTGCGTGGCGGGCTGGGCGCCGATTCACTGACGGGCGATGACGTTAATATTCTGCCTGGTGCCATGGGGGCTGATTATCTTGATGGGGGCGCAGGAGACGATTGGCTCTATGGGCTCTTACACGATGATGTGCTGATGGGCGGGGCAGATGCGGATCATCTCTATGGCGATCAGATTCCCGGTATAGGTCCGACGTATTTGTATGATTGGCCAGGCCTGATTACCCCTCTCCCCAATCTCGTCTTTGCCACTTCAGCGGGTGGGGCCGATTATCTTGATGGCGAAGACGGTGACGATGTTCTCCAAGGCGATGCCGGGAACGACATTCTTTTGGGTGGCAATGGAGCGGACGAACTCTGGGGAGACGATCAACAGGTCGCGGTGATTCAGGAAGGCGACGATTGGCTGGAAGGCGGAACGGGAAACGATCAGTTGGTCGGTGGTGGCGGAGAGGACGCGCTTTTCGGCGGAGAGGATGATGATCTGTTGGTGGGCGACTATGCCAACAATCCTACCGACGGGTTTGCTGACACGCTCGACGGCGGAGCAGGGAATGATGAGCTGCAGGGCGGCGGCGGCGATGACCTGCTCGATGGCGGGACGGAAAACGACAGGCTCTATGGCGAGGACGGAAACGACAGTCTCTATGGTGGAGCCGGGGACGATCAATTGCAGGGCGGTGAGGGTGATGATGTGCTTGTCGGTGAAATGGGAGCAGATGTGTTATTTGGCCAAGCCGGCGACGATCAGTTGTTCGGCGACGAGGGCGATGATCAATTAAGCGGCGGCGCGGGCCTCGATGAACTTGACGGTGGCGCCGGCGATGATGTGCTTTTGGGTGGTGACGACGACGATACGCTTCTTGGCGGCGAAGGGGCGGATGAACTCCAGGGCGGCGCCGGCAACGACCAACTGGTTGGCGATGCGGGTAACGATCGCCTCTCTGGTGAGGCAGGGAACGATACGCTCTGGGGCGATGACGGGGCGGACACCCTGGTCGGCAATGCGGGCAACGATGTTTTGGATGGAGGTGCCGGGTCTGATACCTACGTCTTCAATCTCGGCGATGGCCAGGATGTGATTTTCGAGGAAGCGGTACTCGGGGAGGTGAATACGCTGGCGTTTGGATCCGGCATCGCCCCGGAGATGCTAACGTTCACGCCGGATGAGGAGTTGCAGACGCTATTGATCCAGGTTGCAGGCGGTGGCGACTCGATTCTGATACAGGGGTATACGAATACGGGGGTAAACGGGACGGGAGGAATTCAACAGCTGTCGTTCGGCGGCACGGTGCTCTTGCTGGCCGATGCGGTCGGGCTTCCGAGCGGACCAGTGACGGGATCAAGTGGCCCCGATACGATTCGTACCGGCGATGGGCCGGACACGATCCAGGCGGGCGGGGGGAATGATACGGTCACGAGTCATGGGGGAGACGACCAGCTCTTCGGCGGTGCCGGTAACGATGTGCTGATTGCAGGTGACGGGGATGACGTGCTGGTGGGCGGACTGGGGGATGACTCGCTCGTCGCTGGGAGTGGTAACGATGTGCTAGACGGCGGGGCAGGAAATGATCAACTCAATTCAGGCGATGGAAATGACACGGTGGTGTTCGGCCTGGCGTCGGGTATCGATACGTTGGATGCCGGTGGGGTGGGTGCCGGTGACCGGGTGCAACTACTCGCGGGTGTCACGCCGAGCAATTTGTTGCTAGAGCGGGGCGGGAATCACCTCATTTTTAACATCGTCGGTACAGCCGATCGCCTGATCGTCACGAATTTCTACAGCGCCTCCATCAATCAATTCGATGCGGTTACGTTCTCCGACGGCATGACCTGGGATCGAGCTACGACGATCGGGCAGGTGCGGTTGGTGACGGGGAACGACTCAGTCAATAATCTGCAAGGAGGGGCGCAGGATGAAATCCTGAGAGGATTTGGCGGGGCCGACGATGTACGGGGTGGGGCCGGCGCCGATGTGCTGGAGGGCGGGGCCGGTGATGATTACGTGGACGGGGAAGCCGGCGCTGATGTGCTGGACGGTGGGCCTGGCCGCGATTTCATCTACGGCGGGCTGAGTGATCCAGGAGGGGATGATACGCTGCTCTTCGGGTACGGCGATGGCGTCGATCGGGTCATGGATTTCGGATATCGCACGGGGGAGGTTGATACGATTCGGATGGATGCCGGGATCGCGCCCTCCGACGTCACCGTGACGCGGGATGGCAGTAATATTTACCTCGGCCTCAACGCCACGGATCAGGTCTGGCTGAACAGCTTTTATACGCTCTCTCCCTTTTATGATAACAACGGGATTCGTGTGGCGTTCGAGGATGGGACGGTGTGGGATGCCGACGCGCTGAGGCTCATGACGCGTACGGTTTCCGGCACGGAGGGCAGTGACTCACTGCGCGGATTCAGTTTCTTTTATGTCGATGAGGTGCTGGACGGCAAAGGCGGCGACGACCGGCTCGAAGGAAGAGACGGAGTGGACTATCTGCGTGGAGGAACCGGAGCAGATACCTATGTGTTCAGTCTGGGTGATGAACAGGATGTCATTGAAGATCTACCGGGCGAAGGCAATCGCGTGCTTTTGTCTGATGTGCTGCCGGCCGATGCCCTTTCCTGGTTCTTTGATCAAACGAGGGTGGGTTTCGGCTACGGTCCCTACGGCGATGAGATTCGTTTTGCCGGATTCGATCCTGAGCAGGCGTTGACCAGTGTGAGTGTGGAGACGGTGGAATATGCCGATGGTACCACGACAGCGCTCGCTGCGGTGCTTGCCGGAGCGACGATTGCCGTGGGCGGCAGCGAGCAGTCTGAGACGCTGCTCGGAACGAATCTGAAGGACCGGATCACGGGCGGGCTCGGTAACGATGTGCTTCGCGGAGGGGCAGGGGACGATACCTATGTCTTCAATCTCGGCGACGGGAGCGACACGATTTATGATGAAACGGTGTTCGGTGAGGCCAATCGGATTGTGTTTGGCGCAGGGATTGCTCAGAGCGATCTGTCGTTTGCCCGTGACGAGGCGGCACGCACCCTGACGATTCAGGTGGGAAGCGGGAGCGATCGACTGGTACTGGAGAATTTCGATCCGACCGGGTTTGATGGTTCGCTCGTGGTCTCGACGCTGGAGTTTGTGGACGGGAGTGCGCTGAATCTCGCCGAACTCTTCCCCTTAAATCAGGCTCCGACAGTGGCCAATGCGTTGGTGGATCAGATCGTGCCGGAAGGCGTGCCGGTCAATCTCGTGGTTCCGGCGGACACCTTTGCCGATGTTGATGCAGGGGATGTCCTGACTTACGGGGCAAGTCTGGCAAACGGCGGTGCATTGCCCTCATGGCTCAGCTTCGATGCGACAACGCGCACCTTCAGTGGGACGCCGGACGATGCACAGGTAGGGAGTCTGGAACTGCGCGTGACGGCTACGGATTTGGCGCAGGAAAGCGTGTTTGATGAGTTCACCCTCACGGTGACCAACGTGAACGAAGCTCCGACTCTCGGGGCACCCCTGGTTGACCAGATCGTGAAAGAAGACACGGCCTTTAGCTTCACGATACCGGAGGGAACATTCGCGGATGTCGATCTGATCCATGGTGATGCGTTGGGCTATGGCGCCTCACTCGCAGAGGGCGGCAGTCTGCCGGCCTGGCTCACGTTTGATGCGGCGACTCGGACGTTCGGCGGCACGCCGGACAATGGTGATGTGGGGGCGCTTGATGTGATGGTGACCGCCACTGACCTGGGCGGTCTCAGTGTGACCGGCCACCTTGCTCTGACGGTCGAGAATGTCAACGATGCGCCGACCGTTGCGATGCCGATTGCCGATCAGACGGCGGCGGAAGACGAGCCTTTCTCGTTGACGATTCCTACCGACACCTTTGCGGACAACGATGCGAGGCATGGCGATGTGCTGTTCTATCAGGCCACGCTCGTGGATGGCCGCCCGTTGCCGGCGTGGCTGAGCTTCAATTCGACCATGCGCACTTTCAGCGGGATCCCAGGCGCAGGCGATGCCGGCACGCTGCAAATCCTGGTGACGGCTACGGATGCCAGTCAGGTGAGCGCGAGCGATGATTTTGTGCTCGCGATCTCAGGTCCCTTGCCGAAGACGCTTGTTGGAACGGCCGGCAACGATGTGCTTACCGGCGGGCGGGGGGACGATACGCTTAGCGGGATGGCCGGCAACGATCAGTTGCAAGGGGGGACGGGGAACGACCTGCTCGACGGCGGCACCGGTATCGATACGATGGTGGGCGGGACCGGGAACGATGGCTATGTGGTGAATGTCGTCGGCGATGTGGTGACGGAACTCACGAACGAAGGCACCGATACAGTGCAGAGTTCCATCACGTACACGCTGGGCAACCACGTTGAGAAGCTGATCTTGACCGGCACCATGGCAATCAACGGGACGGGTAATGCGCTGGATAATACGCTGACGGGAAACAGCGGGATCAACGTGCTCACGGGCGGCGCAGGGAACGACACCTATGTGGTGGGTGCCGGGGATTCGGTTATTGAAAATTTCAACGGCGGCACCGACACGATCCTGAGCGCTGTCACCTGGACCCTTTCCGGTAACGTGGAGCACCTAACACTCACCGGAAGCGCCAATGTGAACGGCATGGGCAACGTCCTGAACAATACCCTTACGGGCAACAGCGGGAACAATGCTCTCGATGGAGGGGCTGGAAACGACCTCCTCGATGGTGGTGCCGGCAATGACAGTCTTCTCGCTGGAAGTGGCGACGATCAGCTTCTCGGCGGGCTCGGCACCGACGTGCTGAATGCAGGCAGTGGCCATGATGTCCTCAACGGCGGTGAGGGGGCCGATACGCTCGACGGCGGCTCGGGCGATGACCTGCTTTTTGGGGGAGGAGACAATGACACGATGACTGGAGGCAGCGGCGCCAATCAGTTCATGGGCGGCTCCGGCAACGATACAATGACTGGCGGCTCGGGTAACGATGTGTATGCCTTCATCCGCGGTGACGGTCAAGACACGATTATCGATACCGATCCGTTCCCGATGAATCAGGATCGCACGGTCTTTGGCGAAACGATCAATCCACTCGATCTCGTGATCAGCCGCCAGGCGAACGATCTTCGGCTCACGATCCACGGTTCGTCCGATCAAATCACAGTGCAAAATTGGTATACGCGTCCGACGGCTAATCAGATAGAGACGATCCAGGCCGGCAATGGAAAAACGTTGCTGAATACGCAAGTGGATCAGCTCATTCAGGCCATGGCGACGTTCACGACTCAGACAGGTCTCACCTGGGACCAAGCCATCGCTCAGCGACCGCAGGATGTTGAAACCGTACTGGCGGCTAGCTGGCAGTAGTAGGTGTCATATAATGAGTCGGTTTGATTGGAAGCATTAAGATTCCGGGAATAGACGGCAGGGGACTTGCTGCTTGCTCCTGCGCGGTACGGAATTGAGGTGGTAGCAGTAATGGGTGCATGTGAGTGACTTTGCCGCGTCTCTCAAAAAACCGGTTGGCTATATGTTCGGATTCCTATAGTATGGCGCCATGCCGATCGACGCAGGTGGAATTCCCCCTTCTTCGTCACAGCCAGACCCGCCCCAGACAATTGTGGATTCAGCGGATACAGGCCTTGTTTGTCTTCTTATACTCGCCCGGTACTACGATGTTCCCGCTGATGGGTCACAATTGCGCCATCAGTTTGCGCAGTCGGGGCAGGTGCTCTCCGATACGGAGCTCTTGCGTGCGGCGAAGCATATTGGGTTTAAAGCGGGTTCGCTCACAACATCCTGGAACAAATTGCCCGGGACGCCGTTTCCCGCGATGGCGAAACGCAGGGACGGCCGGTATGTCGTGCTGGCCAAGATTGAGGGCGACAAGGCGCTGATTCAAGACCCTGTGGCCGGGCGGTCGTTGGTGCTTTCGCGTGAGCAGTTTGAGTCGGTCTGGTCAGGCGACCTTCTGCTCTTTACGAAGCGGGCGAATCTGCGCCTGCAAGATCTGAAATTTGATTTCACCTGGTTCATTCCTTCCATCGTGAAGTACCGCAAGTTTCTCGGGGAAGTGTTCGTTGCCTCGTTTGTTCTGCAACTCTTTGCGTTACTCACGCCGCTGTTTACCCAAGTAGTGATTGATAAAGTGCTGGTGCACAAGGGCTTCACGACCTTGCATGTGTTAGCGATCGGGATGATCGCACTCGCAATCTTCGACGCCCTGCTGGGCGGGCTGCGCAGCTATCTCTTTTCCCATACGACCAATCGCATCGATGTCGGGCTCGGCGCGCAACTGTTTCGCCACATTCTGGCGCTGCCGCTGGCGTATTTTGAAGCCCGGCGTGTGGGCGATACCGTGGCCCGGGTCCGTGAATTGGAGCAGATCCGCCAGTTCCTGACGAGCCATTCCGTCACGGTGGTGTTGGATGTGCTATTTACGGCGGTGTTTCTTGTGGTGATGTGGTTCTACAGCGCGATGCTGACGGGTGTGGTGATGGTGTCGCTGCCGTTCTATGCAATCTTGTCGGTGGCTATTACACCGGCGATCCGGGCCAGGCTTCACGAAAAGTTCAATCGTGGCGCGGAGAACCAGTCCTTCCTGGTTGAGGCGATCAGCGGGATTCAGACGGTGAAGGCCATGGCGGTGGAGCCGCCGTTGTTGCGTAAGTGGGAAGAGCAGCTGGCCGGGTATGTGCGCGCCAGTTTTCGCGCGACGAGTCTTATTACGGTGGCGGGCCAGATGGCCACCTGCATCCAGAAAATTACCGTCGTGGCGGTACTGTGGGTCGGTGCCTATCGTGTGATCGAAGGCGATCTCAGTATCGGGCAACTCATTGCGTTCAACATGCTCTCAGCACAGGTGACCGGCCCGATGTTGCGCCTCGTCAATCTTTGGCAGGAGTTTCAGCAGATGGGCGTCTCGGTGCAACGGCTTGGGGATGTCCTCAATACCCAGCCGGAGCCTTCTTACAATCCGAACCGGACTACGCTGCCGCAAGCCGCCGGACACTTGGTGTTCGAAGGCGTGACCTTTCGATACCGGCCGGACGGTTCGGAAGTATTGCGCAAGGTGTCGTTCACCGTGGCGCCCGGCAGTATCATCGGTATCGTCGGACGGTCGGGGTCCGGGAAGAGCACCATTGCCAAATTGATTCAGCGGCTCTATGTGCCGGAGCGGGGGCGTATTCTGGTCGATGGGGTCGATCTGGCGCAGGTGGATCCTGCCTGGTTGCGCCGTCAGGTGGGCGTCGTGCTCCAAGAAAACTTTCTGTTCAATCAATCGGTGCGCGACAACATCGCCCTGACCGATCCGGGGTTGGCGATGGAGCTGGTGATGCACGCTGCAAAGCTGGCTGGCGCTCATGAGTTCATTCTGGAATTGCCTGAGGGTTACGACACGTTGGTCGGAGAGCATGGCTGTTCGCTGTCCGGCGGTCAGCGGCAGCGCATTGCGATTGCCCGGGCGCTGGTGGCGAATCCTCGCATTTTGATCTTTGATGAGGCGACGAGTGCCTTGGATTATGAATCCGAGGCGATCATTCAGCAGAACATGGCTCAAATCTGCAAAGAACGCACGGTATTCATCATCGCTCACCGCCTCAGCACAGTGCGGCCGGCCGATTGTACTTACGTCATTGATAAGGGTGAAGTCGTTGAGTCAGGCTCACATGATGAGTTGGTCCGGCTGAGCGGAATCTACGCCAGGCTGTGTCGGCATCAGGACGGCGTACGGCCGATACCGGTGTAAGGAACCGAGACGCAGGAGCCGCAGGAGATCACTGATGGCATTCGGGGCAGTAGCACGACATTGGGCCGTGTGGAAGGCTGCCTGGCAAGCCGAGCGCGGGACGCCGCTTGGCGCCGTCGCGGGTGGGCGGGCAGCGGATTTTCTTCCTGCCATGCTCGAGGTGCAGCAGTCATCTCCGTCACCGATCGGCCGGGCGATTCTTTGGACTATCATGGCCGTCTTCACCTCCGCGGTCCTTTGGGCCACCTTCGGACGGATCGATATCGTGGCGACAGCGCAGGGCAAGATCATTCCCAGTGGATATTCGAAAGTTATTCAGCCGTATGAGACCGGCGTGATTGCGGCGATCCATGTCCAGGACGGTCAGGTTGTGAGGAAAGGTGATGTGCTGATTGAGTTGGACCCGACGCAGAATCGTGCGGACCACGAACGGGCCTCCAACGAATATCGCGCGGCCAGGGTGGAAGCCGGGAGGCTGCGCGCGTTGATTGCGGGAAAGTCGACGTTTGAGCCGCCCGCCGATGCCGATCCGCAGTATGTGGCGCTGCACCGGCAGTTACTCGTCGATCAGCTGGCCGAATACCAGGCGAAAGTAGCGGCTGCTCAACACTTAATCGACCAACGCAGGGCTGCGCTGGAACAAACCCGTGAAAACATCGTTCGGCTTGAAGCGACCGTCCCTATGGAGATGGAACGCGCTGAGGCCTACAAGAGGCTGCTCGAGCATGATGCAGTCACCAAGATGGATTTCCTGCAAGCGGAAGGTCAGCGCATCGACAAGGTTCAAGAGCTGGCCGGGCAACGGAATAAGGTAAAGCAGGATCAATCGGCCCTTGCTGAGGCCGAGAAGAACTATCGCGCGATGCTGTTGGAGTTTCAACAGGCCAAGCAGGTCGAACTCTCGACCACCGAAACTAAGGCCTCCTCGCTGGCGCAGGACGTGACCAAGGCCGGACAAAAGGCTGATCTGCAGCGGCTGACAACGCCTATCGATGGAGTCGTTCAGCAGCTGGCCGTGCATACGGTCGGGGGCGTCGTGACTCCGGCGCAGCAATTGCTGATTGTCGTGTCGCAAGACCATCCGGTGGAAGTCGAAGCCCTGGTGGAAAACAAGGACGTGGGGTTTGTGAGGGAAGGGTTGCCGGTCGAGATCAAAGTCGAAACCTTTCCGTTCACCCTCTATGGCACCATTCCCGGTCGGGTGCTCACGGTGTCCGACGATGCTGCGCCGATTGAGAAAGTCGGGCTGATCTATCCCTCCCGCGTGAGTATGGACCGGGGCACGATCCAGGTGGAGGGTAAGCAGGTGAATTTGACTCCGGGAATGGCGGTCACCGTGGAAATCAAAACCGGCCAACGGCGGGTCATCGAGTATCTCCTCAGCCCGTTGCTGAAATCCGTGAATGAAAGTCTGCGGGAACGATGATGTGTCGAGGAGTGCTGACCGGGGCCGTGGGGTTCGCCGTGCTCGTGTTGAGCCCAGTGGTGTGGGCTGCCGAGACCACTGGCTCCCCAGCGCCTGCTCCACCAGCCGTCCTGAAGCTGACGTTGCGTGGAACACTGACCGCGGCGGTTGACAATAACCCTGATGTGCAGCTCTATAAGGAGCGGATCGAGGCAGCTCAGGGACAGGTGCAGACGCAATTGGGCAGCCTCCTGCCCAATCTCGCAGGCACGGTTCGCCAGACGCGGCAAACGCAGTTTCTCGGGACCTTCGGGCTTGCTCCTCAGCGGACTGATCCGTTCAGCATTTTCGACGGGCGGGTGAACGCCTCCCAAAACCTCTTTAGCGTAAGTCTCATCCAGCGGTGGCGAGCTTCGCGCGAATCGCTGCATGTGACCGAGTTTGAATCCGACAGCCGAAAGTATGATGTCATGGCCAGCTCGGCCTTAGCCTACATGGAAGGGCTCAAGGCGATGGCGATGGTCAAGATGCACGAGGCGAATCAGCGGGTGATGGAAGAATTGCTCGCGCTGGTGAAGCAACGGCATCGAGGCGGCGTCGCGACGGGATTGGACATCGTCCGGCTCGATGCCCAGATCGCGACGGAGCGGCAGTTGGCTTCCGTATCCCGTTACGACGTTGAGCACAGTAAGCTCACATTGCTCAATCTGCTGGCCATCCCATATGACGTCAAGTTGGCGCTTACGGACGATCTGAAAAGCGACATAGGTGAGATCCCTTCTTCGCAAGGTGCCGTGGAGAGTGCGTTAGGTGCTAGACCGGAGGTGCAGGCGCAGTTCACCCGTGTGAAGGCGTCGGAGCTGACCTACTCGTCGATTGCCGGCGAGCGATTACCTTCGCTTGTTGCGCAGGGAGACTACGGGCTCATCGGCAATCGATGGAGTAGCACACTCGACACCTACAATATGGCGCTCTTGCTCCAAATCCCAATCTTCGATGGCGCGCAACGGGAAGGGCGGATTGCCGAAGCCAGAAGTCAGCTGAGGCAGGAAGCACTCCGGATGAGGATGGTGCTCAACCAGGTGAAGATGGAAGTGTATGATGCTCTGGCCGCCGTCACAGCGGCTAGAGAGCAGATGGCCATTGCGCAAGCCGGCTTGCAGATGGCGACGAAGGAACTCGACCTTGCACGGGAACGCTACGCTGTGATCACCGCTGCCAGCTACTTCGAACTGACCAACGGGCTCACCAGCGTGGCCAGGGGGAGAGAAAATCTGGTGAACGCGCTCTTCCAACTCAACGCCGCCCGCGTCAACCTCGCTCGCTCGACCGGCTCACTGAATACGCTGGAGTAAGGGCGCACCCGACCTTGTTCGAGGACGACGGGGACTATGGGTTGATCACTATTGCTCACACGAAGGAAGATGGGGTTGATAGGATGCCAATATCAACAGGGAAGGAGACAAGGTTATGGCTGAAATCAATTCGACGCAATCCCGGAGTGATGGTCTCAAGGCGCAGATCGATAAGCTCGAAGGCCTTGCCCACAACTCGGCGGTAAATCCTACCTTCGATCAGTTTGACGCTGACACGGAGGACATGCTGATCAAGATATACGGGGCGAATCATAAGTATGTGGAATCTTACAAATACGCTACCGTGGGGGAAGCCGAAGCGATGGTAAATTTGCCCCAATCCGCTCAGGAACCAACGGCACGAGATATCCCAAAGAAGGGGCTGCAACAACGCCGGCAGGTGCTACAGAGCATTCTGACCGATCTGCAACCACTCGAAGCGCAAGAAACCGAGTCGCTCACGGGAGAAGATCCTGAAGATTCTCCCGGCCCCAGCTAGGCTGGTGCACGCACGACTTACCTGGGCCATTTTCGAACCAGAGTTGAGCCGCCGGGCCATTTCCAGCGTCTGGATGAGGTCGGTGCCCTGCCGAGAGGGCAGTGAGATCCATCCGTAACCTCCCTACTGGTCGTCCGGCTGGACCACCAGTGTGCCTAGTAAGGTTTAGCCATTACGATGCTGTTGGACCATCTGGCAATAGAATAAGTCCGCCACGGGTTGTAAGTTCACACAGTCTGCCTCGTTATAGGCCAATAGTCGCTCTCTCGCCTCCTCATCCCGACGATGCCGCCACCGATTCCAGAGTTGACCCGCATCGGTTCCGCTCAGGCCCCACAAATCAGCGCGACGTTGGATGCCCAGCTGGCTCTCGATGGCTTTGAGACCGCCACGATACCCAAGCTGCCGACCTAGCAAGCATAGATCTATGTGAGGCTGGTCCAGAGGAAGTCCTTGGATGGATGCAAGGAGCAGTGGAAGATCAAATGAGGCCCCATTGAACGACACGAGCAGGTCATATTGTGCGAGTTCATCACAGAGGCGTTGCCGAGTCAGTGACTCACCCTCTACGAGAGAGGTGAAGCCGCCCGGCCCATAGAGACCTACGACCGTGATCTTTCCAAACGAATTCGTCTCAATGTCGAGATAAACGGCCCGAGGGCGGAGCCATTCATAGAGTCGCCATTGCTCGATGGCAGGTAATCTATTGCCGAAATATCGAGCGTCCTCTTGTGCGCGAGCGGCCTGCGCTTGACCCAGTTCTTCATCGTAGACCGCCTTCCGGCAGGGCCCTATGCCGGGAATGGTGTGGGCTGAGCGGAACTCCGTCCAGGTTCCGATGCCCAGTTGCCACCAGCGGCGTTCAGTTTTCTGACCGATTCCTGTGAGAAAGCAAAAGGAGGACTCGATCATAAGGGTACCATTTAAGGGAACTGCTGGGTCAGGTCAGCAGCGATCCCCTCGCTCCGGTTAGGACACTATGTGTGGATAACCTCAGACCTGACCGCGCCATGCCCCTGTTTCATGACCGCGCATCTCAATGAACTTCTTAAATCGCTCTAGATCTCCTTGGACGCGCAACGAGACTATCCCCAACGTATCGCCAAGATTTTCTACGAACCCCTGAGGATTATAGTCTAATTGCAGCATCACTTTGGACTTGTCGTCCGAGAGTCGATGAAAGGTCACCACCCCTCCATTAGTTGCGCCGCTGCGACTCGTCCACGCAATGCGCTGGTCCGGCGTTTGCTCTGTGATCTCTGCAGTCCACTCTTTTTCTAGACCCGCAATTTCGGCTTTCCAGTGAAGACGCTTCGGATCGAGCTGGGTGACTTCTTTCACACCTTCCATGAACCGAGGAAATTGCTCGAACTGTGTCCATTGGTTATAGGCAATCCGCACAGGTACATTGACCTCAATAGATTTCTCAATGGTCGACATACGTACCTCCTTAGATGGATGATAGGTAATTGCGGATCGAAAAGTCTGGATCGAGGATGCCACGTGAGCATCATTATCCTACAGAACACTCCATCACTACACTAGGTGTCCCCCTAGTGAGCCGCACCGACGGTGATGCATTGAGTCCTGTGGCGCTAGAGACTAAATTATCCGCCAGCCTCTGGCAGAATGGGATCATAGTGAAGGTCCTCTGATTTACCAATGAGGAAGAAGGCGCTGTGCTGTATATAAAGAGTAGCAGTATGGACTCTGCTGTGATTTGGCGGCGGTTGTTCGCAGTGATCTCGACCGCTCCTGCACGTCCGTATCCATCACAGCAGGAAATCATTCTCGGGTGGGAGTATCTGCCGGGACCGTCCATCCCGCCATTACGC
>Ga0105103_10000745_pt1 | contig 18291 bp, 13 predicted proteins | sample PPLLaktember2015_2_FD_79107 | JGI IMG/M metagenome (GOLD analysis project Ga0105103, IMG submission 79107) | Freshwater sediment microbial communities from Prairie Pothole Lake near Jamestown, North Dakota, USA - PPLs Lake P7 Core (6) Depth... | ecosystem: Environmental > Aquatic > Freshwater >...
GGAAACTACCTGGTCGGAGGGAAAGGAAATTATAGGCCCCGGAGTTTTCATCCGGGAGCTGCAGAAGATATGTGCAAGACATAAAATTGAAATTCAGATGCGCGGCATCAATCTGAAAGATACCGCTGAAGCAATCGAGGTTACACGTCAATTATTGGATGGCCTCACCTAAAAAGTGCATTAAACAAATGAGGTGCTGTTAAAACTCAAATATATATAGAATAATATGATAAAATGATTTATATAGTATGTTTTTTGGCCATTCAAGTATTATTTGGGAACAAGATATTATATGTATAATATACTTATATAAAACAGCTGCTAACACCGCATATAGCCAATGTCGGGCTCAGCAAGTTGCCAATCATTGCTTTTCAAGGGTAACTCACTGCTACCTGGACAAGTGATCGCCCTGAAATCCGCCACTGGCCATATGCGAAACTGTTAGCGGTAATGAGGGGCGATACGACGGAAAATAAAACTTGACAAATTAGGAAACAACAGAGATATGGTGAAAATAGAAAAAATTATCGAAAATAAGAAACAGTTCCTTGACTTATTGTTGTTGGCAGACGAGCAGGAAAATATGATTGACAAGTATTTGCCGAGTGGAGACTTGTTTGCTTTATATGACGATGATTTGAAAAGTGTTTGCGTTGTAGTGCCTATTAATAGCGAAACCTGCGAGTTGAAAAACATAGCGACATACGAGAAATATCAAGGCAAAGGGTACGGTAGAGCATTGATAAATTTCATTTTTGATTTCTACAAAAACGACTACAAAACAATGCTTGTCGGGACAGGCGAAACGCCGACAATCTTGTCGTTTTATGAAAGTTGTGGATTTGAAAAGTCGTATCGAGTAAAGAATTTTTTTACAGACAATTACGACCACCCTATTTTCGAGGGCGACATACAACTTGTTGATATGATTTATCTTAAAAAGGATTTATAGGAATAGTAGGAATGTATTACAAACGAAATAAAAACACTGAACAAATTGGAGAGATTTAAGCAGTTACTTCCTCTCTCGTCTCCTTTCTTATCCGATATTGGCTATATACTGCAAATGCACAAAGTATAACAACAAACATAATTGAATAATATACGATTGAAGGAACAGGAACTGGTTCACCTTTTGCATATGAATGTAACCCCGATAGGTAATAATTTACACCAAAGTAGGTCATTAGTACCGAAGCAAAACCCATAAGTGAAAGAATATTAAACAATACTCTCCCTTTGAGTGCAGGAACTAATCTGACATGTAAAATAACTGCATAAACAATAATAGTGATCAGTGCCCATGTTTCTTTTGGGTCCCAGCCCCAATAACGTCCCCACGATTCATTAGCCCATACCCCGCCAAGGAATGACCCAATGGCTAATAAATAAAGTCCAGCAATAAGAGTTTTCTCAATAACATTGGTAATTGTAATAATTTGATCCTCAAGTCGACTTCGGTTTTTCTTATTTTCGAAAGCCATAAACAAAAGGTTAATTAAGGCCAACAACGCTCCTAGCCCCACAAAACCATAGCTGGCAGTAATTACAGCAACATGAACTACAAGCCAATACGATTTTAATACCGGCACAAGGTTAGTAACCTGAGGGTCCATCCAGCTCAGGTGGGCAATTTGAAGAGTTAAAGCTGCTAATATTGCTGTTGCTGATATAGTTATTCCCGATTTTCGGGCAAAAATAAGTCCGGCCAATATTGTAGCCCATGCAATGAATACCAAGGCTTCATATCCATTGCTCCACGGTGCGTGTCCTGCAATATACCATCGTAAAGCCAATCCTGTACTATGTAACAAGAAAACTACTAATATCAATACCGTAGCCCCAATTGTAAAATACCTGATTTTGAATTTTGGCAGAAAAATATTTGTAAACTGCAACAGCAGTAATATAATACCAACTATAAGATAAATATTGACCAACCGGTCAAAAATATTCGATTGATTGTAATAATACTCAGACTTGACCTTGAATGTGCCTGGCATAATATCCTTTCCATATTTATACTGAAAAGTGCTAATTGATTTCAGCAATTTACCAGGCATTTGCCAGTCATTTGTTGTAACCGATTTATTTATCTCTTCCAGATAATATGCTAAAACCAGACTAGTAAATACAGAATCATCACCTTTAAATACTTCAGAAGCATTTACCGATGAATACCACTTTTTAGATAATGAATCAGCCGGATCGGGGAAAATCCTAAGTAAAGAACCGGTATAAACCAGATAGCAAATATTAATACGCTCATCAATACGAATAACCTCATTGTCAAATTTACTGCGATACACAGGTTTCTTCCTGTATGCATCTTCTACGTATGGTTTTAATAAATAACCACCATATGTATCACTTTTAAACAGGTCGTTAAACGAAGCGTATTTTGAAGTTAAACCCATCATTTTTCTTAACTGTTCGTTGCCTATTTTAATCATAGTTTCATGTTGCCAACGTTCAGGAAAAGCCATCATTCCTAGTAATACCTGTTCGGAAGTCTGTCCTTTATAGCGATCTTTGCGTGCTACTTTGCGTAAAACCTCGCTCGATAAGGTATTAAATGGTTCAATACGACCGCCATTGTCTTGTACTAATATATGGCCAAACAAACGGGCATGATCTTTATTAACAACAGGTAAACCAAGGCTTGCAGAATGAATAGTACCCTGACCGAAAGAGGATATTGACAAACAAGATAATCCGACAACAATCAACGTTAAAATAGCCTTACTACCTGTTTCTTGAATTTTACCTGAGCGAAACCTACTGTTCCTGTTTATCAGGCTTAATGCCATTCCTACTGCCATTAACAAATATCCAAGGTATGTTACAGTTGTCCCTAAACCGTCGTTATTAACTGTAAGTATTGTACCTTTTTCATCCATATCGTACGATGCCTGGTAAAAGCGATATCCCCGGTGCTTTAATATATTATTCATGTAAATCCGATGTTCAGAATTTATTCCACGACCATGATCAATTAATGTTACAGCACTTTCGTACCACGAAGGGCTTTCGGAACCCGGATATCTTTTCAATATAAAATCATTTAGTTTTATTTCAAACGGTAAATGGTTTACTATGGCCCCATAACTTAAAGTTGCCTTAATACCGTTTATTTCAACTTCTGCAGATTTGTTCATGTTTTCACTATTACCCCAAACAATTACCTCCCTAGTAGCATTATTGCATGTTAATTCCATAATTAGGGCTGAGGGCAAATCAACATTCATATCATCAATTGATTGAGCCGCAATTGATGCTGAAGGAAGAAAACCTTTAAAAATTACAGGCACCCCATTGAAATGATAAAGGGCCATAGGTTCCAGGGGATGCCAATTAGCAGCTTTCAGAGAATCGCTAACCTGTTTGGCCATCGAAGATTTTGTAACTACAAATGGAGCCATAAACTTAACTATACCATTTCCATTAACAGTAATATATATAGCTGAATCAGCAGCAGTTGAGTCAGATACGACGAACAATAATGGCGTATTGTTTAAAGAAGAAATTTTGCCCGGTTGAAGTATTATGTCCTCTCTTCCATTTTCACCTGATTTAACAAGGTGGATAAAAGGCTGTCCATTTTTATCATTCACTAATGTTTGTGCTGCTTTCGGAATGAATTTCTTTAGTTTGATCGATATTTTCTGATTATCAATCCTAACGCTTTTTTTAAATTTATTCGCTGTTACATATGAAAACAAAACAGGAAAACTCTTTGTTATAACACTGTTTTTGCCTTCAATCCTAATATCTATGTAATTCTTTGATGTATACCATGTATTATTTGTTTGACCTTCCCTGATAGACATGGTCCCTTCCTTTCCAATATAACGTGTAATGCCTGCCCCAATAATTATTATAGCAAAAGCAATATGAAAGAGAAAAAGAGTAAGCTTTTCCTTCCTGTACATTTTAAATTTAACCGAAACGGAGATGATGTTTATCAGTCCTATCAGCAGCAAGGCTTCGAACCATTTCGAATTATAAACCTGGCACCTGGCAGCATCGGTACCATAATCACGTTCAATAAATGTAGCCCAACCAATACTAATGGCAAAAATAATAAGTAATACAAACATTGTGCGGGTCGATGCAAAGATATTGGTGATAAATTTCATAAGGATTGATTTAGGCTATGGCGACAAATATATTGAAATAAAGATTTAACCTGATTATTTGATAAAATTTATGAACCTCGAAGGGCTTCGCAACCGCTAAAGCTTAATGCGAACGCGGTCGACGAAGTCAATTAATCTTGCAGCAAGCACTGAAAATAACTTTGGAAAAAGGGGTATGATTAAAAATAAAGGTTCAATGTTCAATGTTAAATGTTGAATGCTAAATGTTCAATTTCCAATGAAAAATGTCCAATTTCCAATACTGCTGCGAAAGGCAAAAGGCGAATAGCGAACAGCGTTTTCTTAGCTAAAAGCGAAAAGCGTTTTCATCATTCAGTATTGATCATATATTCCTTAAAAGCCGCTTCAAATTTCTTTATCTTTGGCGTTATTACAAGTCTGCAATAAGGTTGTTCCGAATTATTTTCATAGTAATTGAAATGGTAATCCTCGGCAACATAGAACTTTTCAAATGGAACTATTTGTGTAACAATACTGCTGTTCCATATTTTTTCATGATTCAGTTTTGCCTTCATAGCCTCAGCTTCTTTTTTTTGCTGAGCTGAGTGATAGAATATAACAGATCGATATTGGGTACCTATATCATTGCCTTGACGGTTTATGGTAGTTGGATCGTGCGATTTCCAAAATACTTCAAGTAAATCGAGAAATGAAATTACAGATGGGTCGTAGGCAATCTGACAGACTTCGGCATGACCTGTAGTTCCTGAACATACTTCATCGTATGTTGGATTAATTATAGTGCCACCGCTGTATCCAGGTTCAACTTTGATCACACCGCCTACACGACTATAAATGGCCTCAACACACCAAAAACAACCTGCCCCAAATGTAGCTTTTTCATTAGTTTTAGTTTGTGCCATAAGAAAAGGATTTATATAAATAAGCAATGAAATTAATAAAATATTTCTATTATATATTTGATGCATAAGCACTTACATAAATAAAATAAATGATAGCCACAATTTGAAATGTTAATAATAATTATACGCTGGAAGTTTGATTCAGGTATACAAATATTAACAAAAAAAAATGTTTAATGTTGCATGAAAACTTAAGTTCTGATTATTAATTTATCAACACAATACGTGAAGTAAAAAAAAGGTTAAACTGCCATACTTTTTCATTTGGTAGTTATCAATATGACAATCTGCAAACTAAATAAAGAATATATATTTTATGTTTTTAACCTGATAGATTGTAAAACAAAAAGCTGCTTGGTAAGGCAGCTTTTTGTTATATATAGTTTTCACTATTGAAAATTATTTTTTATAATTCTCTGGGTACAATACCACTCGCAAATACTCATCAACAGTTATACATTCCTTAGCAATTCTTTGCATTTCCCCGCTGGTAATCTGGTCAATATATTTCTCATTTGTAATAGAATTTAAATTAATCCCATTTAACAAAGCATTTTTAATAGCCGATAACCAGTATTGATTTGTTTTCAATGCTTTTTCCAATTCCCTGCGCTTAGTTTCACGGACTTTGATAATTTCTTTTTCTTCCACACCTTTATCCTGAATCTGCCGGATCTCATCCAAAGCTGCATTTATAAGAGTATCAACATTATCGGGGGAACAAGGAATTGAAATCTGCATGCTAAATTTCGAATATGGAATCTGACCCAACGATGCGCTTAACCTCGATGAATAAACCCCACTCATTTCTTCGCGCAACTTTTCAATATATCTGATATCCAATACATCTCTTAATGCGCTAATCATAAACGCATCTTTTTCATTCCATGGTCTCTCTTTTTCAAAGTACACTATTGCAAGGCTTTTAGGATCATTACCTTTATATACACTATGAACACTATTTCCTTTTGGTGGCCGAATACCCAGATCAACATAATTTTCGCTTCTCTTAACAATGGGTAATCCTCCAATATATTGTGCAATAAGTGGTTTTATGGAATCGATTTTAAATGCACCCACAATGATAAATGTAAAATTATTGGCATCGGAAAAACGGTCTTTATATATTTCAATAGCCTTGGCATAATTAACATTGGCCCAATCGGAAGAAACAGGTAAATAATTACCTCTTTGATGATTTTGAGCTTTAATATGGTAATATTGATCAGAAAAATAATACTGTGGGTCTTTTGCCAGGTTTTCATACAAATCTTTCTTCTTGCTTATGTAAGAATTAAATGCCGATTGATCGACCCTTGGTGATGTAAACTGCAGATAAACCAACTGAAACATTGTTTCCATATCGGAAAGTTTACAATTGGCAGTCATTGTTTCAGTTTCATAACCAATACCTGGGGCAACAGATACTGTTTTACCGGCAAGGAGCTTGTGCAAATCGGTGTTTGAAAATTCCCCCAAACCACCTTCATCAACAATTCCATCAGCATTTAAAGCTGTAAAATGATCAGTATCAGGATATACAGAATGACCTCCAAGACTGTATGCAGTAAGTATAACCTCATCGTTCTTAAAATCAGTTGATTTTAAAATTACCCTCGCACCATTTGAAAGTTTGAGGTCGACAGCATCTATTTCTTTTAACTGAACCTCACTTTTTATTTTACCCCCTTTTATTTTTTTATTTAATAATTGCTTATCCGAAGTTTTATCTTCATAAGGCTTAATATTCATTGTGTCTATTGAATGAGCTATTTCCAACACTCTTTGTTCTGCCGGAACAATAATATCTTCTTTATCAGGAGCCATAATAAGTATTACCCTGTTTGAATCGGTAATTAATGATTTTGATAAATTATTAATCTCTTCCAATGATATGTTGTTTAAATTACCTTTAACAAACTGATATTCAAATTCAATCCCTGGAATAGGTTCTGCTTCAAGGAAATTACGTACATATTCATCAGCGAGTTGCTCCGATTCTGTTTTGTCCCTTTCATTAAAAGCATTTTCGTATGCTTTCAGAATATTAAGTTTATATCTGTCGAATTCACCTTGTGTAAAACCATGTCTGCTTATTCGTTCATTTTCAATAAGCAAAGTTTCAAGCCCCCTATCTATACCTTGTGCACCAACAACCGCCGAGCCTTGTAACCCATTTTTTGACCTTGCCCATAATGTTCCATACTCATAACCGGCATTAACAAACGGAGGGTTCTCTTTCTCAATAAGTTCTGCCAGTCGTTGATTTAGCATACCTGTCAGAAAGCTGTATTTTAATTTTTCAAGATAATCGCTATAAGTTATAAAGTCCTTGACATTATTTTTGTAAAAAAGCTGAATTACATTTAATGGGGCCTCAGCATCTGTACAAATTTTAACAAGGGTTTCTGAATGGTTAGGAATTTCAAAGCTCATTCGCTTTTTTGCACTATCAGAAAGTGCTATTCCTGAAAAATGTTCTTTTATTTTCTTTTCAGCAATTTCCGGATCAATATCACCAACAATAATTAAAGCCATTAAGTCGGGCCGGTACCAATCGCGATAAAATTGCCGAAGTGTTTCGTATGAAGCATTTTCAATTATTTCTCTTTTACCAATCGGCAGTCTTTCGGCATATTTTGAATCTTTAAACAGAACAGGTATAAACTGGTCACGCATCCTTTGCCACGGGCCCCTTCCCATTCTCCACTCTTCAAGAATAACCCCTCTTTCCTTATCAATTTCTTCCCCTTCGAAGGTAACCTGGTGTGCCCAATCCTTCATTACCAGAAAACCTTTATCAACAAGATTTGCTGAATCAGATGGGATAATCAGTGAATAAACAGTTTCATCAAATGAAGTATATGCATTTAAATCAGCTCCAAACCTCATTCCAATTGATTGTAAATACTCAATAAGTTCATTTTTTTTGAAATTTTTGGTCCCGTTAAAACACATATGTTCAACAAAATGAGCCAATCCTGCCTGATCATCATTTTCCAAAATTGAGCCTGCATTAACTGCCAATCGCATCTCAATTCGTTTTTCAGGTCTTTGATTTTGCCGGATATAATAAGTAAACCCATTATCGAGCTTGCCTATCCGGACTTTCGGGTCAATGGGTAATTTTTGATTATCGGGATTAACCTGTGCAAAAGTCAGGATAAAACTAAAAACAGATACAAATAACAATAAATACTTACAATATCTTTTCATGTTTATAATTAATTAAAAGGTAACTATTTGAATACAAACTTAATAATTCTTTTTTGTTAACCACGATCTGGCTGAAGTTAGATCAGAAAATATATTTACCTGGATAGAAAAGTTTTCAATTTTCTTTTTTATTGATTCAGCATAAATAGTAGAGAATGTACGATCATCTTCATTTACAAGTGCTATTTTTTTGATACCTAATTCTGATGCTTTTGATATTACTTCTTTCGACAGCCATCTTACGTCATCTATTGGAACTAAACCTTCGTTTCTAATATCGGAAAGAAAATAATGTACTTTATTATTTGAAGCAAAATTAATACCTTCCTCATATATTTGATGAAATTCTTCAGAATTTATGTCCTTTTTCCAAATCAACTCAACAATAAAGTCATCATTATAATAAGTCATTAATGCACTTTCAGAGTCAATAACTATTTCAGTCATCACATTAAAATTTTGGAAAAAATTAGGTATTTTTATCCAAACAAAAAAACTTTCTAACTTGCCACATTTCAAAGATATATTGATATTCAGATTAATATGGTGACGAGATTTTTCAGTAATGAACTAAGTTTCGAAGAATTGAAGGCGGCTTACCGCAGGTTAGTTATGGTTTATCATCCTGACCGGGGTGGTGATAATGAAATGATGAAGCGATTGAACTATGAGTATTCAAAACGCATGAAACTTATGGAAGAGAAGCCTGCCAGTCTTGAAGAAGTAAAAATTGGTAATATAGTGTTGGTTAACGAAAGTAAATGCATTGTAACTGAAGTAAATGAAGAATACTTTAAGGCTAAATCGTTTGCTACCCATCGTGAAGCATACTTTAGCAAAAGTACAGGGTTTGCTATGCTTAATTATCGATTTCAGGCAAGGGTTCAATAGTTAATGTGATAATGGGTTAATTCAATAATGCAGTTTGTTTAAAATAAGTAAATATTAGAATATTAAGAAGATATGGACAATTTACAATGTAAAAAAATGACTAATATCCAATGGACAATTAACAAAGAAAAATGAAAAATATCCAATGACCAATAACTAATGACCAATGACCAATGACCAATGACCAATGACCAATGACCAATAACCAATGACCAATAACCAATGACCAATAACCAATGACCAATAACCAATGACAGATAACAAAAAAAAATAGAAAGGCAAATTCATTTATCCTCTGGTATCTCGATATAACCATTTTCTTGAACCTTCGCATAATGAGCTTCATCAAATCTATAATATTCTTTATCAATCTTTTGAATAACTTTATATTCAATTAAACGATTAATAAGTTTTTCTGCATGATCTGGCGTATGTCCAATATCTAAAAGTATATTAGTAATATTCGAAAGCTGAAATTGGCCAGGCAAAAGTTCTTTATCAAATACCGAATGATTAGAGGTTTGTTTTAAATACAATTTCGACTCCTCAATTATCTTATCATGATCGAATGCCAAAGACGGATAATTATTTACCGGAAACCATTTCAGGTTTTTAGCATCATCACCGGCTTTTGCTTCAATCCGTAAATTGTTAATAAAGCCTATAAAAACAACAGATATTGTCCACCCTCTTGGATCGCGTCCTTGATCTGAAGCCACATAAAACTGTTTGAGATTTAAAACTGAAAGATTTGTTTCTTCGAGCAATTCCCTTTCAGCAGCTTGTAATACATTCTCATTTTTATCGACAAAACCTCCGGGTAATGCCCACGAACCAGCAAAAGGCTCATTTCTTCGTTCAATCAACAATATTTTTAGGTCGTTTTCAAAATAGGAATATAAAACTATGTCGACTGTTACTGAAGGCCGGGGATATTCATATTGATATGCTTTCATCTGTTTAATTTTGTATTTGAATTCTATTCGCTGATTAAAAACGCTTTTCGCCATTCGCCATTCGCTATTGAAAACGCTTTTCGCCATTCGCCATTCGCTTTTGGAAGCTGTATTGGACATTGGTTATTATTCATTGAACATTGGCTATTCGCCTTTCGCTTTCAACATTGAGCATTGAGCATTGAACATTAGCAAATTAGCACATTTTTAAATTAACAATTTTATATCCATTAATTAATGCCTTCAACTTTTCTTCGATAAGACCGTATTGTTTTTCCCGTAGCCATTTCAGGTTAAATATGCTTGAACCAAAAGCCACTGCTTCAGCACCATTTTTGAAAAACATATGAATATTAGCTTCACTCACTCCTCCAACGGCCATAATACGAATTTTATTGAAAGGCCCTTTCAACTCCTTAATATATGCCGGACCAAATAACGATGCCGGAAATAGTTTTACCATTGTAGCACCTAAATCCCATGCTTTTTGTATTTCAGTAGGGGTCAAAGCTCCAGGAAATACAGGTATATTATTTTTAACACAGTTCATAATTACATTGTCAACAACAGAAGGACTAACAATAAACTCAGCCCCCGCTGTTAAGGCCTGGTCCATATCAACTACATTCAATACAGTACCGGCCCCTACAACCAACCTGCCCTTCGAAGTACTTTTCATATTCGATATCAACTGAAGGGCATTTTCAGTGTTCATCGTTATTTCGATATATTTAATGCCATTTTTTATACATAATTCTGCAAGGGGTTCAACATCCTCAGTTTTTATGCCCCTCATAATCCCTAAAATTGGTATTTGGCCTTTTTCAAACATTTGTTATCAGGTTAAAATTGACTTTCTTTTGCAATGCTCGAAAATAGTGAATTATCTCAATTCAAGTATTAGAAAATGCCCAATCTTTTAATTACAGAAGAAATGCTTAATTCGATAAAATCATATCTTTGGGGAACTAATTGCATATGTACCATAAAAACAGCTTAATAAATTCTGAAAACCATATTGAATATGAAGAAATATAAGAACTTTGAAACCAATGCAATTCGCACACAAGTAAAACGTTCAGGAAATAAAGAACATTCGGTGCCCATTTATGCTACATCAAGCTTTGTATTTGAATCATCGGAGGAAGCCCGCGCTGTATTTGCTGAAGAAAAAGAAGGGTATTTATACTCGCGCTATGCTAACCCTAACAATGATGAATTCATAAACAAAATGTGCCTTCTGGAAGGTACAGAAGATGGTATTGCTACTGCCACAGGTATGGCTGCAATTTTCCTTTCATTAACTTCGCACCTTAGGGCTGGTGACCATATCGTAGCTTCGCAAAGCATTTTCGGCACTACACATCACATTTTAACAAGTATACTTCCTCGTTTCGGAATTAGTCATACCTATGTAAATATTAGTAATAATGAGGACTGGGAAGAATCAATTATGCCACAAACACGTTTATTGTTTACCGAAACCCCATCGAATCCTGTTCTTGAAATTTGCGATCTTGCATTTCTGGGTAAACTGGCAAAAAAGAACAATCTTCTTTTTGTGGTCGATAATTGCTTTGCAACCCCCTATCTTCAAAACCCAATAAAATATGGTGCTAATCTTGTTTGTCATTCTGCTACAAAGTTTATCGATGGGCAAGGCCGTACTTTAGGTGGAGCAATACTTGGTCCAAAAAATATTATTAAAGATGTACGGACAATGGCAAATGCTACAGGCCCTACCCCATCGCCGTTTAATAGTTGGATATTATCTAAAAGTATTGAGACACTTGCAGTGCGAATGGACCGGCACTGTGGTAATGCTATGAAACTGGCCCAATATCTTCAAGAAAATCCGGAAACTCAAAAAGTTTATTACCCATTCCTTAAAGGAAGCAGTCAGTATAATTTGGCAAAAAAGCAGATGAGCCAAGGCGGAGGACTTGTTTCTTTTGAGCTTAAAGGTGGTAAAAAAAGAGGGTTAAAATTTATCGATAACCTTAATATGCTTTCAATATCATCAAATCTGGGCGATTGTCGAACTGTTATTACCAACCCCGCTTCAACTACTCATTCAAAATTAAGTTCCGAAGATCGCCTTGAAATAAATATTACTGATGAATTAATGAGAGTTTCTGTAGGACTTGAAAATATTGAAGATATTATTGCTGATATTCAGCAAGCAATTGATCGCACTAAAAAAAGTTAAACTTTTATCTTATTATCGGAGAGTGAATGTAGTTGTCCCTATAGCTTTTTTCTCGGTGTAAAGTTCAACCAGGTATACGCATGGAATATAGTTTTCAGGGTTTTTCCATCTACTGCAAACATCAATATCAACATTCTGATAATCAATAGTGTCTGTAATTGTGTATGGAACGCTCATATTATAATCAGGGTGCAAAAACTGTGCGGAAATTGCATTATTACCGGGAAGAAAATGGCCATTTGGATCAAATATCCTGATATAAACTACTTTCCTTCCTTTTGGTGTAGCTTTATTATGCTGTACCTGGTAGCAAATTTGAACTTCAGAAGCCTTTTTTGCCAGGGCAGTTTCATTAACCCCTAATCCAGTAGCCTTTTTAGGGCTCACTTCAAGGTTACCAATTGGAAATTGCTCCTGAGACCCCAATTTTTTATTCAAAGCTATAATTTTAGTTTCAAGTGAACCTATTTTAACATTAAGCTTTGAATTAATTTGTCTTTCAACTAATAAAGAGTCAATTGTATTCAGGTATTTTTCTTTTAAAACAGAAATTTCATCTATCCATTTCTGATTTTCAATTTCTTTATGTTCATTTGAGGTAATCAGTTCTAAAACAGTTCTTTCTTTCAAAGCAATTTGTCGGTTGGCTTCAATAATAACAGAGTCAAGTCCTTCCGATAAACCTTTATATCTGTTAATTTCATCCTTAATATCTTTAAATCGCTTATCCAATATATTTTTGCTTTTAACTAAACTAAAGAAAGATGCAGTTTCCCGTTGTTGCTTGATAAACTGATAAATGTTCAGTATTAACGAAATTAACAAAGCAACCAAAAGTATTATTATAAAATTTCTTGTTTTTTTATTATCAATCGGTTGCATTTTAAGAAGATTAAAATAAGAATTAATAATCCAATCACATTGCCCTTTTCTATAACAATATTAAGCATTTCAAAGCTAATTTGCTTGCTTTCGGGTATTTAATTCTATTTATCCTGAATTAAGCATTGGAAAATGTTAAATCGATTGCAAAACAAATTACATTCCCCGGCCCATTATATCTTCCATATTACATTTATTCGCATATCCAGTATGGATCAGTCGCTGGACCCCTAAATACATTCTTTAACGAACCATACGCATCAAGGACCCCTGCCTTGTTTGATGGCTTGCACAGCAATAGCGATGTAAATTCTCAAATCAATGATACCGTAGATGCTTTATTAAAAACTGAATTGGTACTAAAATCTCAATAAATAAGAATCGCTCTTTTTTAAAATAATCATCTGCTTTTTACTAACTTTATTAGTAAGCCTTTATGTATTTGATTTTTGAAATTAAAGCTATTGAGCAAAATGATGGTTTTAGACCCCAATACTCGTCAGGATTTTCTTTCTGCACTAATTTCCGGAAACAGGATCAGATGCTCAGAAATTGCTCATGAAACTCTTGATAACAATGGAGAGATTATAAACCTTTATGAAACCCTTATAAAACAATCGTTATATGAGGTAGGTAAACTTTGGGAAAATAATAAAATAAGTGTGGCCACCGAGCATTTGGCAACATCTGTGGCTGAGGCTATTTTAAATGAATTGTATCACATGGTTATTTCTGAAAAACGAGTAAATAGAAAAGCAATAGTGGCCTGTGTCGAAAATGAATACCACCAGGTTGGGATAAAAATGGTTGCCGATATATTTGAAAAAAACGGATGGGATACATATTTCTTAGGTGCCAGTACACCAGTTAATGAGCTTATTAATTTTGCCCAGCCCCTAAAACCACAAGCATTTGCCCTTTCGTTAAGTATATATTTTCATATGCCCTTATTGGAAAAAATGATTTGCACGCTTCAGCCTGTATTTCCTGATATTCCCATATTAGTTGGTGGGCAAGCATTCAACCATGGGGGAAAAGAAATTATTGAGAAATATAAGAATGTTACATTAATTAATGACCTGAACACATTAGAATTATTCATAAGTAAAATTGATTAGCATGGAAAAAAATAAACTTCTTCAAACGGCCAGTCAGCTAAAGCAGGTAAGTGAGCAAGCCATGAATGAATACTGTATTAAAACCAACCGGTTTGTAGATTTAATGAATACAAAAATGCAAGCCAGGGAAAATATTATTGAGTTAGTTGGTATTAAAAATATTTCAATGATGAAAGACAATCATGCCAATCATGCCAGGTTCATTGGTTCAATTTTGAAAAGTTTTAATGCCGAAGTGTTGGTTGAAACTATTTTGTGGGTTTTCAGGGCATACCGCAGCCATGGTTTCCAGACCAATTACTGGGCAGCACAATTAAATTCGTGGATTGAAATCCTTAATGCAGAACTTACTGTGGAATCATTTAATGAGATATATCCATACTATTTATGGATGCAGATTAATATTCCTGCTTTTGTTGCCATCTCAGATGAAGAATTGAAATCTTCTAACTCAATGAATTAATAAATGAACAGCAAAGAATTTCAAGTATTATCAAATTGGGAAATTGAAATAGAAGAGTGTGTTTCAAAGAGCAATGCAATGTATATAGCACTGTTTTCAGATAAATTGGAGCTTTTGTTTGCCAATAAGGGAATGCATAACCTTTTAAAAAAAGATATAATAAAAAGTTTTATTAACCCTACACTTAACCGTTTATTAGAGAATCCCTTTAATACACCAATAATTTTTGAAGGTTTAATGACAATAGGTGATGAGTCATATTCCAATGCCACTATAATCAGCAAAGTTTATCGAAAGAAAAACCAAATTCTCATTATTGGTGAAATGGATGTAAAGCAACTTACCGACCAAAATGAAATAATGCTAAAATTGAACAATGAAAACAGCAGTTTGCAACGACAGCTTATTAAAGAAAAAAAGTTTATGGAAATTACCATGAACCAGTTTAAAGAACTCAATGCTACTAAAGACAAGTTTTTCTCTATCATTGCGCACGATTTAAAAAGCCCATTTAGCTCTATTGTTGGTTATACAGAATTATTGTCAGAAAATTACCGGAAATTTGATAATGATAAAGTCGAAAAGTATATAAATAATGTTTACATAGCATCTAAACAAGCTTTTAACCTTGTCGAAAACCTTCTGCTATGGGCCCAATCACAAAAAGGAAGCATAGAATTCAATCCCGAAATATTTAAGTTGCAAACCTTATCCGATGAAATTATTAGCCTAATTGAAAATCAGGCTTCAAAAAAGAAAATATCTGTAATAAATAAAATAAGCCATGAAATAACAATTTTGGCTGATAAAAATATGATCAGCACTGTTATAAGAAACCTGTTAACAAATGCTATTAAGTTCACTCCGCATGGAGGTGTAGTAAATATCAATAGTTTTCAGAATCCCGATTATACAGAAATATCGGTAATTGATACAGGAATAGGTATGACAAAAGAAACAGCCGATAACCTTTTTAAAATTGATACGCAAATCACTACAAAAGGTACTGATAATGAAAAAGGTACTGGTTTGGGGTTAATTATTTGCCGCGAATTTATTGAAAAACATAGAGGTAAAATATGGGTTGAAAGTGTACCTGGTAAAGGATCTGCATTTTATTTTGCCGTGCCATCAAAATCTGTTTAAATGTAATGGATAAAAAATCTAATTTTCAACAACATAGAACTAAAAATCTTCAATTTTTTTTCGATTAAGTTGTCGTTTTTTTTTAAATTTAATATGAACCATTGAATTTCAGGAAAGAATTATAGAACTGGAAAGGTTTCATGAAGCTACAGTTAACCGTGAACTGCGAATGAAAGAATTAAGGGATGAGATAGAAATGCTTAAAGAGAAATATTCTCAGGGATAGGCTTAAATAGGATAAATATGGTCAATAACAATAAATATAACATCATTCTGTTTCTCCTAACTGCTTTATTATCTATTGCTTATTCGCAGGATATTCAAATTAATGATAGGACAAAACAAAATCAGAAAAAAATATTAATAGGGGTCGAACCTGATTATCCACCTTATTGTTTTATTGATAAGAATGGAAAAGCCGATGGTTTTGCAGTTGAACTCTTTAATGCCGCAGCTAAGTCTGTTAATATTGAAGTTGAGATTAAAATTGGTATCTGGAGCAAAATTAAACAGGATCTGGAAGCAGGAAAAATTGATGCCCTGCCTTTAGTTGGAAAAACCCCTGAACGTGATTCTATTTTCGATTTTACCCTCTCCTATCTTACATTGCATGGCGCTATATTTATAAGAAAAAATAATAAGGAGATAAAAAATCTGAATGACCTAAAAGGTAAAATTGTTCTGGTTATGAACGGTGATAATGCAGAAGAATTTGTTCGACGAAAAAAAATTACAAATAATATTATTACAACCCATACATTCATAGATGCATTTAAAAAACTTGAATCGGGTAAAGGAGATGCCGTTATAACACAGCGGGTTATGGGAATTGAACTTTTAAAAAGCCTTCGCATCAAATCAATTGTACCTCTTGAAATTCCACTTAATGAGTTCCGACAGGAATTTTGCTTTGCAGTTAAAAAAGGAAACACAGAATTATTATCGATATTAAATGAAGGCCTCTCTATTATTATTGCCAATCACTCTTATGATGTGATACACCATAAGTGGTTTGGTCCAGAAATGAGTAAAAAACTAAGCACAAAGCAGATAATTGAAATTATACTTATCGTTCTTATCCCTTCATCAATACTTTTTTTCTTAATATATAGCTTATTATTGCGCAGAGAGGTAAGAAGAAGGACTAAAACTTTACAAAAAGAGATTATTGAACACGAAAAAACAGTAAAAATCCTGCATAACCAGCAATTACTGCTCGATGAAATGGAAAAAGTTTCGAAGGTTGGTGGTTGGGAATATGATGTTGCATCGCACCGAATAACTTACACCAATGGTATATATGAGATTTTTGGTGTATCGCGTTTCGACTATGACCTATCTGAAAAAGAAATTGATTTCTCATTTTTTCACCCTGACGATAGAAACAAACTTCACAAAGCCTTTTATCGATCGTTTGAGAAAGGAGAGCCCTATAAAATTGAATTAAGGTTCAATTCAGGCAATGAAGCAATACGATGGGCAAGAACAGCCGGTCAGCCGGAATTTTCAGATGGAAAAGTAATCCGTGTATATGGAAATATTATAGATATTACAGAACAGAAGCAAACTGAAGATGATTTAAGAAAACTTAAAAATGATTTGGAGCAGATTGTTCTTGAGCGCACTAAAGAACTTGAAGATAAAATTGAAAAACTGCGTAATAGTGAGAAAGCTATGCTTTACATGGTGGAAGATTTGAACGAAATGACCTCGCAGCTAAAAAATGAACAGCATAAACTTGAAATAGCAAATAAAGAACTGGAAGCATTTAGCTATTCAGTATCTCATGATTTACGCGCACCGCTAAGGGCCATGGACGGTTTTGCAAAAATTTTGATTGAAGATTATGCCTCGTCATTAAATTCAGAGGGTATTCAACTTCTGAATTCAATATCTGATAATGCAAAAAGAATGGGCAGGTTAATAGATGACCTTCTATCTTTCTCAAAATTCAGCCGTCAGGAATTAAGAAATAATACTATCGATATGCATGCCATGGCAAATTCTGTTTTTAATGATCTCATTGCCCTAAAAAGTGAAGGAAATATCGATTTCCGCCTGGGCCCAATACAGGAAGCTTATGGTGATCCATCAATGGTTAAACAGGTTTGGGTCAATTTAATCAGCAATGCAATAAAATTCACTTCAAAAAAACAAGATTCAAGGGTTATTGAAATTGGCAGTAAAAGTGAAGGCCCTAATACGATTTTTTATATAAAAGACAATGGTTCAGGTTTTGATATGAATTTTTCAAATAAACTCTTTGGCGTATTTCAGAGACTTCATTCTGAAAAAGATTTTGAAGGCACAGGTGTAGGGCTGGCTATTGTTAACCGGATTATTAATCGTATGAAAGGTCGTGTGTGGGCTGAAGGAAAAGTAAA
>Ga0105103_10000748_pt1 | contig 18272 bp, 12 predicted proteins | sample PPLLaktember2015_2_FD_79107 | JGI IMG/M metagenome (GOLD analysis project Ga0105103, IMG submission 79107) | Freshwater sediment microbial communities from Prairie Pothole Lake near Jamestown, North Dakota, USA - PPLs Lake P7 Core (6) Depth... | ecosystem: Environmental > Aquatic > Freshwater >...
CAACCCCGGGGCCATGAGCGTCGTGCCGCAGCACGCGAAGCTGGTCGGCACGGTGCGCACGTTCAAGCCGACCGTGCAGAACACCGTGGAGCAGCGCCTGAAGGAGCTCGTCGGATCGATCGGCGCCGCATTCGGCGCGCAGGCGACCGTGCACTACGAGCGCATCTACCCGGCGACGATCAATCACGATGGCCCGTCCGCCTTCGCGCTCGACGTGGCGGAGTCGCTGGTGGGCAAGGAGAACGTGGTCCGTAACCTCGACCCGTCGATGGGGTCGGAGGACTTCTCTTTCATGCTGCAGGTGAAACCGGGCGCGTTCGCGCGCCTTGGGCAAGGCGGCGCGGATGCCGGGGGGTTCCTGCATGCGACCCGCTACGACTTCAACGACGCCGTGATCCCGCTCGGCGCCGGTTACCTCGCCGCGCTCGCCGAACGGGCGTTGCCGATCGGGAGGCTCGCGCCGTGAGGCACGGAGCGGACACCGTGCCGTCCGGCGGCGCTCCCGCCGCATGGGTCTGGTCGGACGTCGATCCGGCCGCGCACTTCGGCGCGGACTACGCCGAGGCGCGGGCGAAGTTCCTTGCTGCCGCCTCGCACCTCGCGTCGCCGGTCGAGACGCATGTGCACCCCTCCGCCCGGGGACCCGAGGGCGACGCGCTGGCGATCGACGTCGCGCTGCTCGGCGATGCGGCCTCGCCGTCGCTCCTGCTCGTGACCTCCGGCACCCACGGCGCCGAGGGGTTCTGCGGCAGCGGTTGCCAGGTGGCGCTGATGAGCGACCCGTCGTTCGTCGACGCGGTGCGGCGCAGCGGCGTGGCCGTGGCGTTCCTGCACGCATTGAACCCGTACGGCTTCGCGCACGTCGCGCGGACCAACGAAGACAACGTCGACCTCAATCGAAATGTTCGCGATTTCGCCCCGATGCCGCCGAACACCGCGTATCTCGAAGTCCACGACTTCATCGTTCCCGCCACCTGGCCACCGTCCGCGCAGAACGAGCGCCGCATGGCGGACTACGTCGCGGCCCGCGGCGTGGCGGCGTTGCAGCAGGCGGTGAGCGCGGGCCAGTCGGATCGTGCCGACGGCCTGTTCTTCGCGGGGACGAAACCGGCGTGGAGCAGCGACGTGTTGCGGGACGCGTTGCGACGGCACGCCGGATCGCGGCGGCGCCTCAACTGGATCGACATTCACACCGGACTCGGGCCGCTCGGTCACGCGGAGAAGATCTACGCCGGTCCGGACGACCCAGCGACGCTCGCGCGCACGCGCGCGTGCTTCGGTGCGGACGTGACGTCGATCTACGACGGCTCGTCGACGTCGGCGCAAGTGTCGGGGATGCTGTTCAACGCGGTTCCGGAGACCTGCGCCGGTGTGGAGTACGCGGGCGTCGCGCTCGAGTACGGCACGCTGCCATTTGCGCAGGTGCTGGCGGCGCTGCGCGCGCGCCAGTGGCTCGCCAATCATCCGCAGGCCGATGCGGCGAGCCGAGAGTGCATTCTGCGCATGACGCGCGACGCGTTCTACGTCGACTCGCCGGCCTGGAAGGCGATGGTGTTCGCCCAGGCGCGCGTCGCGGCACTGCAGGCGCTCGTGGCCATGCAGGGAGCCGGACGGTGACCGACGAGCGCCCGGCAATCGTCGTCGCGCGCCCGACGATGGCGGAGCACTTGGCCGCCGCGTGGGACAGCGACCTCGCCTACAGCTTCCGTCGCTCGCCGGTCGCGATCGTGTCCGCGATCGTGCTCGCGATCTGCCTGGCCGCCGCGCTGTTCGCGCCCTGGCTCGCGCCGCACAACCCGTTCGACCTTCGGACCCTCAACCTGATGGACGCGCTCGCGCCGCCCGTGTGGATCGACGGCGGCAAGGCGGGGTACCTGCTCGGCACCGACGACCAGGGCCGCGACGTGCTGTCGGCGATTATGTTCGGCGCCCGCATCTCGCTGCTCGTGGGCCTCGCGTCGGTCGTGCTCGCCGTGGTGCTCGGCGTGTCGCTGGGCCTGCTCGCCGGCTACGCGGGCGGCAGGATCGACGCGTTCATCATGCGCGTGGCGGACGTGCAACTGTCGTTCCCCGCGATCCTCATCGCGCTGCTGATCGACGGCGTGGCCCGCGCCGCGCTGCCGCGCGACGCCCACGGCGACGTCGCGCTCGCGGTGCTGATCCTCGCGATCGGCGTGTCGAACTGGGTCCAGTACGCACGGACCGTGCGCGGCTCGACGATGGTCGAGAAGAACAAGGAGTACATCCAGGCGGCACGGGTCATCGGCGTGTCGCCCTGGGCCATCATGGGCCGCCACCTGCTGCCGAACGTGCTGGGTCCGGTGCTGGTGCTCGCCACGATCAACATCGCCACCGCGATCATCACCGAGGCGACGCTCTCGTTCCTCGGCGTCGGCGTGCCGCCGACGCAGCCCTCGCTCGGCACGCTGATCCGCGTCGGCAACGACTTCCTGTTCTCGGGCGAGTGGTGGATTACCATATTTCCGGGTCTCGCGCTGGTCGTGATGGTGCTGTCCATCAACCTGCTGGGCGACTGGCTGCGCGACGCCCTGAACCCGAAGCTTCGCTAGCCTGCGGAGAAGCCACTCCATGCGCAAGCTCATCCTGATCGCACTGCCCGTCGCGCTCGCCGGCTGCCAGACCTGGGGTCCCACGTGGAGCGAAGTGACTGGCGTCCGCTACTTCCGCACAGAGCTGAACCGCACGCCGACGATCATCGAGCGGGTCGACGGCCGCAGTCCGTCGCCGGCCAGCATTGGCGAGCCGAATCGCATCGAGCCGGGCCGGCGGGTGCTGACGCTCTCCACGGTGCCGCCGGCGCCGGCGAGTGCCGGTGGTTGGCGCATCCACGAGTTCGTGCTCGACGCGCAGCCGTGTGTGCGCTACTTCGTCAATGCGCAGTTCGGTTCGCGGTTGGGTTCGGATTGGGAGCCGGCGATCGACTTCTCCGAGCGTATCGCCGGCTGCGATCCCGCGCCCAAGGCGAAGTAGCCGCCGTGCGCGACCGAGGCCAGCAACTCCGACGCCGATGACCGAGCCGCGCCACGCCGACGGCCCGCTCCTCACGGTGGAGCGCCTGCGCGTCGAGTTTCCGACACGCCGGGGGACGCTGGTCGCCGTTCACGACGTGAGCTTCGAGATCGCTCCCGGCGAGGTGCTCGGCGTCGTGGGCGAGTCGGGTGCGGGCAAGTCGATCACCGGTGCCGCCATCATCGGCCTCATCGACCCACCGGGGCGCATTGCCCACGGTCGCGTCACGCTCGGTGGCCGGCGCATCGACAACCTGCCTTACGACGAGATGCGCCGCATCCGCGGCAAGGAGATCGGCGCGATCTTCCAGGATCCGCTCACCTCGCTCAACCCGCTCTACACGATCGGGCGCCAGTTGACCGAGACGATCCGGACGCACCTCGACATGAACGAGACGGCCGCGCGCGACCGCGCGATCGCGCTGCTCGAGGAGGTCGGCATCCCCGCCGCCGCGCGCCGCATCGACCACTATCCTCACCAGTTCTCCGGCGGCATGCGGCAGCGGGTGGTGATCGCGCTTGCGCTCGCCGCCAATCCGCGGCTGATCGTCGCCGATGAGCCCACCACCGCGCTCGACGTGTCGATCCAGGCCCAGGTGATCCAGCTCTTGAAGCGACTGTGCCGCGAGCACGGCACCGCGGTGATGCTGGTGACCCACGACATGGGGGTCATTGCCGAGACCGCGGATCGCGTCGCCGTGATGTACGCCGGACGGATCGTCGAGATCGGACCCGTCTCCGACGTCATCCATCGCCCGCGGCACCCGTATTCGTCGGGGCTGATGGGGTCGATTCCGTCGATCGTCGACGAGCGCGAGCGCCTGACGCAGATCGACGGGTCGATGCCGCGGCTCACTGCGGTTCCGTCCGGCTGCGCGTTCCATCCGCGTTGCCCGCGCGCGTTCGAGCGCTGCTCGCGCGAGCGCCCCGAGCTGATCGATGCCGGGGCCACGCGCGCCGCGTGCTGGCTGCACGCGGGAACGACGGTCGAGGAGATCGCATGAGCACCGGCGACGTGCTGCTCGAGCTCAGGGGCGTCTCGCGCACGTTCGACGTATCGCCGCCGTGGCTGAACCGCGTGCTCGAGCGCAAGCCGCGCGTGCTCTTGCGCGCCGTCGAGAACGTGGACCTGGCGATCCGTCGCGGGGAGACGCTCGGTCTGGTGGGTGAGTCGGGTTGCGGGAAGTCCACCGTCGCGCGCCTCATCGTCGGCCTGTACCCGCCCACGCAGGGCACGATCCGCTACGAGGGAGTGGTGCTGGCGGGCGCGGGCGTCGAGGCCTCGGACAGTGCCGCACAGCGCCGCGCGCGGCGCGGCATGCAGATGATCTTCCAGGACCCCTACGCGAGCCTCAATCCGCGCTGGCGCGTCGCCGACATCGTCGCCGAGCCGCTGCGGGTGCAGGAGGGCGCACTGCCGGGCGCGGCGATCGAGGCCCGGGTGGGTGCGTTGCTCGGCCAGGTCGGGCTGGCGCCGGTCGACGGGATCAAGTATCCGCACCAGTTCTCCGGCGGCCAGCGCCAGCGCATCTCGATTGCCCGCGCACTCGCGACGCAGCCGTCGTTCCTGGTCTGCGACGAGCCCACGTCGGCGCTCGACGTGTCGGTGCAGGCGCAGGTGCTGAACCTGATGCGCGACCTGCAGCGCGAGTTCGCCCTCACCTACCTCTTCATCTCGCACAACCTCGCCGTCGTCCATCACATCGCCGACCGCGTCGGGGTGATGTACCTCGGCCGGATCGTCGAGCTGGCACCGACGCGGCGGCTGTTCGCGATGCCGCAGCACCCGTACACACGGATGCTGCTCGAGGCTGTTCCGGACCTGTCGATGACCGGCAAGTCGCGGACCGCCGTGGCGGGCGAGGTGCCGAACCCGCTCGACCCGCCGCCGGGGTGCGCGTTCCATCCGCGCTGCCCGCTGGCCGACGCGCGCTGCAGGCAGGAGGTGCCGAAGCTCCTGGCGGTTGCCGTCGGCGGCGAGGCCGCATGCCATGCCGTCGAGGAAGGCCGCATTCCGTCGAGTGCGACTGCCTGATCCGCTGCGTGCGCGGGCACCGGGTCATCGTTTCGAGGCGGTCGATTCCGCTATAATTCCGCGCTTGTCCGGGGCCGGCTCGACATAGGCGAGCGCGAGCCTCGTCCCACCGTCATGCGCCGGATCGACCGGTGCTTCCCCGAACGGGTCCGATCCTTGCGCCTCACCCAGATCAAGCTCGCCGGCTTCAAGTCGTTCGTCGATCCCACCACCATCGGCACGCCCGGACAGCTCGTCGGCATCGTCGGCCCGAACGGCTGCGGCAAGTCCAACGTGATCGACGCCGTGCGCTGGGTGCTCGGCGAGTCGAAGGCCTCGGCGCTGCGCGGCGAGTCGATGCAGGACGTGATCTTCAACGGTGCCGGCGACCGCAAGCCGGTCGGCCGCGCCTCGGTCGAGCTGCACTTCGACAACAGCGCCGGGCGCATCGGCGGGCAGTGGGGCCAGTACGCCGAGATCTCGATCAAGCGCGTGCTCACGCGCGACGGCGACTCGAGCTACTACATCAACAACATCCCGGTCCGGCGCCGCGACATCCACGACCTCTTCCTCGGCACGGGCCTCGGTCCCCGCGCGTACGCGATCATCGAGCAGGGCATGATCTCGCGCGTCGTCGAGGCCAAGCCCGAGGAGCTGCGCGTGTTCCTCGAGGAGGCCGCCGGCGTTTCCAAGTACAAGGAGCGCCGCAAGGAGACCGAGGGGCGGATCGCCGACACACGGGAGAACCTGGCCCGCGTCGAGGACATCCGCAACGAGCTCGGCAGCCAGCTGGAGCGGCTCGAGCATCAGGCGCGCGTTGCCACCGAGTTCCGCGAGCTCGAAGCCCGCCACAAGCTCGCGCAGCAGGTGCTCTGGTACTCGAAGCAGCAGGATGCCGTGCGCACGCGCGAGCGTTGCGGGAGCGAGATCGCCCAGCTCACCGTGGCGCTGGAGAGCCTGCAGGCGGAAGTGCGCACAGTCGAATCGAAGCTCGAACGGATGCGCGCCGACCACTACGCGGCGGGCGACGCGCTGCACGACCGGCAGGGGGCGTTCTACGCCGCCAATGCCGAGGTGACGCGGCTCGAGCAGCAGCTGTCGTTCGCCCGCGAGAACGAAACCCGGATCACGCAACAGTTCGCGCAGATCACCGAGCAGCTGGGTGCGCTTGCCGCGCAGGAAGCGGCACTCGCCGGCGAGCGTGAGAGCTTCGAGCGCGCACTCAAGGAGGCGCTCGTGGCGCGCGAGCACGTGGCCGCGGAAGAACAGGCAGCGCGCGAGGGGCTGCCGTCGCGCGAGGCGGCGGTCGCTGAAGCGACGCGTGCCCTCGCCGACCTCGCCGAGAAGGTCAACCTGTCGGAACAGGCGGCGCGCGTCGCAGAAACCCGGCGCGACAGCGCGAACCGCACGCTCGCGCAGGCCGAGAAGCGTCGCGAGGGCCTCGACGGCGAGCTCGAGCGCCTGTCGGTCCCCGCGACCGACGACATCCGCACCGTCGAGGGCCAGCTCGCTGACGAATCGCAGGAGCTCGCCAGCCGGGCAGGCGCGCTCGCCGAGCTCCAGGCGCGCGTGCAGGCGCTGCAGGAGCGGCATCGCGGCGCGTCGGACGAATGGCAGGAGGCGAGCCGGCGTCTTGCCGACCTCGAGGCGCGCGAGCAGGCACTCGCCGCGCTGCAGGCGCGCGTCGGTCACGGCCAGGACAAGGACGCATGGCTCGGTGTCGCCGGTCTCACCGATGCGCCGCAGCTCTGGCGTGCGCTGGACGTCGAGCCGGGGTGGAACGACGCCCTCGAATCCGTGTTGCGCGAGCGCCTCGAGGCGCGCGAGCTCGACGCCTTGGACCGGGTGACCGTATGGGACGAAGCGACGTCCGCGCCGCCGGTGCGGCTTGCCCTGTACGCGCCGGCGCCCGTCCGCCACGGGCCTTCCGGCAGCGGCGATGCCCTGCTCGCGCGCGTGCGCATCAAGCGACCGGAGCTGGGGCGTCTCGTGGCCGACGCGCTGCACGGTGTGCGTTGCCGGGCGTCGCTCGCCGAAGCGCTCGCGGAGCGCGATGCACTCGCTCTCGGCGAGTCGTTCGTGACCCCGACGGGGCACGTCGTCACGGCGCAGTCCGTCACGCTGTTCAAGCCGGACGGCGAGATCCACGGCGTGCTGGAGCGGCAGCGCGAGCTCGAGGAGCTCGCCCACGCCGTTGCCGCCGCGCGCGGAGCGGCAGGCGAGGCGCGCGCGGGGCTCGACAGCGTCGAGTCCGAGCTCAAGGCGCAACAGCACGCGTATCACGCGGAATCGCAGGCACTCGCCTCGCAGCAACGCCGCTGCCACGACCTCGAGCTCGAACTCGTGCAGCTGAAGCAGGCCGCCGAAGCCGCGCAACGGCGGCGCGCCGAACTGGTCGAGGCCCGTGACCAGGCCGTGGCTCAGGTCGCCGCCGAGCGCGCGGAGCAGGAGCGCATCGGTGCGGAGATCGCCGACCTCCAGTCGCGCCTGCACGACCAGATTGCCGAGCGCGAGGACGCGCGCCACGCGCGGAACGAAGCCGAAGTCGAGAAGGAGCGGGCACGCGAGCGCGTGAGAGTCGCCGAGCGGGCCATGCAGGAGGCCGGCTTCGCCGAGCGCAGCGCGCGCGATCGGATGGCCGACCTCGAGCGGCGCCGCGACGCGCTCGCGGCGTCGAACCGCACGCAGCAATCGCTTCTCGAGCAGCTGTCGAGCGAGCGCGCCTCGATCGACTGGTCGCCGGTCGAAGAGGCGCTGCAGCGCCAGCTTGGCTCTCGCGGCGAGGCCGAGCGCGCCTTGCACGCGGCGCGCGAACGGCTCGAGGGGCTCGGGACCGAACTGCGGGCCGCCGAGGAGTCGCGGCTCGGCGCGGAGCAGAGGCTCGACCCCGCGCGGCAGAAGATCCAGGACATGCAGCTCAAGGAACAGGCCGCCACGCTCGCCGAGGCACAGTATGGCGAGCAGCTCGCCGAAGCGCAGGCGGACCTCGCCGCGCTTCCGGAAGCGCAGAAGTCGTTCGGCACCAAGTCCCAGTTACCGGGCGAGATCGAGCGGCTCGCGAAGGCGATCGCGGAGCTCGGCGCAGTCAACCTCGCGGCGCTCGATGAGCTTTCGGCGGCGCAGGAGCGCAAGGCCTACCTCGACCGCCAGGCCGCCGACCTGACCGAAGCGATGACCACGCTGGAGAGCGCGATCCGGCAGATCGACCGCGAGTCGCGGCAGCTCCTGCAGCAGACCTTCGACGTCGTCAACGCGAACTTCGGCAAGCTCTTCCCGGCGCTCTTCGGGGGCGGCCAGGCGCGCCTCGTGCTCACCGGGGAGGAGATCCTCGACTCCGGCGTGCAGGTGATCGCGCAGCCGCCGGGCAAGCGCAATACGTCGATCCACCTGCTATCGGGTGGCGAGAAGGCGCTCGCGGCGACGTCGCTCGTGTTCGCCCTGTTCCAGTTGAATCCGGCGCCGTTCTGCCTGCTCGACGAGGTCGATGCGCCGCTCGACGACGCGAACACGGACCGCTTCTGCCGCATGGTCCGCGAGATGTCGGGCGAGACGCAGTTCCTGTTCATCTCCCACAACAAGATCACGATGGAGATGGCGAACCAGCTGATCGGCATCACGATGCCGGAACCGGGCATCTCGCGCGTGGTGGCCGTGGACATCGCCGAGGCCGTGGGGCTTGCGGCCGCCGGCGCGCCGGCGATGGCCGCCGCCTGACCCCCATCCCGCTGGTGGTGCCGGCATCGTTCGTTATCGATCGGCGTGAGCCTATAATTCAACGGATGGCGCGTCCTGCATTCGCCGATGCCCCGCGCGGGGCGGGCGGCGCGCGCGATTGGATCCCGATGAGCCCGAAGGGCCGCCCCGAGGGCGAATCAGGCCCGGAGCGCGCAGCGCGGAGGGTAGTCTAGTGAGCTCGCTTCAAATCGGTCTCGTCGTCGCCGGCGTCTTGCTGGTGGTCGGCGTCATCCTCTTCAACCGCTGGCAGGAGCGGCGCATCCGGCAACGCATCGACGCCGCGTTCGCGAGCGGACGCGACAAGCCGCAGGCGAACGACGCGCGCGTCGAGCCGACGCTCCGCGGCACCGCCGAGTCAAGGGCCGTGCCCGCGGCACCCCCCCCGGCATCCCCCCCGGCGGTCGAAGCGACCGCGGCGGTTCCCGGGACCGAGGTGGAACACGATCCCGACTGGCGGCCGCCGATGGACTCGGTAGTGGGACTGCACGGCGCGCTCGGCGATGCGCCGGTCGGACCGGACACCGACGCCGACGGCGAAACGGACGAGCCGGTCGAAGGTCGCGCGACGCCGAGGCCCCGCGGCGCGGCGTCGGCAGCAACGACCGTGGCGGCTCCGGACGTAGACATCGAGACGATCGTGATGGTGCAGCCGACGCGTCCCGCCACGGCCGGGGCGCTCTCGGCGGGCTTGCATGCGCGAATCGGCAAGCCGGTGCGCTGGTACGGCCGCCGCGAGCCGCGGGGACCGTGGCAGCGGCTCGTCACCGACAGCCGTGGCGAGTACGGGGAGTTCGCGGCGTGCATGCTGCTCGCCGACCGCAACGGTCCGGCCACCGCAGCGCAGATCGAGACCTTCCAGAAGCTCGTCGGCGACGTCGCCGCTTCGCTGCCGGGGGCATTCACCGCGTCGCCGCTTGGCGAGGAGGCGCAACGCGCCGAGGCGCTCGACCGGCTGTGCGCGGAGCTCGACATGCAGATCGGCCTCACCGTGCGCAAGACGCCGCCGGCGACGATTGCCGGGACGCGACTTCGTGGTGTCGCCGAAGCCGCGGGATTCCGGCTGTCGCCGACCGGCCGCTTCGAGTGGGTGCAGGACGACACCGGCGCGGTGCTGTTCACGCTGCAGAACGTTACCGACGAGGCATTCACCGTGGACAGCCTTCGCGCCGGCGCAACCGCCGGCGTGGTGTTCCTGCTCGACGTTCCGCGGGTCGCTGATCCCCCGCGCGCCTTCGACCAGATGAAGCTCGCGGCCAAGCGCATGGCGCAAACCGTCGGCGGCGAGCTGGTCGACGACAACGGCCGGCTGTTGAACGACGCCGGACTCGCCGCGATCCGCGAGCAGGTGGCGGGCGGCGACGCCGCCCTGCGGCGCTACAACATCGAGCCGGGCAGCCCGCGGGCGCTCAAGCTCTTCGCGGCCTGAGGGACTTTCCCAAGTGCCGTCACCGGCGTACGCGCGAGGCGATGGCATCGCAGCCGCGGCGGTCGCACGCCGCGCGGAGGAGTTGCGGCGCCTGATCGCGGAGCACGACCACCGCTATTACGTGCTCGACGCGCCGGCGATTGCGGACGCCGAGTACGACGCGTTGTTCCGCGAGCTCTCCGCGATCGAGTCGGAGCACCCCGAGCTGCTCGCGCCGGATTCCCCCACGCAGCGCGTCGGCGGCAAGGCGGCGACGGCATTCGAGACGGTGACGCATCGCGTGCCGATGCTCTCGCTCAACAACGCCTTCGCCGATGCCGAGGCCGAAGCCTTCGACCGGCGCGTGCGGGAAGTCCTGCAGGCCGAGCAGGTGCGCTACGCCTGCGAACCGAAGTTCGACGGCCTCGCGGTGAGCCTGCTGTACCAGGACGGTCGTTTCGTCGTGGGCGCCACGCGCGGCGACGGCACGAGCGGCGAGAACGTCACCGCCAATCTGCGCACCGTGCAGGCCATCCCCCTCGCGCTCGCCGCGCGCTCGCCGCCGCGCCTGATCGAGGTGCGCGGCGAGGTGCTGATGAAAAAGCGCGACTTCGAGAAGCTGAACGCCGCGCAGGCGGCTCGCGGCGAGAAGCTCTACGTGAATCCGCGCAACGCCGCGGCGGGCAGCCTGCGGCAGCTGGACGCGCACGTGACGCGCGGTCGCAGGCTCACGTTCTTCGCCTATGGGACTGGGGACGTCGATTGGGGCACGGACCGCCCGCCCACGTCGCATTCGGAGCTCCTCGACCGCCTCGCGGCGCTCGGCTTCCCGGTGAGCGACACCCGGGCGACGGCCGACGGTCCCGACGGCCTGCTCGGCTATTACCGCAAGATCGGTGCGTTGCGCGAGGCGCTGCCCTACGACATCGACGGCGTCGTCTACAAGGTCGACGATCTCGAGGCGCAGCGGCGGCTCGGCTTCGTGTCGCGGGCGCCGCGCTTCGCGATCGCGCACAAGTTCCCCGCGGAGGAGGCGACCACGGTGGTCGCCGGGATCGACGTCCAGGTCGGACGCACCGGGGCGATCACGCCGGTGGCGCGGCTTGTGCCCGTGTTCGTAGGCGGCGTGACGGTGACCAACGCGACGCTGCACAACGAGGACGAGGTGCGGCGCAAGGACGTGCGCGTCGGCGACACGGTGATCGTGCGCCGCGCGGGCGACGTGATCCCCGAGGTGGTGCGCGTCGTGCACGAGCTCCGTCCTGCGCGCACGGCGGTCTTCGCGATACCGGCCGAGTGTCCCGAGTGCGGTTCGGCCGTGATCCGGCTCGCCGACGAGGCCGTGGCGCGCTGCACCGGGGGCCTCGTCTGCCCGGCGCAGCGCAAGCAGTCGCTGCTGCACTTCTCGAGCCGCCGCGCGATGGACATCGAGGGCCTGGGCGAGAAGCTCGTCGATCAGCTGGTCGACGCGGGCCTCGTGCGCACGCCGGCGGACCTGTACACCCTCGGCATGGGACAACTCGCCGCGTTGGAGCGCATGGCCGAGAAGAGCGCCGCCAACGTGATCGGCGCGATCGAGAAGAGCAAGTCCACGACGCTCGCGCGCTTCGTCTTCGCGCTCGGCATCCGCCACGTGGGCGAGGCGACCGCCAAGGAACTCGCACGACATTTCGGCAGCCTCGACGCGCTGATGGCGGCCGACCTGGACACGCTCACCCGCGTGCGCGATGTCGGCCCGGTATTGGCCGAGAGTATCGCCCGGTTCTTCGCCGAGCCCCACAATCGCCAGGTGATCGACGCACTGCGCGCGGCGCGCGTGCACTGGACCGAGGGGGCTCCGGGCACCGCGACCGCCGGTCCGCTCGCCGGCGTGACCTTCGTCCTCACGGGTACGCTTTCAACGATGTCGCGTGACGAGGCGAAGGCGCTGATCGAGGCCGCGGGCGGCAAGGCCGCGGGCAGCGTCTCGGTGAAGACCCGCTACGTCGTCGCGGGCGCGGACGCCGGCAGCAAGCTCGAGCGCGCCCGCGCGCTTGGCATCGAGGTCATCGACGAGGACGGCCTGCGCGCGCTCCTCGCGGCGACCATGGTTTCAACCGACGAATCACGAGAGTTCCGATGAAGATCACCAAGGCCGTATTCCCGGTCGCCGGGCTCGGTAGCCGCTTCCTTCCCGTCACCAAGGCGAGTCCGAAGGAGATGCTGCCGGTGGTCGACAAGCCGCTGATCCAGTACGCGGTCGAGGAGGCCGCGGCGGCCGGCATCACCGACATGATCTTCATCACCGGGCGCAACAAGCGCGCGATCGAGGATCACTTCGACAAGGCCTACGAGCTCGAGACCGAGCTCGCGCTGCGCAACAAGTCGGCGCTGCTCGAGTGCGTGCAGGCGGCCACACCTCCGGGGATCAACTGCATCTTCATTCGCCAGACCGAGACGCTGGGGCTCGGTCACGCCGTGCTCTGCGCCGCGCCGGTGGTCGGCAACGAGCCGTTCGCGGTGCTGCTCGCCGACGACCTGATTGACGCCGAAGTCCCGGTGATGAAGCAGATGGTCGAGGTCGCCGCAAGGGAGCGCGTGGCGACCGTCGGCGTGATGAGCGTCGATCCGCAGGAGGTGGGCAGCTACGGCATCGTCGAGACTGCCGCGCCGGAAGGCGACATCGCACGCATCGTGCGCATCGTGGAGAAACCGAAACCGGGATCGACGACCTCGACCAAGGCGGTGGTCGGCCGCTACGTATTGACGCCCCGGATCTTCCACCACCTGCGGACGATGCCCGCCGGCGCGGGCGGCGAGATCCAGTTGACCGACGCGATCGCCCGACTGCTCGTCGAGGAGCGCGTCGTCGCCTACGAGTTCAAGGGGCGACGCTACGATTGCGGCAGCAAGGTGGGCTACCTGGAGGCGACCGTCGACTTCGGACTCAAGCACCCGGAAACCGGCCGCGAGTTCGCCGCGTTCCTCGCCAACCGTGCCCGTTCGCCGGGCGATGCGGCGCGGTCGTGACGCTGAACGAACTGCGCTACATCGTCGCGGTCGCGCAGGAACGAAGCTTCGGGCGCGCCGCGGGGAAGTGCTTCGTGTCGCAGCCGGCGCTCTCGGTCGCGATCCAGAAGCTCGAGGAGGAGCTCGGCGCGCCACTCTTCGAGCGCGGCAAGAGCGAGATCACCGTCACGCCGGTCGGCGAACGCATCGTCGAGCAGGCGCAGCGCGTGCTCGAGGAGGCGTCGCGGATCAAGGAGATCGCCCAGTCCGGCCGCAATCAGCTGGCCGGGACGCTGCGCCTCGGGGTGATCTACACCGTCGCGCCTTACCTGCTGCCGGACCTGATCCCCGTGCTGCACGAGCTTGCGCCGCAGATGCCGCTCGACATCGAGGAGAACCTGACCGAGCACCTCGAGGGCGCGCTGAAGAGCGGCCGCATCGATGCCGCGATCGTCGCGCTGCCGTTCGATCCGCCGGGCATCGTCACGACATTTCTTTACGAGGAGCCGTTCCAGGTCGTGGTGCCGCAGGGCCACAAGTGGGCGAAGCGCAAGTCGGTACACCCGGACGAGCTCGCGACCGAGCACACGATCCTGCTCAACGTCGGCCACTGCTTCCGTGACCAGGTACTCGACCGCTGCCCGGAGCTGAACCGCGCCGACGCGCATGTGACACGCACGAGCTCGCTCGAGACGGTGCGCAACATGGTGGCGTCGGGCCTCGGCATCTCGGTGCTGCCGCACGATGCGCTCACCCCCAAGTACCACAGCCGGCTCGTGGTGCCGGTGCCGTTCGCCAAGCCGGCGCCGTCGCGGCGCGTTGCGCTCGCGGCGCGCAAGAGCTTCCCGCGGCCGCAGGCGATCGAGGCGATCCGCGCTGCCGTCGCGACCTGCCGGTCCGGCGGGGCACGGCCGCGGGCGAAGTCGGAAGGCGGGCGCGGAAGGCCCGAAGGGAGAACTGCCGCATGACGTCACAGCGCACAGCCGCGGTCGCGATCGTGGCTGCGGTGGTTTCGCTGGCCGGGAGCTTCGCGCTTGCCCAGCCGGCTCCGCCGACGGCGATGGGTTCAATCGCGCCGCGGTTCGCGAAGCCGGTCGGTCGGCCGATGGTCTGCCTCGTCCTTTCCGGAGGCGGCGCCCGCGGCGCCGCCCACATCGGCGTGATCAAGGTGCTCGAGGAGTATCGCGTGCCGATCGACTGCATCACCGGCACGAGCATGGGTTCGCTGGTCGGCGCCGGGTACGCGACGGGCATGACGGTCCCCGAGATGGAGAAGCTGACGGAGAGGATCACCTTCGACCTGCTGTTCAAGGAAGTGCCGCCGCGCCCGGAACTGACGATCCGGCGCAAGCAGGACGAGTTGCGCCTCAACCTGTTCTCGCCGGAGATCGGAGTCAACGACCGCGGCGACGTCGGCTTCGCCAAGGGCGTCGTCTCCGGCGTGCAGCTCGAAAGGGTGCTGCGCGACCTGTCGCGGATCAAGGGCTACGTCGACTTCGACAAGCTGCCGATACCCTTCCGGGCGGTGGCGACCGATCTCGTCACCGGCAAGCCGAAGGTCTTCGACAGGGGTGATCTCGCGCTGGCCATGCGCGCGAGCATGTCCGTCCCCGGCATCATCGCGCCGGCCGAGTTCGACGACATGATGCTGGTCGACGGCGGCCTGGTGAACAACCTGCCGGTGGACGTCGCCCGCAGCATGGGTGCCGACATCGTGATCGCGGTCAACCTCGGTACGCCGCTCGCGAAGCGCGAGGACGTCAAGAACGTCCTCGGCATCACGGGACAGATGATTGCCATCCTCACCGAGCAGAATGTCCAGCAGACGCTCGCGACGCTCAAGCCCACCGACATCCTGATCCTGCCCGAGCTCGGCAACTACACGGCGGGCGACTTCGACAACATGAAGTCGACCTTCCCGATCGGCGAGGCAGCGGCGCGCAAGGTCGCCGACCAGCTCGCGGCGCTATCGCTGCCCGCCGACCGCTATGCGCAGTTCCAGTCGCAGCGCACGAAGACGATCGTCGCGACTACCCGTCCGGTCGACGAGATCCGCTTCGAACCGCGGCCGAAGCGGGTCAATCCCGAGTTCATGGCGACGCTGATCGAAAGCCGGGCGGGCGAGCCGTTCGACCAGGCGACGCTCGATGCCGACCTGCTGCGCCTGTATGGCACGCGGGACTTCGAGCACGTGAGCTACCGGCTGATCGAATCGCCGACGAAGCAGATCCTCAACATCCAGGGCGTCGAGAAGAGTTGGGGGCCGAACTTCCTGCGCTTCGGGCTCGGACTTTCCTCCGACTTCAGCGGCAACGCGTTCTTCAACCTGCAGGCGCAATACCGCCGCACCTGGATCAACAGCTACGGCGGCGAGTGGTACAACGACGTCGCGCTGGGGCGCAACACGGCATGGTACTCCGAGTTCTATCAGCCGCTCGACGCGCGCCAGCGCTTCTTCGTGGCGCCCTACCTCGACCTGGAGCGCCGCTTCCTGGACGTGTTCGTCGGTGACACGCCGACGTCGGAGTATGCGCTGCCCACGGCACTCGCCGGCGTCGACCTCGGCACGCAGTTCACCCGCTACGGCGAGGTGCGGCTCGGCCTCTTCGGCGGCGTGACCAGCCCGGAACTCAATTCCGGCGCTGCGCTGATCGACGACGAGCGGTCCTCGTCGCTCGCCGGCGTGCGCCTTCGCGGCTACTTCGACCAGCTCGACAGCGTCAACTTCCCGAAGGACGGGTGGGCCGGCAACTTCCAGCTCATCAAGGGCTTCGAGGCGCTTGGCTCGGAATTCGACTACGACCGCTGGGAGGCGTCGCTGGTGCTCGCGAAGAGCTTCGGCCGCCACACGCTGAATGTCGCCATGCGCGGCTCGGGGCCTATCGCGGAGGAGCAGCGCCCCGCCTACGTCTCGGCGCCGTGGGGCGGGTTCCTGCAGCAGTCCGGATTCCAGACGGGGCAACTGCTGAACGAGCGCTACCTCTACGGCCGCCTCGTCTACAACTACCGCCTGCTCACGGTGCCGCTGTTCGAAGGGCTCTACGCCGGCGTCTCGGCCGAGGTGGGCGATTACGGCCGGCCGCTCGTCGCCGGCAATCCGACCGGCACGCTGTACTCCGGGGCCGCGTTCCTCGCGCTCGACAGCCCGCTCGGACCGATGTACCTGGGCTATGGGATCGGCACGGGGGGCAACAGCGCGGCGTACTTCTATCTCGGGCGGCCCTGACGATCGAGATGCGGTCGCCGCGAAACGTCCGTGCTGCGGAGCGGGCCGTTCAGAGCAGCCACTCGATCGGCAGGATCGACATCATCTCGACGCCGGTGCGCTTGGCCCAGCTCGTCCCCGGCTCGGTGTCGTGGCGCACCTCCCCCGAGGGCGTCCACTCGATCCACTCCAGGCTGCGGCCGTCGGGCCCGAGGCGAACCTCGTAGGCGATCCGCGGGATGGTCCTGTCGAAGGTCTCGGCGAGCTGCTGCGCGAGCTTCGGGCTGTCGATCACCAGGCCCATCTCGGTATTGAGGAGCGCCGAGCGCTGGTCGAAATTGAACGAGCCGACGAAGATGCGGCTGCGGTCGACGGCAAAGGTCTTGGCGTGCAACCCCGACGACGAGCCGGATCCCGACGCGCCTTTCTCGTCCCGCACCTCCTGCTGCGCCGTCGGCTTGAGTTCGTAGAGCCGCGCGCCCGCGCGCAGCAGGTCCACGCGCCGCTTCGCGTAGCCCGCGTGCACGGCGCTCACGTCCGACGACGCCAGCGAATTGGTGAGGATCCGCACCTTCACGCCCCGCCTCGACGCGGCGACCAGCGCCTCGGTGCCACCGTTGCCCGGAACGAAGTACGGGGAGATCAGGTCGAGTGCCTGTGCGGGCCGGCCGATCGTCCGCATCAGCTCCGGGAAGAGCAGGACGTCCTTCCGCCCGGCGGTGTCGAGCGTCTTCGCCGGGTCGTCGTGGACGAGCCGTGCCGTCGTCCATTCGTACGCGATCCTGCGGCCGAGGATGTCGCGGACGAGGGGCGTGGAGCGCACCGCCTCGACGTACGAGACCGCCTCCGGATCGGCCCGGGTCGCGACGAGCCGCGCCTGGAGTCCTGCCGCGCCGTCCGCGGTTGGACCGCCGACGAAGCTCGCCGCCGGATAGGCCGACGGGCTGTTCCAGTACGTGTCGAATTGCTTCGCGATCTCACGCACGGCGGCACCCACCACGACCACGTCAAGGTCGGCGAAGACGACGCCGCTCCCCGCGCCGAAGTACTCGTCTCCGACGTTGCGCCCGCCGACGACGCTCACCTGACCGTCGACGGTGAACGACTTGTTGTGCATGCGCCGGTTGACACGCGCGAAGTCGGTCAGGAAGTTGAACGCCCTGACGCCGCGCTGGGTCAACGGATTGTAAAGGCGCACCTCGATGTGCGGATGTGCGTCGAGTGCCGCGATCGTGGGGTCGAGCCCCGCGGTGTTCAGGTCGTCGAGGAGCAGGCGCACCCGCACGCCGCGCTCCGCCGCACGCCAGAGCACCTCGAAGAGCAGATAGCCGGACGTGTCGCCGTGCCAGATGTAGTACTGCACGTCGAGCGAGCTGTCCGCGACCCCGGCGAGCAGGGCGCGTGCCGCGAACGCATCGCGCGGATCCGGAAGGGGGAGGATGCCCGTTCGGCCCGGATGCGCGGCAATGTCCGCGGCCACCGCGCTGCCCAGCCGAGTCCCGGCGGTATCGGCAAGCGCGGAGGTTGTAACGCGGCTCTCCGGCGGTGGCAGGGTCGCGCAGCCTGTGATCAACGCAGCGAGACCGGCGATCAAGACCGTAAGGAAGCGGCTCACTCGAACAGTTCCGGAAAGTGCAGAACGGTCATTCTAGCGACCAGCGGACGTGCGATTGCAGATTGCGGGCGCCAGCAGCGAGCGCTGCGCATGGTGCCAGGCGAAGACGGGACGATGTCGCTCGATGTCGCCGGCGTCGCGTCGGGCGCCCGGTCAAGCGAACGAAAAAAAAGGGGTCGCATCTGCATGCGACCCCGTGGTTCATGTGGTGGGCGATACTGGGTTCGAACCAGTGACCCCTGCCGTGTGAAGGCAGTGCTCTACCGCTGAGCTAACCGCCC
>Ga0105103_10000750_pt1 | contig 18250 bp, 17 predicted proteins | sample PPLLaktember2015_2_FD_79107 | JGI IMG/M metagenome (GOLD analysis project Ga0105103, IMG submission 79107) | Freshwater sediment microbial communities from Prairie Pothole Lake near Jamestown, North Dakota, USA - PPLs Lake P7 Core (6) Depth... | ecosystem: Environmental > Aquatic > Freshwater >...
AAATATTTCTTTACAAAAACATGGAACAATGGTTGTAGTACACATCCAGATATAGCTCAACATCAGGATATTGCTGATGAACTTGAAGCGTTTCTAAAAACTCTGATGGGTTGGTAAACAAATGTCTTGCTTAAAATAAAACAGCCCCCTGAACTAATTCAAGAGGCTGTTTTTAATTTCGTACACTAGGTATTGTAACTTTAAGCACCTTTCTTTTGCGATATATTTGACTTTTTCGCTACAGCAGCGCTTTTAGGGGCAACATTCTTTTGTGGGGCAACAGTTTTCTTTTTTGCTACAGGTTTTTTTACTGATTTCTCACCTTCTTTTTTTACCTCATTTTCCGGTTCATCAGCAGTTTCTTCTTTTTCTTCTTCCAGATCTATAATATTCAATGCACTAAGACAGTTGTACCATTGAATTACTTTTTTAATATCCGAAATATAAACTCTGTCGCGGTCGTAATCGGGGAGTACTGTTTCAAAATACTTTTTAAGTTCTTCCGGTGATGCTTTGTGGCTCAATGTCTCCTTTCCATCTTCCTTTTTGAAAATTCTCCTGAATACTTCGGCCAAAGGGATCTCCTCGGTTTCGGTAAAAATTGCAATATCTTCAAGTGCACTAACTTTAGTGCTTGTCGAAACTGCAGTTCTGGATTTATCGTCGAACGATTCGACTATAACACCATTTCTGGCCTGAGATACAAATTTATACAATCCGCTTTTACCTGAAATGGACAGAATATCTTTTAACTTCATATAGGATAAAATTACTATTAACGGACAAAAATAATATTATGATTTTAAAATATGCAGGGTTTAGGAACTTAATTATAAAAATAATTTTTAATAGTAATGAAGCCATAAATGGCAATAATTAATCGGCCTAAATTATCCCCTTTTCCTTTTTTATTTTTTCATAGGCAGCATTAATTTTCCTGAATTTTTCGTCGGCATCTTTACGTATGTCGTCGCCCAGATAGGCAACCTTATCGGGATGATATTCGATTGCAAGTTTTCGGTATGCTTTCTTTATTTCTTCTTCCTGTGCGTTTTTGTCGACACCTAATATCTTATAATGCGAATCATCGGCAAAGGTAAACATATTTCGGATCGACTGTTGATCGGAATTACTAATGCCCATATAATAACCTATTTCATTTAATATCTGGGCTTCCGAATCCTTAAGTTGAGTATCGGCCTGCGCAACACCGTATAAAAGATGAAGAAGCTCAAGTCGCGAATGATAATCAAGCCGTTCACGAATCTGGAATGATACATCCTTTATGGGTATGTTTTGTCTTAACAAATCGCGCAACATTTTCAACGCTTCAGTGGCAGTTGAATATCCAAATTTTTGGACCAGGAAAGTTTTTACAAAATCAAGTTCCGATCGTAAAATCTTTCCATCAACTTTCATTACCGATGCAAACAATACTAACATACTAACCAGAAAATCGCCGGTAGTTGTATTATGATATCCTCTTTCAATATCAGCTTGTTTAGCGCTATCGAACATCCAACCTAACCCCAATCCAATTACTGCACCAATAGGGCCACCAAAGGCCCAACCAAGGCCGGCGCCAATTAATTTTCCGTATTTAGCCACTTTTACTCTATTTAATAAGTTGTTGATGTATTTTTAAAATTTGGGGCAAAATTAATTGTTTATTGTCATTAACGATAATCCAATCGACAAGATGTTTGATTTTATCGGTAGAAAGTTGATTGTCCATCCTTTTTTCAATTTCCGGGCTTGTTAAGCCATCTCTTTCTGTAATGCGGGATATGCGTATATTTATTGGGGCATCGACAAGAATAGTATAGTCCATCTTTTTGTTGGCCCCACTTTCAAATAAAATTGCAGCTTCTTCCAAAACATATGGAACATTAGAATATTGTTTCGTCCATATAGCAAAATCGTTTGCAACGAAAGGATGGACGATGTTGTTAAGCTTTTCTAATAGTGATTTATTTTTAAAGACTTTTAAAGCAATGTATTTTCGGTTATACCCTTCATCATTATATGCATCTGTACCAAAAACCGATAATATTTGTTTACGGATATCCTGATTTGTTACTATTAACAGCTTAGCTTGCTCATCAGCATTGTAAACCGGTATTCCAATTTTTCTAAATACAGAACTTACAATAGTCTTTCCACTACCTATACCTCCGGTTATTCCAACTTTAAGCACTTTATTTTTCTATTAAAAATTCCACATATACAGGTTTAATCTTTACCTCGTGCACAAACGAAGGTAATGAATCGAGTTTTACCCTTAATCGCGAGTTCATATCCGGGTCGATTGAGTTATAATCGACATATGCAAAAATGGAAGCTGGTGATACTTTATTAAAATTACTTAATGTAATCAGATATCGAATGTGAATGGTAGCAGGAAATGTTTTTATCGAGTATTTTTCAGGAACGTTTATAGTATTTATGGGAACTTCAAATTCCGATTCGGTATATCGGTCAATAGGAATTAAAACCTTGACTTTACTAAGTGGATAACTAATTTTATTGTATGGTTTAGCCAGGTGGATAGATTTTATAACAGTATCGTCCTCATTTTTTAGAATAATTTCTTCAGTTAAAATGGTTTTAATTGTGTCAAGCATAAAAGTAGGCCCTGTAATTTCAATACTGTCTGGTTCAATCTTTGGTCGTCCGCTCAGCATATACTGACGGGCATACATAGTTGGTGAATATTTAATATTTTCTTGTACAGAAACTTTCTTTTTCCTTACCCGTGTGAAATTAAAGAATAGTGAATCGGGCGCTATACCCAATATTTTAATGTCTTTATTAGGCTCGCTTATCTCTGAAGTAAGCTTATCGTATGTGAATTTTGTAAGAAGGTAAAGTGAAGTTGAATCGGGTGTAAGAGAATACATCGAAAAACTATTAACATCGAACCTTAAAGCCCTCTTAATTCTTAGTTTATATGCCAGAATTGTATACCCGTCGGCACGAATGCGCAAAGTCAGGTGTTCTGGCGGCGACTGGGAAAGAATACGATTAGGGGGCAAATTAACATATCTGACAGGATATTCAAGCTCAGTTATGTAGAATTCATTTAAAGCCCTTATATACCATCCTAATGTTGAAACAGCCAGGAAGAAACTAAAAATAAGATATTGCTTCCGCAAAAGCATTAGTTTCCGGGCAATCCTGTTGGGAAGTTGTTTCCAGAAAATAAATTTCGATGAACTTGAATCTGTTTTTATCAAAATAAAAAAAGTTTAAAGTATACAAATATACCTTAAACTCTTAATATTTTCAGTATTACTTTTCCTGTGCGTTGAGGTCAGTGTTATCTTTAAGCACTGCATTCTTGTCGATTTTTATAGTAACATTGTTTCCAACATCAACAGTTATAATATTATCCTGGATATTGTTAATTTTTCCGTAAATGCCGCCAGTAGTAATAATTTTATCACCTTTCTGAAGAGCGCTCCTGAAATTTCTAAGTTCTTTTTGTTTTTTAACCTGTGGCCTGATCATGAAGAAGTAGAAGACTACTATGATCAAAACAAGAGGTAAAAGTTGTGTTAAAGGATTAGAACCTTGTTGTGGAGGCCCCATTAAAATTATATTCAAGAAATCGTTCATTGTAAAATATATTTAAGTTATTTATTATAAGCGCTGCAAATTAACAACAAATTCAAATAATAGGCAAAGTTTTATGAAATTTCGCCAATTAACCCACGACCAAGTTTATGTATTTGATTTGAGTTTTTTAGCTCTTCGAAAATACGGTCGAGTATACCGTTTATAAATACATGGCTTTTATCAGTACTATAGTATTTGGAGAGTTCGAGGTATTCATTCAGGGTAACTTTTACCGGAATAGATGAGAATTCAAGAACTTCTCCAATAGCCATCTGCATTATAAGAATATCTAGAAAGGCAATTCTTTCAACATCCCAGTTCATGCTATATTTCTTAATTAATTCGCTATATGCAACATGATTGGCAATAACTTTCTTTAATAGTATTGGCGAAAAAGATTCATCTTCTTTATTTTTAAAAAGAGGCAGCAACTTTTGCGATGATTCTTCAGTCTCGTTAAATTTCTTGATGGTTTTAATAATAATACCTAAAATAAATTCAACTTCATCATTCCAATAAATACTTTGTTCTTCCAGGTCGTTGTATAAAGGTTCGTATCTCGAAATTATATTCTTATATATATTGCATATAAAAGCTTTGTCATTATCATAAGAATTGGTAATATCTCCCATGTATTTCTTATACTCTTCGCTTATAATAATTTCATTAAAAAGACCTTTAATAAGTTCCGGATAATTAACCCAGCTTAGTTTTTTATGGTTCAAATAATTTTTAAGGTCACTGTTAGTCCTTATCTGTTCAATGACCCTATTCTCGACAAACTTAGTATTGGGGTGCAAATCTTCGGGCGAAGGTATCTTTTTTGATTTTGCGATATCAATTCTCGATTGTGCAAAGTCGGCTACATCTGTTATTAAGAGTAATAAATAATGATATAAATCAAATGTTTTCTGAATGCTGAAAAGGAGTTCTTTTTCGCAAATACTAATTGATGATGAATTATCATGCTTGAAATAGGCATATAATGCCTGCATAATCTTTATTCGTAATATTCTTCGGCTAACCATTTCGCAAAGAACCTCTTTTAATTTTGGTCTGCAAAGTAAAGGCTTTTTTTTTAATGGATGTCAAATAATAGTTAAATCTTATAAATTTTTTTCATACAAACCGGAGCACAAAATTATTTAATATAGGAAAGAGGTGAGGTTAAAGTAATATAAAATAACAAATTACATTGAATATGAAATCATTGTATTATAATTGATTCATAAAAGTTTGCAGTTATAAAAAATTTTTTACTTTTGGTGTTAGGACGAACCGTTTAAAATATATTGCAATGGAAGAAGGTAAAGAAAAGTATGAAGTTTTTGAAAATAATGATCTTGATAAGGTTTTTTCAAAGGCTGTTCGGGCTGGAAAGCGAACATATTTTTTTGATGTTAAGGTTACTAAAAGGAATGACTATTATGTAACTATTACAGAAAGCAAAAAGCGCTTTCACAACGATGGACGGTATTTTTATGAAAAGCATAAAGTCTTTCTTTATAAAGAAGACTTTGAAAAATTCCTTGAAGGCCTAAACCAGGTAATTGATTTTATTGAGTCTGCTGAACCTGAAGTTAGTGATGAAAATATCTCTGAAACCACCAAGTCAGATGCCTATACCAATGTTGACTTTGACGATCTTGAAAAAGTTGATATAGCGATTAGTGAAGAAGAGAAAGAATAACTAGTTTTCTCAGGGAATAATTTATCAGGCTTTCTTAGTTTTTATTTATCGTATTTTCCTGTTTTATCTTCGATAAACACATCGTGGTGTTTGTTGGTTTGTATTTTTATAAACGATATCATGCTTTCGGCTCCATTCTCGAGGCAAGAAATTTGTATTTCTTTAATTACCTCCATTATTTTGTCATAATCTCCTTCTATTACTGTTTCAAAAGGGCAAACACGATGTTTTAACCCTGATTTTTGGATAATATCAATTGCAACATCTACAATATCGTATGGGTATTTATCTTTCGATGAAGGCAATACCTGAAGTGCAACATTTACTTGTTTCAGCATTCGATATAATTTTCAAATTGTCACATTTTCAAATTATATTATTATGTTCCAGTAACTCATTTATTTCTTCAGGACTAAGAATTTTCATATTCGTAATTATATAGTCGTCGAACAGAAAATTACCAAACTGGTTGCATTCGCTTAAAATTTTGTTAAATAATTTTTGAATAGTTACTTGCATAGGAACAACAGCAAGAAGACAAGCAAAGTTACTATCGAATACAATATTTTCCATTTCACCGCATTTTTTTCTCAGACCGTATGTAACTTCATTCTCAATTATTTTCTTTTGAACTTTAGTTATAGGCGAGCCGTTGATGGTGAAAAATACGATAAAATATCTTAATTTACTTCCTTTGCCACCCAACCCGGTTGAAATAAGAATTTTATTTTCTTCTAGAAATTTGCTCTCAAGCAATAATCGGCTTTCCTGTAAAGCAAGGTAAGCCCATTCATATAGGTCGCTTTGTGGGTTAAGTAAATATTTTTCTATAGTACGATAAGCTTCAACATTATTGATTGACGCCAATTGAACAAGTATTTTCTTTTGCCTGTCAACGGATATATTATCTTCAAAAATTTCATCTTTATATGAAAAAACTTCATCCTGATTGCATATTTCCTGATGCAATCTTGAAAACTCAAAATATTCAAGTTGTGTATCCGAATTAATTTGTTTCTCGATAATATTTATACCATTATCGCCAATAGCAAAGTATTCGGTTATTAAATCATATATATTTTCGTGTGTGTTCAATTACTTTATAATTTATCTGAATTACAGGTATTATTATCTAAAATAGGAAAAAGTATATTGAAAATCAATAATTTATTAAAATATTAATATAATAATTCACAAATAATTAGCCTTTCATTATTTACATATGTTTAAGTAATTTATTAGTTTCAAATAATTCAATTTAATTGTTTTCTGTATAACAAAATAGTAGACATTAGCTAAATATAATTTTAAACGCAAAAATGGACAAAGTATTTTCAGAACATGCGTTTATATGAGTTAAAAAAAAGGAGAACAATTTGTGGTTGTCCGAATTAGTTGACAAATACTTTTTTGACAGCCTGAAATTGCGCAGAATTGCTGATATAAACAAGTTATGCCTAATGCTGGAAGACGTGTTTTGCAGGTTCGCAAAGTTTGTGTAAATTTGATTAGAATCTGAATTATGTATTTGGATCTGTTTTGACTAATAGGTTTAATGACAATAGTGACATAGATTTAGTTGCCGACATTGATTCAAATGATCCATTTGAATATGCTGACAATTATTTTAATTTAAAATTTGCACTTCAAGATTTACTGAAAAGGCCAATTGATTTGCTTGAAAATAAAGCTATTAAAAATCCTTTTATTCGTAAAAATATTGATAGTTCTAAATTCTTGATATATGCAAAGTGATAAAACATATGATATCAAGGCTTGTTTAAAAGATATTGAGCAGTCAATTATTGAGATATATGAATTTTTACCAACAAAGCGCGACTTCTTTGATTTTCAGAAGGATTTATAAACACGAAAAACTGTTGAGAGAAATATTGAGATAATTGGGGCGTTAGTGGTTTTCAAAAGTCATCACCCGCATTAAAGTCCACTCACGGTGGATAAGAACGCACGCCGTTCTCCCTTACTAACCATAACGCAAAACGTTGCATCATTAACCAGTACTTATAATTACGCAAGGATTGAAGGCTTCTTTTTACTGCAAGAAAGCAGAATATTTTTAACAGATAGTCACCGTATTATTTAGTCCACCTGCAAATATAAGGACTATATACTTCATTGCGTTAGGTTTATGAAGAAAAACAAATGAAGTATTGCTTTAGTTACGTTAGATGATATATCAATTAATCAAACATCAATATCCTTTCGGTAAAAAATATTTATATTTGGCCTCAGTAACCGGTATGATTTCGTTTTTCAAATTTAGGAATCAGGGGTATAAACCTCAGGGTAAGCTTTGAAATCTTATTTTCAGGCACTGTCAGGAGGTTAATTCATATAGTTTTATCAGGATTCCTAGATGCAATGTCAGTATTTTTATACTGGCAGAGCAGGGTCAAGTTCTAATTATTGTAAGCCAATTGGTTTTCAAAAGTTGATTCTCACAAATGATCATATGAATTTTTCATGTGATTTTAATTTTGAAATCTCTGTCTATAGTGAAGAAACTTACTCTTGATGAAATTATTGACGGTATTAGAAGACATGATAACAGTGTCCTTACATTGATTTATAAAGAATTATATCCTGGGGTATCGAGTTATATTAGGAATAATGGTGGCAATTCCGACGATGCCAAAGATGTTTTCCAGGAATCAATAATTATCGTTTTTCGTCAGATTGAACAAAAAAACCTTGAAATAAAATCAGGATTTGAAAGCTATTTATTTGGCATTGCCCGGCTCATTTGGCTTAAAATGCTTCGGAGCAAGGATATTCATAATCGCAGTGTTAACCAGCTTAATGAGCCTGAGGTTACCTATCACCCGGCTGATGAATTGGTTGATGAAGACTTAGAATTGAGGTTTTTTAGGAAGCATTTTGCAGACATGGGTGAAGAATGTCAAAAGCTATTAAAATTCAGCGCTAATGGACTATCGAATGAGACTATTGCTAAAATGCTGGGTTATAAGAATGAACAAGTTGTGCGGAATTTGAAATACAGGTGCAAGGAAAAACTTATAGAAAAAATTAAAAACGACCCTGAATATACTCGTCTTATGAAGGAGCAGAAGAGCTAGCTTTTTTCCTGGAATACCAATAAATCAGAAATGAAATAATACTTGCAGATACAATAATTATTATAAGTATTTTCATTTCGCGGAGCATAGTTAATGAAACCGGATTGCCTACAACAACAAATGATGACCAGAAAAATGGGTGCGAGTTTTCAAGCTTCGATTCGCGGATGAACTTAATTTTTGCGTTGCGCAATGCATTTGATTTCGATTGGCCTTTCAACAGGTTAATATAAAAATCTTTCATTAATTGTGCCCCCGATTTATCTTCGACTTCCCAAAGTGTCATAACTAAACTGGGTACCCCGGCATAGGCAAATCCCCTGGCCAGGCTCAATGCCCCTTCACCCTTGCTGTATTCACCTTCGCCAGTACTGCATGCGCTTAGCACAACCATTCGGGCATTAAGGTTCAACCCAAAAATTTCGTGCGTGTTTAAAAAACCATCATTCAGTGTATCGTTATTTATTGTAAAAATAAGTTTAGAGTACATCGGGTCTTTATTATCAATAACAGTGTGCATTGCCAGGTGCAGTATATCGTATCCTGAAGCTATGCTTTTAAAATTTGTTTCAGTTGCTTCTTCTCCAATATATAAATCTGAATTGATTAGCATTTCAATTGAATTTACTTCTTCTTTAACACCAGGAATAGGATAGAGGTTTTTCCTGTATTTTTGTCGGGTAACCAGTTTTCTTGTATTTCCATAGTCCATTTCGGTTGCAGAAGAATATTCAGGGGCAAAAGCCACAAGGTCGCGGATCTTAAAATGCTTGTCATTTTGCTTATCATTAAACAGCATTGCTGAATAAGAGTACGATATGTCATACTTTGTAATAAGGTAAGGAAGGTTTTTAAAATATCCGTCAGGTACTGTTTCGGGCATATTTTCAATAAGCGTTTCAAAAGGGATATATGATAAAATGCCATCAGGCACAATGATAAGTTTTTCATTCTTTATATTCTTAACAATTGGACCAATAAGGTGCTTGTAAAGTTCCTTGCTTTGCCAGCAAAACTCAGTAAAGCCGCTATAAAATTGTTGGCTGAAATCAAAATTCTGATATATAGTCAAATAATCGGTAACCAAGTGGTTAAATGAGCTATCGGTTTTTTGAAAATAATAGTTACAACTTTTGCCCGATACAACCAGGGTGTGCAATAAACTATCGGTAATTATATATTCTATTATAGTTGTTTTGCGGGGCAAAATCTCTTGCAGGTTTTCAATTTTGTAGTTTTTATTACTGTACTTAAGTGCATAATAATTAGGGTATTCTTTCTCAAATTTGGTAGTTAATTCAACAAGTGAACGTTCCGAATCGAAAAGATAAGAACCCCATGTTTCAAGTTTGTTTGTATCGGGTTGTTCAAGCTGTTTTTCTTCATAAACCTGTTCTTTATAAAAAGCAATACGTTTTTTAAGATATTTTTCTTTATTAAGCAATTCTTCAGGTATTTCGCCAAAACGTTTTGCTTTTAACTCGCCTAATGAAAATAGTAAAAGCGATGATTTATTTCTTTCCGAAATTTCGAACAGACAATCGAGGTATTTTTTGTCTTTTGTTAATTGGTATGCTTTCGATACATAATCGGCAAGGGTTTTAAAAGTTGCATCTTCGTGTTCATTAATTTTAAGTTTGCTCTCAAATGTAAGGTAACCGTTTCTTAGTTCTTCAATAACCAATAGCATCAAAAAACCGGTATTTATTGACGCATCAAGAATTGTTGTTTTCTGTGTCCTGAGGAACAATGCATAAAGTGCATTTGTTTTATATTTAAAGGCTTCGAGCGCCTCCTGTGAGGGGGTGATTTTTGAAAGCTCAGGGTTAACAAAGTTATTGCTAAGGTCCATTTCCGGGAACAAAGCCTGTAATGACTTTTGGGAGTATTGCAGGGATTTTGACGGATTATTTATAGTAATATAATAATGGCTAAGGTTAGCAAATAAGTTAGCTAACTCCTTGCCCTTATTGTCATATTTTTTGGTAAGCTCTAATGCTTTATTAAAATAGTCAAATGATTTTTTGCAGTTATTTAATTCTAAATAGTTAAGCGCAACATTATTGTATAATGATAATAAAAGGGAAGAATTTGATGATGGATCTTTCAAACAAATATTAATAGCTGCTTGTTGATATTCAATGCTTTTATAAATATTATCAGTCAACACTTCAAGATGCGCAGCTCTTAGATAATAATATATTAGATATTCTAAATTATCATCGATATGATCAATTGTGATTTTTGCCTTTTTTAAATATTTTCTAGCTTCTATAAGTTGTCCTGAATCGTTGAAAAGCAATAAAAACCTTAAATACAAACGTGCTAGGTTCATCTCAATATTTTTTGAATAGCTTTTTTGAAAATATTTTTCGGCGAGTTTTAAATAGCTTTCAGCAAATGAGTATTCCCCCTTTTTATAATTGAAATAACCCAAATTTGAGTAAATATCTCCTAAATCGTCATAATTTGGTGAGTGAACCGATAATAAAATTTTTTCAGCCTTATTTAAGTTCTGGATTGCCGAATCAGCCTCTCCTTTTAGGTCATAAATAGTAGCAATATTAATCAGGCTATAAACTATTTGCGGGTGGTGTAATGAATATACCTGCAACCTTAGTTTGTAAAGTTCTTTAAGCTCAATCAATGCTTTATCGTAATCAGCGTTTGATATAAAAAATTTAGACCTGGTTATGATTCGTTGAATAGAGTCGTCAGTGACTTCAATAATCTTGGATTGAACCGTTTGACATGTACTTTGGATTTGAAGGATTAAAAAAAGTGCAAATAATATTTTTCTTAAATCTCTCATAATTGAAAACCTTCTCTCCGGCACTAAAATATAAAAAAAAACCAAAATTCTCTATTTTATAATTAACATAAAATCAATATCATAGAAAATATTTTTCAAAAAAAACAAAAAAAATTGAAAAAAGCTGGTGACATTTTTTGAGCAAGTGGAACTTATATATGAAAAACGAAATAAACCCATATTGATCACTTAAAATTTCATATTATGAAAAAGATGAATTTAAACACCAACTACAAAACTACAAGTTTTAATAATTTATCTGAAAAAGAAATGCTTATGATTAAAGGAGGTAAAATCTCAACTCCAAATCTTCCAGATCCAATTAGGTAATTTTATCCAGCATTAAAAAAATGAAAAAAGCTGGTGACATTTTTTGAGCAAGTGGAACTTACTAATAAAATATATAAAAAAATAATATAAAAATAAAAGGACCCCGGCGAGATATGGGATGATGGTTTTAACGGCACATAACTTCAATTCTTTCCAAAATTCATTTCGGTATCTCGCCCCTTTTTTTTAAAGAAATTAGTTTTATTCAGATATAAAACAATTTAATTACAAAAGTTAAAGTTTTTTGTTTCGGATTCAGAAGTAGTTATAAAGTCTGTTGAAACGACCAAAACTTACATTATGTACATGTCGTTGTATTAATAAAAAATGTAAGTGTAAGTTACAACCGGTTATATCCGGGATCTAAGAGATATTAATTAATCATTAACCTTAATAAATTTAATTTTTAGCATAAGCTATAGTGGAATAACTATATACTTGAATTATATTCATTATAAAATGAATAGTATAGTGCTATTGCGATGTTGTAATAATAGAAATAAATGATATGAAACAGGAATTAAACTATACATCATATATCGATAGATATCTTGATGGCACTATGGGCGATAGTGAATTAAAATGGTTCTTGAAAGAGTTGGAAGGAAATCCACAATTACAAGAAGATTTACGATTACATAAACAACTGGGTTCAGTACTTTCTGATCAGAAAACAATGGATTTGCATATGCAACTCGAAACCATCCACAATGATTTGTTTGGTAAAGAGAAAAAAGAAAATCCGTTTTTAACGAAACGAAAAAAGCCTCTGTATATTGCTGTATTATCAGTGGCAGCAAGCTTGCTCCTCGTAGTTATGGTTTCAAAAATTAACGAAAACCCATTAGGGGACCAGGAAATATATTCAGAGTTTTATAAACCTGCCGATATGGGAATGGTTTTCCGTACTGCAAATAATGAGAAAGTTAATAAAGATCTACGTTCGGCGATGTCATTATATGAAGATAAAAAGTATAGTGAAGCAATTAGAATTTTTGAAAACATTCTGAAAAGTGATAGTTCGCGCATTGGGTTAAACTTATATTCAGGGATTTCGCATATGGAAATTAAAGAATATGAAGAAGCAAATAAAAGGTTTAACCGTATTATTGAGCATAAAGCCAATGCTTTTATCGAATCGGCAAACTGGTACCTTGCCCTATGCTATCTTATGACCGAAGATGCTGATAAAGCAAAGGATTTATTTGAGGAAATATCGGGAAGTAATAGTTATTACAAGAAAGAAGCAAGAAGAATCCTAAAAAAAATGAGTAAGTGATTGTGTATTTAAAAATGGGGTTTATTTGTCAGGATCGGGATTATTCCCGACCCTGATTAATTTTTTATATGATTTCGTTTTTAAACTAAATTTTCATATAATGAAATGGCTCAAAAAACTACAAAAACTCATGAAACTGACAAAAAATATTAATCATAGCCATATTAGAGATAAGGAATTTGAATATTTGAAAATGAGGATCGAATTTCTCGAAAAAATGTTAGAAGAAAAAACACATGCTGTTGAGATTGCAAAATCAAATTTTTTAAAGAATATTTATCATGAAATAAGAACACCGTTAAATGCAATTATTGGTTTTACAAACCTTATTGAACTTAATGATGCAGGTGAAAAGGAAAACGCTGTATATATGACCCATATTAAAGATAGCAGCCGTAATTTTCTCAGTAAAATGGATAATATTATCGAAGCTTCAATTATTGAGGCTGGCATTGTAAAAATCTATAACGATGATTGCAGGTTATTCAGTCTCCTTTCAGAATTGCATTCATACTTTACAATACATAAGCATTTATATGAAAAAGATATAGCCTTTTTACTTACTGTTCCTAATGAATTACGTGATGTTATTGTTCAATGCGATATAAACCGGATAAAACAAGTAATAATGAATTTATTGGTAAACGCATTTAAGTTTACTGAAAAGGGTATTGTTGAAGTTGGGTTTAAAATTATAAATGATGAAATTGAATTTTTTGTCCGCGATTCAGGTATTGGAGGTTTAGAAGGAAAAGAAGATACTGTATATGGTATATTCTCTAAGCTCGATAATTCTGATACATCGTTTGAAGGAATGGGACTGGGATTGCGGCTTGCTAAACGTTTGGTTGAGTTAATGGAAGGCCAGATAAGATATACTTCTGTTACCAATAAAGGTACAACTTTCTATTTTACAATACCTTATAGGCCTGTAACAAAACATAAAACTGTATTAACGCCTAATTATCTTTCGCAGACTGAATCAATAACAAAGATGATATCAAAAGGGGCAATTGCAATCTGATTTCTACAAAACATTATTGATCAGTATAATATATTCAGAAAAGGGTAATTTTAGGAATGAAGGATATTTTCTGTCATTCGTTTGCATGGTAAAGTAAAAATAAATGTTGTTCCTACTTCAAGTTCACTTTCAACGGTTATTATACCTTTATTTTTTTCTACAAACTCACGGCAAATTATTAAACCAAGCCCCGTACCTCCTTCACCGGCAGTACCCGATGTTGAGAAATATTCGTCAATACGAAAAAGCTTTTCGATATTCTCACTTGAAATTCCAATACCCGTATCAGATATCGAAATTGCTACTTCGCTTCTGTTTTTATCAAAACATTTTAATCGGATAATACCTCCTTCATCAGTAAATTTTATTGCATTGCTAATTAAATTGCGAATAACAAGGTTGATCATATTTTTATCGGCATAGGCAGTGGCTGAGCCGGTTATTTCTTGGATGAGTATTATTTGTTTTTTATCAGCTGTGGGTTTGCTCAATTCAATATTTTGCTGAATTAATTCTTTAATATTAAGTTCAACAGGGTTGTATTTAATACGGTCGGTTTGTGTACGTGCCCACTGCAGTAAGTTTTCGAGCAAATTAAAAGCGCTCTCAGATGACAATTTTATCATCCCTACCAATTCTAATTTCTGCGGGTCATCGAAATCCTGGTAATTTCTCATCAGAAGTTCAGAGAATCCAAAAATTGCCTGGAATGGGTTTTTTAAATCATGAGCAATTATTGAGAAGAACTTATTCTTTGTTGCATTCAGTTGTTCAAGCTGTGTATTTGCCTTTTTAAGATATTGAGAGTGTTTATTAAGCTCTTCGGCTTGTTCTTGTATTTTTTCCTGTCTTTCTTCGAGCAAAATATTAACTTCCTGGAGATTTTGAGTTTGCTCACGCAATTGTTTTTCTGCATTTTTCTGTTTGGTAATATCGCGGCCTATACCAACAATGCCAATAATGTTTCCTTGAATGTCGGTGAAAGGTACTTTTGTGGTTGAAATTACCCTTTCGCGATCGAATTCATCGAAACCAATTTCTTCTTTATTTATAATAGCTTTTCCAGTCTCAATTATTTTCCTTTCATCGTTAAAATATAATTCAGCAGCTTCACGCGATGGGGCCAGGTCAAAATCTGTTTTTCCAATTATCGCATCAAGCGATTTAGCATGTTGAACTTCCATCAAACGCCTATTAACTGTAATAAACCTGCTTTCTTTGTCTTTAATATAAATATAGTCAGGCATATTGTCAATAAGTGTCCTAAGCAAATTTCTTTCTCTTTCAAGTATATTGTTTTGTTCACTTAACGATTCCGATTGTTGCTGTATTTCTTCCTGTCGTTCTTCCAGCAATCTATTAATAATTATTAGGTCTTCTGCCTGATTTTGCAGTTGTTCATGAACTTTTTTTACCTCAGTTATATTATGACCTACACCAACTACGCCCAATATTTTTCCATCAGCATCGAAGTATGGTACTTTAGATGTTAAAATTGTCAGTTTATTACCTTGTGTATCAAAGCCATCTTCTTCTTTGTTAATAAGCGGAACCCTGCTTTCGATTACTTTTTGTTCGTCATCATAAAATGATTTGGCCATAAAATGGGGATAAAAATCGAAATCAGTTTTTCCTTCTAAAAATTCATGGTTTGGAGCCTTCATTACATCAAGAATTCTCTGGTTTGCAGCAATAAACCTGCTTTGCTTGTCTTTAATATAAATTAAATCAGGAACTGTATCCAGAATAGTTCGAAAAAGGTTTCGCTCATTTTCGAGTATTTTATTTTGGCCTGATAATTCATTTGATTGCTGTTCAATTTCTTCCTGGCGTTCTTCAAGCAGAACATTGGCTTCTTTTAAATAGTCGGCCTGTTCTTTGAGTTTAATTTCAATTTCTTTTGATTTTGTGATGTCCCGGCCGATACCAATTATTCCGGCAATTTCTCCATCAGGGCCTTTAAAAGGTACTTTTGATGTAAGCATGTAAATAAAATTGCCTTCAGAATTTATACTGGGTTCTTCTTTATCGATTATTGGCTTACCTGTCTTAATAATTTGTTTGTCATCATCTAATAAATTCTTTGTATATTCTTCGGGGAAGAAATCAGTATCAGTCCTGCCTATAATTTCATCAAGGTTGTCTGTTTTGAATACCCCCATCATTTGCTTGTTCACAGTAATGAACTTGCTATTTTTATCTTTAAAATATATATAATCAGGGATGTTGTCAATAAGCGTACGCAATAAGTTCCTTTCTTCTTCAAGCATTTTGTTCTGTAGGCTTAATTCATCCGATTGCTGGTTAATTTCTTCCTGTCGCTCTTCCAGTAATACATTTATTTCCTGAAGATTTTGAGATTGTTCTTTAAGCTTTTCTTCATATTCTTTCTGAGTAGTAATATCACGACCAATACCAACTAATCCGGCAATCTCTCCATTTCTATCCCTGAAAGGAACTTTTGTCGTTGATACTACTCTAATATTACCATCGGCATTAAAACCAATCTCTTCTTTATTAAGAACAAGTTCTCCCGTTTCCAGAATGTGTTTATCGTCTTTATTAAAAATTTCGGCAATATCCCGGGGATAAAAATCGAAATCAGTTTTTCCGATAAGGTTTTCAAGGTTACCTGCTTTTGTAACATTAACCTGGGCGGAATTTCCTCCCAGGAACCTACTTTCTTTATCTTTAATATAAATAATATCGGGCATATTGTCCATTATGGCCTTGAACAATATCCTTTCTTTTTCCAGTAATTTGTTCTTTTCTTCAAGTTCTTGCGAAGCCAGCTTTTGTTCGGTAACATCAGTACATACACCAACTAATCCAAGAATTTCACCCTTCTTGTTTTTTATTGGCGACTTTGTTGTAATTGTATATTTTTTCCGGCCATCAGAGTAACTTTCTTGTTCTCTTTTTAGAAAAGAGACTTCACCTTTTAGTATCTTTGAATCTTCTTCATGATATTTTGCTGCATCTTCAGCTTTATAAAATTCATTATCGGTTTTACCAATTAAACGGCCCGGGTTATCAACTTTTAATAACGCTGAAAATCGATTATTTGCTAGTATATATTTATATGAATTATCTTTTATATAAACACTGTCGGGCAAATTATTGACAAGAATTTTTAATTGGTCGCTTTCGTCGAAAATGCTTTCAGCCAGCGAATAAAAAGCATTTTGACGCATCCTTTTTATCTTCCTGACAAGAAAAAGAACAAAAGATACAATACCAATTCCTGATAGAAATCCAATTGAAAGTGGAAGTATATAAGAAACGATCATCAATAACGGTAATTGAGGTATTGAAAATTCGAACATGGTTAATTATTTAACTGAGTTTTTCGGTTGGTTCTTTTACGTTTTTTTAATGAAATAGTTCATAATATAGGGCAATAAGAAACATTTTGCTAAACAAAATTATGATGTTATATATTCATATTCTTATAATTAATTACCAATAAATTGTTTCTCAATAATTTAAATGCTGTTGGTTTTAACGGGGCGAATTTATTAAAAAGAAAATAATATATTATAATAATAATGTGTAAGCATTTGATTATTAATTAAAAATTTAATAATGACATCTCTTTATTAATGTTAATAAGTGAGAATATTTTATTTATTAAGCAATTTATTAAAATTCAGTCGTTTGGGTTGATAAAATATACTCTGGCAAACAAAAATTAATCACTTTTCATTATATTGTTTTATTAGAAATTCTCACATTTGTTCATATATTTTAAATATAAACATGAAAAACCGATGAAAGTTATCGTTGATAAAAAAATACCATTTCTAAAAGGAGTGCTTGAGCCTTTTATTGATGTTGAATATTATGATGGAAAAGAAATAAGCAGTCAAATTGTTAAAAATGCAGATGCATTAATAGTCAGGACGAGAACAAAGTGCGATGCAACTTTGCTTAAAGGCTCTTCTGTTAAATTTATTGCAACAGCCACAATTGGTTTCGATCATATTGATATAAAATATTGCGATGATAATGGGATTATTTGGACTAATGCCCCTGGATGTAATGCAGGGTCGGTAATGCAATATATTGCCTCCGCATTAATAACTTATGCTAAAGAGAAAAATATTGATCTGAGTACTAAAGTAATGGGGGTAATTGGTGTAGGCAATGTAGGTAAACGAATTGTCCAGCTGGCAGAAAATATTGGAATGCAGGTGCTGTTGAACGACCCTCCACGCGAAAGAAACGAAGGGCCCTGCGGATTTATATCATTAAAAGGTTTACTCCGCGAAGCCGATATAATTACTTGTCATGTACCGTTAATAATGGATGGAGAGGATAAAACCTATCATCTCGTTGATGAATCCTTCTTAAATAAAATCAATAAAGGGACCCTTTTAATTAATTCGTCAAGAGGCGA
>Ga0105103_10000751_pt1 | contig 18247 bp, 29 predicted proteins | sample PPLLaktember2015_2_FD_79107 | JGI IMG/M metagenome (GOLD analysis project Ga0105103, IMG submission 79107) | Freshwater sediment microbial communities from Prairie Pothole Lake near Jamestown, North Dakota, USA - PPLs Lake P7 Core (6) Depth... | ecosystem: Environmental > Aquatic > Freshwater >...
CCTGGTCGTGAGTGACGGGCGAGGAATGCCGTTGAAGGTTGGCAAAAGGATATGGAATGGCGTAAGGGGATTTTCTAATGCCTGAAGTTACCGACGCATATTCATTCGACAAAGGGATAAACACCCGTAAAAGCACCACGGCCCTCGGTGACGGCGAACTACAGGAATGTAGCGGGTTTACTCTTGACAATGACGGATTCCTGAAGCCAATGAAACCGCGAGTAAAACTGGCAAGCGATGCCTACGGGACGATAAAGAACATCCACAGGTATATGAACACCGTCCTTATGTGCGAGGACGCGAATATTAGGTATGCGTGGGACTTGCGGGGATATTGCGATAACTATACCGCACCCGATAACAATTACACGCTTGCAGGCGCAGGCGTTGACGCACGTTATAGCATCGTGGATTACAACGGTTGGATACTCATGGTCAACGGGTTCAAGAACGTGATATTCTGCAAGGATACCATATATGACTGGGGTGTGCCGAATCCAAGCAAGGCACCCGTAGGCACGGCCGGCGCGGCGGGGAATCCCAACGGCACATACAATCTGTATTACACCTATGTTATCAAGTTCGCTAACGGCATGGAATATGAAACAGGTCCGTCAGCCCCCGCATCCGTAACAGTTACAAGCCAAAAAATAACATGGTCTGGAATTGTGCCGAGTCCTTACGGGGGTTCCGGCGTTGAGATCAAAAAGAGGCTTTACAGGTATTCTTCCGGCCTTGCCGAAACATACTATGTCACCGAGATAGCAAACGCCACAACGACATATTCAGATGATGCCACAGACGCAACGATACAGTTGAATGAAACCCTGTCAACAGAGGCATACAGCACACCCCCGGACTCCATGACCGACATCGACCTGTATATTTACAGGATGTTCGGCATCAAGGGAACATACCTGTATTGGAGTGAGCCGTATATCCCGTTTGGATTCAAGACCACATCAAACATAAACGTATGCGAGAACGACCTGAAAGCCGTAAGGTTTTGGGGTGATCAGCTTTACATGGCATCGGCTAACAGGTGGTATCGACTGTCGGGTACAGACCCCGACTCATGGGGCATCAAGAACACCTTCGCCGACAACGGGGTTATCAATCCGCATACTGTTGAAGTGACAAAGTATGGCATCATCGGCTTGAACTATGACGGCATCTATATGTTCGACGGGTCTGTCAGCAAGAACATTACAGAAAAGCATATCGGCACATCCCTGTTCCTTGACGACATAAGCGACACGGACGCCTGTTTCGCTGAATATGACGGGAGCAAATACTACTTCTATTATCCTGAAAGCGGAACAGCCCTGTCAAAATGCCTTGTCATAGACTTTACCTTTTACCCCGAACTGAGGTTTTACAATGACCCATTTATCGCCACGGCGCACCAATTCCATCAACCGACTGGAAGGCGTTATATAGCTCGCCTCGACACCACATAAGGAGATAGAATGGCTGTCACATCCACGGTATCGAACAAGATAAAGTATGCCCTCAACACGAAGAAGATAGACTTCTCCGCCGACACATTCAAGATGTGCCTTATGGATACGGGGTTCTCTTTCGACAAGGACGCACACCATTACTATTCGGACATATCGGCCTCGGAGATCGCAAGCGGCAACGGTTACACGACTGGCGGGGCTACAATGGCGGGCGTGTCGGTAACGGAAGATGACACCAATGACCGCACAACGGTTGCCTGGAGTACGAACCCGTCGTGGACGGCATCGGGTGGGGCAATCTCGGCAATCGGGGCTATCATCTATGACGATACCGCAACGGACAAACCGATAGTGGGCTATATCAGCTTCGGAACAACCGAATCCGCGGTTGATACCAAAATATTCACCGTGCAAACGGTAGTGTTCAGGACGGCATAGTGGCAACAGAACTCGATTACATGGAATACGCCACAGACGGTGCGGCACAGACGGCCTATGTGACGAATGCCACATCTGGAGCAACGGGCGGGACTATCACCACGTCTGGCGATTATACTATTCATACGTTTACCTCTGATGGAACATTCCGCCCCCTCCATGCGGGGAATGTAGATTATCTTGTCGTAGCGGGCGGCGGCGCGGGTGGCGCGGGATATTACGGTGGCGGTGGTGGTGGCGGCGGACTCCTTGCGGGAACAGACAAGGCCGTTACCGCGAAGGATTATTCAATAACCGTGGGCGCTGGCGGAACGGGCGGTGCTGGTGCTGGCGGAGATGGCGGAAATTCGGTCTTTGACGATGTTACCTCTACGGGTGGCGGCGGTGGCGGGTTCTATACCGCTTCCCACGGCAGAAATGGCGGTTCCGGCGGCGGTTCTGCACACAATAATTACGCTAACGGTGGAACTGGTACGGCTGGCCCTCCAAGGCAAGGATACAATGGCGGGTCTTGTGCCGCATCAACTTACGGCGCAGGTGGTGGTGGTGCTGGTGAAGCGGGCGACAACGGGGTTGCGGCGGCGGCAAACAATGCTGGCGGTGACGGGGCCGCATCCTCAATTTCCGGCGCATCCGTAACATACGCAGGCGGTGGCGGCGGTGGAAAGGATAATGGTACTGGTTCTGGTGGTGCGGGCGGTGGCGGTGCTGGTGGAAAAATAAGCGGTAGTGTCTTACCAACCGCAGGCACGGACGCCCTCGGCGGTGGCGGCGGTGGTGCTGGTAATGTAGGTGTAAGCGGGGCAAATGGTGGTAAGGGTGTTGTCATTATAAGATACCTGACTGCAACACAGGTATCTTTACAGTCCTACTCCGAATCCACCATTAAGACCCAAGGTTCCTATTCTCTCAAGGGTATAGCCACAACCAATGCGCTGAACAAGACCCTCACCCGCACAATCAGTTCACCTATTGATTTGACGGGCGTTGATGACCTTAGAATAGACGTCTACGCATCCCGCACGGGGAGCAATATCAAGATAGGCATCCATGATTCAGGCGGTACGACCACGGAAATCACGCCCAACATAACCGATGCGAACACATGGCAGACGGTGGTGTGGGACATATCGGGCGTATCGGATGCCAACAAGGACGCCATAGACAGCATCATTGTTACCATAGCAAATGCCGACTCAGCCAATACATTCTACACCGACAACTTCCTCACCGCAGAGGACGTAACGGTTACGGCAGAACCCCTGATTATAACAACGGAGCTTTCATCTGTCGGGGCTGTCATTCTTGCGGGATACGGTTATGTTTACGAGGAAAGCACGGCAGGGGCGACAATGGACGTGTCCGTGCGGACGGGGCAGAAGGTTGGCAAGGGCGTTCTGAAGCGCAAGAACCTGAAATACATCTACCACATGATGAACACCCACGGGAAGGATATAACCCTTACGATATACGTTGATGGCGTGGCGCAGACTCCGACCGTCACTATCAACACGACAGAAAGGAAGATGACCCGCATCGAGGACGTACCCAATTTGGAAGGGTACAAGTTCGATATAAAACTGACAGGCGAAGGGCTTACGGATACAGACCTTGAAATATACTCTCCCCTCGCCCTGCAATACACAACGTATGGAGAATAGATGGCATCGGTAGGCTATGTCTACGAGGAAAGTGCAAGCGGGGCAGAGATGGATGTTGCCGTCAGGACGGGCGACAGGTCGGGGCAGAAGATCCTGCAACAGAAGAACCTCCTGTATATCTACTACGACATGAATACACATGACAAGGACGTAACCCTGACCGTCTACATAGACGACACGGCACAGACCCCGACGTTCACCATCAATACATCATCCAGGGAACAGGACAGGATAGAGGACATACCAGAGGAGTGGGCGGGGTATGTTTTCGATGCAAGGCTGACAGCTACAGACCTGACCGACGATGATCTTGAAATATACGCACCGCTTGTTTTTGAATACACACCCTTTGGAGTTTAAATGGCAGACCTTCCATATCCCCTGACGCTTAACACGGTAGACGAAATGAGAAGCCAATCGCTCGATATTTTCAAAGACCTTTATTACAACAGGATCGGCGGGGCTTTAGTTGGCGATGTATTCACGGCTGACAACGATGTACTCGAACTCAGGATAGCCGAAGGTTCGGGGCTATTCAAGAACGATGACGATGAGCTTGATTTTGCGGTAACGGCAGGAACCATATCAAACACACCCGCGGGGAATATACAGGCAACAACCGTTCAGGGCGCAATAAATGAATTGGGTGCGGGGAAAATGCAACTGGAGGGAACGCCAAGGTTTGAATGTCTTAAACTCAAAGAACTGTCTTCAGGCGCTCCCAGCAGCGGCGGGGGAAAAGCGCCATTTTTTTCCTATGATACCCCAGGGTGGGATATGACGGTTTATATAGACACCGCAAGCGGGGCTCACGGCCTTGCACACGAGGTATAGATGCCAAATCTGCCATACCCTTTAACATCTGACGAACTGGCCGAACTCAAACCGCAGATACTTGAAATGTTTCGTGACATTTATGAGAACCGTGTCGGCGGGGCTGAATTGGGCGATGTGTTTCGCGTGTCGGGCGATACGTTCCAGCTTGAGATAAAATCAGGATGCGGACTCAAGAAAACCAATGGACAGCTTGACTTCGACAAATCGGTTATTGGCACAACGGCGGCGGACATTTCCAATGCACCGTCGGGGACAATATCGGCAGTAACGGTGCAGGCGGCCATTAACGAACTGGACACAGAGAAAGCGGCTGATGGCGGTACACCTTCGTTTCAGTACGTCTATATCAAAGAGGGCATAGCGCAGCCATCACCCGTAGCCGGGTACACATTATTATATATAGATTCAACCGACGGCAAGTTATATGCCATTTTTTCAAGTGGAATAAAGAAGGAAATAAGCTACCTATCATAAGAGGTTCTAATGTATATCAAGCGCACCAACGATATTAACGACATTATCAGGTTGGTTCCCATTGAAGTCAAACTGAGGGAGAAGGAAAAGTCCCCCGTGAAGGCGCAGGAGCTTCTCGCCTTTGTGCAGTCCCAACTGAGCAATCCCCTGTTCTATCCCATCATAGTTTATGAGGATGACACAGAGGCTAAAATAATAGGGTATATCTTTCTCCTCGCCATTACCATACCCATCATGGACATGAAACAGGTCAACGTCATGCGGGTATGGTACGACCACAAGCAAGATAAGAAGGTAATGCGTGATCTCGGATTGGAAATTATACGGGAGATCGCGCGCTACCACGGGATCAAGAAAGTAAAGATAGAAGTAACAAGGGGGGCCAAGGTGTACGAAAGAGCGTGGGGATTTAAACCAGTATCAACGGTCATGGAAAGGAGGATATAGATATGGCGGCATTTATCCCTTTAATAGCGGTGGTAGCATCTGGTGTGGCTGGTATGCTTTCATCAAATGCACAGGCCGAGGCAACAAGGTCAGCACAGGAGGAGAACCTTGCGGCACAGTACAGGGCGGAAGAACGCGCGGTACAAAGGCAGAAGGAGCAGGCGGCGGCGAATGAGAAGGCATGGAAAGAAAATGCTTTCCCGAAGGCTGACGTTATCGCCTCCAAGCGCAACGAGCTTGCGTCTGAACTCGGCGGGGCAAAAGAGAACGCCTACGAACAACTCCTGAGAAAAGCATCCGTACTTGGCAGGGGGCCGTCGTCGGGCATCACCCGTGAGGGCGCACAAGGAATAGAAGGAAATTACCTGTCATCTCTTGGCAAGGGCATTACAGACCTGACCAAATTCCAGAATACGCCTCAATGGTCGCTTCAGCCAAATTCAACCCTCGGCATGGTCAATCAGCCAAACTATTCACCGTATCAGTCTACGGGAACAAGCCCCCTCTCCACGGCGGCAGGGTATCTTGCGGGGAAATACGGGGATACAAGCGTTCCCGGTTATGAAGATGAGAACGTATCTCTTTCCGGGTGGGGGAACAATAATTACAGCTCGATATATGGATAACCAAGCGGGGGGAATGACATGAACATCGGCGCAATGTTAGGTGGCGATTGGGGCGGTGGGTTCGCCCAAGGTATGCAGATGGCGGTGCAGGAAAAGCAACTTGCCATGCAACAGCAGAGAATGAAGCAGGAAGAACAGCGCAACAGGATGCTCATGGAAGAACATATGCTGAAGCTGAAACGGCAACGTCAGGTTGACGAGGCAGGGGAAAAGCTCAAACAGTCCTTTTCTCCGCAGACCACGACAAAGACCGAGATGACCGATCCTTCAGACCCGTCTTTCGGTATGGGTACGCCGATAGAGAAAACGACCACAACCACGCAGGAACCTCGGCTTATATCTGAGCTGAGGAGAACCAGGGGCGATAAGTTTGCCGATGCGGTTATGATGATGGCGCAAGTGAATCCGGCAAAGGCATTGGAGATGGCGGTGGCTAAACCGAATTATCAGGCCATTGGTGAAAGCGGGTTGCTGAATACGGATACTGGAGAGGTTATAAAGGGAACGCCCAAGCAAAAGTTTATGAATGTTCCCGAAGGCGGGACACTCATTGACCCAAACACTAAAGAGGTTGTTTATCAGAGTCCTAAAAATCCGCAAGCAAAAACGCCAACAGGGTTTCGCTTTAAAGACGATGGCAGTATGGAACCAATACCCGGCGGCCCTGCCGACATTAAGGGACAGAACGCGGCATCACAGGCATTTGCAAGCAGGAACAACGCCAATGAAAGCCTCAACAGATTACAACAAGCCGCCAACGAACTTATGACGCACAAGGGCCTTGGCAGGATCACGGGGATTATGGGCAAACTCCCCAATGTGCCGGGAAGCGATGCGGCAAATGCACAGGCGTTGCTTGATAACCTGAAATCACAAGCCGGGTTTACCGTTCTGCAAAACATGAGGGATATGTCAAAAACTGGTGGGGCATTGGGGCAGGTGTCTGATTTTGAAAACAAGATGCTGCAGGCCAACCTTGCGGCACTTGATAACGCCCAATCACTTCCAGAGTTCAAAAAAGCCTTGAAAAAAATTGTTGATTATACCGAATCTGCCAAGGGAAGGATAAACAACGCATACGACCAGAGTTATTACGGGAAGCGTGGACCAAGCACGGGAAATCCCAATCCGCCCGTTCCTGGGGCAAGACAAGCGCCCAATGGCAACTGGTACGTTCCAGACCCCAAAAGACCGGGCCAATATCTACAGGTGGTGGAATAATGGCAAGATTTATTCCCGTTGAAGGCGATCCTTTTGGAGAGAGCGTAAGTCAAGACGTTATCAATAGCGTACGCCACGTTGAGTCCAGGGGCAACCCCAATGCGGTATCGCCCAAGGGGGCCATTGGCACAATGCAGGTTATGCCTAAAACTTTGAGCAATCCGGGTTACGGCGTTATCCCCGCGAAAGACAGAAGCCCGCAGGAACTTGAGCGTGTAGGCATAGACTACCTTCACGCAATGTATCGCAAATATAAAGACCCGGAAAAGGCTCTTGCTGCCTACAATGCCGGGCCGGGTCGTGTGGACGGATTAATACAGTCCGATCCCGTTGGATGGAAAAACAAACTTCCGCAAGAAACCAAAGAATACATCCCAAAAGTATTGGGCGGCGTAACCGAAAATATATCATCCAATAAGCCCGCACCAAGACTCATACCCGTTGAAGGTGATCCCTTCGCCACAACTCAATCGACAAAACCCGCAACCCCAAAACAAGCGCAACCCGAAGCCGGGCGTACCGTGTTGGAAAATTACCCCATGTCGGGAATGGATAAATTCCTTGTGGGCGCAGGTAGCGGGCTGACCGAAACATGGAAGGGGTTGGAGCAACTAAGATTTAAACTCCCCGGATTTGTTACAGGCATGAACCTTCCCGAAGATGTCAGGCAACAGGTAAATACGGGGTTGGCACAAGAAACAGATACCCGCAGGGCGATGATGGCCCCTCTTAAAGAAGACAGTCCGTGGACAACGGGCGCAGGGGAACTTCTTGGTCAGGCGTTGCCCGCTACGGTAGTTCCCGGCGGACTATCGGGCGGTTTATTGGCAAGAATGTTTACTGGCGGACTTGCTGGGGCAGGGTTGGGGGCAGTACAACCCACAGGCGCAAACGAAAACTCTTTGACAAACATGGCGTTAGGTGGGGCAATGGGCGCGGGCGCACCGTTGGCATTGGCCCCCGGATCGAAGGTCATTAATGCAGTCATGGGCAAGACCCCAAAAAACATAGTGGAGGCACAGTCAAGCAAATACGGGATCAGAACAACTCTTGGTGAGGCCACGGGCAACCCGATAGTGAAAAAAGCGGAATCATGGCTTGAACAACTGCCGATAGTTGGGACAAAAGGCTTCAGGCAGAAACAGCAGATAGAAGCCGAAAACGCCGCAAAGAAGCATTTTATGCAATATGTTGTTGACCCTACACAGGAAACCACATCTGCCATGAAAGCGGTGAATGAAGCCCACATTGATAAACTATATGATGCCGTCAGAAAACAAGGATCTGCTTTGCCTAAGACAGAAGCCCCAACCACGGCGACGGCCTCCCGTGAATTGCTTGATAGATATTCTGACGTTTTTAATTCGATACAGGACAACAAAACGAAAAGAATCCTTACAGATATAGCGGGCGACACAAAAGACAAAACGATAATTTCCAAAATAGTGGACAAGAACAACAGACCGTATTCTGAAGCCGTAACACCAAAGTTTTCTTTTGATGATTTGTGGGAATTGAGAAAAGGGATCGGGCAGGCTATCGGTGACGCTCGCACGGACACGGCACGGGGGCAATTAAGACGCCTGTATGGTGCTATCAGCGAAGACCTGGACGTATCTTTAGCACAAGGCGGCGGGAAGGCATTAAGTGCCTTTAAGCAGGCAAACGATGCCTTTAAACAGTATACCGTGAAGTTCGATGTCATGCGCTCGGCATATGATAAAGCGTCTGGAACGGTCGGAGCGGGAGAGATGTTCAGCCCCAAAAAATTTAGCACGGAGCTAAAAAAACTTGCCAACGATCCCAACTACAAAAAAAACGTCAGGTGGTCGCAGGGCGAGATCGATGAAATGACGGGGCTTGCAAATATCCTTCAGGTTACGAAAAGGGCGGGGCAGTATGCTGAAAATCCACCCACGGGACTTAGGTGGGGACCCCTCATAAGCGGGGGGACAATAAGCGCAACGGGTGCTGTTGCGGGTGGTGTCGGGGGATTAGCGGGTGCGGTAGGTGGTGTCGCTTCTACCGCATTGGTTACCAAGTTTCTTACAACGACAACGATGGGGAAAACACTTGCAAGGGCGGCTTCGCGGGTTGAACCAGACTCCATTCAAATGAAGTTGATCGTGGACAGAATATACAAAAACGCCGTCAAGGTTCCATATCTCGCCACAAAAGCCGGGTCTACTGGTGATTAGACCAATTCTTCTCGTACCAGGCCAATTTTGCCTCATAGTCAAGGATTATGAGGATACAAAAGAAGCCGAAGAAAAGCGCGGCAGGCATAAGAGATGTGAAATACCATATAATAAACGCGCAGATCAATAAAAAGACTATCTTCATAAAGATATTTTACCTCATGACGTTGATTTGTCAAGCAGAATCTAAATAGGGGGAAAAATGGACATTGGCATAGCTGTAGCGGGAGTGGCAATATCTGCGGGCGCGGTGGTCATAACCGCTATCAAGGTTAAAGCCAATGGTAACGGGAATGGAAAGAGTGTCTGTCCCCTCCATTCGGGTATTGAGGTGACATTGAAGTACCTCGTGGATAAAGCCGATGAAGCGGGGGACGACATCAAGAAGATACTCGGCAAGATAGGGGGCGTGTGATGGAATCGGGGCGAAATATCTAATCTACATTTGCGAGTGCGGACGTATCAGAAAGTATGGCAAATGGAAGTACCCAAGCAAGCAGGAAGAAGAATTGCTGTTACAGAAGGCGACAGATTGTCGTCAACTGGTAACAAAATGCCCCATGTGTAAGGTGAAGAAATGAAAGTATTACCGTGTATTTTAGCAGTCGGGCTTCTGATTTGCATGGTTTCGGTGGGGCTGTGCGCTGACAAGAAGGTATTGGAGGCCGAACTCAGCGATCTTGCGGGACAGCAGGCTTACCTTGAGAACCTGTGGACACGGATTGTCACAGAGGGCGTCCAGGTAGAACAGGATGCTATCGTAGTCTGGAAGAAGGCAGACGCAATCCTGAAAGCCAAAAAGCCCGAAGCGTTTACCTGTGAGGATAAGTTGGCGATAGTTACGGCGGCGTATTACAAGGAACTCCTGACAAGAATGAAGGCAGAACTCATCATTGTTGAGCTTGCCATGCAGGAAACAAGGGCGAAGATTGAGGATGTTGTCAGAAGGCTTGATGCCATGAAGAAAGGCGTGGGCGTATGACGCTGAAGGAACAGCTTGAAAGGCATGAGGGGAGGCGGGCAAGGGTCTATAAATGTACTGCCGGAAAGGACACCATAGGCATCGGGCATAACATCGATGCCAAGGGACTACCGCCCGACATTGAGGATTATCTTGAGGAGAACGGGTACATTACAGACGACATGATAGACCGCCTGTTTGACGAGGATATTGAGGACGCCCTGACGGATGCCCTAAAACTCTATCCCAACCTTTATAGATGGTCTGAGAACGTCTACAATGCCCTTCTCGACTTCGTTTTCAACGTAGGGTATAAGGTTGCCTCAACCTTCATAAAAACGAACAGGGCGATAAATAACGAGAACTGGGAGCTTGCCGCCGATATGCTTGAGCAATCGAAGTGGTATCGGCAGGTGAAGGTCAGGGGAAAGACAATCGTATCGATGATACGGGAGGGGTAAAATGCAAGAAGGTTGGAAGTGTCCCGTGTGTGGGAAAGTAAATGCTCCGTGGAAAGAATCGTGTGGTTGCGATACACATAGGATGCCGTGGATTACTGATTATCCCGTTTATCCTCTTGGTGATGATGGGTGGGGCAATAAACGGGATACGAGCTCCCGCCCGTGGGAACCGCCATACACAATAACTTGAGGACAATATGAAACTCAAAGACCTTGTAACCGACAAAGGCGAGAATACCCTTTCATTAAGCCGTAGCATAGCCCTCATGACGTTTTTCATCCTAAGTGGGGGATTTATACTCACGGCATGGAAAAGAGCGTCATACGAGGTTTTTGTGGCATATCCAATAGGCGTGATGGTCGTGTTCGTTCCACAGCTTGTTGTCAGGTTTATGAACAAACTCGAAGGGATTGTCAAGGCATGGAAAGGATCTGGTGACGGTGTATGATTTACCTACAGATATTAAAATATGTAGTGCCTTTTATCATCGGGGGTCTGCTCGTGGGCTACGTCCAACAGCAACGGCTTGAGGTCTGCAAGAAGGACAATCAGGTATGTGTTACTGCAAATGCGGAGAATATTACTACAATCACCGCACTTAAAGCGGAGATTGACAAGGCGAATAAATCCTGTGAGGCAAGGCTGAAATCGAAGGATGCCCTTGTCAAGAAACTGAAAAAGATAGATGACCTCAAGGGGAAGAAAAATGAAAAAGCTAATGATAATGCTAATGATATTAGTAATAGCACTATCCTCGATGAGCTTAATATCATGTGGCGGTAAACTAATACAAACTCGTATTATCAAGCAAACCATCCCGCCCATTCCCGCACCGCCGGATTATTATGATGTGGAATGGACGATGGACGCTGACGGGAACTATAAATTAACGGAACAAGGTTCCAAGAATTTGCTTAAAAACATGGAGTTACTAAAGGATTACGTTGAGCAGATAAAGCAGATAATCGAGGGGCTGCGGTAGGGGTTTATGACTTTACTTCAATGTCTTAAAACCAAGTCATTCACAAGTTATTCACAAAGTGTTACATTTTGAGCGACATAAATAACAGGGGGTAAAATGATATATTTGATCGTGCTTTGCTTGGCAGTTATAGCGGGAGGCGTAATAATGGCGCTTGTGATCCGCAACAACAAAAATATAGCTGACAAGTTTTTGGATAAATAGCGTCAGATAACTGACAGATTTCTTTCGGGTTTATTTCAGGTCGAACCCGTCTGTAAAGCATTGATACTGCATATCTGCCGTATGTTCGAATCCTACTCCCTCCGCCATATTTCCCCAATAATTTCAAACATAATGCCCTTAAATTTTCGGGTCTATTTCGGGTCTGTTTCTGCATGGGGCAACTCCACGACATTATCATTTTTCTGGACAACCTCAAGGAGCGTTTCCGTATAGGCATGGTAATAATTATCCGTTGACCGCTTGTCCTTGTGCCTCATCAATCTCTGCGCTGTGTAGGAATCCGTCAGGGGTACGACCTGTGTGCAGAAGCTGTGACGGGTCGCCTCGTATAGCTTGAACTCGTTCCCTGTGTAATCAACCCATATCTTGTATAGGGTCTTGTAGCTCCATGCCCGGCCTGTTTTGGGATAGACGAAAAGGTTATCCATAGGGAACTTGCCGATCATATTGGCGCGGACTACCGCAAGGGCGGTATCGTTCAGGGGTACGGGGAGCTTGGTTCCTTCCTTCGTTGTTTCCCTGAACTGTGCGCCTGATTTGCTGCGCTCGATCCAGACTACACGGTTATTCAGGTCAACAGACTTCACCAGGATAGATATTAATTCACCTGGTCTTACCCCTGTCTGCATGGCAAATATGTACGGACCGCGGAACTGTTCGGGTATCTTATCGAGAAGTTCTGCCTGAGCATCACGCCTTACTGCCCTGCGTGGCGTTGCATTGTCGCCCTTGATAGCGGGGAAGGGCGGTACTGACGGTATGCGCCCATTCTCCCATAACCAGTTAAAGAACGCCTTGAGAGCGTTCAGGACGTTCTGACGGGATTTGATCTTCGGTAGCTTGCCGGACAGCAGGCGTTTGAACTCTGCGATCTCTTTCTTGCCGATAACCGTTATGTCCATGCCGTGAAAATATTCATAGTGTTTGTTGTAGCCGGATATGATGCGGATATATTCAGGGGAAAGCTCGTTCTGTCTGACCTCTTGGCGCTTATCCTCAAAGTATTCCTCGATCTGGTTCTCAAAACGGCGCTCCTTGACCGCACCGTCTATCCAATCCTTCGGGTCGAACAGCTTGACCCTGACGATCATATCGTTGTTGATAAGGGTCAATATCCGCAGGGCTTCGGGATAGGTGAGGACGTTATTCCTCTCATCACGCCTGCGCTCGTACTGCCTGCCCTGCCAGTAATAACGGATAATGGCGGTATGATTGCCACAGGCGCAGACAGGAACAGACATTACCTTACGGCATCTGCCACACTTGATATGCCCCTTCAGATCCATGAGGGGATTATAGAATTGTGCAAGCGGTAGTGTCAACTTATTCCCACCAATAATTCTTGGTTTGTGTAATTTCCATATCGATAATCTTCAAAAGGGATGTGTTCTAAATATCTTAACCGCGCATAATACCGTTCTGTGTCCTCTAACTCTTTTTTTGTCCATCCTTCTTCGACGAATGAGTTTTTGACAGCGCAACTTAACGGTTGATACCTCATTGGGTTGGGACGAACACCCAACGATCTGATCCTTTCGAGGCGGTATCTTGCGTCCTCTGGTGTGTCTTTAAAGCCGAAGAGAACATAGACCCCTATATCCTTCAATCCGTGCGCCCTTGCCCTTGCTATGGCATCCATGACAGCGGTTTCGTCGTTGACCGAATCGAAGGCGAACCGGACACAGACGGCTTTTAACTCTGCCATCCTTCGGGCATGGTGATCGGTAAAAAGATAAGCGTCCACTCCTTGATTGAAGTCCACGTAAGGCAAGGGTTTGAGGCTGTCGATCACCCGATCAAAGTGTTTCTGGCTCGCCGCAAGAAGGTTATTGTCGCATATGACGGGCTTGATCTCCCACGTTGGCAACTCCTTGAGGCCGCCTTCGATTTTGGGGACAGCACAGAACTTACAGGCGTTTGGACACCCCCTCGTCGTGAACGTTGCAAGGGGATTGTGAAACTGCAAGGGTGAGAAAGGCAGGGGATCGTCAGGTTGGATTCCTGCTAATTTCGCCGCAGGGCCACCGACAACCACCTTGAGCTTCAATTGTTCCTGAATCCTTAACGCCTTGTCGAGATCCCATGAGAACACCACGGACAGATAGATCGTGTCCTTGATCCTCCATTGGGCTATATCTTTGAGCCATTTATACATTTTGGCTCCACTCGTCGAGCATACGTGGAAAACTTTTACCTTCTCCGTATGATTCGTTTTCAACAATGACTACCCGTTTTCCAAGGGCGAAGGCCACACCCATATCAAAGTGTGTTCCTTGAGATTTGCTGTTGTAGAAAATGTGAACCTCGTCGGCCCGAATAATAGCCGCTTGGTTTTGACGACAAATGTCGTAACCAGAGGCTTGTTGGTTGGTATCAAATGGGGGGCAATAAACTTCGTGGCCCCGCTCTTTTAATACCGCAACATAACTGGCTATTTTAGCTATATAGAGAGGTTCTGCGCTCCTTACGGCGCAAATTATGAAAATTTTAGTACGCTTCACTCGGTCTCCTTTGCATATCTCGCCCATGGGGTGAGAAACTTGCCGGGGCAGTTCCCAACCCACGATTCGCAACCCTTTTCGTAACAGGTTGTACTATCTCCATCAAAACATGGTTCCCATCCCCACCGCTCAATCGTTTCCGGCAGACAGAGGAATTCTGTGAACAGGTCACGAAAGCGGGAGGGGTCGGAGAAGAGGTAGGCAACATAATCGGCCCAATCTAACTGTGTGCAAGAGTTGTTCAAATTGTGGTTGTAATAGACAAACGCTTTCCACATTTTGTCCTTGAACAGTTTCCCCGTGAGTTCGGCAAAGTAGACGGGGTCGGAGAAGTCTGGATTAAACTGACCGCATAAATTAGCCACATCGTCCATGTCAATCCACATTTTACAATGGATACATTTTGCATTACCCGACTTACGATTAGGCTCATGCCAACACTTCCCCATAAACAGGGCGATAAGTTTATTTTTGTCCATCCTCGGCCTCCTTTAAATTGGCAGGGATGCCTTAGCGTAGCTTTGCGTAGCCTCTGCCCTACGCTCGTACCCCGACAATAGCGTTAATCCGCTACACATCACAAGTGCTTGTCGGAACATTTGTGTAGCACCCCTGCCGTTCATTCTTCTTAATTGGCAGGGCGGATAGACGGTTGTACCTTACCGCTTGAGCCGCTATCCGTTTATCCCCGCCGTTCATTCTTCTTCCTGATCCTCAAAAATCTTATCCTGACACTCCTGGCACATCCCTGATATTTCCCATTCCTGAAATGATATTTCATCACGGAAGGGGGTGATTGGTTTACCGCACAGGTGACAGTTCATTAATGCTCCCACGGCAATTTCCCCTTTTTCAGATTGTAAACATCCAACAGGTTCTTGAATATCAGCCACCCCAAAATCATTTCCTTTTCCGTTGGGACTTTCTCTGCAAACGATTCGTCCTCTGTGCGAGGTATGTTAAGCACTCGGACCCTGCTCACATTATGACCGTGTTCTTGCAACAGTATCTTGAGCGTGGACACCTGATAAATGTGTTCGTCAAAGATGCCCTTGCCTGTTTTGAGATCAATTATCTCGTCTTCTCCGTCTACTTCGGCATAGATGTCGAGCGTACCGCCGAAGCCGTATTCTTCTGATACAAGGGGTCGCTCGCAAAAATGCACAGCACCTATCTTGTGTGACTTTTCCCATTCCCAGAATGACAGGGCGCTATTTGTAGCCGAGTCTATCTGGTTCTGGGAATAATCGGACAGGTCGGTTTCCATGCCTGTCAAGCGATCCGTAACCATTGCGTGTGCAAGCGTCCCAATGGCAGCCTTGTCGTCAACGTACTTTGTCGAATCAATGCCCTGAAGCCCTAAGTTGTTGGCCCATTTGACAAGGGCGGGCTTGTTGAGCAAACCAAGCACAGTTGTAACGCCAGGAACGATGGTGTTGTCAGCCTTGCGATAACGGATGTGCGCCTTGTTCTTGTCGCTCATCACTCCTCCACAAACTCGTCAACCCGTTCTTTCTTCTTCGTCAGCTTGAGCAGACCGACCTTGATCTCAGCAACCTTCCGCTTCACGCCTTCCTTGTCCGTGTACTCCCTGTATTCCAGTTCTCCCGTTAGTTCAACAACATCACCCTTGCTTCCGCCGATGGCAAGCTCTGTCGCCTGACTTCCCCATACCACGCCACGATGCCATTGAGCACGGGGCTTTTCCTTTGTGCCGGAGTTGGTCGCAAAAGAGAAATTGCACACCACATTTCCGTTGGGTGTCGTATTGGCTTTGGGGTCATCTCCCAAGTGGCCGATGAAATGACAGTCGTTAAGATTCGGCATCGGTGGCCTCCTTCAGCTTCAGATAATACTTGTAAGCGATCTGCACATTCTTGTCGGTCTTGATTGTCAGGGGATTGTCAAACGCGCCCTTGGTCATTTTGCCGAACTCAATAAGGGCATCCGTGCCGTAGGTCTTTGTGAACCAGTCCGACATCTCGTGGCGCATACCGTCAACGGGGGTTTTCTCCACGAACACTTCTTCCGCCGTAGCGACATACTCTGCAACCGTTTCCTTTGCGGGTTTGGCGGTGGGTAAATCCTTCCCACCCTTACCATGCTCATTCGTGCTGTCGGCATCCTTGTTGTCATCGAGGAGAAACAATCCTGCAAGGGCATATTTGCGGGCATAGGATGATGTCGCACCCGTAAGTTGTGCCGAATCCATGCCCTTGCGGTTATCATCTTCGCGGGCGTAGGCGGTGTTGAATATGTTCTCCTTGCTGTCCGATAACCTTGCCGTTGCCTCGATATAATACCTGTCGCCCATCTGCACCACTTTATCGGACACGGTAAGCACGAGGCCGTTGAGTAGGGGCTTGACGGCTTCAAGGATGTCCTCGCATGAACGGTAATGGTACTTACCAAAGGAATTAAACTGGTTTTTGGGAGCTTTCAATGCGCCCTGAATCTTTGCCAACTGTTCGTATATCATTTTCCCTCCAAATGTTTCTTGCACTTGTAAAACCCCTTTTTGTACTCGATCAGGTCCTTCATCGGGACTATCTTCCCGCACACTTCGCAGACGGCCTCAACGGGAGCGACCTCTTTCATCACGGCCTCCCATCTCTTATACATTGTTCAAAATAAGCCCGCCAACAGCCAAGTTCTTCACCCTTGCAATCGTTTATCTTAGATGGGTGCATACAGCTTTCGACATCAAGCGGACACCCGCCATCTGCGTTAAATAGATATTCTATCGCCCTGTCTGCCACGGCTTTTTCCATTGCAAGGCGATCTCTCAATTCTGAGATCATTAATGCCTGCTTGTCGGCAAGGGCTGACCACTTATCGAATAATTCCATGATAGACTGGTTGAATGTTTGGGGCGAGGGGGATTGCTCCCCCTCTGGTATGCTCGTTTCCGAAGTTGTTTTTTGTACCTCCTTTCCATTGGCATTAAGATTCTTTTCAACAACAACACTCTCCGCTTCTACCGCATCTGCGGGATTTGAGGGAGCTTTGAGTTCATAAGAGGCGGGGGGTCGATCTTCCCCCCGCCGTGGATCCCGGTCGCTGCCGCCTATAGTGTTCTCATTATCATTTCCACCAAGCCCGCAACAGCCGGAAACCCTCTGCATCTTTTCATCCACCTCACCTCCTTGTGTTGCCGTTTGCGTATGGTCGCGTTCCCCGTTATCGAGGGGAGCTTTAAGATCATCTATACCGTCAAGCCGGAAATCGCTATGGAGCTTCCCGCAACGGGAGCAGAACCATGATACGGGCGATAGGGTGATCAGGGTCGGGGTCTTACAATGGGGACAGTTCATTTTACCTCCCCGATTACCGTAACTTTGCGACAGCGTAATTTTCCGGCCTGACAGGTGATAATATCCTTTTCGTGTACTTCCACGGCTATCAATGTGTCGCCTTCGTTCCAATACCACGGGGTCGATACATGGATACCCTCGGCGCAGGAAACAGTTTTATCTTCATCGGGATTGGCTACGGATACGGTTTCCCCGTCACGGTAGATAAAATTATGGTCATAGCCGGACGCATACTCGCCCTCATTTATTTTATTAACCCGCTTGTACAGGAGGTACTTTTTGGTTTTGGGATTGGGATAAACATTTAGGCTACAGGCGATATAAAGTCCCATATTTTCGAATATGTCCTCCAATAGCAACCCAAACGATACCCATGCGTCGCCGTATACCCATGCGTTGCCGTATACCTGTGCGTTGCCGTATACCCATGCGTCGCC
>Ga0105103_10000754_pt1 | contig 18219 bp, 16 predicted proteins | sample PPLLaktember2015_2_FD_79107 | JGI IMG/M metagenome (GOLD analysis project Ga0105103, IMG submission 79107) | Freshwater sediment microbial communities from Prairie Pothole Lake near Jamestown, North Dakota, USA - PPLs Lake P7 Core (6) Depth... | ecosystem: Environmental > Aquatic > Freshwater >...
AGTTCGACCGCACCCTTGCGCAGCAGGTAGAAGCAGGCCGGACCGGTCGAGGCTGGCGGGAATTCGCTGCCGCGCCTCAGGTAGCGGATGCTCATCCGCGCCGGCAGTCTCTCCAGAGCCGCCGCGGGCAGCGCCGAGAAGGGCGGCTCACGTGCCAGGAAATCTCGTATTTCGCGTAGCTCTGCGACCACGGCTGCCCCGGATGAACTCCCGCGGCAACCATAAGACATCCCGGACCGTGCACAATCCGGGAATTCGCGGGGCCCTGGCGCGCATGCGCGGGAGAAGGCTTGGGTGCGGGAGCGCGCTACCGCCTATATGCTGATGGTCTCGAGGCGGTCGGTGCCGAACCGCTCGCCTGCGGGCTCCCTGGCGGCCCCACCGCGCGGGCAAGTGAGTCCCTCGGGTATCGGGGGGTGGCCGGGCGGCAGCGCCGCATGCCCCTGCGTGATCGGCGGATGGCCGGGCGGCAGGGACGACGGACCGTCTGGCGCGGACCAATCCTGCTCGACGGCGGCGCCGCCCGCATCCGCGAACGTGCGCTCGAGGCCGCCCTGCTCGCCCAGGCTACAGCCGGCCAGCAACGTCGCGAGTCCGACGGCCAGGCCTGTCATTGCAATGCGTTTCATCCGTTCGCTCCTTCGGTCTCGGTTATCTGCCGGGCGGCGACCCGCTGCGGCGTGCATGAAGTTATCGCAGCAGCAGGACAGGTGGATTCAGCAGGCGCCACTGCCGAGACAACTCGTCGGCGCTCGCTCTGGAGCCGGGCCGCAACTGCTAGACTCACGACTGCAACCGGTGGATTCGCCGATCGCGAATTCGGGCATTCCTTCCGATCGTGCCTGAGAAAGTGCCTCATGAGCCAGTCATCCCATCACCCCAGCGAGTCGACCGGCGAGACGGTGTCGGCGAGGATCCGCACGCGGATCCAGAAGGCGAGGCACCGCTTCCACGCCAACGACAACATCTCCGCCTTCCTCGAGCCGGGCGAACACGAGGCCCTGCTCGATGAAGTCGAGGAGAAGATGCGCGGCGTGCTCGAGAGCCTCGTCATCGACACCGTGGGCGATCACAACACGCAGGATACGGCCCGGCGCGTCGCCAAGATGTACCTCAACGAGGTGTTCCGCGGACGCTACGTGCCCGCACCGGCGGTCACCGAGTTTCCAAACGCCGAGCATCTCAACGAGTTGATGATCGTGGGACCGATCACGGTGCGCAGCGCCTGCAGCCACCACTTCTGCCCGATCCTGGGTCGCCTCTGGGTCGGGCTCATGCCGAACGAGCACTCGAACCTGATCGGCCTGTCGAAGTACGCGCGTCTCGCCGAGTGGATCATGGGCCGCCCGCAGATCCAGGAGGAGGCCATCGCGCAGATGGCGGACCTGCTCATGAACAAGGTGAGTCCCGACGGGCTCGCCGTGGTCATGGAGGCGGACCACTTCTGCATGCACTGGCGCGGCGTCAAGGACGACAAGACCAAGATGGTCAACAGCGTGATGCGCGGATCCTTCCTGAAGGACCACACCCTGCGCCGCGAATTCCTCTCCCTCATCAGCCTGACCGACTGAGGCACCCCATGCTCGTCCGCCTCCTCTACGCCAGCCGCGCCACCACGCCCACCGACAACTCGGTGCACGACTCGATCCTCGAGCAGTCGCGGACGCGCAACCCCCGGCTCGGCATCACCGGCATCCTGTGCTACAGCGACAACCTGTTCATCCAGGTCCTGGAGGGCGGTCGCGACGAGGTCTGCGAGCTCTACAACACCATCGTGCGCGACGGCCGCCACCAGCACGTTCGCATCCTCGGCTTCGAGGAGATCCGCGAGCGCCGCTTCGGCGGCTGGACCATGGGCCAGGTGAACCTCGCCAAGGTCAATCCCGCGTTGCTGCTCAAGTATGGAGAGCGCGCGGAGCTCAATCCCTTCGAGGGATCGGGGCACGCGACCCTGGCGCTGCTCGACGAGTTGATCGCGACGGCGCTGGTCGTCAGCCGCGGCGGTTGAGGGTCGTGGGCCGGCCCGGCCGTTGACCGCGCGGGCCGGGGCTACGAGAAGCTGCCGCCGGAACCATCCGCGCCAGCCGGAGCGCGTCGTCGCTCGCGCCACTCCAGCAGTTCCACGAGCGCCGCCGGCAGGAAGGTCAGCGTCACGATCGTCGAGCACACGAGGCCCGACAGAACCACCACGCCGAGGCCGCGGTAGAGCTCGGTCCCGGCGCCGGGAATCAGCACCAGCGGCGCCAGCCCGAACACCGTCGTCAGGGTGGTCATCAGGATGGGCCGCAGGCGCGAGGCCACCGCCTGCCGCACTGCTTCGGACGCAGGCAAGGCGCTGTTGCGAAGCAGTTCGCGCGTCCGGTCCACCACGAGGATCGGGTTGTTCACGACCGTGCCGAGCAGGATCAGGAAGCCGAGCATGGTGATCATGTCGAATGGCAGCCGCACGCCGAGGCCGTTCAGCAGCGCGAGGCCGAGGACGCCGCCCGCCAGGCCGAGCGGCACGGTGGTCAGGATCAGCAGCGGCCAGCCCCAGTGCGTGAAGATCGCCACCAGCAGCAGATAGCTCAGCAGGGTTGCGATCGCGAAGTTCGCCCCGAGCGACTTGCGCGTCGCCTCGAGCTGGTCGGCGGCGCCCGAGACTTCTGCGGACATCTCCTGGGGAACGAACCCCTCGGCCCGCAACGCCGGCAGCAGTTCATCCTGCACGCGCCTGACCGCCGTCTCGAGCGCCACCGAGCGCGGCGGCACGATGCCGAGCGTCACGGTCCGCCGGCCGTCCACGCGACGGATCGCGTCCGTATCCACCGTGTCGCGCAGCTCGGCGAGGGACTCCAGCGGCAGTACGGCGCCGCTGGGAGTGGCGAGCGGCAGCCGTCGCAGCGCATCGAGATCCTGTGCGGAGCCGGCACTGCCGTACACGCGCATGTCGATCTTGTCGTCCCCGAGGATGAACTCGTCCACGAAAGCGCCGTCGCTGAGCGCGGCGACCGCGAAGCCGAATCCCTGCGCAGTGAAGCCGAGCTCCGCGAGGCGCTCCCAGTCGGCGCGGATCTCGAGCAGCGGCTGGTCGAGCGAAAGTGACGACGGCTCGGAGTTGATCTGCGGCCGCTCGAACATCTCCTGCGCCTTGCGGTAGGCCGCATCGGCCGTCGCATACAGCGCCGCGAGGTCCGGACCGGAGAGGTCCACGTTGACGCTGCGGGTGCCGCCGTCGTTGCTCGAAATGATCGAGCCACGGGACGAGAAGGCGCGCATGCCCGGAACCTCCCGGAAGCGGGCATTGAAAGCTTCCATGAGCGCGTCTACATCCTGGGGCCGCTTCGGCTCGGCGACCACGCGGATGGCGCGCGAATTGACGCTCAGGTTCAGCGTCGCGAGCGCCGGGAACACCGTCTCGCCAAGCTCGAAGCGGGTCGGGTCGTCCTGCAGCAGCGGCGCAAGCTCGGCATTCAGCGTCGTCGCGATGCGCCGCATCTCCGCGAGGTTGTAGCCCGGCGGAGCGATCATGCTCGCGAAGACCTTGGGCTCCTCGCCTTCCGGGAGATACTCCGCCGGCGGGATGAGCAGGATCACGAGCCCCAGCAGCGCTGCCGGAATTCCGAGGGCCGCGGCACGACGCCGGACTGGCGAGTCCAGCATCCGTCCGATCCAGCCGAGCAGTCCCCGGTGGATGCGCCCGTCCTGGCGCTCGCCCGCCCTGCCCGAGAAGCCGAGCCGGGCGATGGCGGCCGGCACGACCAGGATGGCGACCGCCATCGAGGCGAGGATGGCCGACGAGATCGCAATCGCGATGTCCGAGAAAAGCTGGCCCGCCTCCTCCTCCACGAACAGGATCGGCGCGAACACGAGCACCGTGGTGAGCGTCGAGGCGAGCACTGCGGGCCACACCTCGCGCACGCCCGCGACCGTTGCCTGCAGGCGCTCCATCCCGCCGCGGCGCAGCCGCTCGATGTTCTCGAGCACCACGATCGTGTTGTCCACCGTCATGCCGATGGCAAAGGCGATGCCCGCCAGCGAGATCACGTTGATCGTGCGCCCGAACATCAGCAGGCCGAGGAAGGCCGCGAGCGTGCTGATGGGCATTCCGAGCACGCCGACGAACGTGGCCTGGCGCGAGCGCAGGAACAGGTACATGACGATCGTCGCGAGCACTGCCCCGAGCAGCAGGTTCTGGAAGACGTTGCGGACCGAGTCCTCGACGTACTTGACGTCATCGTTCACCAGCCGAAGCTCGAGGCCATTGCGCTCCAGAAGCGTGCGGTTGAGGTCCTCGACGACGGGCGTCATGGCGCGCTTGATGGCGATGACGTTCGAGCCCGCCTCCCTGCGCACCGACAGGTTGAGCGTGCGCTGGCCGGCCGTGTACGAGAGCGAGCGGAGCTCCGCGTGCGACAACCGGACCGTCGCGACGTCGCCGAGCCTCACGATCGAGTCGCCGCGACGCGCGAGGATCAGGTTCTCCACGTCCTCGATCGTCTCGAAGCGGCCGAGGGTCCGTGCCAGATAGCGGCGCTTGCCGCTGTCAATGTCGCCGGCCGAGGCATCGCGGTTGCGCGCGCGCACCGCGTCGCGCAGCTCGACGAGCGTGATGCCGCGCTCTGCGAGCCGGGCCGCGTCCACCTCGATGCGCACCTCGCGGGCGGCACCGCCGCTGACGTCCACCCGCGACACCCCGGGCACCCGCTCCATGCGCGGGCGGATGTTGTCTTCGGCGAAATCCTGCATCAGGTTGAGGTCGAGGCCGAGCGGGTTGCCGTCGCGGGCGATCAGCCGGAAGAACATGAACGCGTTCTCGGAGAACGAGCTCGTGGAGAGGCGCGGCTCGTCCACGTTCTCCGGATAGGCCGGCACCTGGCTCAGGGCGTTGTTGACCCGGATCAGCGCGTCGTTGATGTCGACGCCGAAGGGGAACTCGAGCCGGATGGTCGCGCGCCCTGTCTCGGCCGAGGACACCATGCGCTTGAGGTTCGGCACGGCGCGCAGGTACCGCTCCTGCTCGATCAGGATCTCCTTCTCCACGTCCTGCGGGGTTGCGCCCGGCCAGATCGTCTCGATCGAGACCGTGCGCACCTCGAGGTCGGGAATCATCTGCACCGGCATGCGGACTGCGGCCGCGATCGCGAGCACGCAGAAGATCAGCACGACGACCGTCAGAAGGGTGCCGCGTCGCGTGACCGAGTCGAGCATGGTCAGCCGCCTTCCACGATGCGCACCGACTGGCCGCTGCGCAGCCGCTCGTTCCCCCGCACGACGACCCGGTCGTTGGGCTCGATGCCCTCGACGACCTCGATCTGTGCGCCGCCGCCGCCGAGTTTCACCGGTCGCTCGAGTGCCGTCGGGCCGTTCGGCCCGTCGCGCAGCACGAACACGGTAAAGCTGCCGTCCGGATAGCGCAGCAGCGCATCCCGTGGAATCACGAGCGCCCGCTTCGCGCCGGGCAGGCCGATCACCGCCGTGGCCGACGTGCCCGGCAACAGGCGTCCCTGTGCCTCGTCGACGACCACCCGCACGAGGAAGGTGCGTGCCGACGGGTCGCTCACCGGCACCCGCGCCACGATGCGCCCCGGCAGCGCCTTTCCGCCGAGCGCATCGGCGAGCACCTGCACGACGGCGTCCTCGCGGATGGCCGCGAAACGCTCCTGCGGCGCCTGCACGTCCAGCCGGACGCGGTCGGTTGCCACCAGCTCGATGACTGGCGTGCCTCGGGCGACCCACTCGCCCAGGTCCACCAGCCGACGCGCCACCACGCCGGTGAACGGGGCCGGCACGACATGACGTCGCAGCAGTTCGGCCTGCTCACGCTCGGAGGCTTCGCTTGCCGCCAGCGCGGCCACGGCGAGCTTGGCTTCCGCCTCGCGACGTGCGAGCTCGGTCTGGGGAAGGTGCTTCTCGGCGACCAGTCGGCGGGCTTCGACGGCGAGCCTCGTGGCCTCGTCGGAACGCGCCCGCGCTTCGGCAGTGCCCGCCTTCGCGCGATCGAGCGCGAGGGAGGCCACGGTGGAGTCGAGCTCCAGCAGCGGAGCGCCCGCGCGGACGCGGTCTCCGGCATCCACGCGGACCCGGGCCACGAGACCGTCCACGCGCGGGGAAAGGCGGGCGCTGCGCTCAGCCGTCAACGTTCCGGTGAGGCGAAGCTCGTCGGTGACCTGCGCCGAGCGCGGTGCCACGACGACGACGGGAACCGCATCCTGTGCCGAAGCGGCCGAGACGGCCAGGAAAGCGATGACGGTCGCGGCCGTGATGCGACAGGGCGCTTGGCGCATTCGCTGGAAACCTCGCAAGGCGGAACGACCGGCCACTCTAGAGGAGCGGTCCGGGCATTTAAAGGTTCAGCGAGCCGCCGATCCGGCGGCCGGGCGACGTCGCGCGACGTCTACTCGGGGTCGTTGCGCCCGCGGTTTCTGGCGACCGCAGGCTTGTCAGGGGACCACGGCTTCCCTGTCTCTTCCTCGATGTAGCGGCGGATGAGCTGCCGGACAACCTGCGAAGGCGTGGTATCGCGTTCCGCGCACAGCCGCTCGAACAGCGCCTTCTTGCGCGGGTCGATCAGGACCGTCAGGCGTGCAGTGCGATCCTCCAGGGCCAAGCGGTGTTCCTCGCAGCACAGTCGCCGATGTGCCGCGTATTATAATCGCATTTACATTCGCGTAACCTTTCGCACATGGGCCCGCTCGCCTCGCCCCTGAACGCATGCCTGGTGCTGCTCGTCGGATGGGCAGCCCTTGGCCTCGCGGGCCTTGCGCGCCCGGCCAGCGTGGCGTTCGTGGGCCGCGTGCTGTTCCCCCTCGGCGCGCTGATCGGCCTCCTCCTCGCCCTGGTCGCCCTGACCAGCCTCGGCTCGACGCCCGAGACGGTCACGCTGGTCATCGGCCTTCCCGACCTGCCCATGCACCTGCGGCTCGACGCGCTGTCGCGCGTCTTCCTGCTGCTGCTCGGCAGCACCGCCACCGGCGTGTCGCTGTTCGCCTCGGGCTACTTCCGGCAGGGACAGGGGACTGCGCCCGGGCTGCTCGGGCTGCAATACCACCTGTTCCTCGCCAGCATGGGCTTCGTCCTGCTCGCGGACGACGCCTATGCCTTCATGGTGGCGTGGGAGACCATGGCGCTGACCTCGTACTTCCTGGTCACGGCGCAGCACGGCATCCCGGAGATCCGCAGCGCCGGCTTCCTGTACCTGCTGATGGCGCACGTCGGCGCGATCGCGATCCTGCTGAGCTTCGGCGTGATGCAGGGCGGCACGTGGCTGTTCTCGTTCGATGCCATGCGCGCGAGCACGCTGTCCACGCCTTGGGCGACGGTCGCCTTCCTGCTGGCGCTGTTCGGCTTCGGCGCCAAGGCCGGCCTGCTGCCCCTGCACGTCTGGCTTCCGGAGGCACACCCGGCGGCACCCTCGCCGGTCTCAGCACTGATGAGCGGCGTGATGCTCAAGACCGCCATCTACGGGATGCTGCGCGTCAGCTTCGACCTGCTCGGCGACCCGCTGTGGTGGTGGGGCCTGATCCTGCTCGGCCTCGGCCTGGCCACGGCGATCTTCGGCGTGGTGTTTGCCGCCGTGCAGAGCGACATGAAGCGCCTGCTGGCCTACTCCTCGGTCGAGAACGTCGGCGTGCTGTTCACGGGGATCGGCCTGGCGATCGTGTTCCACGGCGTCGGGATGCCTGCGCTCGCGACGCTCGCACTCATCGCCGTCCTGTACCACGCGCTCAACCACGCGTTCATGAAGAGCCTGCTGTTCCTCGGCACCGGAGCGGTGCTGCACGCGACGGGCGAGCGCAACCTCGGGCGCCTCGGCGGGCTCATCCACCGCATGCCCTGGACCGCCTGGTTGACGCTGGTCGGCGTGCTCGCCATCGCGGGCCTGCCGCCACTGAACGGCTTCGTCTCGGAATGGCTGCTGCTGCAGGCCTTCCTGTTCTCGCACGAGGTGCCGAAACCCTTCGTGAACATGCTGCTTCCGCTCGGGGCCGCCATGGTCGCGCTGGCCGCGGCGCTGGCCGGCTACGTCATGGTGAAATTCTTCGGCATCATCTTCCTCGGGCAGCCGCGCGAGCCGACGCTCGCGAAGGCCCACGACGTCGATGGCCTCGAAAAGGCGGGCCTGCTCTGGCTCGCCGTGGGTTGCGTCCTGCTCGGCCTGCTCCCGAACCAGGTCATCGCCGCGCTGTCCCACGCCACCACGGAGCTGATCGGTTCCGCACCCGACCTCGATGCCCAGTCATGGTGGCTGCTGGCGCCGTTGCCGGAGCGCGCCCTGTCCTACTCGCCGGTCATCCTGCTCGCGGTAATCGTGGCGGTCGTCGCCCTGACCTTCCTCGTCGTGCGCGCGGTGTACCGGCGGCCGGTCCGTCGGGCGCCGCCATGGGACTGCGGATTCGTCCGGATCGACCCGCGGATGCAGGACACGGCCGAGGGATTCGGCCAGCCGATCCGCCACATCTTCACCGGCTTCTTCGCCATGGAGCGCGACCTGCCCTCGCCGCTCGATGTGGCGCCGCGCTACCGGGTGACCGTGACCGACCGCATCTGGCGCGGTCTCTACCTTCCGATCGGCGGCATCGTGCAGCGGCTCACCGACTCCGTCGCCTGGCTGCAGCAGGGGAGGATCTCGGTCTACCTGACCTACAGCTTCGTCACCCTCGTGATCCTGCTGGCGGTGATGCTGTGAGCGCCCTCGCCTGGCTCACGCAGCTGCTCGAGGTGCTGGCGGCGCTCGCCCTCGCGCCGCTGTTCCTCGGCTGGGTGAACGCCTGTCGCGCCTGGCTGCAGAATCGCAGCGCGCCGAGCCTGCTCCTCCCGTACCACGGCATACGCAAGCTCTTCCACAAGGACGCGGTGATCGCCGATTGCGCCTCCCCGCTGTTTCGCATGGCCCCCTACGTCGTGTTCGGCGCCATGGTCGCGGCGGCGGCCGTCATCCCCTCGATGGGGACCGGCCTGCCGTTCCGCTCCGCGGCGGACGCGATCGCGCTCGTGGGCCTGTTCGCGATCGCGCGCGTCTTCATGTCGCTGGCCGCCATGGACATCGGCACCGCGTTCGGCACGCTCGGTGCGCGCCGCGAGATGATGGTCGGATTCCTGGCCGAGCCGGCGCTGCTGATGGTGATCTTCGTCGCCTCGCTGATCTCCGCGACCACCGCCCTGCCGCTGATCGCCGAGCGGCTCGCCGTGCAGGCCCCCGCCCTGTATCCGAGCCTCGCGTTCACGGCCGTCGCCTTCACCATGGTGCTGCTGGCGGAGAACGCGCGCATTCCCGTGGACAACCCCGCGACCCACCTCGAGCTCACCATGATCCACGAGGCGATGCTGCTCGAGTACTCGGCGAGGCACCTTGCGCTCATGGAGTGGGCGGCCGCGCTCAAGCTGTTCAACTACGCCTGCATCGGCTTCGCGCTGTTCGTGCCCTGGGGTACGTCGCTCGGCGATGCGGGGCTCGGGGCGCTCGCGATCTCGATCCCGGTGCTCGCGGGCAAGCTCGCGGTCGCGGGCGTGTGGCTGGCGCTGCTCGAGACGGTCTCGGCCAAGCTGCGTGTCTTCCGGGCACCGGAGTTCCTCTCGACGGCCTTCCTGTTCGCGGTGCTCGGCCTGCTCGTCCACCTGCTGCTGGGGGCCTGACCGATGCAGGGCACTCCGTTCGACCTCCAGCTCCTGAACGCCTGTGCGGCGATCCTGCTGCTGCTGTCCTTCGCCATGCTCGCGCAGCGTCGCGTCGTGGCGCTGGTCAACCTGCTCGCGCTGCAGGGGGCGATGCTGTTCATCGCCACGCTGCTGCTCGCCTGGCGCACCGGCCAGAACCACCTGTACGTCTCGGCCGCGCTCACGCTGGTCCTTAAGGTCATCGCCCTGCCCTGGCTGCTGCACGTGCTGATCCGACGGCTCGACGTCTACTGGGATTCCGAGCAGCTCCTGAACGTGCCGGGCACGATGCTGATCGGCCTCGTCACCGTGGTGTTCGCCTTCGGACTCGCGCAGCCGATCGCGGATCTCGCGAACACGGCGACCCGCAACTCCCTCGGCATCGCGGTGGCGGTGATCCTGCTCGCGTTCCTGACCATGATCACGCGCCGCAAGGCTATGTCCCAGGTGGTCGGCTTCCTGTCCATGGAGAACGGCCTGTTCTTCGGCGCCATGAGCGCGACCTACGGCATGCCCATGATCGTGGAGCTCGGCGTGGCGCTCGACGTGCTGGTCGCCATGCTCGTGCTCGGGGTGTTCTTCTTCCAGATCCGCGAGCAGTTCGACAGCCTCGACCTGCACCACCTCGAGTCGCTCAAGGAGGACCCGTAGGTGGAGTTCGTCGCCCTGCTGCTGACGCCGCTCGCGGGGGCCGCGACGCTCGCCCTCTGGGGCGCCCGGCCCCGCGCCGCCGAGCTGAACATCCTGTTCAGCCTCGGCACGCTCCTTGCGGCCGTGGCGTTGACGATACGCGTGATCAGCGAGGGCAACCTCGTCGCGGTGCGCGAGCAGTTCTTCCTCGACCCGTTCAACGTCTTCCTCGTGACGCTCACCGCGTTCGTGGGCCTCACGACCTCGATCTTCTCGCGACCCTACATGCGCGTGGAGGCCGAGCACGGGCGCCTGAGCCCGGGGCGCCTGCGGCTGTACCACTCCATGTACCAGCTCTTCATGGCGATGATGCTGGTGGCCCTGACCACCAACAACATGGGTCTGCTGTGGGTGGCGCTCGAGGCGGCGACGCTCTCGACGGTGCTCCTCGTCACGCTGTACCGCACGCCTGCGAGCCTCGAGGCGGGCTGGAAGTACTTCATCCTGTGCGGCGTCGGCATCGCCCAGGCCCTGTTCGGGACGATCCTGCTGTACTTCGCGGCGGAGAAAGTGCTGGGTGCCGAGGGCGTGAGCGCGCTCCTGTGGACCCACCTCTCGGCCGTCAAGGGCGAGCTCGAGCCGACGGTGCTCGGCCTCGCCTTCGCATTTCTGCTGGTGGGCTACGGCACCAAGGTCGGGCTCGCGCCGCTGCACAACTGGCTGCCCGACGCGCACGCCGAGGGCCCCACGCCAGTCTCCGCCGTGCTGTCGGGCCTGCTGCTGAACGTGGCGATCTACGCCGTGGTGCGCTGCAAGGTGCTGGTCGAGGGCGCGCTGCAGTCCGACCTGCCGTCGAAGATGCTGATGGTGTTCGGCCTGGTGTCGGTGGTGCTGGCCGCGTTGTTCCTCTGGCGGCAGCGCGACATCAAGCGGCTGTTCGCGTACTCGTCGATCGAGCACATGGGCATCATCGCGTTCGCCTTCGGCATGGGCGGGCCGGTCGCGAACTTCGCAGCGTTGCTGCACATGACGGTGCACTCGCTCACCAAGTCGGCGATCTTCTTCACGGTCGGCCACGCCGCGCAGAAGGCGGGTTCGCAGCGCATCGAGGACATCCGCGGCCTGATGGCGCTCAATCCGACCATCGGCTGGGGACTGATGCTGGGCTCCCTGGCGATCCTCGGCATTCCGCCGTTCGGCGTGTTCGCGAGCGAATTCCTGATCCTCACGACCGCCATGAAGCAGGAGCCGTGGGCCACGCCGATCCTGCTCGGTGCGCTCGGCATCGCCTTCGCCGCGATCTTCAGCCGCACGCAGTCCATGGTGCTGGGCCAGCCCGCCGGCCGGCGACTGCCGCACCAGCCCGCTCTGGTCCCGGTGTTCACGCACCTCGCACTGGTGCTGCTGCTCGGGCTCTACATTCCGCCATATCTGGCCGACTGGTATCGCGCCGCGGCGGGCATGATCGTGGGGAACTGACGTGAGCCTGTCGCGATGGCTGCCGCACGAAGCACGTGCCACGCAGGGGGCGGAGGTGGCCGCGATCTCTGTAGCGGCGCAGGACTGGCGCGGCTTCGCGCAGGACGTCGCCGCCGCCGGCGGCCGCTTGCTGGCACTGTGGGCGACGCCGCGGCAGCCAGGCGTTCACACGCTGCACGCCGTGGCCGTCGCCCCGTCGCAGGCCCTGTTCGCAACCGCGACACTGCCGGCGGGTACGCCCCACTACGCCGGCATCGAGGATGTGTTCCCCGCCGCCCGTCGCCTGCAGCGCGCGCTGTTCGACCTCACCGGCCTGCGCTCGACCGACGCCGATACACGACCGTGGCTACGTCACGCCGCGTGGCCCGTCGATGCGTTTCCGCTGGCCGATGCCGCCATGCCGACCCCGGCCTCTCAGCCAGTCGACGACTATGCGTTCGTGCGCGTCGAGGGCGACGGCGTCCACGAGATCCCCGTCGGTCCGGTGCACGCCGGCATCATCGAGCCGGGCCACTTCCGCTTCTCGGTCGTCGGCGAAAAGGTGCTCCGGCTCGAGCAGCGTCTGGGCTACGTCCACAAGGGCATCGAGCGACGCTTCACGGAACTGCCGATCCTGGAGGGGCATCGCCTCGCTGCGCGCGTGTCCGGCGACTCTGGCGTCGCCTTCTCGTGGGCGTACTGCCGGGCGCTCGAGCAGATGAGCGCGGTCGAGCTGCCGGGCCGCGCCTCGTGGCTGCGAGCACTCGCGCTCGAGCTCGAGCGCATCGCCAACCACCTCGGCGACCTCGGCGCACTCGGCAACGACGCCGGGTTCGCCTTCGGGCTCGCGCAATTCCTGCGCCTGAAGGAGCGGCTGCTGCGCGCGACCGCGGAGGCCCTCGGCCAGCGCTACCTGCTCGACTTCGTGGTGCCTGGCGGCACGCGCACCGACCCCGGATCCGCCGGTGCGGCGCTCCTGTCGCGTTGCCTCGATGAACTCGCGAGCGAGCTGCCGGTGCTGCGCGGAATCTACGAAGAGCACACCGGGCTGCGCGACCGCTTCGCGGGTGCCGGCACGCTGGCGCCAGAACTCGCGGCCTGGCTCGGCGTCGTCGGTCTCGCCGGTCGCGCCAGCGGCCAGCCGCTGGATCTTCGCCTCGACGCGCCTGTGACGCCCTACCCGGCGCTCGGCGTGCGGCGCTGCACGCAGGCTGGCGGCGACGTGCTCGCACGCGTCAACCTGCGCTTCGACGAACTCAACGAGGCGCTGCGGCTGGTCCGCAACATCCTCGGAAGCCTGCCGGCGGGCGCCCATTCCATCGAAGTGCCCACCCCATCCGTCGGCGCAGCCGCCGCAGGGCTCATCGAGGGATGGCGCGGCCCGGTCGTGATGGGCCTCGAGGCCGGTCCCGACGGCACGATCCGCCGCTGCCATCCTCAGGATCCGTCGTGGCACAACTGGCCGGCGCTGGAGCACGCCGTCATCGGCAACATCGTTCCGGACTTCCCGCTCATCAACAAGTCGTTCAACCTGTCCTACAGCGGTCACGATCTCTGAGGCCGCCCCATGCTCAAGACCCTGCGCCAGATCGCTCGCACCGGAATCGTCACCGAGCCACCGCCGCCCCCGGCGGATGAGCTGCGGGTGCGCGAGGCGCTCGGCGAGCGCGTCGGCAGCGTGCTCGGCCGCGCGCTGTGCATTCGCCAGGTGGACGCGGGCTCGTGCAACGGCTGCGAACTCGAGATCCACGCGCTCGGCAACCCGATCTACAACATCGAGGCGCTCGGGATCCGCTTCGTCGCCAGCCCGCGCCACGCCGACCTGCTGCTGGTGACGGGCCCGGTGTCGCGCCACATGGAGGTCGCGCTGCGTCGAACCTACGAGGCCACGCCCGATCCCAAGCTGGTGGTGGCGGTCGGCGACTGCGGCGCCTGCGGTGGCATCTTCGGCGCGAGCTACGCCAGTTGCGGGGCCGTGTCCAACGTCATTCCGGTGGACGTCGTCGTGCCGGGTTGTCCGCCCTCGCCGGCCCGGATCCTGGCGGGCATCCTGGCTGCGCTGCGGGGACCGGCGGTGGACGCACCCCAGTCTCGGTAAGTCACGAGTTACGGCGCGGCAGCGCGTGCCGAAACTGCGCGCCGTCCGGTCCCTGCCCGTCATGCGTTCATCCACCTCGATCTTCGCCGCACCCGCCCCCCTCCGACGCGCAGGCCCGACGCGTTCATGAGCCTTGGCGACACGCTGCTCGCCTTCCTGTCGCGGCAGGACATCCTCCTGTTGTTCCTGCTGGTCGGCACCGGCGCTGTCGTCGGTCGAGTGCGCCTCGGCGGGGTCGAGCTCGGTGCGGCGGCCGTGCTGTTCATCGGGATGGCGCTGAGCGCGCTGGGCGAATCGCGCGGTCACCGGCTGGTCGTTCCGGAGGCCTTCGGCACCCTCGGTCTCGTTCTGTTCACGTTCTCCGTGGGCATCATGTCCGGCGCCGCCTTCTTCGCCTCCATCCGGCGCGACCTGCGGCTTGTCGCCGCGACCGTAGCCATACTGATCGCGGCTGCAGTACTCGCAGTCGCCGTCGGCCATCTGCTCGGGCTGCCGGGAGCGACCGTGGCCGGCAGCTACACCGGCGCACTCACCAACACGCCGGCGCTCGCTGCCGCGCGTGAAGCAGCCCAGGACGACGCCGCGCCCACGATCGCCTATGCCGTGACCTACCTCTTCGGCGTCGTGGGCCCACTGCTCGCCGTCAGCCTGGCACTGCGGGGACGGTCGGCGGACAAGGACCTGCCGCCGACCCTGACCAGTCGCAGCATCGCCGTGGACCAACCGTCGGCGCCGACCTTCGGCGAACTGGAGCGGCGGTTCGAGCAGCGCATCCGCTTCTCGCGCCACCAGTCCGGACCCTCGGAGTCCGACGCGCGAACGCCAGGCCACGACGCGCGTCCCGACCCCGGCGACATCGTCACGGTCGTGGGGCCCGCGGACCTCGTGGATGAAGTGACGCGACTGCTCGGACGCGTGTCCGTGCAGTCGCTGGAAGCGAGCCGCAGCACGCTCGATTTCAGGCGGATCACATTGTCGGACGAGGATCTCGCCGGGCGCACGATCGCCGAACTCGACCTGTTCGATAGATTCGGCGCCAAGGTCATCCGCGTGCGTCGCGGCGACGTCGACGTCCTTGCCAGCGACGACTTCGTCCTGCAGCCGGGCGACCGGTTGCGGATCATCGCTCCGCGTGCGGACATGGCTGCGGTGACCGCCTTCCTCGGCGATTCGGAGCGCGGCCTGTCAGACATTCATCCCATCGTGCTCGGCACCGGCATGGTGCTGGGCCTGCTGCTCGGCGGCATCGAATTCCCGTTGCCGGGTGCGAATTTCTCGATCGGACCTGCCGCGGGCACGCTGCTCGTGGGCCTCGTGTTCGGCGCGCTGGGCCGGATCGGACCGTTTCTAACGACGCTTCCGCACGCCGCCGGCCAGGCCATGGCGGATTTCGGGCTGCTGGCGTTCCTCGCGCAGGCCGGAACACGGGCCGGAACTCAACTCGAGAGCGCACTCACGTCCGGCGAAACGCTCCGGATCGTCCTGCTGGGCGTGCTCATCACATCGTTCGTGTCCGCGAGCCTGTTCGTGCTGATGCGCCGGCGCTTCGGCATCGGCCGCACGCGCCTCGCCGGCATGATGGCCGGCGCTCACACCCAGCCGGCGGTGCTGGCGTTCGCCAACGAGCGGACGAAGTACGACAGCCGCGTGATCCAGGGCTACGCCCTCGTCTATCCGGCCGCACTCATCGCCAAGATACTGATCGCCCGCGTGCTCGGCGCGCTCTAGAGGTGGCCGGATCGCCGATGCGGTTCGGGGCCCGCCTCCTACGACCCCGACGATGGGTAGTCGCTGTAGCCTTCGGCGTCCGCCGTGTAGAGCAGGTCCTCGCGCAGGGCGGCGAGCGGCGCGCCGGACTTCAGCCGTTCGACGAGATCCGGATTGGCGATGAAGGGCCGACCGAACACGGCGAGCTGGATCAGCCCGGATTCGAGCATCGCGGTGGCACTCGCAGCGGTGAGGTTGCCGGCGGCGATCAGGGCGCCCTTCACGTGAGGCCGCAACGCGGGCAGCAGCGCCTGCGGGTCGCCGGCATTGTTGAGCTTCGGACTGAAGGCGTCCGGCAGCATCACGTGCACGTAGGCCATGTCCGTGGTCGGCAACGCATCGAGCAAAGCGCGGTGCGTCTCGAGCGGATTTCCGTCGACGAGGTCGTTGAACATGTGGCCGGGCGAGACCCGGATGCCGGTCCGCGCGGCGCCAATGGCCCGGGCGACCGCCTCGACGACCTCGACCACGAAGCGGATGCGCCCGCTCACCGACATCCCGTAGCCGTCCGTGCGCAGGTTGGTGTTGGAGGCGAGGAACTGGTTCAGCAGGTAGCCGTTGGCGGCGTGCAGCTCGACGCCGTCGAACCCTGCGGCCATCGCGTTGCGCGCTGCGGTGACGAACTCGTCGATGAGCGCAGGCAGCTCGCCGGTCTCGAGCGCGCGGGGCGTGGGGTAGTCCTGCAGCTGCTGCTGGTCGGTCCACATCTGTCCGGCGGGCCGCACGGCCGACGGCGCGACGGGTGCATCCGGGATCTGGCGGTTGAGCGGGTGTGCGATCCGGCCGCAGTGCATGAACTGCATGAACATCTTCGCGCCGCGCTCGTGCACCGCGTCGGTCACGCGCTTCCACGCGGCGATCTGCTCCGCGGTGTGGATGCCCGGCGTCCGGCAGTAGCCCTGGCCCGCGAAGCTCGTCTGGGTGCCCTCGGAAACGATGAGCCCGGCGCTGGCCCGCTGGGCGTAGTAGTCGCGCACGAACGATTGGGGTACGCCCATCGGATCCGCCCGGTTCCGGGTCAGCGGCGCCATGACGATGCGGTTCTGCAGCGGAAGACCGGCCAGCGTGGTCGGTGCGAAGAGACTGGTCATCGGAAGTACTCTCCAGGGGCTTTTCGAAGCCTGGGTGGGCGTGAAATCGTCACGATGGGCGCACGGGCGCCCCCGCTCGGCCGTCGCTGATCTCGACAGTGACATGCACGAGCTCCTCGTGGATCGACAAGGCGTGGCGCACCTCGTCCGTCCGCAGCGCGACATTCGACTCCAGGCAAAGGATACACGCGTACTTGCCCCGGCCGACCCGCCAGACGTGCAGATCCCGCAGCACTGCATTCGCCCCGAGGCCGTCGACGACGGCTCGCACTTCTTCGACCACCGGCGCATCCATCTCCGCGTCCAGCAACACCCTGCCCGACTCGCGCATCAGGCCCCACGCCCAGCGACCCACCAGCACGGTCCCGACCAGGCCCATCAGCGGATCGAGCCAGGTCGCGCCGAAGTAGCGCCCACCGATCAGTGCGCCGACCGCGAGCACCGAGATGGCAGCGTCCGCGACGACGTGCAGGTAGGCCGCACGCAGGTTGAGGTCGCGATGTCGGTGCTGATCCGCGCCGGCACGACCGTGGGCGTGCGTGTGCTGGTCAGGGTGGCCCGCCTCGCCCGTCGACAGCAGCCAGGCCGACACAACGTTGACGGCAAGGCCGAGCACCGCGACCGGGATCGCTTCGTCGAAGCGGATCGGTGCCGGCTCGACCAGCCGGCGGATCGATTCGAAGCCCATGTAGCCCGCGACACCCATCAGCATCACCGCGCTCGTGTACCCGCCGAGGACCTCGATCTTCCAGGTCCCGAAGGTGAACCGGCGGTCGTGCGCGTAACGCCGGGCCAGTGCATAGGCCCCCGCCGCTACGCCGAGCGCGAGCGCGTGCGAGCTCATGTGCCAGCCGTCCGCCAGCAGGGCCATCGAGCCGAACACCGTGCCGGCCACGATCTCCACGACCATCATCACCGCCGTCAGCCACATCACCTGGCGCGTGCGCCGCTCGGCGACGGGGTTGTGGTCGTTGAAACAATGATCGTGCGAGGTCTCGGGGACGTGAGGCATGCGACGGCGTCCGATATATACTATGGGGGAGTATATAGGAGACCGCTTTTCATGGCCCACGTGAAGCGCGACCGCGCGGCGCTGCTCAAGCGCACCCGCCGGCTGAAGGGACAGGTCGAGGCCGTCGAGCGCGCCATCAACGAAGGGGTCGAGTGCGACGACGTGCTGCAGCAGCTCGCCGCCGTCCGCGGGGCCGCGAATTCCATGATGATCGAGGTCCTGGAAGGTCACGCGCGCGAGCACCTCGGCGCGCGTTCGCCAGGGGAACTCGACGTGCTGCTGACGGTGATCCGCCGCTATCTGCGTTGAACGGCGGCAGCGAATGATTCGTACCAGCGCCAATGGCGGAGGACTACTGAAATGAGCATCGAACTCGAACGTCGCGACCACCTGCTGCTCATGGGCGTGCGCCGCCCCGAGAAAATGAATGCGCTGAGCCGCGAGATGTACCGGTCGCTGGCGCGAGCGTTCCACCAGCTCGCAGACGACCCGGACCTGCGGGTCGGCGTGATCTGGGCCGAGGGACC
>Ga0105103_10000756_pt1 | contig 18210 bp, 11 predicted proteins | sample PPLLaktember2015_2_FD_79107 | JGI IMG/M metagenome (GOLD analysis project Ga0105103, IMG submission 79107) | Freshwater sediment microbial communities from Prairie Pothole Lake near Jamestown, North Dakota, USA - PPLs Lake P7 Core (6) Depth... | ecosystem: Environmental > Aquatic > Freshwater >...
AAATTCGATCCATACGACGCGCAAATGATGCCAGAATTTTATCGTGCATGACTGCACGATCCACCTTGTCGGAGAAATAGTAGATGGGCGGCAGGAGGTTTTGGTCCGGAGTAATCTTGCCTTCCTCCAAAGCCCATCGATGAACAGCGGTCCCCGGGAATATCCTCACCCCGATTCCGGCAAATATCACGCAATGGGTTAAACTCTGCAGATTGATGAGACCCTGATCCAGAGTCGCCTCTGTCTCGCCAGGCCCGCCGAAAATGATAAAATGGGCATTGGAGACGCCATGCTGGGCAAAGAGATTATTGGAATGCACCACCTGATTCCAAGTGAAATCTTTGTGCATGGCCTGGAGAGTCGTATCGGTTGCACAATCGCTCCCCCACTCAACTGCCTTGAGGCCAGCCCTGACCAGCAAATCGACTTGGTCTTTTTGAAAATCATCCGGGCGGAGAAAACACATCCACGGCGTCGATATTTGCCGCCGCACCAATTCTTCGGCAATCCTCAGGTAATGTTCCCCGGCATCATTAAAAACTGAATCGGTTATGGCAATATAATCCGCATGATATTTCTGCGTCAGCTCTTCAAATTCATGTGCCACTTCCACGGGAGGACGAAGGCGGTATTTTTTGCCTTCGAGCAAGGGATAACTGCAATAGGCGCAACGATGCGGGCATCCCCTTTTGGTTTGAACATTCAACATGCCGCCGTTCTTCAAATAGAAATCAGTGAGAAGTTCATTCCGTTTTGAGGTCGAGAATTCGCTGCCGCTCAAGGCCGGATTATTATAATAAATCGGATAGGCCGAATCCGGGTCTGTTTCAAGCTGATCGAGTAAAGAGCAGAACGCTTTTTCCCCTTCGCCGGCCACACCGTGATCAGCACCCAACTCTTTTAAAATCAAATCAGGGAAAATCGTGTATGCGGATCCGCCCAGAATGATGGGTGCTGTGGTCACTTGACGAATGGCGGCGACAACATTTTTATACTCCGTGATATACGCATCCGGCTTGTTATAATTGGCGCTGTCGACGTTGCGCAGCGACAGTCCCACATAGTGCGGCTGCACTTGACGAATGACGGCCTGAATGCTCGGAGCGTCTTTGCCCTGCACATTGATATCCCACTCGTGCACCTCATGACCGTGTTCGCGCACCGCTTCAGCCACCATCGACATACCCAATGGATAGACCGGATAAGGTTCTTGAGTGATGTTGCAGGAGATTAATAATACTTTAGCCATTTTGCGATTGCCTTTTTCCTCTTATTGACTCATCGGTTGTGGGCTATTTCATGATCAAACGGGACGAATGAAGGGATTCAATATCGAAAAATAAATCCGCCTCCGCTCGCACCTGCTCCGTGCGCCATGAACAGAACGGTCTGTCCTCGAGTCAGGCGACCGCTTGCAATCATTTCATGAAGGTTGATCGGACTCATCGCAGCCACCGTGTTCCCATATTTGAAAAACATACTGGCGCTCTTATCTTTCGCCACATTCATTCTTTTCAATTGCGCTTCCCAGGTCATCAGCGTCTGATCGCTGGTGATGAACACATCAATGTCTGCCAGGGTAAGGTTCGCCTGCTGAAGCAGTTTATGGGTGACAATTTCACAGGAATCAAGAACCGACTCGTGGATGACCATGCCATCCGGCATCTGCATATTAAACATTTCATTATTAAAGGATTGGGTTTTATTCAGCAATTCGGTTCCAAAAGGAATGTAAGAGTAATCATAATAGGAATGATCCGTGTACAGATACGAAGCTAAAAAATGAGGTTCCTCTGAAACGCCGAGCAACATCGCCACCACAGCATCGCCCTGCAGAAAGATGGTGCGGGTGTCTTTTTTACTTTTGGTGAGTGAACCACGGGTGCTGATATCGCCGCCCAGAATGAGCACATAATCATCGCCGGAATCGATATAACGAAGCGCCATATCCAAAAGATGCACAAAACCGCTGCAGGCCGCAGAAATATCAAAAGCAGGCAATCCTTTTTTAAGGTTCAGCTTCTGCAGGACAGCGATACTGGTGGCCGGAACAATATAATCACCCATAAGTTTGGTATAAATCACTCGATCCAATTTCTCCGGATCCAGATCAGCTCGTTCCAGACAGAGCTTGGCGGCTTCCGCCAAGAGATCGGACACCATGACATCCTTATCAGCGTATCGTCTCTCCTTGATTCCCAGGCTGTATTGAACAGCCCGGTCGGTGGCGATCAGGTCATGCTGGCGAATGATATCATCGTTGCTGACAATTTGCTCCGGCACATAATAGCTCGTCGCAAGGATTCGGGAAAAGCGATGAAAATCGGATAATACAGGTTCAGGGTATGTGAGTGTGGAAAGCATTTACATCCTCAATGATCAATCCGTTTTTTTCTCGGACATGTGTTCTTCAATGAAATGAACGAGATTTTTAAAGACCAGTTTGTCATCACTGGTGTCGACGATGGGGACTCCGAACGTTTCAGAAAACTTGAATCCCAACTCGACCAACGCGAGCGAATCCGCACCGATATCATCCACCATATGGGTATCGGGTTGAATTTCGTCTTCATTCAGCCGCAGGTAATCCGTGACAATTTTTTTAGCGGTTCGATATACTTCACTTTGCTGTTCAACCTGCATCTTGATCAATCTCCTTTTCTGTTCAGACGCGATAAATCATGCCGCCGCCGCTGGCGCCCTCTCCATGAGATATCAGCATAACAGTCATCCCGGACTGCAAACGTTCTTCCGTGTACAATTTGTCCAGGAGAATCGGCAACATTGCCGACATGGTGTTTCCGTATTCATTCAAAACAGTGATCGTTTTTTCAGGCGGCACACTCAATGTCTCACACGTCAGCTCATGGATTTTCTTATTGTTTTCAGTCACCAATACCCAATCGATATCCTTCATCGATAAACCACTTTCGAGCAACAGATTATCGCGCGTGACTCGAGCCGCCTCGAGGGTGAAATCAATCGTCTCTTTCCAATTGTCCATGCGATAAAAATCGTAAAGCAGCGCATAATTTCCTTTTTCATAGATATCGTCAGACAGCCATTTATCCATTTTCAACTGCCGGGAGCCGGCGGATTGATAGTAATGATAGTTGGTGTAAAAATAGGAAGCCAGAAAATGTTGGTCCGCACTCGACGACAGCAAAAGCGCAGCCGCACCATCGCCGAATAAAAAGGCGAGACGCGGATCGGTTTTGCTGATCGCAGCCGTGTGAGTTCCGCCGGAAACGATGAGAATATGCTGATCACTTGAAGCGGTGGAGCTGAAACAGCGGACAGCATAATCCAAAGCATTCAGAAATGCCGTAATGCCGCCGTCGATGTCGAGCGCATGAAAAGCCAATGGACTTTTGAGTTTTCTTTGCACCAAGGCGGCGGTCATCGGCAGAATACGATCCCCGATAAACTTGGTCACCAGGAGTTTGCTCAAATTTTCCGGCAGCAAACCGGCACGATCGAGGCACTTTCTCGCAGCCTCGGCCAGCAAATCAGAATCCGCTATCCCTTTTTCAGCGATGCGTCGACGTTCCACACCCAGCCCCTTGCGCATCGCACTATCTGTCACCGACAATCCGCCTTGATCGATGATCTGCTGATTGCTGACAATCGTCGGGGGAAAATGAGCGGCGGTTGCGGCAATACGGCAAAAACGATGGAAATATTTTTTCTTAACGGGCGGAAATGAAAATGGCTGCACAATTTTCCTCTTTTTGATCTCTAAAGCAACTTTAGTGCTTTTTTATCTATTTTGCCCATGTTATTGCGCGGAAAATGTTCTAAAAAAACGATTTCCTTCGGCACTTGAAAATTCATCAGTTTTTTCTGCAGGTAAAGCTGGAGATTCCTATGATCAACTTTCGCATGGGGTGTAAGCTTGACAAAGGCTTTTACCACTTCTCCATATATTTCGTCATCCACGCCGACGACAGCGGACTCGATGACCTCAGGGTGGTCGTTGAGCACCGATTCTACTTCGAAAGGCGCGACTTTAATCCCCGCGATATTGATCACATCCTTTAATCTGCCGGTGAGAACAATATCACCCAGCGTAGTTTTATAACCCATATCGCCGGTACTGAACCATCCGTTGACGAGCACGGCGGCTGTTTCCGCCGGCTTGTTGAGATAACCTTTCATGACGCTGTCTCCGCGCACGACAATTTCGCCGCGTTCCTGCAGAGGTAAAATATGTCTCTCTTCATCCATGATTTCGACATCAATGAGATCCGACGGATATCCGCCGATGTTTCCCAATCGATCCGGCAGTCTTCCGGTGCGAAAAATGACGCCGGTGCAGGTCTCGATCAAGCCATAGCCTTCATCCAGATAAAAACCCACCTTCTCTTTCCACAAGCGAGCGGTCTCCAGTTGCAGCAGCGCAGCAGCGGAAAAAGCCGCCTTGAGCTTTCTCAACGGCGCGATGAGTTCATCCTTTCTCAGCAGTTGCTGATAATGAGAGGGCACGCCGAAAAGATGAGTAATACCCTCTCGTTCAATGATCTCAACCACCTTGTAGGGCTGAAACGATTTGAAAATGACGAATGTCGCCCCCGCCTGCAGGCAGGGGATGAACAAGGATTTGGAGCCATATCCGTGTGAAAAAGGCACAAAGCAGAGTAATTTGTCACTCGGCAGATAGTTGTAACAACAACGAGAGAAAATCCTCGCGTGAGAAAGAAAATTTTTGGGCGATAACAGGACACCTTTGGGGAAATGTGTGGTGCCGGACGTATAAAAAATAGCGGCGACCTGGTCTTCCTGGAATGAAAAAGATTGGTGGAGTTGATCATCGACTTGCTTGGTAAACAAATCGTCAATCTCAGCCTCTTCAATGACCCGCACCTCTCGCGGGAGATTGGGAATTTCTTCTTTCTTGAGATGGGTAAACAGGCATATTGCCCCGGAATCCTTCAAATAATAGTCGAGGGCATGAGGGGTATTCAGCGGATCAAGCAGACAGGAAACACATCCCACATACTGCGATGCCAAGTGGGTGATCACCACTTGAGCGCTGTTGTATAAATGAATGGCCAACACATCCCCGGGTTTCAATCCCAGCAAACGGAGCTGACTGGCCATTCGCCTCACCGCGACCTGCAGTTCGCGATAACTAAAACGCCGATCCGTTACAGCATCAATCAACGCTGTGTTTTCAAGCCAATCATTTTTGCAGTTAAAGAGAAAATCACAGTAATTCATCGTGTTTCCTGGATAAAATCAAGTCCTTTGCATCTTGTGCAAGTCTCGGAACTCTCAATATATTAAGATGACCGGCGTTGTAAGGTAAAACACGCCGCACTTGCCATTTATCGATCAACATTTGATAATTGTCGGTGCTGCTGATTTGATCAAATATTCCATAGCCGACAGCGACATTTTCAATCGAATTGGCTTTGGGAAGGCAGTTTATCGGATCAAAATGGGCGAATTGCCGGGTCACTTTGTCCAATATATATCCGTTTTGTTCAAGATCGGATTTGATTGTCGAGAATAGCCGTCGATTCCAAACGAGATCGGAAAAATTGCAGACCGGATTCACCACAAACAAAGCTTCAACCTCCACTAATGATGACAGCGTCCACGCTACTCCTCCGCCCATGCTAAAGCCGTTCAGTAAGATCGGCTTGGCCACCGTGTTCTTGATATATTTCAAAAGGTGGTAGGCGTCATATACCGCCTGTTTATAGGCCAAAGCGCTGCGGTTCAGGTCGCCGCTCCAATAAAGTTCCCCGCTGAAAACGCTTTCTTTCGGCTTGCGCGAATAATGAAAGGGCAGAAACAGGATGAACACCTGCAATCCATTTTCTACAAGCTGAGAGATGTAGTATTTATAAATGATCAGATTGTCTTCAAAGAGCCCATGAATCAGCAACACCGCGGCAAGCGGTTGCCGAGCGGGATAGACACGGCAGCGTACCTGATCGTTTTCCGGATAGCCTGAACGAACAGCGGACGTAAAACGGATATCCTGTTCGAGGCCGTTCTGCTGCTCCTGCAGATCGGAAGGCAATGTCGACAGAGCTGAAAAATCGTCGAATTGAAGATTTTGCAGATCATCGACAAGCGCAGGCGCATGATGAACCTGCTGCAATTTTTCTGTCAGCAATTTTTCTGTCGCGATGTAATCGACGTATTTGGAGCTCGCTTCGTCCATGCACTACCAGTATTCCATTATTCTGATGAAAGCGCTATGGTGACGGCATAATCACCACAAAATTCTGACAACAATTGGATTGGATTGACGAAAGCATCCCCGATAGTCGGACGATCGGCGATCGTATTAATCTGATGAAAACCGATTGCCCCTCCCAGTTTAAGAAACTTGGCGACAGCTTCTTTTCTTGTCCAGAACCATGTCATTCTTTGATTCCACAAAACCTCATTCTGCTCCAATTCAGCCAGGACATTTTTTTCATCGCCGCAACAAAAATAATCGGCCAGTTGGCGGGGTCGTGATTCGATTTTCTCCAAATCGACGCCGATAGGTCGCCGCGACAACACCGCTACAGCGAATTCCTGTGAATGGCTGATGGACAGATTCCATTCAGGAAAGGCAGGTACGAAAGGGGCATGCCGGGCATCATTGTGCACGCTGATATCCGCCCATGAAAACTTGCGCCCGAGCATATAATATTGTTTTGCAACGGCCAATTTGGCGGCAATCCGTCCGGACAGCCATTCGACTTGACGCTTTTGAAACCTTAACATTTCATAAGCAGTATATTCGTCCGGCGACAACACTTTGCGAACAAAGGGATTTCCCTCCTCAGCCAGACGATGTTTCGTTCGATCTGTCCTGCAAACACCAAAAGAAAAATCCGTCGACTGACGCGCGTTGTCAAAAAAAGTGTTCAGCATCTACAAGTTTATCCTTCTGAACACTGCCTCTCGGGCAAAGTAACAAATATTTCCTTCAGCATCATTCATGACGACATTAAACGCAATCTTCTCGTCTTGATCCGATACAACAGCCGCGTAACTCCGATAGAGACCTTCGGTTCGAGGGGTGCGTACAATGCCCAGTTCTTTGACTTCCCAAGGCAGATAGACTCTTTTTTTCACCACCAATAAATAAGCGGCACACGCCTGATAAATTGAATCCAAAAAACAGGGATTGGTTAGCAGCCGTCCAAGTGGATAACGGGAATTCTGCAATTGCTCCATGGGGAAATAAGTGGGATAGGTGACGCCAAGAGGATAAATTAAAACCGGCTCTTTAAACTTTGATTCCCGAACCACATCATTATACAAAGGTCCCAATATAATTCGCTGTTCCGGACCCGAATTCTGCATAAGCAACAAAGATTCGGCGGGAGGCAGTTGTATGGCCTGTTCTTCTTTATAGTCCCAAGTTGATGCATTCAACTCGCCTAAATCTGTTAAACGATCGGATACCTGCGCGCTGCTGTGATGCACCGTCTGAGCCTCGCCGGATTTAACAGGGCGAAATCTGGATTGAATTTCGATTGCCCAAGCGTGGCCATCGACCTCTCTTCCCTGTACATACAACTCGCGCGGCTGCTCCTTGAACAGTTTAAAGGCATTCGCAAAAGTGACATTGCTCAGCAGGTAGTGTTCTTTCAAGCCGTTTTGAAGGGCATAATACTCCACGGCCAACTCTGAATAAGCCACCGCCGGTAAAATGGGCACTTTACCCAGCCGATGTTGATCGATGAGGGCGTCTCGTTTGACTGAAAATACTCGAAAGGCGCGATCGATTCGATGTTTGTTCTTTCTGACACGATCTAAAAGTGGAAAACGATTCAGTTCGGTAATGGTCAGACCGTCCTCGATGAAGGGTCCGAGCCCTTTATGCCTGATGATATCAGAATAGTTACTGCGGTGTTTGATTTCCTGCAGCAGTGCCTCCACGCCCTCCTCGATTTCAATAAAATGGAGGCCCATTTCCTCCGACTTTAGTCTGACGAACTCGTTGCGCCAGGCCATGCCGACATCCTTCCAACCTGACCAGGCGATACTGAATGCATGGACATGGGGCGCTGCAGTCCGCAGGCTCTTCACCCAGAAATTGAGAAAGCTGTTGGCGGCTGAATAATCGAGCTGTGCAGCATTGCCGAAAACGCCGGAAATTGATGAAAAAGCCACAACCAATCTCAGAGAATCGAGGGGGACAAGCATGGACAGATTCACCGCACCCAAAGCCTTGACTGAAAAGACTTGATGGAATTCGTCCACTGATTTCTGCTCGAGCAGATGACTTTTCTCCAGGCCCGCAGCATGAATGACTGCGGTCACCGGACCGGTCTGTTCAACCACCTGCGCGAGACGCGTTTTCAGATCATCTCCATCGCATATATCACCCGCGATGTAATGGATCGTTCGTCCCAGTTTTTTGATGCGTTGAAGATTTCGATAGATGTCGATCGCTTTGGTGATCTGTTCAAATTCCTTATTGATCATGTTGGGCGTGACTTTAGTATGCAGAATCTGGAGCTTTTCCCGAATCTCGTTTTTAAGGTCATCCAAAGCCCTGTCTTCACGTTCGGCCAAGGAGGCAATATTTTCCGGAAGATCAATACGATCAAGGACAATAAACCTGGCGGGAAAAGCTTTAGCGATGCCGAACAGCGCTTCTGCCGTTATGCCACCGCCTCCACCGGTGATCAGAACAGTGTCCTTTTCTGTCAATGCAAACGAGGATTCCTTGGTGAGTTCCTGATCATCCAATTTAGCGACATGGCGGACATTATTCACGTAGGCAATCTCAATACCCACCGCTTGATGTTCAAGTTCATTGATAACATGCATAAAACAATGGTCAATATTTTGACGAATTTCGATGGGCGCAAAATCGATGATGCGGACATTGGCGAAAGACCATTCTTTTCTCAACCCTTTATAAAAACCAATCAATGCTCCAAATGACGGATCATTCACCTGCGTTAGTTCCGGATCATATCCCAAACGACCATCAATCGCAGTCAAACAAATGATTTTCACAGGCGAGTCGTTCTTGGTCATGTTTTTATAGAAAATAAACCTTACTTGTGCACTCAACAACAGGTAGTGCTCCATTTGCTGCCGCGGCAATTCCATGAAACGGAGGTCATCGCCGATATGCGAACAATCCACGATCACCTCAGGCCGCCCGATGAGCCGCAGTCGTTGAAGCTCTCTTTCAATATCGCCGGCATTTGTGTCGGCGCGGAAAACGAGTGATTCGACTTGAGCACCATGGTCTTGAAAAAACTTGGAGCTTCTTTCGACAATGTCAGCATTGTCCCCGAGTACCCAGACAACTTTACTGGTCAAATCATCGTTCTTCTCACCCAGAGGTTCCTGAGACAGAACGATTATCTGGCGAGCCAAACCGCTCTCCGATTCCGGCTCGATTTCAATTACTGTCTCTTCAGGCAGCAAGGTGGCCGCTTTCGTCTCGATTTGCTGTTCGATTGGGCGATGCATGTCTCCTTGCTCATAAACCAGATCGACAATATGTCCGATTGTCGGGTAACTCGATAGCTGCATCCCCTCCTCCTGCCGCAGATGATATTTTTCGCCCAAAATCGATAAAATAGTCGCCTGCTTAACTGTATCAATGCCCAGATCCGCTTCCATTTCCATGTTCAGATCGAGCATGTCCAGCGGATACTTTGTCACCTCAGAAAAGACTCTCAATGTTTCGGCTTGAACAGCATCTTTGGAACTATCCTCGGAACCGAGCGATTGTTGCGGCTCTAAAGAAGGACTCGGCATTCCCGGGGTTGGAATTGGAATAAATGCGTTCACGATTTGGCCAATCGTTAAATGGGCGGCCGAATTCAAGTTTTGATTCGGAGCGCCGAACTGACTTTCCAGTTGTTGAATTATGGTATTTTGCAGTTCAGCGGAAATGCCCAAATCCGCTGCCATTTCCATTTCATCTTCGAGTATTTCAGGGGGATAATTTGACAGTTGGGAAATAATATTCAGAATATCGCTGGGCAGAGGAAGCGATTTGGCCGGACCTTCTTCCGCCACAATCTTCGTCGCATCCTTTTGCAGCGTCGAGGGGATCCTCGCATCAACTCTTGTCGTGATTTCCGACAGTTTTGATTCAGGCGCGAGTTTCTTGTCCTGAACCACCAGCATCCGCCCCATGGTCGCCATAACCGGATGCGTTTGGCCGCTGATCTGCTTTAACCATGTCTCAAAAGTCAATGGATTGATGATGCGGTTTTCTCCACTGCAGGATTTTTGCAGGAGGATAAAATGTCCCTGTGCACCGAATCCGGCTGACATTTTGAGGGCAAATTCACGATCATGTTTTCCGCCTCGGGAAAGATTTAAACCCTCAAGCAGCGGATCCGAAATCTGATGATTGACCACCGGCGGCGTTTGACCATACTGGAGTGATTTAGCGGCAACGGCGTCTTCCAACGACGCGCCCATGGTATGGCCGGTCATTCCTTTTGTGTTCCCGATGATGATATCCTGGAAACGCTTGCCAAATACAGATCTAAGGGCTTCAGCTTCCGTCTGAGAACAACCTCCTCGCGGAGGAGTATAGGTTTCATGAGATATATAGACCGTTTGCCCCGCCAACTGATTTCGGTCAAGCTGATGTTCAAATTCCATTCGGGAGATAAATTGCTCCAGTTCCTCTGAAAAAGAATCGGAATCTATCTGCGACGGATGTTTGGCAGTGTTAAAGGCGTGCGAACCCAGCAGGCGACAGATTTCAACAACTCCCCGTTTTTCAACCTCTTCTTTCGTTTCAAGTACAAGTCCAACAGCGCCGGCGCTCATAATCATACCGTTGCGACGGCGATCAAAAGGAATGGCGGCTTCATATAGGTCGCCCTTATTGGTGGCGGCGCCGCTGCTTAAAAATCCGCCGCCCAACCAGGGCATATTGGTCAGAGAAGTCGAATCATCGGCGCCGATGATCAGCATTCGTTTCGCCCGGCCGGAACGGATAAAATCCTCGGCCACAGAAATGGCGACAGAAGTGGAAGAACAGGCAGCATTCAGTTGAAAATTCGGACCTCTCGCATTGATGAGATTGGCCAACCGATTGTTGGCCTGCACCGAAATACGACTCATAAAGTTATTGTTGAACTGGTAAACATCCTCCTCACCCATATTGTCGGTGAGACGGCTATAATATAATGCAAACCAGTCGGTCAATAGTTTTTTGGCTTCATTATTCTTGATCTGCTCGATCAGAGTTGAATAAAATTGAACCAATTCACGGCTCATTTTGCCGCCGAATTTGTAAGCGACAAAACGGGACACTTCCTCGATAACCGGATCGATCATGGGAAAACCGTTGGCAAAGATGACTCCCGTATCATTCTGCATTTCCTTAGGCAGCGCCCATTTTTGCGGCAATTGGGTTCCTGAAGCCGTTGTAATATATTCAAGGACGAGAGGTATGTGCGCATCTTTTAATGCCTCATAACCGGCGGCGACTGCTTGAGCGATGCAGCTGGTCATTATTTCGACATCAGCCTCATCAAAAGCATAATCGCGGATCATGTCGATTTTACCGATTTTACCTGCCAGTTGGATGACTTCTTCCAGCGAACTCAATATTTTGAATGAAGGACCGCGTTCATCTTTGATCAGCTTGCGGATATTTAATTCGACCATTTTCTGACGTTCATCATCTGTCAGGCGCTCGATAAAATTGCGACCGGCAAAAACCTGCTCAAAATTGTCATCGCGAAAGCTGTTTTTATAAGAGCCAGGAAGACCAATTGCTGCGCCGCTGTAAACCACTACCGGCTGAGGTTCTTTTTTCTCCTGACGTTTAGCAGTAATGGATTGAACTGCAGATTTTGCATCAACAGTGACGTCTGAAGCGACCCGACTCCCCGCCCCACCTGCGTTGGGAGCCGTCGAGGACATCATCGGCGTCACGGCTATCCCTTCCACAAATAATGCTGCATACGCGCGCTGCAATGAAATGATATCGTCGCTGTTTTTATAATTAACAGCAATGACAGCCGCCTCCTTTGTGCCCAATATTTCCCGAGTTTGCGAACTCAAGATTGATCCCGGCCCTGCTTCAACAAAAACACGAACTCCGACCTGGAATAATTTTTCAATCGTTCTCTGAAAATGGACTGGATGCGTGATTTGGTCTCTGAGCAGCGCTGCTGCTTGAGTTAAATTCTGCTCATCATTGGGGAATTCTTCACCCAAGTGATTCATGAGCACGTGGACCGGCGACGAACGAAAAGATATTTGCTGAGCGTCATGATAAAATCTTTCGGCGACCGGTGTTATCAGCGGAGAATGAAAAGCGTGAGAAACATATAGAATTTTACTGTTAATTCCTTTTCCATCGAGAAAGGTCTTTAGGCTATCAATGGTCGCAGACGATCCGGCGACGATCGTCTGCGTTGGACTATTGTAATTGGCGATCACCGCATCGAATCCTTGCTCTTTGAGCAGTTCTTCGGATTTCACCGCGTCGGCCATGATGCTGATCATTTTGCCGGGGTCAGACAGGTTTTCATCGCGAAACGCAAATCCGCGGAGAGCGACCAGTTCCAACGCTGCGGGGAAGGAAATTTTATCTGCGGCAGCCAAGGCTGTTAATTCGCCCAAACTATGACCAATCATCCATTCCGCCTGCAACCCCGAGTTTTTCAGCAGTTGGTAAACAGCATAACCGGCAGTGAAAATCGCGGGATGTGCATTTTCTGTTCGACGCAGAGTTTCTCCGCCCTGCTCTTCAGCGTCATCAATGAGGGAAGTGACTGTTCGACCATGATTTTTCTGCCAAAAAGCATCTGCCCTGCCAAACCAGTACTTTACACTTTCCGATCTTCGGCGTAAAGAGGAGAACATCCCATTATATTGTGAGGCTTGACCGGGAAACATGACGGCGATTTGATGAGGGTGAATCGGTTCACCTTCTTTGAAAAATATCCCGCGACTCTTGAACAGATCACTATTGAGCGATCGGCGGTTCTCGACAAAAAAGTTGTATTTGGAAGCACAATCATCTACGGATTCGACCACCAAAGCCAGTCTGAAGCGTTCATCAGAGAGAGCACTGCAATTTGCATGAAAACACTGGTCGGCAAAAGAAGAGTCGGAGTTCTGCTGATGAGAGGCGATGAAAGAACCTACTCTCTCATCCAGCACTTCGATTGTTGGTGCACTAAAAAAGATCACCTGTGCAGTCGGTTGTCCGATTTTATCATTTAAAAGTGGGTCGGCTTTCAAATTGGCGCCCGCGATGATTCGTCCGCTTGAGGCAGGGTAATCAGATTCGCGAAACTCTTCCAAGGCGATATGATAATCGGCGCCCCCGAATCCGAAAGCGCTGACATTTGCACGCCGAGGGTGATTGGGGGAAGCCTGCCATTCCCTCGCCTCGTCAATGACATAAAATGGCGAATCATCAAGCATGAGTTTGGGATTAATCTCTTCAAATCCCGCTGTGGGAGGCAGTATTTTATGTTGCAGAGCGAGTACCGCCTTGATAAGTCCGGCGATGCCGGCGGCGGATTTCAAATGACCGATGTTGGATTTTACCGAGGTCAATCCGCAGTAATTTTTTCGAGTGGCATTCAATGTTTGAAATGCTCGCTTCAGAGCAGCTACTTCAACGACATCGCCCACAATTGTTGCGGTTCCATGCGCCTCAATGAGCTCGATCGTGTCCACCGGATAACCGGCCATACGGCAGGCTTTTTCGATAGCCCTGGCCTGCCATTCTTCATTGGGTGCTGCAATGTATTTGCCTTTGCCGTCGCTCGCCTGACCAAATCCGGTGATTACAGCGTAAATCGTGTCATTATCTCTCACGGCATCCTCAAGCCGTTTGAGAATGACTGTGCCGGCGCCCTGTCCCATCACAAAACCATTAGCCCGTTTGTCAAAGGGATAAGATCCATCCGGGGAGAGGGCGTTTAAAGCTGAAAAATAAATGAAACCCAATTGTTTAAGAGGCATATCAGCGCCCCCGCAGATGACGGCATCATATTCATCCAGCAATAATCCCTGAATTCCCGTAATGACTGCCGCCAATGCGGACGCACATGCGGCATCAACGGTGAATGAAGGACCATGAAAATCGAAAACACTGGCGATACGACCGGCCATGATATTCGGCAATACACCCGGGGCGCTGTCCTCGGTTATGGGAATGGAATCCTTGAGAGCATGTTTTCTGACATATTCAATGACTTGGTTTTGTTCATCGGGGCTCAGATTTTTGTTAAACAAGCCCTGTTCACGTAAATAATATTCCACCAATTGAAACTGGATACGGGCAAGGGCATTTCCGTAACTGATGCCAACCATGCCGTTACCGAAAATCACACCGACTCGATCATTTTCCACATTTTTCAGAGGATTCATTTGTAAAGCCTGATCCGTCGAATACAATGCGGCATGTTGATTGGAGTCCATATGCTCCGCTACAGAAGGAGGAATTTTATATTTTCGGACGGTATCGAATTTAAGATCATCGATCCACGCAGCAATTCGAGTATAGGATTTATCGTTTTTGTGTGCTTTTGTCAAGACGGTAGGATCGTAATAAATGTGGCTCTCGAACATCTCTTCGGTCATGGGTCTAATTGACACCTTTTTTCCGAGAACATTCTGCCAAAACGATTGAACATTTTCTGCACCCGGCATTAATGCTCCGAGGCCGACGATTGCTATTTTGCGACCGAAACGGTCATCCATAAACGATCTCCAAATGATTTGGTTCGTCACTCCTCCCAATCCGCATGAACAATAATGACCCCGACGAACTTGTTGAAATTAAATTTGAATCCTTATTATTTTATATTTTCTCTCTTTCGAATTTAGCAACTAATCCAGTATACATATAAATACATTTTAAAATTACCGCTGACTTTAACAGCTGCGGAATTAAAAATCTTCCGTCGATTCGAGTCCATCTGGCGATTTGGAACTATAAACATGTAAAAAATTATAAAATTATTTTACATATTTATCGAAAAAAGCTTGCAATAGTCACTCGTTTATACGTATATTACGTTGTAATTCTTGTACAGCTTTTTGGGATTTCTGTTTTCTATGACCCGTTTTTCAACTTTATCATGTACTCACCCTTGATATCAACAGGTTCGCTAAAACGATGTTTTGCAGAAAAACAGACCGAGAATGTCTTTGTACGCTGTTTTTTTACCCATTGAAGGAAGATTGCAATGGAAAAAGGTACTGTCAAGTGGTTTAATGGCCAAAAAGGCTACGGCTTTATCACTCGTGAAAACGGGAGCGATGTATTCGTTCACTTTAAAGCGATTCAAGGTGACGGCTATAAATCATTAGACGAAGGCGATCAGGTGCAGTTTGAAATTGGGCAAAGCCCCAAAGGTCTGCAGGCGATCAACGTTTCGCGCATCTAATTAAAAAGATCTACACAAAAACCCGGCTCAAATGAGCCGGGTTTTTCTTTGTTACCTCTCCTCAAAAAGGTTGGATTCATCCACTCTCCAAAAGAGTGCTTCGAATAGTACGGCCTTTTCACGAACGGTTGATGGCGAGATTGATTTTTTCTTTAATACCACGACCGGGTGGAATGGTACGCCATTTTTATTATTTACCCCCCCCATTCAACACTCATTGCGGTTTTTCTCCTTTCATTTTTCCTGCTCGATAAACAGGCAAATTTGATAATATCATATTTATGATGTAACTTTTTCATGATTTGACGGTGTATATAGATGAACAATCAATGAACAAGGCGCCATGGCGGAACAACGATCAGACATCGACATCATGAAACAAGTTAGAGACGGAAAAATCAATGAGATGAGCCGACTATACGAACGCCATCATTTGAAGCTTTACCACTTTTTCTACCATATTGTCGGCAATCGACAAATCAGTGAGGATTTGACGCAGGAAGTGTTTCTGCGGATGCTGCGGTTTCGCCGGAGCTATAAAGGTAATGCACCATTCGTCTGCTGGATGTTCCGCATCGCCCGCAACCTCAGTTTTGACTATTTTCGCAGCAGACGATCCTTGGAACCCCTGGACGATGTGGATGCAGAGTTAATCAGTGAGGAACCCAATCCTTTTGAACAAATGCATCAGAAACAGGAAGCCCAGTTCCTGCAGTCAGCGATCGCTCAACTTCCGACACTGCAGCGTGAAGCGCTGATTTTCAGCCGTTTTGAAGGATTACCATTAAAAGAGATCGCCGAAATACAGCGATGTCCAGTCAACACCGTCAAAGTGCGCATCCATCGCGCCGTCAAAGAGCTGAGCGGGATTTTCATGAACATGGCAGGCATAAACCAATGAATGCATGTGAAAAGATAAAACAGCTGATGATCCCCCATTTATTGGGAGAAACTCAATCTCTTCACCATCACCAAATTGAAAACCATTTGCGCGAATGTCCTCGTTGTCACGAAGAATTTACGCAAATCAGCCGAGTATGGAATAAACTGGCGGATGTTCAGGTTCCTGCACCTTCAACCAGCCTGGCCAATTCATTCCATTCGGTGCTGACACAATATCAGAGGAGCCATTGGGAGATCAAACCGACAAGGAGCTTGCCGCTGGGGTCGCTTTCATCACTGTGGTTCAGCCCTGTTTGGCGCGTTGCCGCTGCTGCTGTGATGATCATCATCACTTTCTTCAGCGGTTTATATTTCGGCAACGCCTTTTCGAGCCGCGCTCAATTGGCACAGCTGCAAAGTGAATTGGACGACACCCGTCGATTGGCCATCATGTCCTTGATGAAACAATCCTCTTCGAGCGATCGATTGCAGGCAATCTATTGGAGCGAACAGTGGCAGGAATCAGGCGACGATATGCAAAACGCCCTCGAACAAGCTCTGCGCTACGATCCCAATACCAACGTCCGCCTCGCAGCATTAAGAGCGCTGCAACCCTTGGCCCATCAGGCGCAAGTGCGCCATGCCATTGTCACGTCGTTTGATCAGCAGACATCACCGCTGATGCAGATTGAAATCATCGACTTTATTTGCATGGCAGAAGACGCCCCGGAAAAGATTTTGCTGCAATTAAAAGAGACGCCGAGACTTCACACCGGCGTTCGTCAACACATCGAATGGAATCTGAAGAATTTGAAAACACCTTTTCATTCAAAGGAGAATTAAAATGAAAACTCTATTTAAAATTCATGCTTTTCTCTTACTGCTTTTTACATCTGCTGTCATATCGCAGGACATTGATACGTTGACCGTCAATTTGAGCGATCCTGCCAAACCGGCGGCCATTAAAGCCGATTTTTTCATCGGCAGCATCAGCGTCAAAACTCACGCCCACAATTATGTCATGATCATCTCGCGGCCGAGCGATAAAAAAATGGAACTGAATCTTTTGGGAGACCATCCGATTGAATTAGAACTGCCGTCGTTACCGGATAAATTATTTTTCAAAGAGGGTAAGACAGATCCCAAAAAGATAGAAGGGTTGACACAGATACAGCCGGCACGGTTCGCCATTTCGGCCAATGAAGAGGAAAATACCGTTGAAATCAATGTGCCGCCCATCGGAATGTCAAAAAATCGCGATATTGAAATCTGGACACCGGTTAAAACTTCACTCAATCTCAAAAGCTTTGGCGGCGATGTTAATGTCAACGACATTGACGGCGAAATCGAAATCGAAGCCTTTGGAGGCAATATCACATTGAATTCCGTCTCCGGCGCTGTGATTGCCAACACTCAGGGCGATATCAACGGCACCATCAAAAATGTCACCAGCGGCAAACCGTTATCCTTCAGCTCATTCAACGGTGAAATTGACATAACCCTGCCGCGCCAAATCAACGCCACACTGGACCTAAAATCGCACGGGGAAATATACACCGACTTTGACGCCGGCAAACGCAGAGTCACCCGCAAAGCAAAATCCGAAAAGGTCGGCTTTGATCTTGAGGAAGATCAGGAGAAGATTATTGAACTTCAGGAAAGTCAGGAGAGAATCATCGAACTCCCGCTGAACGGCGGCGGCGAAAAAATCTCCATCACCACGTTTTCGGGAAATATTTATATCCGTAAAGGCAAATAAGATAAAGGGATGCAGTACGGAGAAAGATTCACGCCATGACGCAAACAACGCAAAGATAAACCTCGCACGGAGGCACGGAGACACTGAGGGAAAAAATAGCTGTTTTGTCTCTGTGTACTTGGTGTCTCCGTGCGAGTTCAGTCTCTGCGCTCTTGGCGTCTACTTTCCGTGAATCATGGGCGAAATAAACATGGGCAAAAATCG
>Ga0105103_10000757_pt1 | contig 18198 bp, 15 predicted proteins | sample PPLLaktember2015_2_FD_79107 | JGI IMG/M metagenome (GOLD analysis project Ga0105103, IMG submission 79107) | Freshwater sediment microbial communities from Prairie Pothole Lake near Jamestown, North Dakota, USA - PPLs Lake P7 Core (6) Depth... | ecosystem: Environmental > Aquatic > Freshwater >...
TGCGCCAGGCCAAGCTCTACTACCTGCGCGACCTCAGCGGCCGCGCGGCGCGCATCAAGGAAAAGCTGTAACGTCTCTGCTACCACCAAGTTAGTTTCGAAAGCGGTCCTCGGGGCCGCTTTTTTGTGCGCGCTTGCTGAAGGTTGATGTTCCGTTCCATTTGCGGCGGAGGGCGGGGGTTGCCTCGCTCCACGGCTGCGCCCCTCCGGGGTGCCCTCAGTCGGTCGCAAGCCTTAAAGCGCTTCGCTGTCTTGCTCCACTCCTTCGGCGTGCGCCTTTTATGTTCCACGAGGCAACCCCCGCCCTCCACCGCTGACGGCTCAAGCGACAAGGGACATTTACACCGTGATTACCTTCCAGATTTTGTTGCAGCGCTCGATATGGAACAGAAATACCCGACGTAGTTCTGTTACATGCTCGATGCGAGGCAGAGGTCCGGGTATGTTCTGGTGGAACGTAAAAGGCGCACGCCGAAGGAGCGGAGGGAGACCGGGTTTTTGGGCTCCCGACCGACTGAGGGAAGCCCGGAGGGCCGCAGCCGTGGAGCCAGGACATACCCGGACTCCGGCCGACGATGGAACAACCCATAATGCGCAACGGCACAAATCGCAACAGCACTTCACCCTCCATCAGCTAACAAAGAATCGTGATACTTTAGCCCAATGCCAACCGACCTCACCGTCCACCCCGAAATCGAGCGCTACATCGACGCCATGTGGATGGAGAAGGGGCTCAGCGACAACAGCCTGAGTTCGTACCGGCGCGACCTGCGGCAATTCCATGACTGGCTCGCGACAAACAAAGACAGCTCCATACTCAGGGCCGACCGCTCCTCCCTGCAGGCCTACCTGGGCGCCAGGTTGAGGCAGGGCCAGTCGCCGCGCTCGACCGCGCGTTTCATGTCCTGCGTGCGCGGGTTCTATCACTACCTGTTGCGGGAGGGCCGTATCACCGTGGATCCCACCCTGGACGTGGACAGCCCGAAGCTGGGCCGGCCGCTGCCGAAATCCCTCTCCGAGCAGGACGTGGAGCGCTTGCTACAGGCGCCCGACCTGGATGTGGCGCTGGAGTTTCGCGACCGCACCATGCTCGAAATGCTGTACGCCTGCGGCCTGCGCGTCACCGAGCTCACCAGCCTGCAACTGGTGCAGGTCAGCATCAACCAGGGGGTGGTGCGGGTATTTGGCAAGGGCAGCAAGGAGCGCCTGGTGCCGATGGGGGAGGAGGCGTTGCTGTGGCTGCGGCGTTACATGGCCGGGCCCAGGGCGGAGTTGCTCAAGGGTGTACCCAGCGATGTGGTATTTCCCAGCCGCCGCGGCCGCCAAATGACTCGCCAGACCTTCTGGTATCGTATTAAAATCTACGCCCTGCGCGCCGGGATCAGGCAGGAACTGTCACCACACACCCTGCGACATGCGTTTGCCACCCATTTACTGAACCATGGTGCGGATTTGCGGGTGGTGCAGCTGTTGCTCGGCCACAGCGATCTGAGTACCACCCAGATATACACCCATGTGGCAAAGCAGCGGATGCAGGAACTGCACTCCCGGCATCATCCCCGGGGATGAGGAACTTAACCAGCGCCAGCGGTTCGAACCAGGGTCGCGCCGGCACGGTTGGTCAGCGCCGGTCGGCTAGAGAGGCGGGATACCCCCGCCATTACAGAGGAAACCTGATGATTAACACGACTTTTCGCGCAATCACCGCCCTGGCCCTGCTGTGTGCGGCCGCCTGGGCTGCAGCGGGGGAGCCTGCAGACAAGGCCGTAGCCGACAAACTGCGCAAAGCGCTGTCAGCGCCCGCCATGGGGCTCGAGGTAGAGACGGTTGAAACCAGCCCGATCCCCGGGATGTACGCGGTACAGTTCACCAGCGGTCCGGTGGTCTACGCCACTGGGTCTGGCGACCATGTGATTCTCGGCGACCTGTTTGCGGTCAGTGACAAAGGTGTTTACACCAACCTGACCGAGCAGCGGCGCAACGGCGAGCGCCTGGAGCAGCTGGCCAAGGTCGACCTGAAGGATATGATTATTTTCTCTCCCGAAGGCAAGCCCAGGGCGCATATCACGGTATTTACGGATATCAGCTGCTTCTACTGCCAGAAGCTGCATAAGGAAGTGCCTGAGCTGAACAAGCGCGGCGTGGAAGTGCGCTACCTCGCCTATCCCCGCTCCGGCCCGGATTCTCCCGGCTTTCGCCAGCTCGTCACCGCCTGGTGCTCGAGCGACCGGCAGGATGCCCTCACCCGGCTGAAAAACCAGCAGCCCGTGCCGGAGAAAGAGTGTGCCGACAACCCGGTGGCCGCGCAGTACGAACTGGGCCTGCAGCTCGGCGTGCAGGGCACCCCCGCCATGGTCACCGAGGACGGCAGCCTCATTCCCGGCTACCAGTCAGCGGATGAGCTTATGGCCACCCTCGGGCTTGAGTAGTGCCAGATTCCCTTATGAGCTCTAAACCGGTAACAATCGGCCTGTGTGGCCTCGGCACCGTGGGCAGCGGTACGTTCAAGGTGCTGCGTGACAACGCGCAGGTGATTGCCGCCCGCGCCCATGCCCCCCTGCAGGTGATTCATATCGGCGCGCGGCGGGACAACCCGGCCTGCGACCCGGGCGCTATCAGGGTCAGCCGCGATGTGCTGGCGGTGGCCCGCGACCCGGATGTGGCCATCCTGGTGGAACTGATTGGTGGCACCACGGTGGCGAAGGAACTGGTGGAGACCGCCATTCGCCACGGCAAGCATGTGGTGACCGCCAACAAGGCCCTGATCGCCCAGTTCGGTAACGAGATTTTCGCCCTGGCCGACAAGCACGGGGTGGAGGTGCGCTTCGAGGCGGCGGTGGCGGGCGGCATACCCATTATCAAGGCGCTGCGGGAGGGCCTGGCCGGGAACCGCATCGAGTGGCTCGCCGGCATCATCAACGGCACCGGCAACTTTATCCTTACCGAGATGCGCGACAAGGGGCGGGAGTTCGCCGACGTGCTGGCCGAGGCCCAGGCCCTGGGCTACGCCGAGGCCGATCCCACGTTCGACGTGGAGGGCATCGACGCCGCCCACAAGCTGGTGATACTCGCATCCATCGCCTTCGGCATACCGCTGCAGTTCAAATCGGTTTACACCGAGGGCATTACCCGTCTCACCACGCAGGACGTGGAGTATGCACGGGAGCTGGGTTATATGATCAAGCACCTGGGCATCGCCAAGCAGAACGGCGAGGGCGTGGAGCTGCGTGTGCACCCCACCCTCATTCCCGACAAGCTGCTGCTGGCCGACGTGGACGGGGTCAAGAACGCGATCCTGGTGGAGGGCAACGCGGTGGGCCCCACCCTGTATTACGGCGCCGGCGCCGGCGGGGCGCCGACCGCGTCCGCGGTGGTGGCCGACCTGGTGGACCTCGCCCGCGACCTGGGCGTGGGCCAGAGCTGTCGCGTGCCGCCGCTGGGTTTCTCCCGCGAAAACCTGCGCGAGCTGCCGATCGTGCCGATGGAGCGCGTGGTGACACCCTGGTACCTGCGCATGGAAGTCGAGGACAAGCCCGGCGTGCTGTCCAGGGTGGCGAGCATATTCAGCGACCAGGGCATCAGTATCGAAGCCCTGATCCAGAAAGCGCCGGCTGCAGGCCAGACCCGGGTGCAACTTATCGTCATTACCAATAAGGCGCCGCAGGGCAGTGTGGATCGGGCCGTCAGCGCAATCGAAGCACTCGATACCATCGCCGGCAAGGTCACCCGCATCCGGGTGGAAGCGCTGGACGGCTGACAGACAGGGGTAATGCACGCGTGAAATACATCAGCACCCGGGGCCAGGCCCCCGCACTGAACTTTGAACAGGTTCTGCTGACCGGCCTGGCGTCGGATGGCGGTCTCTATGTGCCTGCAACGCTGCCGAGCTTCAGCCGCGCCGAGATCGCGGCGATGGCCGCGCTGGATTATCCCGAACTCGCACTTAAAATCATCGCCCCGTTTGTCGATGACTGCGTCCCGGCGGCGGATCTCAAGGCCATCATCGACGACACCTACGCCGAGTTCCGCCACAATGCGGTAGCGCCGATGGTGCAACTGGCGGCCAACCAGTGGGTGCTGGAGCTGTTCCACGGGCCCACTCTGGCGTTCAAGGACTTTGCCCTGCAACTGCTGGGTCGCCTGCTGGACTACGTGCTGGAGCGCAAGCACCAGAAAGTGGTGATCATGGGCGCCACCTCCGGCGACACCGGCTCTGCCGCGATCGAAGGCTGCAAGCGCTGCAAGAACATCGACATCTATATCCTTCACCCGCACCAGCGGGTGTCGGAGGTGCAGCGCCGACAGATGACCACGGTGGTTGGGGACAAGATCCACAACCTCGCGGTGGAGGGCAACTTTGACGACTGCCAGGCCATGGTCAAGGCCAGCTTCAACGATCGCTCTTTCCTGCCTGCGGACCGCAGCCTGGTCGCGGTGAACTCCATCAACTGGGCCCGCATCATGGCCCAGATCGTGTACTACTTTTACGCCGCCGTGGCCCTGGGCGCGCCGGCCCGGCCGGTGGCCTTCTCCGTACCCACGGGCAATTTCGGCGACATATTCGCCGGCTATCTCGCCCATCAGATGGGCCTGCCGGTGGCGCGCCTGATCATCGCCACCAATCGCAACGACGTGCTGCACCGGGTGATGACCACCAGCACCTATGGCCGCCAGCCCCTGGCGCACACCCTGTCGCCCAGCATGGACATCACCGTGTCCAGCAATTTCGAGCGCCTGCTGTTCGACCTGTACGATCGCGACGGCGCCGCCCTGGCGGATCTCATGCGCCGTTTTGACGCTGGCGATATCGTATTCAGCGAGGCCGCCATGATCCGGGCCCGGGCCCTGTTCAGCAGCCACTGTGTGAGTGACCAGCAGACCTGCGAGCAGATCGCCAGCAGCTGGCGCGAGTGCGCCTACCTGCTCGACCCGCACAGTGCCATCGGCGTCGCCGCGGCCCTGGCGGCGGACCTGCCACCCGAGGTGCCGGTCATCACCCTGGCCACCGCTCACCCCGCCAAGTTTCCCGACGCCATCAGGTCTGCCGGGTTGGACCAGGCCGTGAGCTTGCCCCTGCACCTGAAGGATCTGTTCGAGCGACCCGAGCGCTTCGCGGTGCTGCCCAACTCCCTGGCGGCGGTACAGGCGCACATGGCCAACAGCATCAGCGCCTGATGGGGGCTCTCCGCGCCCGCTTGCCGTGGCCTGGCGCTTGATGCAGGTGACAAGGGCGCTGCCGTGCGCAAACTGATTCGCCGCAGAACCGCTGAGCCCGCCGCTGCCCTGTCTGGGGAAGCCCTGCATCCTTTGCTGGCCAGGGTCTATACAACCAGGGGTGTGCACACGCCAGCCGGGCTCGACCTGGCCCTCTCCCGCCTGCTGCCCCCGACGCAGCTGCTCAATGCCGACCGGGCCGCCGTGCTGCTGGCGGATGCCATCGCCGCGGGCGGGGCCCTTCTGGTCATCGGTGACTTCGACGCCGACGGCGCCACCAGCACGGCGCTCGCGGTAGCGGTGCTGCGGCAGTTCGGCGCGACCCATGTGGATTACCTGGTGCCCAACCGTTTTGAGTACGGCTACGGCCTCACCCCTGAAATCGTCGAGCTGGCGGCGACCCGCGCACCCGATGTGATCATCACCGTGGATAACGGCATCTCCAGCCTGGAGGGTGTAGCGGCAGCCCGGGAGCGGGGCATCGCCACGCTGATTACCGATCATCACCTGGCGGGGCGCGCCCTGCCCGCGGCGGATGTCATCGTCAACCCCAACCAGCCGGGATGCGAGTTTCCCTCCAAGCACCTGGCGGGCGTGGGCGTGATCTTCTACGTCATGCTGGCGCTGCGGGCAGAGCTGCGGCGGCGCGGCTGGTTCGAGCAGCGCAGCGAGCCCAGGCTCGGGGACTTCACCGACCTGGTGGCCCTGGGAACGGTGGCCGATGTCGTGCCCCTGGACCACAACAACCGCATCCTGGTGGCCGCCGGGCTGCAGCGCATCCGTTCGGGCCAGGCCCGTCCCGGGATCCAGGCCCTGCTGGGAGTGGCCTCCCGGGACCCGCGCTCGGTGGTGGCATCCGATCTCGGGTTCGCGGTGGGTCCGCGCGTCAATGCGGCGGGGCGACTCGACGATATGTCGATCGGCATCGAATGCCTGCTGAGCCAGGAGTCGGGGAGGGCCGCCAGCCTGGCCATGCAATTGCACCAGCTCAACCTGGACCGGCGTGTCATAGAGAGCGGTATGCAGGAGGAGGCCCTGCGGGAACTGGAGCGGCTGGAGCTGGCCAGGGAGAGTGAGCCGCCGCTGGCGATGACGCTGTACCGCAGCGGCTGGCACCAGGGCGTGATCGGCATCCTGGCCTCCCGCATCAAGGACCGCCTGCACCGGCCCACCATTGCCTTCGCCGACGGTGACCCGGGCCAGCTCAAGGGCTCGGCCCGGTCCATTCCCGGCATCCATATCCGCGACATCCTCGACGCCGTTGCGGTACGCCACCCGGGCCTGATCAGCAAATTCGGCGGCCACGCCATGGCGGCGGGCCTGAGCCTGGCCCGGGATGATTACGAGGCGTTCGCCCGGGCCTTTGTCGACGAGGTTGCGCGGCACGCGGCGGATGTGGAGCTAGAGGCGGTCATCGAATCCGACGGTGAGCTGGCGGAACATGAATTCGAGCTCGAACTGGCCACCGCCCTGCGCTTCGCCGGCCCCTGGGGGCAGCACTTCCCGGAGCCGGTGTTTGACGGCCTGTTCCGGATTGTGAGCCAGCGCCTGGTGGGGCAGAAGCACCTCAAGCTGGTGCTGTTTCCCGCCAACGGCTCGGTGCTGCTGGATGCCATCGCCTTCAATGTCGACCTGGATGTGTGGCCGGACCCGGCGATCGAGCAGGTGGAAATCGCCTATCGACTCGACGTCAACGAGTTTCGCGGGCAGCGCTCGGTGCAGTTGGTGATCGAGCAGTTGGTGCCGGGGTGAAAGTTTGCATCTTAAAAGCCCCTTGACCTTACAGTAGCTGGAAGGTTTACATTGCTGCCATCAGTCACCGGAGGTGCCTATGAATATCTCGCAGGCAGCAAGACAAAGCGGCTTGAGCGCCAAGACGATCCGCTATTACGAGGACATCCAGCTGGTTGCCCCCGCCGCGCGGGGGGAGAACGGCTATCGGCAGTACGACCAGAGGGCGGTTGAGGAACTGCGCTTCCTGGCCCGGGCGCGGGACGTGGGGTTTGACCTCGAGGAGAGCCGGCAATTGCTGGAGCTGCAGCGCGATCGCGCGCGCCAGAGCCGCCACGCGCGGGAGCTGGTGCTGGCAAAGAGCCGTAAACTGCAGGATCGGATCGAGCAGCTGCTGGCCATGCAGAAGGACCTGCTGGCGTTGGCCAGCCGCTGTAAGGGTGATGAGGGTCCCGACTGCGCGATTCTCGAGGGCCTGGCGGCGCGGCAGGGGGGCAGGGTATGAGCCAGTGTGAGCATGAAAAGGCGCAGCAGGCCGTGCCTGCGGCCAGTTGCTGTGCGACTCCCGCCGCTGCGACACCCTCCTGCCACGGCGCTACGCCGGCCGCGGTGGACAGCTGCTGTGAAACCCCGGTAAAGCGCGACTATTTCCTCTGGGGTTGCGTGCTCATCGTCGCCGCGGCCTGGCTGGCCGGCGCCATGTTCCAGCACGACCACCAATCCGCCCTGGGCATGTTTACCGGCGGCGTCTTCGAGCTGTTCAACCAGATGTGGTGGGGTATCGCCATCGGCGTCGTATTTGTCGGCATCCTGGGCCGGGTGCCGCGCGACCTGGTGATGGGAATCCTCGGGCGCGATGGCGGCCTGGGCGGGTTGTGCCGGGCGACCCTCGCCGGCGTTTTCCTCGACCTGTGCAGTCACGGCATCCTGGCGGTGGGCATGAAACTGTATGAGCGCGGCGCCAGCGTCGGACAGGTGATGGCCTTCCTGCTGGCCAGCCCCTGGAACTCGTTTTCCCTGACCCTCATCCTGTTCGGCCTGATCGGCGTCAGCTGGACCCTGCTGTTTATTCTGTTGTCACTGGTTATCGGCATCGTCACCGGGCTGATCTTCGACGCCTTCGTCCGGCGCGGGCAGTTGCCGGTAAACCCCTGGCAGGATCAACTGGGCGAGCCCCAGCCCCTGCCCGTGCTCTGGCGGGAGTTTCGCCGCAGCATCCGCTTTTCCATGGCGGGCAGCGCCGGCATTCTGCGCGAGGGCTTCGCCGGCGCCCGGGTGGTCATTCGCTGGTCCATGTTCGGCCTGATCCTGGCGGGCCTGATCCGGGCGTTGGTGCCCGAGGAGGCCTTCGCCACCTGGTTTGGCGCTACCCTTGGCGGTCTCTGGCTGACCCTGCTGGCCACCACGGTGATCGAAGTCTGTTCCGAGGGCTCCACCCCCATCGCCGCCGACCTGCTGAACCGCGCGGGCGCACCCGGCAACGCCTTCACGTTCCTGATGGCGGGCGTGGCCACCGACTACACCGAGGTCATGTCGATCCGCGAGACCACGAAGTCATGGAAGATCGCCCTCTTCCTCCCCCTGGTGGCGGTACCCCAGATCATGCTGATCGGCGCCGTGCTGAACCGGTTTTGACACCGGCGTAATCAGCGGGGCGCATGCCTGGTTTTGTTTTGTGTCTGGTTTGGTTCCAGTGCCTGCACAGGGCATTGGGTAGGCTATGACTGGACACGCCGTAAACCCATACCTCATAAAGCGGGGCGGTTTATGAAAAACCGAACCACACACCCACAATTCAATTCTCCCAACAATGTTGGTAAGATGCGCCCCCTTTGACGAAACCGGTTACTCCCATGCTCGAGATCAACCCGCTGGTACAGGCACTCAAGGACATCGATGCGCGCACCAGCGTGCTCAGGGGGTATCTTTGACTTCGATGTCAGCAAGGAGCGCCTCGCCGAGGTAGAGCTGGAACTGGCCGAGCCCAGCGTCTGGGACGACCCCAAGCGGGCGCAGGAACTCGGGCGTGAGCGCTCCGCACTGGAAAGCGTGGTCAGCACCATCGAAACCTTGACCTCCGGGGCCGCGGACGCGGCCGACCTGCTGGAGCTTGCCGCCAGCGAGGACGATGTCGACACGGTCGCCGAGGTATCCGGGGAAATCGACAGCCTGACAGCACTGCTCGAGCAGCTGGAATTCCGCCGCATGTTCAGCGGCGAGATGGATATCAATAACGCCTACCTGGACATCCAGTCGGGCTCCGGTGGCACCGAGGCCCAGGACTGGGCGGAAATGATGCTGCGCATGTACCTTCGCTGGGGCGAGGCCCACGGCTTCAGGACCGAACTGATCGAGGTGTCCGCCGGTGAAGTGGCCGGCATCAAGAGCGCCACCATCCATTTCGAGGGCGAGTACGCCTACGGCTGGTTGCGCACCGAAACCGGCGTGCATCGCCTGGTGCGCAAGTCCCCTTTCGACTCCGGCAATCGCCGCCACACCTCCTTCTCCTCAGTGTTCGTATCCCCCGAGATCGATGACAATATCGAGATCGACATCAACCCCGCGGACCTGAAGACCGATACCTACCGGGCCAGTGGCGCCGGCGGCCAGCACATCAACAAGACCGATTCTGCGGTGCGCATCACCCACAAACCCAGCGGGATCGTGGTGCAGTGCCAGACCGAGCGCTCCCAGCACCAGAACCGGGACAACGCCATGAAGATGCTGCGGGCGAAACTGTACGAGATGGAAATACAGCGCCGCAACGAGGAAAAGCAGGCGATGGAGGACAGCAAGGCGGACATCGGCTGGGGCAGCCAGATCCGTTCCTATGTGCTGGACCAGTCCCGTATCAAGGACCTGCGCACGGGTGTGGAAACCAGCAACACCCAGGCCGTGCTGGACGGTGACATAGACCAGTTTATCGAGGCCTCGCTGAAGAGCGGGCTGTAGGCGGGAATGACAATGAGCGAGCAGGAACAGGCGGCGAACACTGCCCAGGAAGAGAACAAACTCATCGCCGAGCGGCGCGGCAAACTCACCCAGCTGCGGGCACAGCGCAATGCCTTCCCCAATGATTTCCGGCGCACCGCCATGGCCGCTCACCTGCAGCGGGAGTACGGCGCATCGTCCAAGGAAGAGCTGGAGCAGGCCGACAGGGTATATGCGGTCGCTGGCAGGCTCATCCGCAATCGCGGCGCTTTCCTGCTTATCCAGGACGGCAGCGACCAGATCCAGCTGTATATTGACCGCAAGGCGCTGGACGAGGCTGCGCTCGATGAAATCAAGGGCTGGGACCTGGGCGATATCGTCGCCGCCAGCGGGCCGATCCATAAATCCGGCAAGGGCGACCTCTATATCAACATGCGCGAGGCGCGGCTGCTGACCAAGGCGCTGCGTCCCCTGCCCGACAAGTACCACGGCCTGGCCGACCAGGAGCTGCGCTACCGCCAGCGCTATGTGGACCTCATCGTCAATCCGGGGTCCCGGGATGTTTTTCGCACCCGATCGGAAATCATCGGGTTTATCCGCGCCTACATGGGCGAGGCGGGATTCATGGAGGTGGAAACCCCCATGATGCAGGTCATACCCGGAGGCGCGGCGGCCAGGCCCTTTGTGACTCACCACAACGCCCTGGGCCAGGACATGTACCTGCGCATCGCGCCGGAGCTGTACCTCAAGCGCCTGGTAGTGGGTGGCTTTGAGAAGGTATTTGAAATCAACCGCAGCTTTCGCAACGAGGGCCTGTCCACCCGCCACAATCCCGAGTTCACCATGCTCGAGTACTACTGGGCCTATGCCGATTACCGCGACGCCATGGACCTGACCGAAGACATGATGCGCAAACTGACCCAGCAGGTGCTGGGCAGCAACACCGTGCACTACCAGGGCAGCGACTACGATTTCTCGCAGCCGTTCGGGCGGATGTCGGTATTCGACTCGATCCTGGCCCACAATGACGGGATCAGCGCAGCGCAGCTGGCGGATGAGAGCGCCGCCCGCGCCATCGCCAGCGCCCTGGGCATCGCGCTGAAAGACAGCTGGGGCCTCGGCAAGGTGCAGCTTGAAATCTTTGAGAAAACCGTGGAACACCGGCTGGACCAGCCGACGTTCATCACCGCCTATCCCACCGAGGTATCTCCCCTGGCCCGGCGCAGCGACGCCGATCCCTTCGTCACCGACCGCTTCGAGTTCTTCGTGGGTGGGCGCGAGCTGGCCAACGGCTTTTCCGAGCTGAATGACCCGGAGGACCAGGCCCAGCGCTTCCTCGACCAGGTCGCACAGAAGGATTCCGGTGACGAGGAGGCCATGCATTACGACCATGACTATATACGCGCCCTGGAGTACGGCATGCCCCCGACCACGGGCGAGGGTATTGGCATCGACCGGCTGGTCATGCTGCTGACCGATTCGCCCTCTATCCGTGATGTCCTGCTATTCCCGCACATGCGGCCTGAATAGGCACGCGCGGGGATTGCGCCTGGCCTGTCCAGCGCCCATGGAAACCAGCCAGCGCGCTTCTCGGGTGGAGTTAACTGGGCTAAACTGGCGCCTGACCCGCCACCCGAGACCTGCGTTTTGCCTGTGCCCCGCAGTAGAGTAGCCGCTCTCCTTCTCCTGGCCTTCAGCCTCCAGGCCTGCGCGGCGTCACCCGCAGTGACGCCGGCCGCGGCCGCGCCACCCGGTGTCGCCGCGACACCGGGGGAGCCGCCGGTCGCCGCAGCAGCGGTGCCGCCGCTACCGCTAAACCTGCCGGAGCTGGCCGAGTGCGATTGTAGCGAAGCGCCCACCACTGACTACACCTTCCTGGAGCAGGGCTACCGTGCCCTGCTGGATGGCGAATACGATGAGGCGATGGCGCAGTTTGAGCGCTACCAGCAACTGGAATCCTCCCCCCGGGCGGACCTGGAAGCGGGCATCGCCATTGCCTACGTGCGCATGCTGCCGCGCAGTTCCTTTTACGATCCGGTGCAGGCGCGCAACGCCTTCCGCGTGTTGCGGGAGCAGAATGCGAAAGAACTGGGCGTCCACGACTACACGCGCCTGATGCGGCAGTCATTGCTGAACCTGCTCGAGCTGCAGGACAAGATCGACAAACTGAAGGCCAATAACTCGGCTCTCAAGGATGACCTCGAAAAACGTGAAGAGGCGCTCAAGCGCCTGCGGGACCTGACCCTGGGCCAGAAGGCAGCCGAACCGTAAAGGTCGATCCCTTGCCGGGGGCGCTCCTGACCCGGATACTCCCTCCCATCAATTCACAGTAATCCCGGCAGATGGCCAGCCCCAGCCCGGTGCCCCCGTAGTTGGCGCTGGTGGAGGTTTCGGCCTGGACGAAGGCATCGAAAATCCTCCCCTGCTGCTCCCGGCTCATGCCTATGCCGGTGTCCTGCACTGAAATTTCCACCGCGGGCTCGGGCTGTGGCAGGGATCTGGCGCTGACCGTGATTACCCCCTGCTGGGTAAACTTGCAGGCGTTGCTGAGCAGGTTGGTGAATACCTGGCGGAATTTGGCGGCATCGTTGTGCAGCATGGGCAGGTCACCGATGTCGGACAGCACCAGCTCATTGCCATTGTCCCGCAGCAGCGGCGCGAGGGCATCGCACACCTGCGCCAGGATTTCCCCGGGCTGGAAATCCTCCTGGTGCAATGACATCTTGCCGGTTTCGATCTTGGACAGGTCGAGGATGTCGTTGATCAGCGACAGCAGCTGGCGTCCCGAGCGGATGATCTTCTCCAGGTCCAGTTGGAACTGGCTGCGGTCGATCTCATGCCCATCCGCCAGTTCGTCGTGGAGCATCTCGCTGTAACCGATGATGCCATTGAGCGGGGTGCGCAGTTCATGGCTGACATTGGCCAGGAACATGCTCTTGGCGGCATTGGCCTCATCGGCGGCATCCCTGGCGTTGCTGACATCTTCCATGGCATTGCGAAGTTTGTCCGACATGTCGTTGAAGGCCGCAGCCAGGTCACCCAGTTCCCCGCTGTCCTCGATATTGTCTATGCGGTAGTCAAGGTCGCCGCTGCCGATCCGCTGGGTACCGGTCTTGAGTTTCTTGAGGGATTTATTGGTATACCGCACCAGGAAAAAACCCAGCGTCGCGGTGAGGAAAATCGAGGCAAAAAAGCCGATCACGGTGATGCGATCGGTCAGGGCGATGGTGCGGTCGATGATATTCGCCCGTTGGACCGCGATAAACGCCTGGCGCTGTTCCAGTTCCTTCAGGTGCTGGCTGGTCTCCAGGTAGGGCAGGGGGTCCTCCATATCGACCCTGTAGCCGGCATCATTGTAATTCCGGTAAAAGCCCCGCCAGCCGTCAATCAGCGCGACACTGCTTTGCCATAATTTCTGGTATAGCATCTCGGTCACATCGTGACTCAGCTCCCCCAGTTCGGCGATCCTGTCGCTGATATCCTCCAGTTCCCCCTGGGCCTGCTGCAGCTCCTTTTCATCCAGCTGGTCCTCGGTAGTGTCCCGCAGCGTGGACAGTACCAGTATCTGCTGGCGCTGGTCGTTCAGCAGTTGTTCTATCTCGGTGGACAACTGGGCCGCGGCCACCGAATTGCGATAGGCGATCATGCTTTCGTTTCGCGCGTAACTGCCCCAGAAATGGGTGCCCACGTTCACCGCGAACAGGATCAGGATGGTCACCAGTGACAGCGTGAGTCGACGGCGCAGGCTCATGAGTGGCTGAGAGCCCCGATCTTTTTCAGCAGTTCCGGGAAATCCACGGGCTTGGTGGCATAGTCATCGCAGCCTGCCTTGAGTGCCTTCAGTCGATCCTGCTCCATCGCGTGCGCGGTGAGGGCGATAATCGGGATATGCCTGATGCGCTCGTCCTGGCGCGCCATGCGACAGGCGGTCCAGCCATCGAGCACGGGCAGGCTCATATCCATCAGCACCAGCGCCGGCAATTCACTCACCATCAGGTCCAGCGCCTGCTGGCCATCGCAGGCGGTAATCACCGTGAGACCGGCGCGGTTCAGTCGCCGCAGCAGCATCTCCCGGTTGAGCTCGTTGTCCTCCACCAGCAGTATGGGCCTCGTCATCGCCGCGTCCCTGCCAGGGCAGGGAGCACTGCATCGGGCGTGCGCGCGCACCTCATTCGGCCGCTCCCAGGATCTGGTGTACGACGATGGACTGGTTGATACCCTTGACGTTGATCTCCTGGCTGCTGCCGATGCGAAATGTACCCGCCAGGCTGCGCAGGGTGCTGTCGGCAGCGAGTATCTCACCGCCAGCGGTGACGTCCTCGATACGCGAGGTCACGTTCATCGGGTGTCCGACGAAACCGTACTTGCTGCGGCGCTCCGAGCCGATATTGCCGGCGATGACGTCACCGGTATTGAGCGCAATGCCGGTCTCGATTTCCGGCAGGCCCTCCTCCCGGTTCAGCGCATTGATCTTTGCCATTGCCGCCTGCATGGCCAGGGCGCAATGCACCGCGCGATCGGCATCATCATCGCGCCGCTGGGGTGCACCGAACACGGCGAGGATGGCGTCGCCGATGAATTCATCGATGGTGCCCTGGTGGGCCATGATGATATCGGTCATGGCGCCCAGGTAACGGTTGATCAGGGTGACGACCTGCGCGGGGGCAAGGTGTTCGCTGAGGGTGGTAAAGCCGCGGATGTCCGACATGAGGATGGTCACTCGGCGCAGGTCGCCGCCCAGCTCGAGCCCCTCCGGGCGCTCCAGGATGTCGGTCACGATCTCGTCCGACAGGTAGCGGCCGAAAGTGGCCCTGATGAATTTCTCATTGCGCTCCAGCTGCTGCCGGTATTGCTCCTCCCGGTCGTGCCAGCGCTTGCGCTCGATCCCCGCTTTGATGCGGGCCTGCAGCAGGACCGGGTTGAAAGGCTTGAACAGGTAGTCGTCCGCGCCGGCTTCGATGCACTCGATGATGCCGTCCATATCCTGGCTGCCGGAAATGACTATCACGGGGGTGGCCCGCCACTCGGGGTTCTCCTTGATGCGGCGCAGCACTTCCCTGCCGTCCATCTCCGGCATCATCAGGTCCAGCAGCACCACGTCCACATCGCTTTGTTCGAGGGTGGCCAGGGCCTCGGGGCCGCTGGCGGCGGTCACCACCAGGTGGCCGCTGCGGGACAGGTATCGGGCCACCAGCTCCCGATTTTCCTGCAGGTCGTCCACCGCCAGGATGAAACCGGGCTCCGACACGACTGCCGGTGGGTGTTCCATTCCCAAAGGGGTGGTCTCCTCGCTATCGGCTGCCTGCACTGCCTTGAGCAGTCGCGCCAGCGCGGCATGGAGCTCGGCAAATTCGGCGCCCAGGTCTTCCGTCAGCAACTCGGCATAGCCGCGTATGGCTGCCAGCACATTCATCAGGTCATGCCTGCTGCCGGGGGACTGTGCCCCGGCCAGCATGTTATCGAGCCTGCTGCCGCCTTCGAACAGCTGATTGAAGTCGCCCAATGAATCACGGCCCAATTGCGGCTCCAGCGCGGTGAACAACTCGCGCAGCTCCGCCAGCGAACGCAGCAGCAGCTCGCTCCAGAGGGCCGGGGCAGGGTGGGCGGTGGTGCTGCTCACGGGCGGTGGGGATCCTTGATGAACGCTGCGAGTGGGGAGTATAACGAGGCGGGTGCGACTGTGGAAACGCTGTCTGATAGGGGTTGGCGCCCTGCAGGGGGGATGGCGGATTGAGCGTTTCCGCCGCCGCACACTCCAAATTCGTTTGCGTGGGTGCGTTTTAGCAAAACTTTGGGTTACTATTAAGGCCGGTAGAGGGTGTTGCTATCACTATGGGGCGGGCGCGTAGATGTTGCACAAGGTAGAGATATTCCAGGGTCTTTCACCGGAGGAACTGGCTGCGCTTGAAAGCAGCGCCACCAGCCGCTCCTTTCCCAAAAACACCGTTGTGATCCATGAAAATGACCCGGCCGACTCGCTGTTCGTGATCGAGAGCGGCAAGGTCAAGGTGTACTGCAGCGACAAGAACGGCAAGGAATTCATCATGAATACCCAGGGCGCCGGCGACTATTTTGGCGAGCTGGCCCTGCTCGATGACTCCGCTCGCTCGGCCTCGGTGCGCACCGTTGAGAAGTGCACCTTCTGCATTATCTACAAGGAAGATTTCAACCGGGTCCTGGACGAACATCCCGGGATCGGGCGCAAGTTGATTCGCAACCTCTCCCAGCGCGTGCGCAAACTGACCGCCGACGTGAAAAGCCTGGCGCTGCAGGATGTCTATGGCCGGGTCGCCAACGTACTGATGGACCTGTCGGAAGAGCGCGGCGATGGCACCCTGTACATCCCCGAAAAGCTGACCCAGCAGGATATTGCCGACCGGGTCGGAGCCTCCCGGGAGATGGTGGCGCGTATCCTCAAGGATCTCACCATTGGCGAGTACATCCGCTTTGAGGGCCGCCATATCATTATCAACACCCGGCTGCCGGCAAAATACTGACCATTTAACCGGCAGCACGCCACACCTGTCGGGTCGTTGATTCGGCCACAGCTGCGCGGTTGCGGCTTATTCCACCTTCGTGACTTTCAGCCCCAGCTGGCCGCGGGCCAGTCTTGCCCTGAGTTCATCCCCCACCGCAACGGCCGCCGCGTCGCTGACCACCCGCCCCCCCTGGTCGGTGAGAATCGCATAGCCGCGCTGCAGGGTACCCAGGGGGCTGAGGGAATCCAGCATGCGGGCGAGATGTCCGAGGCGGTCGCCGGAGCGCTGCAACTGCTGTTGCATGGCCGCTGCCAGCTGTTGGTGCAGGCGCCGGATATCGAGTTGCAGCTGGCGGACCCTGGGCAGGGGCGAGCGGGCCTGCAGGCGGCTCTCCAGCAGCGCCAGTTGGGCGCGGCGCCGGGCCAGCAGGTTTTTCTGGGCCAGTACCAGGCGCTGTTCCAGCTCATCCAGGCGCTGGGACTGCTCCCGCAACTGGGCCCCGGGGTGTTTCAGGCGCCGCTGCAAATGACCCAGCTCGACCGCCGCGGCTTGCAGCCTGCGCCGGATCAACCGGACCAGGCTCGATTCGATCAGCTGTAGCCGCTGCAGCCATTCGCGCTGGTCCGGGCTGAGCAGCTCCGCCGCGGCCGATGGGGTGGCCGCCCGGTGGTCGGCGACCATGTCGGCGATGGTGAAATCCACCTCGTGTCCCACCGCCGAGACGATCGGCAGCTCGCTGGCCGCGATGGCCCGGGCGACGATCTCCTCGTTGAAGGCCCACAAGTCCTCCAGCGAGCCGCCCCCCCGGCCCACGATCAGCACATCGAGCTGCACCTTGCCCTCGCGCTGCCAGCGGTTGGCCCGCTCGATGGCTGCGGCGATCTCGCGGGCGGCTGCCTCGCCCTGGACGGCTACCGGAAACAGTGACACCGCGATGCCGGGGCAGCGCCGGCGCAGCACCGTCAGGATATCGTGAATGGCCGCGCCGGTGGGGGAGGTGATAACGCCCAGCTGGGAAATACTCCCGGGCAGGGGCTTCTTGCGCTGCGCATCGAACAGGCCCTCCGCCAGCAGCCTGGCTTTGAGTTTTTCAAAAGCGGCCTGCAGTGCCCCGGCGCCCGCCTGCTCCAGGTGTTCCACTATGAGCTGGAACTCGCCGCGACCCTCGTACAGCGACACCCTGCAGCGCAGGCGGATGTGGTCGCCATTGGCCGGCGTAAAGCGCAGACGCTGGTTGCGGGTGCGAAACATGGCGCAGCGCACCTGGGCGCCGCTGTCCTTGAGTGAGAAGTACCAGTGGCCGGAGGATGGCACGGTGAAATTGCTCACCTCACCTTCGACCCAGACGAAATCAAAATGGCTTTCCAGCAGTATTCGAGCCTGCCGGTTCAGCTGGCTGACAGTGAGGCTTTGGGGCGGTTCCTGGGTGTTGAAGGGGTTGGACAAGATCGATTCCGCGGGAACTTTTGTTTACCTGGGCCAAGCCGGGGATTTATAATTGCACGTTTAACTCAATGCCGCCAGCCGGAGAACGACTCAATGCTGCGTATCGCCGAAGAAGCCCTCACTTTTGACGATGTCCTGCTGCTCCCCGGGTATTCCGAGGTGGTTGCCACGCAGGTCTCGCTCAGGACCCGGCTCACCCGCGGTATCGACTTGAATATCCCGCTGGTGTCGGCGGCAATGGATACGGTGACCGAGTTTCGCCTGGCGATCGCAATGGCCCAGGAGGGCGGCATCGGCATTATCCACAAGAGCATGACCATCGCCGAACAGGCGGAGCAGGTGCGCAAGGTCAAGAAGTTCGAAAGCGGCGTGGTCAAGGACCCGATTACCATCCAGCA
>Ga0105103_10000760_pt1 | contig 18181 bp, 17 predicted proteins | sample PPLLaktember2015_2_FD_79107 | JGI IMG/M metagenome (GOLD analysis project Ga0105103, IMG submission 79107) | Freshwater sediment microbial communities from Prairie Pothole Lake near Jamestown, North Dakota, USA - PPLs Lake P7 Core (6) Depth... | ecosystem: Environmental > Aquatic > Freshwater >...
CGATCCGCTTCGAGGATGGCCGCGTGACCAGCGTCGAGCGCCATGTCGTGCGTTAGCATGCCGCCATGCGTGAAGTCATCCAGCGAGACCGCCATGCCCGCGTGACGGTCGAGGGGCGCATCGCCGGCGCAATCGGGCCGGGACTCGTCGTGCTCGCCGGCGTGACCGACGGCGACACCGCCGAGGACCGCGCCTGGCTCTCTCGCAAGATCGTCCAGATGCGCCTCTTCGACGACGACGCCGGGGTGATGAACCGCTCGGTGAAGGAGGCCGGCGGCGACGTCCTCGCGGTGTCGCAGTTCACGCTGTTTGCCTCCACCCGCAAGGGCAATCGGCCGTCGTACTCGGCCGCCGCACGGCCCGAGATCGCCCGGCCGGCGTTCGACGCGTTCGTCGCCGAACTCGCGCAACTGCTGGGCAGGCCCGTACCTACCGGGGTGTTCGGCGCGATGATGCAGGTCGAGCTCGTCAACGACGGCCCCGTGACGATTCTCCTCGACACGCGCGCACGCGAGTGAAGGGCGCGGCCGGGGCCGGTCACGATGCGGGTGATCCACATCACGGATCGCCTGCCCCGATCTGGGATAATCGCCACCGCGCCGGCTTGCCCGCCGGCAACGCCGCCATGGCCTTGTCCCGCACTCCTCGCCTCGCCCTCGCGGTCGCCGTCGTGCTGGCGCTCGTCGCGGCGATCGGCTGGTTCCTCTACGCACGCAACATCCCGCTGGTCGACATCGCTCCGGTTCGCAGCGGTCGGCTCGCGCAGACGGTTGTCGTCTCGGGTCGCGTGCTTGCGCCCGCCAAGGTGGACGTCGGTGCCACGATCACGGGCCGCGTGCAGCGCGTCGCGGTCGACGACGGCGCCAAGGTCGCCGCCAACGCGCTCCTGATCGAGCTCGAGCGCTCCGAGCTCGAGGCAGCGCTCGCGCAGGCGCGGGCGACGGAACGCGCGGCGCAGACCCGGATCACGCAGTGGCAAAACGTCGCCGCGCCGAACGCGCGGGAGCTCGTCACGCAAGCCGAGGCCAACCTGCGCGTCGCCGAGCGCGATCTGGCCCGCCAGGAGGACCTGGTGGGCCGGCGGTTCGTCGCCGAAGCGCGCGTCGACGAAGCCCGGCGCACGGTCGAGATCGCGCGGAGCCAGGTCGCGACGGCCCGGGCTACCGCGGCCGCGAACCGGCCGGAGGGCGCCGAACGGCAGCTCCTCGACGATCAGCTCGCGCAGGCGCGCGCGGCACGCGCCGCCGCGGAGGCAAAGCTCGACCAGACCCGCATCCTCGCGCCGGCGAACGGCGTCGTCCTCGATCGCTCGGTCGAGCCCGGCGACATCGTGCAGCCCGCGAAGCGACTGATGACGATCGCGCTCGACGGCGCCACCCGCCTCACCGCGCTGATCGACGAGAAGAACCTCGGCGTGCTCACCATCGGTCAGCAGGCGCTCGCCGCGGCCGACGCGTTTCCGGGCCACCGCTTCGAAGCGGTGCTCGAGTACCTCGCGCCCGGGATCGACGCGCAGCGCGGCACGGTGGAAGCCAAGTTCGCGGTGGCGAAGCCCCCGGCGTTCCTGCGCTCGGACATGACGGTGTCGATCGACATCGCCGTCGCGAACCGCGAGCAGGCGCTGGTCGTGCCGACCGGCGCGGTGCGTGACGCCACCTCCAACACGCCATGGGTGCTCGTGCTGCGCGACGGCCACGCCGTGCGCCAGGACGTGAAGCTCGGCGCGAGGAGCGCGACCGAGGCCGAGATCCGCGAGGGCCTCGAGCCGTCGGGCGTCGTCGTGATGTCTAACGTGCCGCCGGGCACGAGGGTGCGCGCGCACGAGGGAAGGCGTCCTTGACCCTGCCCTTCGAGATCGTCGTCGCGCTGCGCTTCCTGCGCGAGGGCCGCTTCCAGACGTGGCTCATCGTCGGCGGCGCGGGGATCGGCGTCGCCGTGGTGATCTTCATCACCGCGCTGGTGAACGGCCTGCAGGCGAACACGATCAAGCGCACGCTCGGCACGCAGGCGCACGTCGTGCTGCGACCGCCCGAGGAGGTCGCCGTGCCGCAGCGCGTTGCGGGCACCGAGGGTGCGGTGCTGCCGAGCGTGCAGGCACGTGCGCAACGGCTGCGCTCCATCGACCAGTGGCAGCCGCTCGAGACGATGCTCGACCAGCGCGCCGGCATCGCTGCGGTGTCGCCGATCGTCTCCGGGCCCGCGTTCGCGGTGCGCGGGGACGCGAACAAGTCCGTCGCGGTCCAGGGTGTCCTTCCCGACCGATACACGCAGGTGATCCGCATGGACGACAAGCTCGTCGCCGGCGAATTCCGCGTTCAGCCGGGCGAAGCGGTGGTCGGCAAGGACCTCGCCTCCGACCTCGGCATCGGTGTCGGCGACCGCTTTCGGCTCGTCACCGGCAGCGGCTCGACACAGGTCGACGATGCGTATGTCGTGACGGGGCTCGTCGACCTGGGCATCCGGGACATGAACAGGCGCGCGGTCTATGTGGGCTTCCGCACCTCCCAGGCGCTGTTCGACCTGCCGGGTGGCGCTTCTCAGATCGACCTCGCAGTCGACGACCTGTTCGGCGCCGAGGACACCGCGCAGGCGCTGGCGCGTGAGACGGGCCTCACCGCCGACTCGTGGATGAAGACCAACGAGCAGCTGCTCGCCGCGCTCAACGCGCAGACGATCACCACTCGCACGATCCGTGTGTTCGTCTCGATCGTCGTCGTGCTCGGCATCGCCAGCGTGCTGGTCGTGTGGGTGGTGCAGAAGCGCCGCGAGATCGGCATCCTGCGCGCCATGGGTGCCTCGCGCGGACGCATCCAGCGGATATTCCTGCTGCAGGGCGCGCTGGTCGCGCTGATCGGCGCGATCCTCGGCAGCGCGCTCGCGACGCTGATGATCCGCATCTTCGGCAGGATCGCGCGCAACATGGACGGCTCGCCGCTGTTCGAGCTCGCACTCGACCCCTGGCTGTACGCGTCCTCCGTGCTGGGCGCGATCCTGTTCGGCGTGCTCGCCGCCGCCGCGCCCGCCCGCCGCGCCGCACGGCTCGACCCAGCGCAGGCCATCCGCATGTGATGGTTCGAGCATGGCCGAACCGCTGATCGAGCTCGCCGGCATCCACAAGTCCTACGGCGTGGGCACCGAGGTCGAGACCGAGGTGCTGCACGGCATCGAGCTCGTGCTCGAGCGCGGCGAGTTCGCCGCACTGATCGGGCCCTCGGGATCGGGCAAGTCGACGCTGCTCAACCTGATCGGCCTCCTGGAATCGCCGACGTCGGGCTCCTACCGCCTGCAGGGACGCGAGGTGGCGACGCTCGACGACGACGAGCTCACGCGCTTCCGCGCGACGTCGCTCGGCTTCGTGTTCCAGTTCCATCACCTGCTGCCGGCGTTCACGGCCACCGAGAACGTGCTGTTGCCCGGACTGAACGCGATCGGACCCGTCACGCCGGAGCGTCGCGAGGCTGCGCGGCAGTTGCTGCGCGAGGTGGGCCTGGGCGACCGGCTCGATCATCCGCCGGGAAAGCTCTCGGGCGGCCAGCAGCAGCGCGTGGCGATCGCCCGTGCACTCTCGCTCGCGCCGCCGCTCGTGCTGGCCGACGAGCCGACCGGCAACCTCGACACGCACTCGGCCGACGACATCTTCCTGCTCATGCGCCGCTTCAACGAGGAACGCGGCGTCGCGTTCCTGATCGTGACGCACGACCCCCGGCTCGCCCGCCGCTGCGACCGCATCGTCGAGCTGGTGGACGGACGCATCGCCGGCGACCGGCCCAACGTCGCGGTGCGCGAGAGCCCACCGGCGGACCACTAGCAGACCAGGCCCGGCGTCGGGCGGCTCGCGGCCGCGCCAGCACGGACGGGGCGCGGGCGCGGCTGTGTCGGGATCAGCCTTCGAGGAGGCTGCGCAGCATCCACGCGTTCTTCTCGTGGATCTGCATGCGCTGGGTCAGCAGGTCAGCCGTCGGCTCGTCACTGGCCTTGTCGACCGCCGGGAAGATCGCGCGCGCGGTGCGCACCACGGCTTCGTTGCCCTCGACCAGCAGCCGGATCATGTCCTCGGCCTTCGGCTGGCCGGTCGTTTCCTTGATCGAGGCGAGCTTCGCGAACTCGGCGAACGTCGCCGGCGCGTAGTGTCCGAGCGAACGGATGCGCTCGGCGATCAGGTCCGTCGCCGTCCACAGTTCCGTGTACTGCGTCTCGAACATGAGATGCAGCGTGTTGAACATCGGGCCGGTGACGTTCCAGTGGAAGTTGTGCGTCTTGAGATACACGGTGAACGTGTCGGCGAGGAGCTTCGAGAGGCCCAACGCAATCTTCGCGCGGTCCTTGGCGTCGATGCCGGTGTCGATCACGGGTGCGATGTTCTTCGATGCCTTCATGGAATTTCCTTCGCGGCGTCGCGCTCGAGGGCGCATGGTGCAAGGATAGGCGAACGGAGCCCCGCTGCCCAATGCCTTGTGTCAATGACTGGAATAGCGTCGCGTTATCGGCGGGAGGAGCGCCTCCTCCCGCCGACCGCGATCGCGCCGGGCTATTGCTTGTCGATCGAGATGCGACCGGCGCCGAACGCGTAGAACGCGAGCAGGCCGCCGACGATGCCGATGTTCTTCATGAACATCAGCTGCTGGGTCATCTGCTGCTCGGGCGCCACCGCCCAGAACGCGTGAAAGAAGACCGTCGCGGCCAGCGTGAACACAGCGAGCGCAAGCGCCGCCCAGCGGGTCTTCCAGCCCACCACGAGCGCGATGCCCGCGAGGATCTCGACGGCGATCGCCAGCGCCGCGCCGACTTCCGGCAGCGGCAGGCCCTTGCTCGCGATGTACCCGGCGGTGCCCGCGAAGCCGCCGATCTTGCCGACACCGGCAGGGATGAAGACGATGCCGAGCAGGATGCGCCCGACAAGTGCTGCCACGTCCTTGCTTGCGGTCATGCTGGTGCTCCTTTGCTGAGTGGTTTGAGTCTGGTGAGGGGGGAAACGCGGTGGAAAGCGCGGCCCCGGCCGCGCCCGGAAGCTTTCAGGGCAGGTCGAACACCAGCACCTCGGCCGCCTCGCCGTGGTCCAGCGCGATCGAGGTCTCGCCCTCGAACCTGGCCGCGTCGCCCGCGCCGAGCGCCTGGCCGTTGGCCTGCACGCGACCAACAGCCACGTGGACGTAGCCACGGCGTCCGGGAGCGAGCGCGTGCGTCACGCGCTCGGTGCCGTCGAGCAACGTGGCGTAGAGCCGCGCGTCCTGGTGCATGGCCACCGCGGCGCCCGACCCTTCGGGACCGGCGATCAGCGCCAGGCGGCCGCGCTTCGCGTCGGAGGGAACGTTCGCCTGCTCGTAGGATGGCGCAATGCCGCGCACCGCCGGCTCGATCCAGATCTGCAGGAAGTGCACCTTGCGCTCGCGCGAAGGATTGAACTCGCTGTGCAGCACGCCCTTGCCGGCGCTCATGCGCTGCACGTCGCCCGGCACGATGATCGAGCCGGTGCCCATGCTGTCCTTGTGCTCGAGCTCGCCGTCGAGGACGTAGCTCACGATTTCCATGTCGCGGTGACCGTGCGTGCCGAAACCCATGCCCGGCTCGACGCGATCCTCGTTGATCACGCGCAGCGGGCCGAAACCCATGTGCGAGGGGTCGTAGTAGTCGGCGAACGAGAAGCTGTGGAAGGAATCGAGCCAGCCGTGGTTTGCGTGGCCGCGCTCGTTGGAACGGCGCAACGTGATCATTCTGTTCTCCTGTTGATGGGATCGGCTGGCTGCTATGGCCAGCGTCCCCTGTGATCTGCATGATGGGGTTGCCTCCGGCGCCGAAAAACCGGACACTCTTCACGTTTTCATTCACTTTTCTTGAACAATGGTCCTGACCCTGGAAGCCCTGCAGGTTCTGGAAGCGATCGACCGTCGTGGCAGCTTCGCCGCCGCCGCGATCGAGCTCGACCGCGTGCCGTCGGCGATCACCTACACGGTGCGACGGCTCGAGGAGGCGCTCGACGTGCTGCTCTTCGACCGCGCCGGGCGCCGCGCCCGCTTCACGCCGGCCGGTCGCGAGTTGCTTGAGCGGGGCCGTGAGCTGCTTGCCAACGCCGCCGCCGTCGAGCAGCGCGTCCAGCGGGTCGCGACCGGCTGGGAGTCGGAACTGCGCGTTGCCGTCGACTCGATCGTCCCGCTCGCCCGGGTCTGGCCGCTGGTGGGGCGCTTCTATGCCGATTGCCAGGAACGCGACCAGGCCCACACGCGCCTGCGGATCTCGCAAGAGGTCCTGGGCGGTGCGTGGGATGCGCTCGCCGAGGGCCGCGTCGACCTGGTGCTGGGCGCGCCGGGGGATCCGCCGCCGGGCGGCGGCTATCGCACGCGGCTCATGGCCGAAGTGCCGATGGTGTTCGTCGTGGCGCCGCGGCACGCGCTCGCCACGGCCGCCGAGCCGCTGGCCGAGTCGTCGATCCTGCCGCATCGCGCCGTGGTGGCGGCCGACAGTTCGCGCCGGCTGCCGCCTCGAACCGTGGGCCTCCTCACCGGCCAGGACACGCTGACCGTCGCGGACCTGCCGGCCAAGCTCGCCGCGCAGGTGGCGGGACTGGGATGCGGTGCGATGCCGTGGTACCTCGCAGCGGACGACGTCGCGGCGGGACGGCTGGTCGTGAAGCTGCTGGACACGCCGCGAGCGCCGTCACGCGTGCAGGCCGCGTGGCGCGAAGCACGCCCGGGCAACGCGCTCGCGTGGTGGATCGACGCCGTCGCGGGCACCGATTGGCGATTCCTCGCGCTCGGCCCTTCGCCCCGCAGCGCGGCGAAGTGACCCGCGCCGGCGCGGGCCGGCCGCCCCGGCCGCGCCGTCGCTTGCCGTCACCGCGCGGTCGATCGTTCCGGATCGGCGGGTGAGGACGCGGCGACGCGCGCGCCGAGCATCGCCGCGATCATCTCGTTCATCGCGGCCGCGGTGCAGGCGCTCGTGTGCGGCAAGGCGGCCAGGTGCTGCAGCACCACGGGCGTCTGCATGAATGCCGGCAGGCGCTCGTACTCGCGGTAGACGGCAAGCGCGCGGATCGTGCGCCCGAACGCGTCGCCCGCGGGCCCGGGCTTAAGCATGAGCCCGGCCTTGCGCTGCTGCTGCGCGTCGAGCGCGAAGATGGTCGTGCCTTCCTTGATCGTCGCGGTCACCTTGAGCTGCGCGAGGGACGTGGGCGCCACCTTCGTCGGATCCGCCGACAGGATGACGAAGTCGGCGAGCTTGCCGACCTCGATCGAGCCCTTGCGGCCCTCCTCGAAGTGCTGGTACGCCGGCCAGATCGTCATGGCCTTCAGCGCCGTCATGACGTCCACGCGCTGCTGCGGACCCACGACCCGGCCCGTGCCGCGGGCACGCCGCGTCACCGTCGCGTCCAGCACGCGCATGGAATCCGGGAACGCGACCGGGGCGTCGTGGTGCGTAGAGAAGATCATCCCGCGCTGGCGGACCCAGCCGGTCGGCGAAATGTTCTGGCCAAGCTCCGGGCCGACCGTCTGGTTGAGGTGCCACTCGCCCCAGTAGAACGTGTGCATCGGGAACAGCGACGGAAACACGTTCAGGCGCTTGTAGGCGTCGACTTGGTCCTCGCGCATGAACTGGCCGTGGATCAGCACGGGACGGAGGTCCTTGCCGGCGTGCTGCAGCTGCGCGACGGTCAGGCCGGCGATCAGCGCGTCGGACGCCGCCTCCCCGTTGGCGTGGGTCTGCACCTGTACGTCGTTTGCATAGGCCCAGGCAAGGAGGTTGACGACGTCCTGCGGCGTCGTCGACGCATAGCCGCTGTAGCCTGGCGGGTAGTTGCCGACGGGCTTGTAGTAGGGACGATCGCGCCACGCGGTGAAGCCCTGCGGCGAGCCGTCGATGAGGATCTTGCCGCCGGCGACGCGGAAGCGGTTGGCGTACTCCCGGCTCGCGTTGGCCTTGACGAAGTCGCGGTCGATCGCGAGCAGCGGGTACGAGGCCACGTCGATCTTCAGTTCGCCTGCCGCGGCCACCTGCCGCATGGCGGCCACGCTGCCCGGCGTCGAGCCGCCGTCCTGCGCGGTGGTGTAGCCGAAGCGCGCCCACAGCTCCGTGCCGGCCTTGAAGAACGTCTTCACGCCGTCGGCACCCACCTGGCCCAGCAGCTTGAGCGCCGCCACCTGCATCGCGGTTTCCTCGAGGACGCCATCGGGTTCCCGGCCGCCCGCCTTGCGCCGGATCACGCCACCGGCCGGGTCGGGCGTGTCGGCCGTGAGCCCGACGACCTCGAGCGCCTTCGAGTTGAGGGCGGCGAGATGCGACGACTGGTGCACGAGCAGGATCGGCACGTCGCGCGACACCGTGTCGAGATCCTCGCGCGTCGGGTGGCGCCGCTCGGCCAGCGTCGAGTTGTCGTAGCCGAAGCCGACGATCAGGTTGACCTTCTTCACCGCCGCTTCGTTGGCCGCGATCCAGTCGCGCAGGGTCTGCAGCAGGGACGCCATGTCCTTCACGTTGCCGTCGGGCGGTGCGAGCAGGTTGGCCGACAGCGCCTGCAGGCCGCCCAGGGTCACGTGGCCGTGCGCGTCGAAGAAGCCCGGCAGCAGCGCGCGGCCCCCGAGGTCGATCACCTGGGTCTGCGGCCCGCGCAACCTGAGCACGTCGGCACGCGTGCCGACCGCGACGATGCGCCCGCCCCGTTCCGCAACGGCCTGCGCGCGCGGGGCCAGGTCGTTCATGGTGAGGATCGTGCCGCCCGTCCAGATGCGGTCGGCCGGTTGCGCCGCGGCGTTCGCCGCGAATGCGAGGCACGCAAGCACCGCCCCGCGCCAGAGCGTCCAGCGCATGGTTCTCCCCTTCTCGTCGTTGCGGAACCGCGCACCGATTCCGGGCGGGCGCAAGTATGCACCGACACTGCCGGACGCGCGATGGACGCACCCTGTACAACGACGGCCCCCTGCCCTTGCGGCCTCGCGGATCGCGCTGATCGTCGGCGCGCGTGGTCGCCCGGTGCACCCGCGCGAAGGCAGACCCGCCTGGGGCTCGCCGCGCGTGACCCTGCGGCGGCGGACGCGAGGGCGCTGCCCCGGATCGGCTTGCCGCCGGTCCGGATTGGCAGTAGTCTGGCAACGCACCCGACCAAGACGCCTCGCGGCCGCGGGGCCTGCACTTGAAGCTCTCAAACAGCGACCGCGCACTGCTCTACAGCGGGCCGTGGTTCAGCAGCCTCCCGGCGGTGCTGCAGGGTCGCATCGTCGCCGAGTCCGAACTGCGCACCTACCGGAAGGGCGCGGTCATCATCCGCGAAGGCGAGCCCGGCACGGGCATGGGCGCGGTCCTCGAGGGTCAGGTGCACCTGACCCGCCGCTTGGGCAGCGGGGCGGACACGCTCGTCGACGTCGGCCACGCCGGCATCTGGTTCGGCAACTACGGGGCGCTCACCGGCGGCGGTGCGACCATTGGCGGCCTCCTCGCCGCGACACCGGTGCGCGCGCTGTTCCTGCCGCTCGCCGCAGTCGAGCGCATAGTCGACGACGAGCCGCGCCACTACCGGATACTCGCCGGCATCCTCATGCAGCGCTACGCGCAGATGTTCCGCTACCTCGCCGAGGCGAAGGGCCTCTCGCCCGAGGATCGGTTGCGCACCCGCCTGCTCGAACTCGCCAACACCCGTGACGATGCCGCGCCGGGCAACGGCTCGGTCGACATTGCCGTTTCGCAATCGGAACTCGCGAAGCTCGTGGGACTGTCGCGGCAGACGGTCTCGGCGCTCCTCGCGCGCCTGGAGGCCCGCGGGCTGATCGAGATCGGCTTCCGCAGCATCCGGGTGCTGGTCTAGCGCTCGCCCGCCCGTGGCAACGGCGGTGCAGCCGACGCCGCGGCGACGACACTCGTCCCCGGCAAGGGCTGCGCAGCGGGCGCGGCGTCTGCACCCCCCCTTATTGTGCGATGTCCGCGACCGGGCGCCATGGGACAATGGATCGTCACGCGAAAGTGCCAGCGAGTGGACGACCGCACCTCCATTCTCGAGTTCCTGAAGCAGGGCCGCTGGTTCGGCGGTCTCGACCCGGCATTGCAGCAACTGATCGTGCAGCGCGCGCATGTCGTGCGCTTCGCGCGGGGTGACCTCTTGTCCGAGGAGGGCAAGCCGCCCACCGGACTGTACGCGGTGCTCGCCGGGCACGTGCGCGTGACGCGGCGGCTTGCCAACGGCGTCGAGGTGCCCGTGCACATCGCCGGCAAGGGCTTCTGGACGGGCGAGTACGCGACGTTCTCCGGGCAGCGCGTCATCGGCAGCATCGTCGCGGAAACGCGCGGGCGCGCGATGTTTCTTCCGGCCGCGGAGTTCGAGCGCATCGTCGACGAGGATCCGCGGCGCTTTCGCGCGTTCATGGCGCTGATGCTCGAGCGCCACCGCCTCGCCTACGGCACGGTCGCCGAGCTGCAGGGGCTCGCGTCGGAAGCGCTTCTGGCACGGCGGCTCGCGGGACTGGCGCAGACGTGGCGCGACGACCTGTCGCTCAGCGGACCGGTCGACATTCGGGTCTCGCAGGTCGAGCTCGCGGCGATGCTCGGCCTGTCGCGCCAGCGCCTCTCCGCCCTGCTGCACCGGCTCCAGTCGCAAGGCCTGGTCGAGGTCGGCTTTCGCAGCATCCGCGTGCTCGCCTGACGGCCCGGGTAATTCGGATCAGAGAATCGGGGTCAGACTCGGCTTCCCGGATCGAGTGGGAGGGTCACCGCGAACCGAACAGGCCTCCGCGCGGCACCGGCGGAGGCGTGAACGACGGCGACTCCCAATCGACCCAGCCCGACAGGGTCGGGTACCAGCGACTGCGCTGATAGTGGGCGCTCCAGTAGTCCGCGACCGAGAACTCGATGTCCGGCACGCGTGCGCGGACGACACCGGCAAGATAGCGGGAGTGGACCCAGCCGCGAGTCCGGCCTGCGACGACGTCGCACCACGGCGACCCGCGAAGGCAGCCGACGATGCGAACCGGCTCGCTCCGGGGCAGCCACGTGACCACGGGAAAGACCGGATCGGGGCCCGCGCGCACGTTGACCGCTTGCGAAGTCGTCGAGGAGAGCGATTGCGCCGGCGCGGCCAGCGGCAGCAGGAGCATCAGGAGCGCGATGCAAAGGCGACTCGACGACAGTTGCGGCACGGGTACCTCCCGAACGGTGACTGTGGGCCCGATCCCGGGCATTCAAAGCCGGTAGGCCCGCTTCGCCAGCCGATAGGCGAGCTCGGGCGCGAGCTCGAAGGCCTCGTCCTCACCCAGCCGGTGCTCGCGCACCAGCGTCGCGAGGAAGCGGCAGTCGATGCGCCGCGCAACGTCGTGGCGCGCCGGGATCGACAGGAACGCGCGCGTGTCGTCGTTGAATCCGACGGTGTTGTAGAAGCCCGCAGTCTCGGTCACCTGCTCGCGGAACCGCAGCATGCCCTCGGGACTGTCGTGGAACCACCACGAGGGGCCCAGCTTCAGGATCGGGTAGTGGCCGGCGAGCGGCGCAAGCTCGCGCGAATAGCTCGTCTCGTCGAGGGTGAACAGGATCACCGTCAGGTTGCGCTCGTTGCCGAGCTTGCCCAGCAGCGGGCGCAACGCGTGCACGTAGTCCGTGGGCGTGGGGATGTCGGCGCCCTTGTCGCGGCCGTAGTCGCGGAACAGCTGCGGGTTGTGATTGCGGAAGCTGCCCGGGTGGATCTGCATCACCAAGCCGTCGTCGACGCTCATCGCCGCCATCTCGGTGAGGATCTGCGCACGGAACAGCTCGGCGTCCTCCGCGTCGATCGTGCCGGCGAGCGCCCGGTCGAGCAGGCGCTGGCACTCGGCCGGCGCGAGATCGGCGGTGCGCGCAGTCGGGTGCCCGTGGTCGGTCGAGGTCGCCCCCATCGACCTGAAGAACGCGCGGCGATTGCGATGCGCGGCGAGATAGCCCGCCCAGGTGGCCGTGTTTTCGCCGGTCAGCGCACCGAGTTGCGCAACGTTGTCGCGGAAGCCCTCGAACTCGGGGTCGACGACCGGGTCGGGCCGGTAGGCGGTGATCACCCTGCCCTTCCAGCCGCTGTCGCGGATCTTGCGATGGTGCGCGAGCGGATCGAGCGGCGACTCGGTCGTCGCGATCACCTCGATGTTGAAGCGCTCGAACAGCGCGCGGGGTCGGAACGCCGGTGTGGCGAGCGCGGCATTGATGCGGTCGAAGTAGCGGTCGGCGCTCTCCGCCGAAAGCCGCTCCTCCATGCCGAACACCGTGCGGAACGCGTGGTCGAGCCACATGCGCGTTGGCGTGCCGCGGAAGAGATGATAGTTCGACGCGAACAGCCGCCAGATCTTGCGGCTATCCTGCTCCACCGGCTTGCCGTCCCGGCGCGGGATGCCGAGGTCCTCCATCGGAATGCCCTGGCTGTAGAGCATGCGGAAGACGTAGTGGTCCGGCGTGATGAGGAGCCCCGCGGCGTCGGGGAACGCCGGGTCGTCCGCGTACCACTGCGGATCGGTGTGGCCGTGCGGCGAGACGATCGGCAGGTCCTGCACCGTCGCGTAGAGCGCGCGGGCGAGGTCGCGGACCGAGGGGTCGGCGGGGAACAGGCGGTCGGGATGGAGGTCGATGGGTTTCATCGTCGATCTCGAGAGTTCGGGATTCGTCCTGACCACGGGTGCGTCACGGCCGCGCGTTGCAGTCGCGCACGGTGCGCGTCGCGCCGTGGGCGTGCAGCGCCTCGAGCCAGGCCGTCACTGGCCGGGTGAAGCGCGGATCCTGCGGCAGGTCGTCGCCGAACACCGCGGTCACGCCCAGCAGCGCGCGGGCATGCGCGGCAGCGTCGCCGCGATGGGCATCGGCGATCGACGCGAACGTCGAGGCAAGCGGATCGGCGACGTCGATCGCGCGGCCCGACTCGTCGCGGCCGCCGACGTAGCGCATCCACGCGGCGACGGCCAGCGCGAGCCGCGTGATCGGCCGTCCCGCGGCCAGGCTATCGCGCACCGTGCCGAGCAGGCGCTGCGGCAGCTTCTGCGAGCCGTCCATCGCGATCTGCTTCGTGCGGTGCGGCAGCGCCGGGTTGACGAAGCGCTTCGCGAGCGTTTCGCGGTAAGCGGAGAGGTTGACACTCGCCGGAACGCGCAGCGTGGGCACCGCCTCGCCCATCAGCGCCCGCATGAAGGTCGCGAACGCCGGCTCGCTCGCCACCTGATAGATGAACTCGTGTCCCGCGAGGTAGCCCAGGTAGGCGAGCGCCGAGTGGCTGCCGTTGAGCAGCCGCAGCTTCATCGCCTCGAACGGCGCGACGTCGTCGACGAGCTCGGCGCCTGCCGCCTCCCACGGCGGACGGCCGGCGACGAACGCATCCTCGATCACCCACTGCCGGAACGGCTCGCAGACCACCGGCGCCGCGTCGATCAAGCCGAGTGCGGCATCGTTCTCGGCAATGTCGGCGTCGGTGGTCGCCGGCACGATGCGGTCGACCATCGTCGACGGGAACGTCACGTGCCGGTCGATCCAGTGCGCGAGCGCCTCGTCGCGGCGCCGGGCGAACTCGAGCACGAGGCCGCGCACGAGCTTGCCGTTGTGCGGCAGGTTGTCGCAACAGAGCACGGTGAACGGCGTGCCGTGCGAAAGGCGCCGCGCGTCCAACGCGGCGGCAATGAGCCCGACCGCGCTGCCGGGATGCGCCGGGTCGGCGAGGTCCGGGGCGATTTCCGGATGGGCCGGATTCAACGCGCCGGTCGCCGGGTCGTGGCCGTAGCCCTTCTCCGTGATCGTCAGCGAGACGATCGCGGTCTCCCTCGCTGCGAGCCGCGAGTGCACCTCGTGCCGCTCCTCGCCGAGGAACCGGACTTCGACCAGGCTGCCGAGCACGCGCCGGCGCACGCCCTCGGGACTCTTCTCGATCAGCGTGTAGAGGCCGTCCTGCGGCGCCAGGCGGTCTCGAGCGCCCGGCGTCTTCAGGCTCACCGCGCAGATGCCCATGCCTGCGGCTCTGGGCCCGGCGTGCAGCAGCGCATCGTCGGTGTAGGCGACCTGGTGGGCGCGGTGGAACGCGCCGAGGCCGAGGTGAACGATGCCCACGGCGGCAGGCCGGCGATCGGGTCCCGCGACACTCGGCGGAAGGGCGGAGAGCGTGCTTGCGGAGAGGTGCATTGCGGTCGGCTAGCCCTGTAGGAAGTCCTGACGCTGCGGCGTGAACGTGTCGAGGAGCACGCCGGCCTTGCGGCAGACACACCCGTGCACGATGCCGGGGCGCTTGTAGAGCGTATCGCCGGCGCGCACGAGGCGGGTCTCGTCGCCGATCGTGAACTCGAACTCGCCGGAGAGCACGTTGGTCAGCTGCTCGTGCGGATGGCTGTGCAGCGGCCCGACGGCGCCCTCGTCGAAGTGCACCTCGACCTGCATCAGGCCACCCGCGTGCGCGAGGATGCGGCGGCGCACGCCGCCCCCGAGGTCCTCGAGCGGGCGGTCGTCATGGTTCACGAACATAGCGTCTCTCCGGTGGTTCGGAAGGGGCCGGGCCGGCTCCAGGTTCCCGGCGCAGGGTCAGTCCCCGTCCGCGACAAAATGACCCGACTTGCCGCCGCGTTTCTCGAGCAGCCGCACGGACTCGATCCGCATGCCCCGGTCGACGGCCTTGCACATGTCGTAGACGGTGAGAAGCCCGACTGCCGCCGCGGTGAGTGCCTCCATCTCGACGCCGGTGCGGGACAGCGTCTCCGCCGTCACCTCGATCGTCACCGCGTGAGCCGCCTGGTCCAGGGCGAAGTCGACCGCGACCCGGGTCAGCGGCAGCGGATGGCAAAGCGGGATCAGGTCGGCGGTGCGCTTGGACGCCTGGATCGCCGCGATGCGCGCGACCCCCAGCACGTCGCCCTTCTTCGCATCCCCGCGGGCGATCAATGCGAGCGTGTCCGGCTGCATCACGATGCGCCCACCCGCCCGGGCGACACGCCTCGTTACAACCTTGTCCCCCACGTCCACCATGTGCGCGGCGCCGGCCGCATCGAAGTGGGTAAAATGGTCGCCGGACGGTCGCCCCGCCGTTCGCGATGCCGTTTTCTTGGGGGTCCTGGCGGTTCGCGGCATTCGATGTCGGCCACGCGAGGCGCTTCCGCAGTGAACTTGCGCGGCCGGAAGGCAATCTTATCAGAGGCACCCACCACGCCGGGCCCGTCCAGGGTCCGAACCGACGTTGCAGACGCCTCGCCAACCTCCCCGCACCCCCCGCCGCCTCGTGACGGCGCTCGTCGCGCTCGCGCTCGCGTTTCCGCCTGCCGGAGCACTGCCGCCTGTCGGCGCCGCATACGCGCAGGCGCTGCCGGACCTCGGTGACATCTCGCAGGTCAAGCTGTCCCCCGCGCAGGAGCGCAAGCTCGGCGAGGCGATCGTGCGGGAGGCCCGCGCGCAGGGCGGCATTCTCAACGACCCCGAGGTCAACGACTACCTGAACGAACTCGGCAATCGGCTCGTGTCGGTGTCGCCGGACGCCAAGCAGGACTTTGATTTCTTCGCCGTCGGAGATGGATCGATCAACGCTTTCGCGCTGCCCGGCGGGTACATCGGCGTCAACACCGGCCTGATCCTGCTCGCGCAGACCGAGTCCGAGCTCGCGAGCGTCCTCGCGCACGAGATCACGCACGTCACGCAGCGGCACATTGCACGCCAGCTGCAGGGCCAGCAGGACGGCCTGCTGATGTCGTTGGCGGCGCTCGCGGTGGCCATGCTCGCCGCCCGGGCCGGGGGGGCCTCGTCGGGGGATGCCGCACAGGCTGCGATCGCGACCTCGCAGGCGCTCGCGCTGCAGAGCCGGCTCAACTACACCCGCGAGTTCGAGTACGAGGCCGATCGCATCGGCTTCCAGCGACTGGTCGCCGCCGGGTTCGATCCGCACGCCACCGCGACCTTCATGGAGAAGCTGCAGAGGAGCAGCCGCTTCCTCGAGGGCTCGGCGCCGTCCTACCTGCGCACCCACCCGATTACCTTCGAGCGCATTGCCGAGGCTCAGGGCCGCGCCGAGCCCCTGCCGTACCGGCAGGTCACGGACTCGATCGACTTCCACATGGTCCGCGCGCTGCTGCGAAGCTACCAGGGCGAGGCGCGCGAGGCGGTCAAGTTCTTCGAGACGGCGCTCGCCGAGAAGATGTACAACAGCGAGGTCGCCGTGCGCTACGGCCTGGTCGCGTCGCTGTTGCGCGCCAAGGACCTGAAACGCGCCAAGGCAGAGCTCGCCAAGGTCGAGCGCATCGCCCCGCCGCACCCGATGATCGAGGCGATCGGCGCGCACGTGCTGCTCGAGAACGGCGAGCACGACGCCGCGATCCGCCGCATCGAGTCCGCGCTGCAGCGCTACCCGAACAAGATGCAGCTGGTCTACGATTACCCGGACGCGCTGATCCGTGCGGGGCGCAATGCCGAGGCCGCCGCGGCCGCGGAACGCGAGCTCCTGCGCTTCTCGGGCGACGGCACGCTGCACCGGCACGCTGCCCGCGCCTACTCGGCGCTCGGCAGCAAGACCAAGCACCACTACCACCAGGGCGAGTACTACGCGTGGCACGGCAACCTGCGCGCGGCGATCATCCAGATGGAGCTCGCGGTCAGGGCCGGCGACGCCAACTTCTACGAGCACTCGGTGGTGGAGACCCGCCTGCGCACGCTGCGCCGCGAGGTCGCCGAACAGCAGAAGGAAGCCTTCGCCCGCAACGGCTGAAGTCACGCGGCGGGCGCCCGCCGGCGCGCTGTAACCACCACAAGAGCACAAGAACGGTTCCATGCCTGCCGACTCCCCGCGCCGCGGCTTCCCCCGCTGGCTCGTCGCCGTATCGCTCGCCCTCCTGGCCGCCGCCGCATGGTGGGGCTGGACCAGCTACGGCAAGGCGAGCGCCGCGCCCGAGTACCGCCTCGCGAAGGTCGAACGCGGCAGCCTGACGGCGACGGTTTCCGCCTCGGGCACGCTCTCGGCGGTGAAGACCGTGCTGGTCGGCTCGCAGATCTCCGGGCAGGTGAAGGAGCTCCACGCCGACTTCAACAGCCCGGTGAAGCAGGGCCAGCTGCTCGCCCGCATCGACCCCGAGACCTACGAGATCCGCGTGCGGCAGGCGGAAGCCGACCTTGAGGCGGCCCGCACCGCGTTCCTGCAGCGACAGAGCGACACCGCCGCGCAGCGCTCGCAGCTCCTGCGCGCGAGGCTCGCCTGGGACGATGCGAAGCGCGAGCTCGACCGCAAGGAGTCGCTGGTGCAGAAAGGCTTCATCTCGCCGGCGGAGCGCGACAAGGCCGTGTTCGCCGAGCAGACCGCGGCGGAGACGATCCGCACGGTCGAGGCCCAGGTGAAGTCGACCGACGCGCAGGTGTCCAACGCGTCCGCAGTGGTCAAGCAGCGCGAAGCCGCGCTCGCCTCGGCGCGCAACGAGCTCGACAAGACGCGCATCACCGCGCCGGTCGACGGCGTCGTGATCTCGCGCCAGATCGACGCCGGGCAGACGGTCGCGGCGAGCCTCAATGCCCCGACGCTTTTCACGATCGCCCAGGACCTGCGCGAGATGCAGGTCGAGGTGGCGATCGACGAGTCGGACATCGGCCGCATCCGTTCCGACCAGCCGGTCTCGTTCACCGTCGACGCGTTCCCCGGGCGCACTTTCCAGGGTCGCGTCACGCAGATCCGCAAGGCGGCCCAGAGCGTGCAGAACGTCGTCACGTACACCGTGGTCGTCGGCACGCAGAACCCCTCGCTCACGCTCGTGCCCGGCATGACCGCCAACGTGCGCATCGTCACCGACCAGCGCGACAACGTGCTCAAGGTGCCCAACGCCGCGCTGCGCTTCCGGCCGGCCGGCGTCACCAACGGCAAGGACGAGCCGGCGCCGGTCGCCGCCACCCCGGGCCCGGGTGCCGGCCAGGGCGATGCGCAGGCCCGCCGGCAACGGCTGGTCGAGGAGCTCAAGCTCGACGCCGCGCAGCAGGCGCGCGTAGACGAGATCTTCGCGGAGCTGCGCAACCGGATGATGGAGCTGCGCGACCTGCCCGAGGCCGATCGCCGCCAGCGCGGCGAGCGGGCCCGTGTCGACCTGCGCCAGAAGATCAACGCGATCCTCGGTCCCGAGCAGCAGAAGCAGTACGCCGAGATCGTCGCGGCCGAGACGGGTCGCGGCAGCGTCGGCGGCAGCGGACGCGTCTACCTCGTCAGGGACGGCAAGCCGGTCGAGGTGCGCGTGCGCACCGGCCTCACGGACGGCAACGCCAC
>Ga0105103_10000762_pt1 | contig 18143 bp, 13 predicted proteins | sample PPLLaktember2015_2_FD_79107 | JGI IMG/M metagenome (GOLD analysis project Ga0105103, IMG submission 79107) | Freshwater sediment microbial communities from Prairie Pothole Lake near Jamestown, North Dakota, USA - PPLs Lake P7 Core (6) Depth... | ecosystem: Environmental > Aquatic > Freshwater >...
TATCGAGCATGTCCATACCAGAATTAGCTTGAGCTTCTGCAATTTCCCTGATTAATTTCCGATCCTTATTCTTCAGGGCTTCCGTAACTTTCTTTGAAGTTATATTAAGATTTTCACCAATTAGTATCATTCTAATTTTCTCTTTCCAAAAAAATGCATTAGTTTATTTCTGTTCTTACGATATGCGCCATATTCAATGCATCATGCTTAAACCTTCCACATCTTTAAATATGCGGGAATATGAGCTGCCTCACGCGGTCCGATATGAATCTCCCAACCGGATAGTTCCTCTTCAAGCTCCCCAAGTATAGGTGCAGCGTATCCCGGAATAATAAGCTTTTTATGATCCACTTTATCAACTATACCGCATTTTTTTATGAATGCAGCTACTCCGTCACCAAGAAACTTGCCTGCCGCCCATGCCGTGAGCACTGATAGCCCTTCTGTGTCCATAACGCAAAGCCAGCTTGGAATCCTGGAGTTTTCAATTTCACCGCTTACAATAAAATAGGTTAAGGAAAAGTTGCATGTTACAAGAACGGGTGATGAGTTATCAGGGTTGTTTATTGGATAGATACCTTGTTCGGTCGTCATGGGTCTTTGCGGGTCTGTGTAAATATTCAGGCGTTGCAGAAGAAGAGGGAATATACTTTCTCCTTCGAAATCTGAGAGAACTATGATGCTAGCGTACTTTGCCACAAAACAAGATGCAATGAGGGTTTCCTTCATCAGTGAATCTGTCATTTCACATGGGAACGTAATGGTGGGAAATCCAAGAGGTTTATACTTGCCTACCAGCGCTGCTCTTCGGATAATAATCTGATCCTGAAAACTGTCTTTAATACCCCGCGACGAAGCATCAAGCACAAGGTCTTTGAGGCCCATAGCAGTGAGTCGCTCTGTCAGGTTTGCCACTTCCTCAGTGCCATTACCTTTTACAGCCAGCGGACAGTTGAAGGCCTTGGCAAGAAAACCAAACTCTTGGATATTCTCTGTGGTTGCTGCATAGATAAGAGGTCTTTTTGCCTTGCAGTTCTCAATGGCCTCCTTCATCAATGAAGCATTGGAGCACATAAGAATTATCCCATATGGCTCACTGGCGGCTTTTCTGACAAGGTTTATAAATCTTGAGTCATTTCCGACATATTTCAAAGCAACCAGCTCAGGGCGAAGAGTTGTTCCTATGCGATCATATTGAAAGAAACCTACCTTTACAAAGCGCCTGTCTATCTCTGTGTCATCCATGGCATCAGTGATGAGAATCGCAAGCCCTGGTTGATTAAAAAATGTTTTCTCATGACGGAACAGGACTGTCTCGCCACCAATTTTGACCTCATAATCACCGGTGCCAATACTCATTTGCCGAATAGGCGGGGCACTCGCTTCTGAAAGTTGTGATCGCGCTTCATCTGTAACATGGGGGCATGCATCAATCTCGGCTTTGCCTGAGGCTAATGCCATAGCAAAAGCCAGGCATGTTGGATATTTGCATCCACCGCAATTTGTTTTGGGAAGAAGCTTGAATATCTGGATTCCTGTCAACGCCATTTTCTCTCCTTTTCCAAAATCCGAACTACGTGATATGTGATCGTATGCTATTCACTATGGACCCTACATCAAGGGATCCATGTTTATACAAGGGTGACCCTTTTCAGTAACATAGGCGAGTACTTCTTCTTCCGTATATGCAGCAGTTTCATCGGCAATCATATCCGGAAAATTCTGGATACCAAGCTCTTCACCCCTCTTTTGGAGCCTTTCCCTAATCTCTTCTTTCAGTCTTTTGGGCATCCAGACAATTCTCATGAGGCCTCCTTCGGCTTTCAGAAATTTTTTCTGAGTAATATTGTATTTACTGTGTCCGAGAAAACCTGGATTCTGTGCACCGCCTCCAACAGCCCCTGCAAGGGTAGTAAACTTCATACCACACGGAGTCATGTCGGTAAAATCCCTGTCAACTGTCATAATGCCATTTGCAATGGGCAGGATGGCCGCTATACACTCACAGCAACCGCACGTTGTCATAGGATCAACAAGAAGACTGTAAAGACTCACGGTTTCTATTTTCTGCCGTGATGCCTTACGTACATATTCGTTACACCCTCTGAACTGGCCATACTCTTCACTCAAGCATTCTCCTTTTTGCACCGGTTGGTTCGGACCTTCGGGATTGATTTCATATGCGGCCCTGCAATCGAGCCAGTTATATGCGCCACAAAGGCCGGTTCGCTCCGGGCTCACAATACACACATGACTTGGTGCAAATGACTGACAGAGTATGCATGAATAAAATGTGCCAACGCTTTCATCGGTCATTCCTTCAATTCTTTGATCCCTCTGCTTGTATGTTGACCTTGCTGCTTCAAGGATCTCGCGTACCCTTTCTTCATCGGTGTAGATCTTCATCTGAACCTTGTCAAAAATAGTTCCAAAATCTTGATGATACTTAGCGTGGATAATCTTACCCATATGTTCTAGTCTGAAGCCTTTTTCGACAGCCTGTTTCGAAATCCTTATCCATGCAATGTCCCTTTGGCCTATATGCATGACGCCCTGGGCCTGATTAATCAAATGGTGATTCTGCCTTTCAAGGATAGGCTCGAAATCCTCCTGAAAATTGCGGCCTGCCACTTCAGCAACCATGGCAAAGTGAATATGTGAGCCTGCATGGACATCGTCAATATTAGACCCAATTACCTCTACCTTGCCATCTTCAACCTCTTCCATTCTTTTTGTTGTGGTCCATTCGACTGCTATTGTTCTTCCGCCGCCCATCTCCAGGTAGATATCCTCACCGCGTACCCGCTCCCCCTCGAAGGCCGGTCCGTACGAAACAGGGATAGGCACTTTTGCAACCTGTACCTTAAGTCCTCTCACCTCTACTGCCTTTTGAACGATCTGATCATGGGGAATGTTTGAAACAACATGTTCATAGGTACAAATGCCTGTTGGCAATACCTGCGGGATTGGTGTGTCAGCTATGGTTGGGAATCCCCAGTTGATAGCGCCGGCTGCATTTGCATACCATTCATCTGTTACATCGCCAAGTGCAAGGACAAAAGCATACGTACGATCCTTGTTGTAGATAAGATTTTTTCTAAAATCACCAGGTTTTATACCGCCGAAGGCCATTGCCACCCTGCAGGCAAAACCAATGGCAAAGACAGCCTGATATATATCGGGCCCGAATGGGACAAGCCTGGTTGGCCACCCTATCTGAACATTAGCCTCCACAAGCTGTTCCGCAAATCTTTTCCCATTGTTTTCCGCGCACATAAAAACATAAAGGTTCTTTTCCTGCAACTCGAGGGCTATTTTCGCTGCAATTTCCGAGGTTGGCGCGGCCCCGGCTATAGCAGCAAATCCAGGAGCTGTTCCATCTACAAACTCAACACCCCTCTTCCTGAAAATTACATCATTGGCTGCCCCAAGCCAGATGGTATTCTCTGTGGAGTCCTCGCTGTTTGCAGCGTAGCAATCTGGCGCTTCAAGATACCTGATAGCTTCGATCATCTCCTCGGCAAAAAAGGTTGCCATTCCTGCATCAAGGGCTGGGGCTAAATAAGGAAGGGAAGATGTTTTTCGAACTGGGGGAGAAATAAGCTTCTTACAGATATCGAGGACCTTCCTCATGTCCTCAATTCTTTCAACTCCGATTCCTGTTATTGCGTAAATAATGGGAAGGTAATAGGCCGTGTTCGGAAAGCCAACTTCCTGGTTTGGTCCAAACCTCTCCATGGCATCCCTGAATTTTTCTTCTGCCTTATTGTATATCTTATGTGCACCACGTATCGCTGCCGAGGCAATGATCTTGGACACGAATCTCTCCTTCTTTAGTCGATTGCTCGTCTCATGGCCATATCAAAGAGCACTCTCGCCCGGGACTTGTCAATGCCAAGGGCTTTTCGTTTCTTATCAATATGGGCAATCATAAGCTGAGCTCCCTTAACAGGATCTGACTCATACGCCCACATGCCCTTGAACATGTCCTCATACTCTTCGAAAAGGTGTCTGGTAACACTTTCGCTTCCCAGGGTTGGCCATGTAGTACCAAAAACGGTGAAAACACCTGAGGCAACAAAATAGTGCCCGATAGCAAGGGCCTTTTCGCTCATCCACTCTGGTGCAGCACCTGCCGCCGGTAGATCGCTTATATCGTCACCAAGGCCACCCTCTTTCACCATGGCTGTTGCGGCGATAAGTATACGCGAATTGTCTACACATGAACCCATGTGAAGAACCGGCGGAATGCCGACCGCCTCGCAAACCTCAGCAAGACCTGACCCTGCATATTTGGGAGCTGCCTCAGGAGTGAGAAGCCCTGCCTTGCCACATGCCATGGCCGCACAACCTGTTGTCAAAACCAATACATCATTTCTGATAAGTTCTTTAATCATTGCTATGTGGGCAGAGTCATGGACGGTTCGAACATTGTTGCATCCCACCACGCCGGCGACGCCTCGTATCCTGCCATTGATAATATTGTCATTGAGAGGACGGTAACTTGCCCTGAAAAGACCGCCAAGGAGGTAGTTTATTGTCTCATGACTGAAGCCGACAATAGTATCTTCCGAATAATTCGGAATATAAACTGTATGCCGTCTATTGGGAAAGTTCTCGATTGCCAATCTCAGAATCTTCTTTGCAACGTCAAGACCATGTTCAGGATGAAACTCAATGTGGGTTGCTCCCTCGATCTTTGCCCGGTCTGACGTAGTAATAAGCCTGGTGTGAAAACATTCTGCCACGTCCTGGAGTCCTTGCATCTGACATTGCACATCCAAGGTCATCAGCTCTACCGCCCCTGTAACAAGGGCAAGCTCCTGTTGGAGAAAGTTGCCGGCACAAGGAATGCCATGCCTCATGAGCACCTCGTTCGCTGAACAACACATGCCTGCAAGGTTCACACCCTTTGCCCCTACCTTTTTGGTAAGTGATTTAATTTCAGGGTCTCTGCTCGCAACAACAAGCATTTCAGGGAGCAAGGGTTCGTGACCGTGGACGATGACATTCACCTCATCATCTTTCAGCACACCCAAGTTTATGCTCCCTAGAACTGGTACAGGGGTACCGAACATGATGTCCTGCAGATCTGTAGAAATCATTGATCCACCCCAGCCGTCAGCAAGGGCGCATCTTGCAGTCTGAAGCAGAATGTGTTGGTAATCCTGATCTACCCCCATATGGGTCCGATGCATGATCTCCACAACCTCTCGGTCAATACCCCTGGGAACAACACCTAATTTCTTCCATATCTCTTGTCTTTTGAGCGGTGCTTTTTTAATGTATGTCAGTTCTCCGTTTTGCTTCCCGAACTCTTCAAAAGCTCTATTGCCAAGCTCTAAAGCGATATCCCTCACGTCTCTTTTTTCAATTTCAATTCCAAAATCAAGGGCAACCTCCAGGAGCTTTACTTCGTCTTTGATTGAAAACCCTTGTGATTCTCCTCTGGCCGTTTTTATAAAAGTTTCCACTACCTCCCGTGCATGATCAGAATGAGATGCAGTCCCGGCAGCAACCTTCCTAGCAAAATTTCTTGCCACAATTGTATCAATCGTTGCGCCGCATACCCCTACCCTTTCTCTCTGCACATCCTTTTTTGTCCGGGGCAACCTGCATGGTCCCATGGCGCATATCTTACAGCAACTTTCTTCAATACCTATGGGGCAAGGCTTTATCTCTTCAGCACGAAAAAAAGCTGTACTTATACCTTCCTTTTTTGCTTTTTTAATGAGTTCAACAGTTGCCTTGTCAACGCTTTTCGGTGTGTCTTCTGACATCTATCCCCCTTTTGACGTCAGTTCATTGATCATTTCTCTCACAAGGGCAACACTGTCAGGATGTCTCATGATAACGATATCAGCCCCGGCAATCAACACACTCATGGCACTGACTGACTCCAGGAGTATGGTTCTTTTTTTGGCATCTCCGAGTTTTGGATCATCTTCTCTTGTCAATCTGGCCTCTTTTGTTTTCCAAATCTCTTGAGCCAGGTTACATACGATGGGATATTGGAGTTTTATATCTTCCTGCGTTAGGGCTGCCATTCTGTCTCTCTCAATCACAGAATACGAGTATTCTAAACCATAACCCAGCCCTCCAGTTGTTGGATCAATCAAAACCCTCGTATCCTGGACCCCGAGGTTACCCAAAAGTATATTCAATTGTTTCGCAAGATTAACATCAATAGGTGTTGAAGCGAGCACAGGGTGATTGTATGCAATTGCCATAGCGCCTATCTGTTTGTAATTTTTTTCTGACACCGGGCCGATAGAAACATTCTTCTTCTCACATACCTCTGCTACTCTTCGGAGGAGGATAGCATCTTTCTCATCGTTTGATGTGCCCCATACAATGACAGGAACATCGACTGCATCAACAACGTTTTTTACCACATTGATGACATCCTCTACATCACGGTTCTTCCCATTCGGATCAGCACCTTTCAGGTTAATGGCAATGATCTCAGCACCGAAAATCTCCACACATTTTCTTGCCCACGCAACAGGATTACTTATGACATCCTTAAACGGATCAATCGCCCAATCCTGCCAATCATCGGGTTCATAATCCCATACTTCGAAGGCAATTCTGGGAAGATTGGGCATTTCTCCTTCAAAAAGATGAAAGGGGTAACATGTTTCTCCACCAATGGTCACAGCTTTTTCACCTGTTCCAATGGTAACTTCCTTAATCTTGCCAGTATATTTTACCTTTGAAATCTCAAATGCCATCTTTCCTCCCTTTCTCAATCACGCAGAGGAGTAATCCGCATGTTCTTTCTTCTTACTGCTTTCTGCAAACTGTCTTTATGCTTCTTGTTTTCTTTTTTCGCTTCCGTACCATTCGCTTCCGTACCAATAACGCAGTGCTGTTTTCAGATAATCAACTGCATCTTCGCGTGTTGTCAGTTTGGCTCGCCAATCAACCATAGTGTCGGGCTTTCCTTCATCGAAAGTAGGTCCGAGTACTATTACTTTTTTTCCTTCATAGTTTTCTTTTTCTTCATAAACATAGTCACTCATATAAGGCTCCAAAACAACAATAAATTGGTTTTTTTACTATACCATCTGACGGCAGTGCAGATAAAGACCTTTTGAGTTTTTCAGCTAAATAATAATGTTCTCAGCTCAGCAAGCTGTCCAGTCTATTATAAGGATTGTGATCATTATAAACATCACCCCTTAAGAGTCTTGGCAAAGATTGAGTATGCGTCAGAAATGACGGACGATTCCTTGGGCATTGAAAAAATGCTTTCTCCTTCTCCATCGGCCTTTATCAGTGCTATGTCTTCTCTGATAAATCCAGCTATTTTAATACCCTTATCCTGAGCCAAACCCGCAATATTCCTTTCATCATTTTCCCTGGCCCTGTTCACAATAATGTACCAGTCTTTTATATTAAGGTTTAGCTCTTTGATGAGCTCAATTATTCGTTTCGCAGTCAACAGACCTCTTGGCGATGGATCAGAAACCACATAAAGATAATTCAAATCCTGAGTAACAAGTCTGCTCATATGTTCCATACCAGCCTCGTTATCGACAACCACAAAAGGATAGTTCTCCTTAAGGGCCTCTATGGATTGCTTCGCAAGGCTGTTTGCGGCACAATAACAACCAGGCCCTTCAGGCCTGCCCATGACAAGGAGATCGAATCCCTTCCCTTCAATAATTGCTTCATGGACCTTATATTCAAACCAGACATCCTTTGTCATTCCCAGTGGAACATCCTTTTTCATCAGCTCTCGTGCTTCGCCAATCGTAGAACGCACATCAACGCCGAGTACCTCGTTCAGGTTTGAGTTCGGATCGGCATCCACTGCAAGGATTGGCCCCTCTTTACGTTCTTCAATAAAATAGCGCAAAAGGATCCCTCCTATTGTTGTTTTTCCTACACCACCTTTGCCTGCAAAGGCAATAATTTTAGGCATATTCAACCTTAAAATTCACTGTTGATAGTTCAGGGTAGCTGTCTCAAATATCTTTTCGTTTCTTCAAAGTTTTTGGAAAAGCCTTCCCATCCGTATGGGGTAAAAAGGACGCAGCCACAAATTTATCCATGAATTTTTGGCTGTTTGAAAGCTCAACGTTTGTCATCATCTTTGATATTTTTTCGGCTTCCTCTATAAATCCCCGTGAGAATGAGAACAGTCTTGCCCCAAGAAGAGACCCATTCCCAACAAAAATAAAACGCTCGAGAGCCAGCTCCGGCAAAAGCCCAATGGTCTGGGCCTTTTCGAGGTCAATGTAATGACCAAAACCACCTGCAATAATAATCCTCTCAATATCGTCGAACGTGAGGCCAACATTATCAAGGAGAACTTTGCATCCTGCATAGAGCGCTGCTTTTGCCCGAATCAGATTAGCAAGATCAACTTCGGTCACCACAATGTCTCGATGAATTTGCGTATTCTCTTTATAGACCAATACGTATTCATATCCGCTTTCACCTTCCCGCACCCGGGAAGTGGACAAATCCCTTCTGAACTTGCCGTTCTGATCAAGAATTCTTGTTAAGAAAAGCTCTGCCACACCATCTATGAGGCCTGAGCCACAAATACCCTTTGGTTTTTCTTTTCCAACTGTGATGATCATGGGTTCATAACTGACCGGATTAATCCTCACCTGTTCGATAGCGCCATTTTCAGCCCGGATTCCGAACTGAATGCCGCCACCCTCAAAAGCAGGGCCTGCTGAACAGGAGGCACAAATTAGCCAATCCTTGTTTCCAAGGACAATCTCTCCGTTTGTCCCGATATCCATAAAAAGCGTGATCTTGTCGCTGCGGGACATGCCTGATCCTATAACGCCAGCCACAATATCTCCACCGACGTACGAAGACACACAGGGGGAAGCCTGAACATATACATTGTCTTCCAAATCCAGCCCGAGATCCCTGGCAAAAACTGGCGGATACGAATTTGAAACAGGTGTATAGGGTGCAAGCATGATATTCTTTGGATCAAGGCCAAAGAAAAGGTGCGTCATTGTTGTGTTTCCAGCGAATATAAGATGGGAAATCAAGGCCTTCTCTATGCCACTCTCGTTGACTAAATGCTTGATAATCCCATTTACTGTTGTCATAATTGCTGCCTGTAGGTTTGCAAGACCTCCCTTTTTCCGGGAATACATAATTCTTGATATAACATCATCCCCGTATCGTATCTGAGCATTGTAGTCCGATGATTCAGCAAGGGTGCAAATATCCTGACTGCAATTCGCAAGATCAAGAATCTGTCCTGACACTGTGGTAGTCCCTATATCAATGACAATTGAGTAATTCTGAAGTACCTTGTTTCCCGGCTCTATATTTACAATCTCATATCCACCGTTTCTTGGTGTTAGTGTCACAATTGCTTTCCATAAACTCTCACGTAGCATCCCTGACATTTTTCTTAATACTTTAAACTCTGTAGAGAAATTATCTTTTTTATATACTTTCCGAAGTTCCCGAACAAGCCTTCCCAAATCTGAAATATTGTCATCCATGGTCGGCTCGGGGAGCTCTAAAAACACCTTGAAAAAAGATGGGTTTGATTTCCATTTTTTAACAAGTTGTCCCAAATCAGAGGCTGAGAGGATGAGCGGTTTTCTGTCTCTTCTTCTCAATATGCTCCTATTGATTTGAGATTCCAGGGGCACCTCTACAACAACGTTGCCTTCTGGTCGTGATTTGCAAGCTAAGCGGTAGCCTCTATCATAGTCGGCTCTGGAAATCTTTGGGTCACGAGCTGAAACCACATTGCCTTCGATTACTTTAATCCTGCATTTTCCACAGGAGCTGTTTCCTCCACACGATGCATTGATGTAAACACCTGCTTTCATTGCTGCATCAAGGAGGGTTTCATTGTCATCTACAGTAAAAATCCTTTCGGACGGTAAGAAGGTAATGCGATGCTGTTTCATTTAGAGAGATATTCTCCTATTTGCAAGCACTTTGTCAAGCAATCTTGAGGAATTATCCCTCTAAAGTTTACCGTTCAATCTTCGATATTCTTATAAATGAAAAAGCATCACGATCAAAGTATAAGAGAGATCAAGGTAAAGTGTTAACTAGCCCATTTTGGGCGAGAAGGGAAGGCTCAGTCCCGCTTGGCGGGATGGAGGGGCGACGCGAGCTCCAATAACTGAATGCGTGACAAGAAGCATTGACATCGTTATAAAAGAGTAATAGACTTGTTGCGTAACGCCATCCATATTACAGGAGGGTTTTTATGAAACATATTTTTCTGTTTAGTCTTGCAATGGTTTTTGCAATTACACTCTCTGCAGCACCGCTCTTTGCGCAGGATGTTTACAAAACATGGCAGCCTCCAAACGCTGAACCGAAAGGGGAAAAGGTTTTATGGGATGCCCTTGTTATGAGGCCGGCAGGATTGATAACCTGTGTCCTGGGCATTGGTGGCTTTATTGTGTCATTGCCGTTTGCACTCACTTCGCAGACACAAAATCAAGCCTTTGATAGTCTGATAGTGGAGCCTATAAACTATACCTTTTCAAGACCCATTGGGCTTCTGGAGCCTGCTACTCCCTGATTCGCACATTCCCCTAGGCTAGACGCAAGGGGTTGATTCGCAAGGGTCTCATAGAGCTGTATATAAGCGTTTGACTCTTGGAATCTGCCCCTTTTTTTTGCTCCCATCGCGTAAATTCTGCATTTCTTTTTTAATTCATTGAGCGCTGCAGTTCTCATTTCCGAGCTTAAAGTATTGCTTTGTATTATCTTGGTAAGACTTTGAATTCTAAACCTGTCAATTGCCTCATAGGCTCTTGAGAGTTGATCTTCATGGCCACCTCTTTTAATGATAAAGAGTTTGTCAATAAAGAGAACAGGGTATCTTGATGTGATCCTAAGCCACATATCATAATCCTCACACACAGGTAAGTCCTCATCAAACAATCCTACTTTATCAAAAACCTTCCGTTTGATCACCACAGAGGACGGACTAATAATGCAAAGCGGGAGACATCGTTCAAAAATAAAACCGGAATATTTCCTATGCCTACCCCTTTGGTTTAAACGTTCACCATTTCTAATCCAGATTTCATCTGTATATGAGATGTCAATCTGATTTTCAATCATTGTTTGCACCTGTTTGGTAAGTTTTCCTTTCTTCCACAGGTCATCCACATCGAGAAAGGCAATGAATTCTCCATTTGAAATGCCAATACCCATATTCCGTGCGCTGCTGATCCCTCCATTTTGTTTCCAGACATAGCGAAGAGGAAATTTCCTCACCTCTTCGAAGGATCCATCCGTAGAGCCGTCATCAATAATGATTATTTCTTTGTCTTGGTAATCCTGATCTAGTACGGAAAGTACTGCCTCTTTAAGAAAAGCCCTTCTATTGTAAGTCGTTATGACTATTGATACCATTGACCTCAAGCTTGATATGGATATATCTCGGACCTCCAGTCAGGTCAATGTCCCAGACCGGCATGTACATAGTACTTTGATAATTGCGCTCAAAACCTGTTTCAGAGAGGGAGACAACCTCTACGGGAAAAGTCCAGACCGATATGGGTTGATCGCATTCAATGACCGGTGCAACCTTCTGATACGGATCGTAAAACTGCACCTTTCGAGATGGACGGTAAATTCCTTTTGAAGTCAAAGGCATCTTCCCTGATCCAATGTCCATATACCTATCTCCGCCGCTCCCAAGGAAAGAAAAGTTAAATTCCACCCCAAAGAGAAAATTCGTTTTTATATCTCCATCGATACGATAATCAATAGAAAGAATTGCCTCATCAACATTCATACGTATTGTTTTCTCTATAGTAAGTGGTATTCCCTGTCTACCTATCCAGAAATGACCTCTTCTAGTGAGGGAAAGTATCGATGCATCTTTATCGTCCTTAACGACAGCCTCATATGGCTCCTTTACAAAATCTCCAGGTTCGTGGTATTGACATCTATAAAAGGACTCCAATGTGACATCTTTACCCAACACGTGATCAATGAGGGATGCACGGCGGTACCAGTCGTAATGAAGAAAACGTTCCAGGCCCTCTTCCTTCGCCATAAACATGTCATGGATTGTCTTTGTGCCATCTGCAACTTCGTTGACAGAGGCTATTTTGATCTTATCATGATAACCTTCGTAACGCCGGCAGAGGTTAGCCATAATGTTTGAAGATGCCGGTTTATAGTCAAGTTCGTAGAGGGTGCCGCCCTCTTTGAGATAGAAATAGGCCTTTAAAAGATTATTGGCAAGAACAGCTTCATCCACACCATCCACGTTAACATCTTCTATCATTCCGGAAACAAATGGCTTTTGAGGATCCAGCAGCTTCTCTGCTTCAATAAGATTGCCGTAAACCGATGCACGGAGATGAGGGAGATAAAGACCACCAAATACACCGTGCCAATAGCTGTCATTACACTGGGCCATGTAAACATGTTTTTTTGCCTTAGCATTTTCATTTGTTCGCTGAGTTATAAATAGCATTTTCTTATGCATATCATTGCTTTCTGGATATTTTATGAGAAAATGCTTGAAATATCCTCCCTTTAACAATGTTTTTTCATGAGAATTCTTACTATTAATGGCATCACCGTATTCTTTGGCAAGATTTGGGGGGAGGCTCCATTCGCCCATCTCCTTATAAGACTGGCAATCAAGGTAAATAGGGCCTTTTGGAGGATTAACAAGATATTCATTAAAGGTGGATGTTTTAAGCCAGTCCTGGTTCTCCGTCAGATATTCAAAGAAGCTTTTTAGCCATCCTTCTTCATAGACTGATTGCTTCGTTCCAGGCCATAAGCCAAACTTTTCGCCATCATCCCCGAACACGGCAAGTTGATGGCCTTTTCTGTCTGCCTCTTTCAGGTAGTTGTCCAAAACATCCAATGACTTGAAGGGTATCGAATAGCGCAGGTATTCAAGGCCAGGAAAGATGGCAAGCTTATGTCCTTCGAATTCGCTCATATAATAACAGAAGAGATCGTCTTCCGTCATTCCGATTGCCTTGAAATGGTTGTCATCTACAAGGGTGTATGCAATACCAGCCTTATTGAGCATTCGGGGAATATGCGGTTCATAAACCCTTTCAGCAAGCCACAGACCCTTGGGTCTTTCACCAAAGACTTCTTCCATTAAATCAGCATGCATTCTAATCTGACTGCACCCATCTTCCTCCGAAATGAGAGAAAGCACGGGCTCATACATACCGCCGGCAACAATTTCGATCTGCCCCTGTTTCTTTAATAATTTTAAAAGATCAATATAATCAGGTTTATTCTCAAGTAGCCATGAGAAAAGAAAGCCGGAAAAATGGAGATTGATTTTGATGTTTTTGTAATCTTTTAGTATTTCAAAAAAAGGCAGGTAGGCAGCCTTATAGGCATCTTCAAGGATAAAATCCATGTTACCCACGGGCTGGTGGTTATGAATGCAGAGAATGAGGTTCATTCAAACCTTTTAAGAAGAAATGGCGGGGTCGACGAGCTTCGAACTCGCGGCCTCCGGCGTGACAGGCCGGCGTTATAACCAGGCTTAACTACGACCCCGCATGAAATGGTAGGCGGGAGAGGTTTTGAACCTCCGACCCCCGGCTTGTAAGGCCGATGCTCTCCCACTGAGCTACCCGCCCATACTATATCAGCTTCGCGCTGCTGTGTCAACCTTATGCAATCTCGGCCTCTTCTTCATAGATCAGAATCGGTCTGTCATGGTTTACGATAACTTCTTCGCTGAGAACACATTCCTTTACATTTGAAAGGGCCGGGATTTCATACATGACATCGAGCATAACCTTCTCCATGATCGATCGTAAGCCCCGTGCGCCTGTCTTCTTCTTCATTGCCTCCCGTGCAATGCCCCTGAGAGCCCCTTCTGTGAAGGTAAGCTTTACGTTTTCCAGGTCAAACAGCTTCTTGTACTGTTTGACAATGGCATTGCGAGGTCTTTTAAGGATTTCAACAAGGTTATCCTCGCTGAGCTCTCCAAGGGTTGCTATAATGGGTAACCTTCCGATAAACTCAGGAATTAATCCATATTTCAAGAGATCTTCCGGTTGAATATCCCTTATCAACTCAGAGTATTGTTTATCCCTTCCGCCTTCCACATCAACACCAAAACCGATGCTTTTCTTTCCAACTCTATTCGCAACAATCGACTCGGCTCCGTGAAATGCCCCGCCACAAATAAAGAGGATGTTTGATGTATCTACCTTGATATAGTCCTGCTGTGGATGTTTCCGTCCACCTTTTGGGGGGACATTGGCCACAGTACCTTCAATGATCTTCAGTAACGCCTGCTGGACGCCTTCACCGGACACGTCCCGTGTAATAGAGGGGCTATCCGTTTTTCTTGAGATTTTATCAATCTCATCAATATAAACAATACCGCGCTCTGCCCGCTCAACATTATAATCAGCAGATTGGAGAAGATAGAGAATGATGTTTTCCACGTCTTCACCAACGTACCCGGCTTCGGTCAATGTTGTAGCGTCCGCTATAGTAAAGGGGACATGAAGAATCTTTGCCAGTGTCTGGGCAAGGAGGGTCTTTCCCGATCCTGTAGGTCCGATAAGAAGAATATTGCTCTTCTGAATCTCCACGTCATCGAAAGTGGCTTTCGACTCAATTCGTTTGTAATGATTATATACCGCAACAGAAAGAACCTTTTTTGCAAAATCCTGACCTATTACATATTCATCAAGAAGCCTTCTGATTTCATGGGGCTTCGGGATTGACGTTTTTATATAATCAAATCTTTCCTTCTTTGCCTCGTCCTGTATGATTTCATTGCATAACTCAATACATTCGTCACAGATGTATACCATCGGTCCCGCAATGAGTTTTTTGACCTCATCCTGGCTTTTTCCGCAAAAAGAACAATGTAATTTCATTGTTCTTCCATTGCTTTTTTTAATCATTGTCATTGTCTCTTCTCCACAATTTTGTCAATGATGCCATAACTTACGGCGTGTTCAGCTGTCATAAAAAAATCTCTTTCCGTATCTGCAGCAATCTTTTCGATCGGCTGCCCTGTATGTTTCGTAAAGATTTTGTTAATCTCTTCTCTCATTCGCAGGATCTCCCGCGCCTGAATGTCGATATCGGTTGCCTGACCCTGGGCGCCTCCGAGGGGTTGATGGATAAGGATTCTTGAATGGGGAAGAGCATATCGTTTGCCCTGGGTTCCGCCTGCAAGCAGAACTGCACCCATACTTGCTGCCTGGCCGATGCACATAGTCACTATGGGAGCCTTAATATATTGCATGGTATCATAGATGGCAAGTCCGCTCGTTATAAAACCGCCCGGGGAATTTAAATAAAGATAGATGTCTTGAGTAGGATCTTCAGACTCCAGGAAGAGAAGCTGAGCAATTATAATGTTCGCCACATTGTCGTCGATAGAAGTCCCTAAAAATACTATCCTCTCTTTCAGGAGGCGAGAATAGATGTCATATGCCCTCTCGCCTCTCCCGTCTCTTTCTATTACAATAGGAACAAGGCTCATTGTTTCTCCTTTATTACAGCGTTGTCCCGGAGAAAATTGAGTGTTTTTTCCTCCATAATGTTTGCCCGCAGGCTGTCAATCATATTATACTCCCTATAAAGCCTTTCAATCTCCTCATAGCTTCTTCGGGACTCCTCTGCCATTTTCTTCATCCTCTCGTGGACTTCATCATCATTGACAGTTATGGATTCGGAGTCGGCAATCTTTTTGATGACGACTTCCCCTTTGATTCTTTCCTGAGCCCTTGGCTCGAATTCCTTTCTCAGATTTCCGTCAAGATTTCCTTCTTCTTCTTCACTCAGCTTATCAGCCTTCAATCGATTCTTTGCATCTTCAATCATTCCCTGAACTCTTTTATCAAGGAGTCTCTTCGGCACAGGGACGTCAGTGTTATTAAGGAGTTTTTCCATTATTTTTTGGGCAATTTCCTTTTGTCGAGCAACTTCTTTCTCTTTTCCGAGTTCCTCTCTAAGCCCTGCTTTCATGACTTCAAGATTTTCAAAATTCAGGTCTTTTGCAAATTCATCGTTGATCTCTGGAAGCCTCTTCTCTTTTATTTCCTTCACAAGAACCTGAAACTGCATTGTCTTGGTCGCAATATCTTTGTCAGGATAATCTTCAGGGAACGTTATTTCAATATCTTTCTCCTCACCAGCTTTCGTACCAATCAAACCTGCCTCAAACTCAGGCAAGAGGGTTGTAGAACCCAATTCCACAGGGTAGAACTCAGCGCCCACACCTTTTACAGGCTTTCCGTCCATATATCCCTGGTATTTAATCACAATAAAGTCACCCTTTTGAGCGACTGCATCACTCTCTCTGGCTATCATTTCTGCATGCATATGCTGCAATCCATCTATCCTTTTCTCGACATCATCGTCGGTAACATTAATAGCATCAACATCTACTTCCACCCCCTTGTAGGATGGCAGTTCGATTTCAGGAACCACTTCACACTCCAGTTCATATCCGTGGCGTTCATCTTCATCGATAAAATTGACAATAGGTTCTGTAATAGGATCTACTTTTGCAGTAAAAAGGGCTTCTCCCATGGTCGACTGCACCATTCTGGTTTGCAACTCTTCTTCGATGTAATCCTTATAGTAGGTAGTTATGATCGATTTTGGAACTTTGCCCGGTCTGAAACCCTTTATTTTAGCTTTTTTTCTCAGCTCTTCGTAAATAGATTCACGAAGTTCCGATATTTTTTCTTCCGGAAGAACGACCTGTACTTTCTTCCTAACCTTATCAAGAGATTCTACTTCAACGTTCATTCATCCTCCCCGGGATATGAATCTGGCGGTTACAGTGTAAGCTTTTGGTAAATTATTATACACCTAACTTCCCAAATTATCAAGCTGTTTTGGGACTTATTGCCTTTTCCTCAGCCTCAGCGTATGATATGTCAAAAGATTATAAGTGCATTAAATAGCTTGTTGCTGAGGAGAGTGTACATGACGAATACAAAGAATCGTGGAAGAATAATGATAATCGGCGCTGGAGGAGTTGCCACAGTTGCAGCACACAAGTGTGCCCAGGTTCCTGAAGTCTTCAAGGAAATACTTATTGCCAGCAGGACGCTCTCCAAATGTGAGGCTATCCAAGGTGACATCAGGAAGCGTTACAGTAGAGACATTCAGATAGCAAAGGTGGATGCCGACAATGTGTTGGAACTTGCTACTCTTATCAAACAGTTTCAACCCGATCTTGTTCTGAACCTCGCCCTTCCCTACCAGGATCTCCATATCATGGATGCCTGTCTGGCCACAGGGGCACATTACATAGATACTGCTAATTACGAACCGTTGGATGAAGCCCACTTCGAATACAGCTGGCAATGGGCATACCGGGAACGATTTAAAGAAAAAGGGATCATGGCGGTTCTCGGTTCTGGGTTCGATCCGGGAGTAACCAATGTCTTTACTGCCTATGCACAGAAACATCTTTTCGATGAGATCAATTACCTGGACATACTGGACTGCAATGCCGGTTCCCACGGCCATGTATTTGCAACAAACTTCAACCCTGAGATCAATATCCGGGAAGTGACTCAGGTTGTGCGGCATTGGGAAAGAAATAAATGGATCGAAACTCCGGCCATCATCGATGAAGGAAGCGTACACTTCAGCTTTGATTACCCAATAGCAGGCCCCAAGGAAAGCTATCTTCTCTACCACGAAGAACTCGAGTCATTGGTTCTCAATATAAAAGGACTGAAAAGGGCCAGATTCTGGATGACGTTCTCAGAGAATTATCTCACCCACCTGAGGGTGCTCCAGAATGTCGGCATGACAAGAATAGACGAAGTTAATTATGAGGGACACAAGGTTATCCCCATAAAGTTTCTTAAGGCCTTGCTCCCTGAACCAGCTTCCCTTGGTACAAAATACACTGGTAAGACGGTGATCGGTAATATTATGACCGGGAAGAAGGACGGAAAAGTTGTTACCCGATACATCTACAATGTCTGTGATCATGAAGAAGCTTTCAGGGAAACAGGAACTCAGGCCATTGCTTACACAACGGGTGTCCCTGCCATGATAGGCGCGATGATGATACTCAAAGGGATTTGGCAAGGGACCGGGGTATACAACATGGAGCAGCTTGATCCTGATAAATTTATGGAGGCGCTCAATCAATACGGATTGCCATGGCAGGTGATTGAGCATGCTGA
>Ga0105103_10000763_pt1 | contig 18141 bp, 8 predicted proteins | sample PPLLaktember2015_2_FD_79107 | JGI IMG/M metagenome (GOLD analysis project Ga0105103, IMG submission 79107) | Freshwater sediment microbial communities from Prairie Pothole Lake near Jamestown, North Dakota, USA - PPLs Lake P7 Core (6) Depth... | ecosystem: Environmental > Aquatic > Freshwater >...
CTCACCCAGCACGGGACGCTCATCCATTCGAAAGGGCTTCGTCAGTCCCCCGACCTGTTGTGTGACTCGATCCTCCGAACTCCATTCAACCGCGGTTGAGAAAGCCATTCCGGCTTTGAGGGAATCCAGCACTTCATTCATTCGCTCCCGTGTGGATATCCACAGTTCTCGAATCTGGAGCATGGGAAATGCCGACGCCGAGTCGCCCTCGCTGAGGTGCAGCAAAGCCTCCGTGTCCGAAACCTCCAACGACGCTTCGAGTTCCCGCTTCACGCGTCCGGCAAGAAGATTGTCCTTCCAACTCTGCATCAAGGGACGAACAGCTTCTGAGTTGTCCAGTCCACGCGCAAGTCCTTCTTGCGCCAACAGCTCCTGCTGAACCCAGATGCGAACCTGCAGGTTCACCTTGCTGGCCAATTCCGAGAGGCCAAGATCACGGCGAAAAGAGAACCCAGCCGCACACAACTCCTGCACCAACTCCGCCCCGCTCCACCATCGTGCTCCCGCAACGGCGCCGGAATCGTCTGCCGCCTCGCCCAAAGCTGCGATCAGCGGTATATGGTCCTGCCAATCCAGCGTCACCAGACTGTCGAACGCCAACTGTCGATACGCATCGAGGCTCAACACGATGGCTCGCAAGACGGGCGCACGCGAGAATCCCGTTTTCCCGCGGAATGCATCGGACATGAATGCATCCAATCGGACGCGCTCCCGCCGCGTACGGAGTATCTGCTCGATCCGTTCGGAGAGCGCCCCCGCCTGCATGCGCGCGAAGTCGTCATTCCGCGATTCGCGGAGAAGCCGAACGATGTAGTATCCCGAGCCCGCTACGATGACTTGCGAAACAAGGCCGACCTTGAGCGCGAACGCCGCTTGTTCGATCGCCGCATCCCCTTCACCCCAGGCGAGGGTCACGGTGTCCCTCAGATGACTGATGGAGGAATCGATCCGCACCGTGGCAAGCGCCTGTCCGCTTCTGATCCCGGAACGGACAACGCGGGCGGCTGACTCATCTTCGAAAAAGAGATACTCCAACGAGAGCAAACGCACCGCATCGCGGGTCGTGCGTTGCACCTCGGGCTTCGTCACCGAGACCTTCCGGGTGATCTCCTCGCGGTACAGCGCATCGCGTGCGAGCAACTTGCGCAGGGAGAGCAAGCCAGCCATGCTGATCGAATCGGAATCCAATCCACGGCGCATCGCCTCACCGGCAAGCAACTTCTCGGCTACGAGAGAATAGAGGAAGACGCGCTTTTCCTCCTGCAGGCGTTCCGCACTCCCCCGGTTCGGTCCCGGGGTCAGTTCGAACCGCCAGAGAAATTCCTGCGGCGTGATGACGCGATCCCCTGCGGTCGCTAACACCTCGACCGGCCGGGCCGACTGTGCATCGATGCGTCCCACGAGGGACACAGCAGCCACGACAACGAACAACCACGATGGGTTCCTACTCGAACACCCGCTCACGTGTTTTCTCTCTCTTGCAGACACTGACAACGTTCACTACATTCGATGCATGAACAAACCGACGACTTCCCTCTCACGCACAAAGCGCGTTGTGTTCGCGCTCATTCCAACCGTTCTGCTCTTCGTATCTCTTGTACTGGTGGAGATCACCCTGCGTGTTGCGTTGCCGTCTCTCGCCGTGCCGACCGTCCAACGTATCACGGCCCATGGAATCGATTGGTACCAATTGAATCGTCGGCGACTGGAGCCGTACTTCCCGACCCGGATGAGCATCCTGCCGGAAATGAAGCCGGCCGTCTTCCGCGTCGTCAAGCGAACCAATACGGTCCGCGTATTCTGTCTTGGCGAATCGACGATGTTCGGCGTTCCCTATCAGATGTCCGCGACCATTCCGGCACTCGTTCGCACGCAGCTGCGGCATCTGTATCCGTCCGCCGATATCGAGGTTATCAACGCCGCCGCCTCCGCTATCAACAGCAACGTCATTCGTGATCTCGCCGAAGAACTCCTGCAGTACGAACCGGATATCGTCCTCCTCTATTCCGGGCACAATGAATACTACGGCCCTGACGGCGTCGGCGCATCAACGATCGAACGCTGGTTCCCGGCGATCATCCGTACGAAGTACGCCTTGCGCACGCTTCATCTTGTCCGGTTGATCGAACGATGGATCGGCCGGCCGGAGGACGCCGGAGAGGTCAACATGATGCAGGAGGTTTCCCGCGGTTCCCTCGTCCCCGCCGGATCGCCCGCTGCACAATGGATCGAGGATCAATTCGAGCGGAATCTTCGCGGCATCGTCGATCTCTGCCGGGTGCGCGGGATCCCTCTCGTCATCAGCGACCTCACCTCGAATCTCCAGTTCGCACCATTCATTTCGTCTGAGAACAACACTCCAGAATCGAATGATCAGCGCCGCTCGGCATTTCAGGCAATGTTCGATCAGGGCGATATCGTGGCGCTGCGCCCTCGGGCGACCGAGGCGGTGCAGCGGGACAGCACCGACGCTCTGGCGCACTACTGGCTCGGGAAGATCTTTCTCAAAGAACGGCAGATCGACAGCGCGCGGCGCGAGTTGACATTGTCGCGCGATCATGATCTGCTGAAATTCAGATCTCCTTCAGGTACCTCGGCGCGGCTTGCTCACGTGTGCCGGGAGGAACGCATCCCTCTGATCGCCGCTGATTCGATCCTGTCATCCCGCGCACGCGACGGCGTTACGGGATTCGACCTGTTCTGGGAACATCTGCATCCGAACGCGCAGGGCTATTCTCTCATCGCCGATGAGTTCGTCCAACGCGTGCGCTCCGTGCTCGATCTGGACCGTCGCTTCGGTTCGCCTGCAACGGGCCTTCTCGCCTTTGACCGTCAACGACTCGCAATCGCATGGCTGGATGAGGCGTTCGCTGACTACTCTATGCAGGCCTTGACCTCACGCTGGCCATTCACGGGGATCTCCGTCACGCCAGTCGCACTTCCGCTGGGAGACAGCATCGCGCAACAGATCGCGCGCGACGTCTACTTGCGCAGGCTCGGTTGGGAAGATGGCTGCTACCGTGCAGCGTCACGGCTACGCGAGATCGGTCGTCCGGACCTCGCAGTGACGATCTATCTCGCTCTTGCCCAAGACATCCCGTTCAATCATCAGTCCTACTATCAACTTGCCTTGACGCAGCGCGACATGGGAAATCTCGACGGGGCGATGAAGAGCTACGCGGACGCCATTCGCGTGAATCCGGGATATCCCTACGCGCGCATCGACCTCGGCCTGCTTCAGGTGAACCGTGGCGAATTCCAGACCGCGCGATCCCATTTCCGAACCGCCATCGACGCGCTCCGACCGGATCAGCGCCTGGAACTTGCCACCGCCCACTATGGACTTGCCGCGGTCGCGGCGAATCTCGGGCAATTCGAGGAAGCACTCAAAGAACTCGACACCTCATTGCATTCCGCACCGGACTATGCCGCAGCACGAACTCTTCGTACGCAACTGCTTCGATTGGCCGCTTCACAACGCAAATAAGAACGGCGACCCCTTCTGCAGGAATCGCCGTTCCGTGTTCATCCTACCGTTCCTGACGAATTACTTCGTCAGCAACATCTTCTTCAGGCTGGTGAACGAACCCGTCTTCATCTGGTACAAATACACGCCGCTGGCCAGCTTCGAGGCATTGAAGGAGACCGTATGCCGGCCCGCCTTCATGACGCCGTCGACGACAGTCGCGACTTCCTGACCCAGAACGTTGAAGATCTTCAGGCTCACCTGCGATTCGACCGGCAACGCAAAGCTGATCGAGGTCGCGGGGTTGAAGGGATTCGGATAGTTCTGGCTGAGGCTGAACTCCGCCGGAATCGCGTTCACATCGTCGACACTGACGGTGACGACGGGACGACGGTTCGTGTAATCCCACGCATCGTAGAAGTTCGGGTTGATGCTGCCGAACTGCGTGCTCAGCGTGTACGTCGGATTCGAGTCGTCGATGTTCTCGAGGTGGTTCAAGCCATAGCCGCTCTCGTTGTCGCCACCGCCGATTCCGAACTTGAAGACTTGGCCCTTGGTCTCAGTGACCGGGTAGGTCTTCTTGAACGACCAGATGGAGTCTCCGGCAACTGCGTCGCCGTTGGTTCCATTGTCGAACATCGCATGGTTCGTGTCAGACATCAGCCCACGACCCCAGGTGCCCCAGTCGGACGGAGCCAGCGCCGCCGGTCCGTTCATCGCCACGCCCCATGCAGTGATGGAGTCTGCAATGGTGACGTTCAAGGTTCCCTGGATATCGTTGAGGGCCTTGCCGGCCTTCACGGTGTAGTATGCCGGACGGAGATCGACTTCCCACGTCACGGTCACCGCCTGCGACAGCTTCTGCTGATTCTCGAAGTACGGCTGACGACGTGCGTCCGTCACGCTGACCACGTTGTCGAGCACTGTCTGCGTATTGCCGGTCAATGTCACCTGACGGCGTTCTGCTTCGCCCGAGGTCGTACCGCTGTACTGGAAGTTGTAGTAGTACTCGCGGACGCGAGCGCCGTTCTTCACGAGGTAGTACTGATAGTCGAGGAATGCACCGATCTTCGACCTCATCGTGATCTGCGCCGCATAGTTCTGCGTTCCACCCTGCTTGATCAGCTGCACGCTGCGGGTTGAATCCGCAGTCGAGAATTGTCCTACCTCAACTTCGACCGTGTCGCCGAGCGCGAAGCTCTGACGCTGGGTCGCCGTGGTCATGTTGGCAACAAAGGTCACCGTCACGGTGTCGTTGTTCTCACGGATGATCGGTGCTTCGTTGTTGTACCACACCCACGCCAACGTGGTGTCGTTGCCGTACGGGATCTTGAAGCTGCGGTTGCCGGACTCGTCGCGACCCCAGTCGTAGCCGATGAGGTACTTGTATTCGCCCGTTTCTCCCGCCTGGACCTTGCTCTTGGAGAGCTGGATCGCAGTGGACCAGAAATGAAGGCCCATCCCATCGTTGGCTTCCCGGGTCAGATATCGAGTCGGCGCCCAACCGAAGTTGGAATCACCCCACGAACCACCCTGCTTGTCGCCGCGAACGCCAACAGTGTCGGTGTCACGGTTGAAGGGACGGCTCTGGAGACCGAGCATGTTCACGCGGAAATAGATCGTGACCATTGTATCGTTCTCCACCCACGGACGCCAGTATTGCGCTTGGGTCGCACCCGTGTTGTTGTAGAATTCGACGCGGAGGGTTGTGTCTTTTCCGCCGACAGCAGCCACGCGGTTCCCTGAACCAAGGTCATTCTCCCATCCGCCGTTCCACCGGTACTTGTACGAGTAGGACTTGTGCGGATCCAGTTGAACCGTCTTGGACCAGTAGTCGCCGCCGATGTTCGTCATCGTCGCGGATGTTCCCCAATCACCGAGGGCAGCATCGCCACCGGCGATCGAGACCTGGCTGTTCGCCGAAACGGTGTCACGCATGGTCGCCGTGTTGGCATGGAAGGTCACGTTGACCTTCAGGTTCGTGCGATACACGCCGAGGCCGTTGTTGGAACCGAGGCCGGCGATATCGAACGTGCCGTCGCCGTTGTTCTTGATGCTGACGTCACCCGCGCCGTTGACATTCGCATTCGTGCCGAATTGGCTGCCGATCGGGAACGTTGCATACAGCGTCGCATTGGCTCCGCCGTTGGTGACATCGAAGATGGTGACATAACCGCCCGCCGGGGTTGCACCAACAAACCAGTACACGGCGAGGTACTTCGCCGATCCCTTTTCAAAATAGCGCAGGGAACTGGAGGTCTTCGGTGCGATCGTTCCGGGAATTGAATCAACAACCGCACCCGCCGCGTCAATCTTCAGCGGTTGGACGGAGTTGCCATTGATCCAGAATCCGGTGGAGGCGTCGCCGATAGGAGCAACCGACGGAACAGAACCCAACTGACCGGTGCCAGGAACACCCGTGATCGCTGTCGCGGCCGGAGTCCAAGTCTTACCGCTGTCGGCAGTTGTGAATGTAACAAGCGTCGGCGGATTGGCTGCGAGGGCATACACCTTCGCCGTGCTGTTCGACACAGATCCCGTCACAGTGAAGACGTCGCCGAAGCGTTGTGTCGCTACAGTGCCCGTGTAGGACATAAAGGAGGGAGCACCCGTGTCACTGGTCCACCAATAGATCTTCAGAGGAGAAGTCGTTGCATTGCTCGTGACATTGGAGGCAAACACGATTCCGTCTTCCGATGTTTCGACGTCATTGATGATGATGGCACCGCCGGAGAGGCCGGTTACATTCAGCTGGCCCAAGCTATCGCCTGTCGCAGCATTCAGTACGTACACATGATTCCCAACGTTGCGGCTGACGACGTACAACCGCTGTTCGGCGCCCTTTGAGCCAAAAGCGAGACCCCGCTCAAAATTGCCGGTCGAGAACCAAGACGGGAGCGAACTCGTGGCGGCGGTCTTCTGCCACACCACGGAGTTTTGCGCCCATGCACCCTGGACCACCAGCAACGCCAGCAGAACCAGGGAAAGCTTCATAACGAATCGCATGGTAAAAGCTCCTGATTTGATGATTGGATGAATGAGTGAATTAGGAGATGAGTGAATTGTTGATTTGTGATTGATGTTTGAAGATTGATGCGTGATGCGTAACAAAGCAACGATTAGAATCCAACGTGAATCGCAAGGGTATTCAGATTTCCGAACAAACCGAACTCGTTGTACGCGTAGTCCACGCCGAGCGATCCGAGTCCGTCGAAGGAGTAGCGAACTCCGGCACCGAGCGTCAGACCTTCCTGCGAATCCGTCATCCCGAGCGACTTGTATCCCGCGCGGAGGAAGAGCATCTTCATCCAGCTCACTTCACCGCCGACATTGACGACCTCCTGATTATCGTTCGGACGTACGGCATCCGCGGCGACGGTCGCTGTGAACGATTCCGATGAAACGACGTCCAGCGCGAGCCCGACACGGAAGAACACGGGCGTTGGCCACGCATCGGTCTTCAGTTTGCCGACAAGCGTCTTGTTCCCTCCCGCATTGTCCGCATCGATATCGATCGGATTCAGAAGGTCGCGTCCATCGAGTTGAAGGTCTCCGCCGAAATTCGACAGCGACATCCCGAGACGCATGCCGTGAAAGCCGGTCACAAACAGCAACCCGACGTCGAATGTGACCGTGCTGGCCGATTCGTTCCAGATCGTCTGGCTGATGTATTTCGCCGAGCCGCCAACGGAGAAGCGGTCGGTGAGCCGCCGCGCATACGAAAGGCTGATCGCCAGGTCGCGTGCGGACCAGCGCTGATCCGTGCCATTGGGCTCATCGACCGTCGTCACCTGTTCCTCGCCATAGTCGAGTTGCGTCAGGCTCGCGCCAAAGGTGTTGTCGGCATCAAGCTTCAGAAGCACGCCGAACCATTGAAACTTCGTATCGACGAGCCAGTTCGTGTTCACAAATGCGAATTCGCTTGTCTGCGTTTGGGCTGCGGCTCCTGGATTCCAATAGAGCGAGCTGACGTCCGCCTGCTGGGCAACCGCGGCGGATCCCATCGCAAGCGACCGCGCTCCGACTGGAATGCCGAGGAATTGCGCTGCCGTCGTCCCGACCTTCGTCTGGGCATTCAGTCCGCCGTAGACGGCGACGAGGCCGATCAATACGACAAGAGCGATTCGTGCTGTTCGTTTGTTCATGGTCGCACCAGCCTATTTAACGATCGCAAGTTTGCCCGTCTTTGTTCCGACGGGTGTCTCGACGACATAGAAGTAGACGCCATAGGCGATGTCGAGGTTCTCCTTGGTCTTCAGATTCCACGACACCGCACCGCTATGAATGCTGCCGTCATGCTGCAGCGTCGCCACGTGGTCGCCGCGCGACGTGAAGATATTGATCGTCGATCCCGGGGGAACATTGACAAAGTCGACCTTCCGTGTTCCTCGCCCGCTCGTGATGCCCGGGTTCAGCGGCGGCTCAAATGCCGAGGCCGTCACGTACGGATTCGGTACAACCCGAATGTCCGGCAGATCCGCTGTCATCTGTTCAGAGGTGGTCGTTGCCGGTGTCGCCATGAACCGGAACACGTCGCCCCGGCGGAACGGCTTGGTGGTCCTGAGGAGCAGCTGGTCGCCGTTGCCAAGATACTTCGTTGAGGTATCTGAGACACCACCGACGAGCTTGCCAACGAATTGCACGGTCCACGTGAACTGAAAGCGCCCGGAGAGGTCCTTCTCGTAGAACCAGACCTCGTCGAGCGGCGAGACAACGTTATTGAAGTCATTGTCGAAGAACGCAAACTTCGCATACGTGCTATCGGTCTCATTGTAGACCCGGAAGGTGACCGGCGTTGGCGTCAGGAATCCGGGATCGTACTGGATCGACGTGTCCACGATCCCGCTCGCCCACTCGAAGCGATAGTCGCTCGGCTTCCGAATACCGATAACCAGCGTCGGCGTCGGGAAGAGAAACTGTGAATAGACAGGTGCGTACGTGTAGACATACGCATCCGTGCCGACCCAGCGTGAGGCCGTGTCGGGAACGGAAAGCCACACATTCTCAAACGCAATCTGAAGGCCGTCAAAGACGTCCGAATCGAAATTCTCGACGAAAGCCGGATTATTCTGGATGTGGGGGCTTCGGTAGACCGGGTAGTACTGATATGTGATGCTGTATGATCCTTCCGGCAATGTTCCCAATGTCGCACCGCGGATCACACCTCGTGAAAGGTCGATCAGGTAGCTCGTCGGTGACACCACGGAGCCTGCGGCGTTACGGACCGTAATGGTTCCCGCAATCAGGTTCTTGTGCGGGAGGTTGACATTCGTCGTATCCTGTCCGATGAACACGGATGTGATGTCGCGGAGATCCCGCACCGAATACTGCGTTGTCACACGTCCGCTTTCCGTCGAATCCTGTACGTCGATGAGTCCGTTGTTGTTGTTGTCTTCCCCGTCATTCTGTGTATCGAAGAACTCCAGTTGATATTCGTGCCCGGTCAGCTTCTCCGGGTCCACGACGCGATACGACACGGATCCCGTTCCGATAGAACTCACTTTCGTGAGCGGAACCGCATTAGGCGCTTCCGAGTATCCGCCGGCCGGCGCGTTTGGCGTCACAACGGCAACGTTCTCCACATACGACAATGTACCGTCCGGATCGACGTTCACTTTGAAGTCACGATTTTCCGACGGGAAGATGTCGGCAAACTCATCACCGCGGTCATATGCTTGAACGGCATAATAGTACCGACGTCCGTTCTGCACATCCAGATCGACGTAAGAGTGGCGCAAGCCGGAATCATCGCCAAGATAGAACGCGTAGCCGCTTCCTTCCTGATAGAGGTCCTTGCTCGGCGTGAAGAATCCCTTGATGCCGTTCTTGATGTCGAATTGCGCGAGCGGTCGATATCCCTGCGCCGTTCCGCTTCCATCCGTGATAGTGAGCAGGTCGCTGAAGGAGGGGTCGGTCGACTTCAGGATCTTATAGCCTTCGAAATCCTTGATCCCGAGCACCTCGTCCACCGATTCTTCCGATTTGCGGTCCCAGTACAACGTCACCTTCCGGTCGCCAGCAACAGCCGTGAGCGTTGGCCGGTCCGGCGCCTTCGGGAACTTGTAATTCGCATCGTAGATCTTCTGGACCGTCTGCTTATTTTTCAGCAGGTCAACCAGATCGGCATCGACACTTCCACCTTTTCCACCTCCGAAAACCAACGCCAATGAGAAGCGCTCTGTCCTGCCAGCCAGCAATGGGAAGTAGCCCGAGCCGTAGATGAAATCGCCATCCTCACCCGCTTGCGGTCGGTTGTTCACGATAGAGGGGGGAACATCGAAGAAACCCGGCGCAAGATTCCCCCACAACGATTCATCGTCACCCAGCCGGACCTGGTTGGCCGGAGCGAAATAATAGAAGCTCGTCAGGCCGATCTGATCGGATTCCCGAACATCGGTCTTGTCGATATGCGGCTCGCCGGGGAGTCCCGTGTCGGTTCCATCGGCAAGATAGCCTGACGTTGGCACGCCATCTCCCTCGCCTGCATCACGCGTGTCCGCCAAACCGTCTCGGCCAAGGTCGTCCTTCGCCAGCAGCCAATCCTCGTTGTTATCGAGCCCATCGTCGCGACGCTCGTCGATCATGGTCGTCGCACCGGTCCCCGTCCCGTTTGTGAAGCTTGCCTTCCGCAATGGACGCAGAACGTCGATCAGGATCGGCCCGCCTGGAACGCGGGATCGCTTGATCTGGCGATAGTGGACATAGAAATTCTCGTCGATGAGACCGTCGAAATCGTTATCGATCCCGTCGTACGCATTCGTGTTGACGAAGTCCACCTGGATGGGACCATACACCGGATCGGTCACGGATCGACGAAGAATGTTCCCTTCCACGAGTTTGGTCACACCCGGTGTGATGAGAACCGAATCCCTCATCCCGCGGGTCCATAGTTTGAACGGTGTTGCCGGCGCCGTGACCACGACACGCTGGAAATCGTTGCTGATCACAACCAGCGGCATCCCCACGGTGATCGTTGTCGTATCGAAACTCGTTGCGGTGAACTGAGACGCGATGCGACCTGTCGCAGATGAGTCTGCGTCACCGTCGTTGTCGATGCCGTCGAACGGATTTCCCGGGCTTTCGAGGAATGCATAGCCGACCATGCCGACTTGACCGACCCACAACGGATTGTCGATGCGCCGTCCGTAGTCGCCGGTGTAGGTGATGTTCTCCTTCGCGTCGTAGAAGGACCAGTCGTCCCGATATTCCTGGAAGTCCTCGGTCGAAGTGACACCGATATACGTCCCAACCAACATTCCGAAGACAACCTTATCATAGGTGGTCGTGCCGGTGTTCGTGATCTCATACAGCCAGAAGATGTTATCCTTTGCCAGGAATTGTCCCCACTGCAAGGCGCGCACGCGAACCTCAAGGCCAAGTCCATTCCGAAGGGGTTTCATCGCATCCGGCTTGAACGCGATCTGCCGCGGATTGTTGGTGGCAAAGTTGAATCGTTCGTCATTATTATCGTCCATGACGAAGTACGCTTCCTGGTCGGCGTTGATCCGCTTTCCGAAATAGCCGTTCCAGGAGCCACGCCATCCCGGGTCGGTCGCATCTGCCATCTTATCGGGCCAGAAGGTCGGCCACGACCTCGGGTCGTTGCTCAATGCGACCTTCTCTTCATTTGCATTGAAATACCCGGAGACCGGCTCGAGCGTCCAGTACTTGCCGGTCGTCGGGCTCACATCCTGCAGTTGGGCCGGACGCGCGACGGGCGACGTGACCACCGAGCGGAACGTCAGCGTATCCCATTTGACCTCGGCACCGATCATCGGACTCACATCACCCAAGTAACCGTTGTTGTCTGATCTCCAGGCGCCGCGCCGTCCCTTTTCGGAAGGCTGTCCTATGACGCCCCAGTTCCCGAACACGGTTCGCACCTGGTTGCCGCTCATCACCGAGCTGCGGCGGAATTCGCGGCCGCTCTGTGCACTCGCCTGCGATGCCCCGACGAAGAGGATCAGGCTCGCGTAGAACATCAATCTTGCGGTCGATGGCTTCATGCTTAGAACTCCACATTGACGCCGAATTCCACACGGCGCGGTTCTGAATAGTTCGTCGGAATGGTGAACCATTGCGTGACGTCGTTCACATACTCCCTGGGACGCGTCGCCTGAGCGGCGGCGAGGTCGGAGGTGAAGCCCGCACGTCCGGTGTCGTTGAAGACGTTCACTTCATTCCGGATGTCAAAGAGATTGAAGATGCGCGTGAAGAGGACGAACTTCGTCGAGCCGATCGTCAATTCGTAGTACGCGCGCGCATCGACATTGAAGTAGCTCGGCTTCAACTGGGAATTCGTCACCAGCGACGAAATGTCGGTTGAGCTCCGCGGCGTGTACGGAGTTCCGGAGCCATACTGCGCGATCGAGCTCACCCCCCAGACCCCTGTCGTGTATCCGACCGAAATATTCAGCGTGTGACGCTGATCCCAGCCGAGGGGATTCAACTGGACCTCGGGGAGTAATCCGCCCGACACGGCGTTGCGTGCTTCCTGCGGATCGGAGGCACTTCCCTTCGCGACCTGATACGTGTAGTCAAGCGATGCGTTGAGTCCGCCGGCGAACCGCTTATCCAGCGTCAGCACGATGCCTTTGATGAATCCGAAGTCGCTGTTGGTGTATCGGCTGTAAGAAGCCGAACCGCCGAAGATGACGATCTGGTCACCGCGCGTTCCGGTCAGGTTACGGATGTCTCTCAGATACGCCGTTACGTCCACCGAAATGTCGTCGGTGAGCTGCTGCTGCAATCCGATCTCACCACTGATCGTCTGCTCCGGTTCGAGGTCGGCATTGCCGACGACTCCCTGGTTGCCGGTACCGAGACCGATCTTGAAGTACGGGTTCTCATACAATCGTTCGAAGCGAGGGATCTGGAAGAAGTGGCCGTAGGAAAAATGGACGATGCCTCGTTCTGTCACGGGGAACGAAACCCCGAGCCGCGGACTCACGGCCGCTTTCGCGGAAGCCTTCTTGTACCAGTATGACTCCCGCTCCGCCAGCGTCACGTTCGATTCGCCCGGATCCTGCACGCCGTTCCCATTCACGTCACGGTATCGATTCTGCGGCTTGATCGGATTGTAAATGCTCGGATCGCTCGGATCATTCAGAACGAACCCATCCGGTTCGAAGTAATCGTAGCGCACACCCACGTTCACAATGATGTCTTTGAACTCGATCTTGTCCTGAAGATACGCCGAGAACTCAAAGGGCTCGCGCGTGTAGCGATCGTGGAAATTCGAGGAGACATCCGGGATGTAGGTGCGGATGTACGGATCATCACTGGCCAGGTTGATGTCACCTTGCGTTGCAATCGGCTGGAGGGAGAAGGAGTTCACATTGAGCCGATGTTTGCGCACCTCCACTCCCGCTTTGATAAGATTGGTTTGGTCGACCTGGCTGGTCACGTCAACCTTGATGAGACCCGCCGTCGTCGTGCGGTCATAGCGTCCGAGATCCGTTCCTCCTGTCAGGAAACTGTACGAATCATTCGAGAGGAACAATTTGGGATGGACATAGCGCGGACCGCTGGGATTGACGACCTCGAACGCACCGACGTAGTTCCCGGAAGCATCCACCGAATCCTGATACTGGAGGTCGTACAGATAATATTGATAGTTCTTGTCGAAGAGCGATGCACCGATGGTGTAGAATGTTGAATTGCTAAGTGTGTGCGTGAATTGGGAGAGGAAGGTGTGGCTGGTGTTGTAGTTGTTGCCGATGCCGTCGGGATTGTAGAAGAAGCTTCTGTTGAACGCCTTCCCGACATTGTGATCGAAAATGTAGTTCCCCGTCAGTTTCATGCCGGAGGCGATCCGCCATGTCAGTTTTCCCTGGAGATAGGTCCGTTTGCTCCAGTTCATCGGAACGACCGAACTGTCCCCGCGTCCGCTCTCGTCCCGAGACAGAACGAACCGTCCAAGGCTGTCCGTGTACGCGATGTTATCCGGATTGAACCGGCGATATCCCTTCAGATATCCGTCAAAATAGATGTACCGGGCGTTCGCGAAGAACGTGAGGTCATCACCGAACACCGGCCCACTGACATTTCCCTCGATGTTCCGGATATGCGTCGGATCGAACGAGATTCCTGGAAACAAGTTGGCGTCGTTGACGAGATAATCTCCACCATACACCCCGATACCCCCTTTGAATTGCGTCCCTCCTTCACGCGTCGCGATGTTGACGATCCCGGACATCGCCTGACCGTATTCTGCGTTGAACGCTCCGGAGATCAGCTGCATCTCCTGCACGAGGCTCTTGTTCACCTCAACCACCTGGCTTCCGTTGAACGCATCGGTCAGAGGGACTCCGTCCACCCAATACGCCACTTCACCGCTTCGTCCGCCACGCAGACTCCCGGCGACGAAACCTGCCTGAAGATTTAGCACAGCGCCTACTTCCGTCACGGGCAAGGCATCGATCTCGGCTCCACCGATGATAGCCGTCGTGGCCGTCAGGTCCTTCTGCACCAGGGGACGCTCGGCCACAATGATGACCTCCTGACCGAGCTCGAGCACAGTTTCGGTCATCTCGATATCGATGGTCGTCGTCAAATCAATCTTGACCATGACGTCCGTCACGCGGACAGGCTGATAACCGACCAGCGTGATGACAAGGACGTACGGACCCGGGGGGATGTTGATGATGCTGTAGCGTCCATCGAAATCGGTCGCTGCGCCGAGCGGTTGGCCTTCGATCTTGACGTTCACACCGATGAGAGGTTCACCGGTCTTCTTGTCGTTGATGGTGCCGGCGATCTTGCCGGTATTCCCGGCGAATGCTACAACGCCAATCAGAGCGATGGTGAGGAGCGTGGTAAGAACTCGCATGAAGGTCTGTCTCCTTCTAAAGAGCACGATTACAGTAGAACATAGAAATCAGGAAACGTGTTCCGCAGCTTTCACAGCTGAGGTCTTGCGAACGATCAATTCGGGCACGAACGACCTCTGAATCGGAGGCAGGCCGGGATGTTGCATCCGCTCCAGCAGCCGGTTTGCGGCGAGGGCCCCCATTTCGCTCATGGGCTGGCGCATGGTCGTCAGTTCGAAGTAGCGCGCGAGATCGATGTCGTCGAATCCCGTGATGGCGATCTTCTGTTTCGGATTCCCTTCCCGGACTGCTTCGAGGGCTCCGATCGCCTGAATGTCGCTCGAGACCACGACCGCCGTCGGCCGCTTAGGCAGAGCGAGCAATTGCTTCATCGCGTGGTACCCGCTCTCTTTCGTGAATCCATCCAAAGGACCCGGTGGTGCGTGGATGATCCATTCCGGGTTCACGGGCAGATCGTGCTCTTTGAGCGCATCCCGGAACCCCTTCAACCGCTCTCGCGCCGGCGAACTGTCACGAACCGCGTTCAGCATCCCGATATCGACATGACCCTTCTCGATGAGATGCTCCGTCACGATGCGGGATCCCCGCACATTCTCGACAAAATAAGAATCGACCGCCGGGTGGTGCGTATCGACGAAGACGAGGGGAATACTCAGACGCTCGTACTCTTTCAAAACCTCCTCCGGCATCTTCATGGAGAAGAACAGAATGCCATCCACGCGTCCGCGCGTCGTCGGCTTCTGCATCGATTCGGCCGCATTGCCGGGATGCTTGACGCCATGGAGGATGAGATCGAATCCGGCATCGCCCAGCACCGATTGAACGGATTGGAGAATCTCAACGAAGAAGAAACTGGTGAAGTATGGAAGGTAGACGAGAATAGCGTTTGTCCGCCGGCGAGCGAGCCCGCGCGCCATCGGATGCGGCTGATAATTGTATCGTGAAGCGACTTTGAGCACGCGACTGCGCGTGCCGTTGGAGACACTCGGATGGTTATTAAAGACGCGCGAAACCGTACCGATTCCCACTTTCGCGGCGCGTGCAATATCGTAGATGGTCGGCGGCAAGTCCAATTTCATGGAAGGGCTTCCAAAAATACGAGGCAATGCAGTCGATGTCAAGGAAAAACGGGACGAACGACAACTTTTTCGTATGTCTGATGTATGACAACTTCGCCAAGTCAAAAGGGAGAAGGCAAAAGGCAAAAGGGGAAGGCAAATGACAGATGGGATATGTGAGATGGAGAATGTGAGATGTGAAATGCGACAGGGTAAACGGGGTCAGTTACCGGTTACTTCGGTTCGTTCGCGCAGGCCGATCGACATTGTCAATTCAACATTCCGACTCGCCGCAACATTGGCAATGACGTGATCGCTGCGCTTCGTTCCGACGATGACGGACGAAACCGCATCGTGGGAGAGGACAAAACGAAGTGCGTACTCTGGCAATGATACTTGCGTTTCCGATGCACGCGATTGAAAGCGCTCGATCTTTGAGCGTACCGATTCGTCCGGAACATCACGCGACTTTCCGCTTAGCCTTCCCGTATTCAGTCCGTCTTTCACAATGATCCCGATGTCCTTCTGCTTTGCCAGCGGCAGCACAGTCGATTCCACCACACGGTTCAGCAGATTGTAGGAAACCTGGATGCAATCGTAGTCCCCAACTTCTACTGCGGCGAGCGCTGCCGCTTCCGAATCTACGCTCACGCCGAGGAAGCGCGCTTTCCCCTGTTGCTGCACGACCTTCATGGCGGCCATCGTTTCACCGCGACGAATCACTTCTTCGCTGCCGCTGTGGATCTGGAGAATGTCGACAAACTCGGTCTGCAGATTTCGGAGACTGCTCTCGACGAATCGAAACACCTCCTCGTACGAATAGTCATATTTCGAAGCCGTCCCGTCGAACCACTCGCCGCATTTCGTCGCGACGACGACGTCCTTGCGTTTTCCACGCAACGCCGCGCCCAGCAGACGCTCGCTGTCGACGTAGGCCGGAGCCGTATCGAAGAGGTCGATACCGAGACCGATCGCCTGGTGGACAAGCCGGATAGCTTCAGAATCGGAAGGCTTCTGGAAATCGTCGAACGCCCTCCTCCAGTTCGGCCAATTCCGGCCGATCTCCAGAGCGCCGAAGCCGATCTCAGAGACCAAGAGTTCAGTGCGGCCAAGCCGACGGTGGTGCATCGAGGACTCGCGGATTGTATGATGAGCAACTCCCGGCAGGTTAAGAAGCCGGGAGTGTTTCGCGAACGTTGGGATGAAACAACGGCGCCCGAATCCCTCGACTTCGCTCAGGCATTCGGGCGCACGGAAGAACCTTCCGAAATATGATCACTTCTTGCTGGTGAGGATCGCTTCCTTCGCGGCCTTCGCCACGCGGAACTTCACCACGGTCTTCGCAGGAATTTGGATCTGCTCACCCGTTGCGGGGTTGCGTCCAATGCGGGCCTTGCGATCGACCAGCACTAACTTACCGATGCCCGGAAGAGTGAATGAATTCCTGGCTTCGCGGTATGCGAGGGTGGCAAGTTCTTCCAAGATCCCAACGGCGACCTTCTTCTTGAGGTCATATTTGCTCGCGATATGCGCGGCAACTTGGCTCTTGGACATTGCTTTTCCCATGGAGGATTCCTTTATGATGGTGATGGATGAGATCGACCGCGTATTTATTGAACAATTCTGACCAAGCAGATTCTGTTCGATTTCGCTAGCAAATATAGGCTTTTTAGAGGCAATGTCAATAAGAAACCTTTCGCGTGCTGCAATATTCTCAACGACTTCGGGGCGACACCTCTTTCCGAGCGTCCTTACATCGCGGTAACTCTTTGTCCGGATTACACTTCCAGTATTGTCCGCCGAATAGGCGAGAAACCAGAGAAGGGCGAGCTTCCGGGAGATTTATTTTGCCGACGGGCACGCAGTTCATGACGAGGAGCGGAGCAACTGCAAGGAGGTGCCTCAACTCAGGCATCGATGGGATAGAACACTATGAACATCTTGTCGTGTTGAACATTCGAAGAGCAGACTGCGAGTTCGGAATCGATGAAGTTGTACGGAAGCAACTCAATTTGTTAATGAATCGCTAACAACTTTCTGCTTGCCTTTTCTTCTCTTGTGTAGTACGTTAGTGCCGATTTTTTCCCTGAGTATCCTTAGTTCACCATTCACTCCAGTCCCACTCATCCCATTCAGATTCCATCACCAGGAGGAACGCATGAATTTCTCGATATCGAGAAGCATTGGTCTCTTGGCAGTGGTTGTGAGCCTGTTGGTTCTCGCAACGTCGGCCTACGCTCAAGTCACGACCGGCAGCATCTCCGGTACCGTCGTGGACAAGAGCGGCCAAGGTCTCGTCGGCGCCACTGTCCGTGCAACGCACGTGCCGTCCGGCACGCAATACGGCATCAGCACTCGCGAAGATGGCCGCTACAATTTGCAGGGTCTTCGCGTCGGCGGTCCGTACATGGTTGCCGTCACCTACGTCGGCTATACGAAGCAGGAGAAATCTCCGATCTTCATCCAGCTGTCCCAGGTGGCTCAGATCGACTTCCAGATGTCCGTGGAAGCCGTCGAAGCAGCCGAGGTTGTCGTGACCGCGGAGCGGGGCGCGATCATGAATCCTGGACGCACAGGCGCTGCCACGAACGTCTCTCGTGCGCAGATCGACCGCCTGCCGACCATCACGCGCCGCATCAACGACATCACACGGTTGGTTCCCCAATCCGGTCAGACTTCGTTCGACGGTTCGTTTGCCGGACAGGATAACCGGCTGAACAACATCACGATCGACGGCTCATATTTCAACAACTCCTTCGGCCTCGCAGGCCAGCCTGGTGATCGC
>Ga0105103_10000764_pt1 | contig 18136 bp, 20 predicted proteins | sample PPLLaktember2015_2_FD_79107 | JGI IMG/M metagenome (GOLD analysis project Ga0105103, IMG submission 79107) | Freshwater sediment microbial communities from Prairie Pothole Lake near Jamestown, North Dakota, USA - PPLs Lake P7 Core (6) Depth... | ecosystem: Environmental > Aquatic > Freshwater >...
ACACGTGGCTGCCTCTGGGTCTCAAATCGCTTAAAAAATTAGAGAATATCATCCGAGAGGAGATGAACCGCAAAGGCGCCCAGGAGATCATTATGCCCTTTGTACAGCCGAAGGAACTCTGGGAACAAAGCGGAAGATGGGACAAATACGGCAAAGAACTTTTAAGGGTTCGGGACAGGAATGATAGAGAATTGTGCCTTGGACCTACCCATGAAGAAGTGGTCACCGACCTGGTACGGCGTGAGGTGAAGTCTTACAGGGAACTACCCCTAATCCTTTATCAGATCCAGACAAAGTTCCGGGATGAGATACGACCGAGATTCGGCGTCATGCGCTCACGAGAATTTTCTATGAAGGATGCCTACAGCTTTGATGTAGATGAGGCAGGAGCTGAGAAAAGCTACATGGATATGCATGATGCCTACATGAGGATATTCAAGCGTTGTGGGTTTAATTTCAGAGCTGTGGAAGCAGATACGGGTCAGATCGGGGGAAGCTTTTCCCATGAATTCATGGTTCTTGCCGACACCGGTGAGGACATCATTATCTCGTGCGGAAGCTGCGGCTACGCAGCCAATCTGGAGCGAGCCGAGGTGGGCTTCATTGACAGGGATGTGGCAAGAACAAAAGGAAGGTTTACAAACGTAGACACCCCCGGTCAGAAGAAGATTGAAGAAGTGTCCCGCTTCCTTGGCGTTGCACCGGACAAACTGGTGAAGACCATAATCTACAACACTGACAAAGGCGCAATTGGTGTACTCGTGAAAGGCGACCGGGAGATTAACGAGGTAAAGCTGCGCAATATGCTCAACCTTGATTCCATGGATTTGGCAGATGAGGAGATCATTGAAAAGGTTACCGGAGGTCCACTCGGCTTTTCTGGGCCAATTGGACTCGATATTCCCCTTTATGCTGACCGTGATGTCCTTTTTATGGAGGACTTCGTTGTTGGCGGAAACGCGCGGGATGTGCATACAATGAATGTCAATATTGAGGATTTCAAAGTCGAAGGGTACTATGATCTGAAAGTAGCCGAGCCCGGTGATTTGTGCTCACGATGCGGGGGTACCCACACTTCAACCAAGGGCATAGAAGTGGGGCACATCTTCAAGTTGGGAACAAAATACAGCAAAGCCATGAACTGCACATTTCTTGATAAGGAAGGAAAGGAAAAGCTTGCAGTTATGGGCTGTTACGGAATAGGGGTGGGCAGGACAGTGGCCGCATCGATTGAACAGGGTCACGATGAGAACGGCATGGTTATGCCTTTTGCCATTGCCCCTTTTGAGGTTTGTGTTTTACCTGTCAACAGTTCTCATGCCGAGAGCATGGAGTTGGCGGAAGCCGTTTATAAGGAGTTGATGGATAAAGGTATTGATGCCATCATTGACGACAGGCCAGAGCGGCCTGGCGTTAAGTTTAAGGATTGCGACCTTATCGGCATCCCCATCAGGGTTACTATAGGTGAACGCAACCTGAAAGACGGCTTGGTAGAAATAAAACTGAGAAAGGAAAAGGATTCTCAGAAAGTCCGAAAAGAAGAGGTAATAGAGAGGGTTTTACATTATGCTCACGAATTTAAGCGAAGGTAGTTTCACCCCAAGGGAAGAGTTAGCGAACCGAATCAATCAGTTGAGAAAAAACATGGAGAAACAAGGTGTAAGTTTCTGCCTAATACTTCAGAATGTTGACCTTTTTTACTTTGCCGGTACAGTCCAGAAAGGAGTCCTTGCCATTTCTGTCGATCATGATCCACTCCTTTTCATTGAAAGAAATGTTGACAGGGCTGCTGTCGAGACCGGACTTGAGATTACCCCAATCAAACGGGATAAGGATGTAAAAGACATCCTGGTAGCCAGAGGAATACTGAAAGGCAAAGGCGGTATGGAGCTCGATGTTGTGCCCGTTTCTGTCTTCGAGCGCTGGAAAAGCCTCCTTAGTTTTGAGAACTTCATTGATGTCTGGCCTTTGATCAGGGATCTCAGAATCGTAAAGAGTCCCTTCGAGATTATCCAGGTAAAAAAATCGGGTGCATTGTGCGATCACGTTTTCGACAAGGCAAAGGACGTGGTCCGGTTAGGTATGAGGGAGGTGGATATTGCGGCAATCCTCGAAGCAGAAGGCCGGATGGTTGGACACCAGGGCTTCCTGAGGATGAGAGGGTTGAACCAGGAGATGATGAACCTATACATTACCCACGGGCTGTCAGGCACTATTCCATCGAGCGGAGATGTGCCCATAGCGGGTGCAGGTGTTACCCACGCCATTGCCCAGGGTCCATCATTGAACAAGATAGAAAAAGGTGTGCCGGTTGTCATCGATTATGGTGGTGGATACAATGGTTACATTACCGACGAGACAAGACCTTTTGTAGTCGGCGAGTTGAAAGAACGGTTCAGAAAGCCCTATGAGGTTGCGAAAGAGATCGTGGAAGATGCCACAGTGTTCGGTAAAGATGGCGTCAATGGATCTGAGTTGTTCAACAGGGCCGAAGAAAAGGCGAAAAAAGCCGGACTCGAAGGATATTTTATGGGGTTTGGACCGGGGAAGGTGAGTTTTGTCGGCCACGGCCTTGGCCTCGAAATTAACGAATTGCCTGTTATTACGCCCCGTCATCATATATTCCTGCAGGAGGGGATGGTTTTTGCCTTTGAGCCAAAATTTATCTTCCCCGGCGAAGGAGCCATCGGGATTGAGGTGGACTATATCGTTCGGAAAGATAAGCTTGAGCGCGTCACCCTCACCCCCATTGATCTGGTTATTCTTTGATCCGAAGTCCTAAGGCTTTATTACGATCATTGCTAGGCGCTGATGCGAAGTGGCAATCCCTGTGCTATAGTTTTTTTCTTTGTCTTTTACTTTTTTCCTGCAGCGGCTCTCAGCCCACACTTTCGCAGCTCCCTGATAATTCGGTTATCCTCGCATTTGGCGATAGCCTTACATCTGGCGTAGGAGCACAGCCAGGGTCAAGCTATCCGGAAGTACTTGAGACGATCATTCACAGAAAGGTCATCAAATCCGGCATCTCAGGAGAGGTCTCTGGTGAGGGCGTCGTCCGCCTGCCAGGTGAGCTTTCTGTACATAAGCCAAAGCTTGTCCTGCTCTGTCTCGGAGGCAATGATTTATTGCGCAAGATGGATCTTGAAAAGACTGCAAATAACATAAGACGAATGGTTCAGATGATACGTGATTCAGGGGCCGAGGTTGTACTCATCGGAGTTCCGAGGCCTGGATTGATGCTGTCAACTGCCCCTTTCTACAAAAAGATTTCAAAGGATACGGGTGTGCCTCTTGAGGGGTCATTACTTGCAGATATATTGGCTGACAATAAATTGAAAGCCGATGCTATCCATCCGAACGCGGAAGGGTATCGTCTTCTCGCACAGGGAATTGCAGCGTTCCTACACAAAGCAGGCGCAGTTCCATAAGACTTCTGGCCGTCCAGCTTTCAAGCCTGCCAGCCGTATTGCAAGTCTACTTTTCACTTCTTTTCCCGCCCGCCCCGCTCATCTTTCGTCTCGTTTCTACAGATTTTTTGATAAAATTTTCTACTGTAAAACCTTGACACAGTTTTTCGCAATGACTAATTTTTTTTTGAAAAATTTATACACGTTGACCCTGTTGTTAAAAGGTGAGACGAGACACTATTAAAGGAGGTAGCGAAAAATGTTGTGGACTACAGGACTTGGGAAATTTGCAGGTGGCCTTGATCCATGGAGCCAGTTAGGGTGCATGGAGAACGAGATGAATCGTATGCTGTCTCGATATGCCTATCCCACGTCGAGCGAGTTTCCTGCATTCAATGTCTGGGGAACCAACGATCAGGTAATCGTAACAAGCGAGATACCTGGCATAGAACCAAGCTCGATCGACATATCGGTCTCTGGAACAACGCTCACGGTGCGAGGCTTGAGAGACCCTGAACAGGCAGAGAAAGGTGTGTCTTACCACCGCCGCGAACGCTGGTATGGAAAGTTCAGCAAGACTATCGAACTGCCGTTTACCATAGAAGCAGAAAAGGTGGAAGCACGTTTCTCCAAAGGGATTCTTTATATAACCCTGCCGAGATCAGAAACAGAAAAACCCAGAAAAGTTAAGGTAAAATCCGCATAAAGGAGGTTTGGCCATGTCTGAGGTAACTAAAGAAGTACAGGATAAAGATAGAGCTCAGGTAGAGCGAACCCGTTCGACAAACGTTTATACGCCTGATGTTGACATACTGGAAAAGGACGACAGCATTATAGTTTTGGCAGACATACCGGGAGTAAGCGAATCGGGCGTCGATATTACCCTGGAGAAGGACGTATTGAGTATCTTCGCAAAAGTAGAGCCAGAGGTTCCCGAGAAACATCAGTTGCTTCGCACAGAATATGGCATAGGAGATTACCAGCGCAGTTTCACGATCTCCAATGAGATTGACAGGGAGAAGATAGACGCTACGGTAAAGAATGGTGTTTTGCGGCTCGTTCTTCCTAAAGCGAAAGCAGTACAAACCAGAAAGATTACAGTTCAGGCCGGATAGGGCCTCAAGGAGCATTAACGAGGAGGTGTACTATGGCAACAAAAAAAGAAACTTTACAGAAAAGCAGACCTGGAACACAGATGGAAGTCAAGCGTGAGTGGGAGCTTCCGTTCGCATCATTACAAAGGGAGATGAACCGGCTTTTCGATAATTTCTTCGGCGGAACCCAGTGGTCACCGTGGACAACTTTTGAGCGAGGCAACGTTGAAACCTTTACCCCACATGTTGATGTGTCGGAGACCGACAAGGAAATAAAGATTTCAGCAGAACTTCCCGGCATGGACGAGAACGATATTGATGTTTCTCTGACTCGGGATACGTTGACGATCAAAGGTGAAAAAAAGGAAGATAAGGAGGATAAGGGAAAAGATTATTATCGGGTGGAACGTTCATATGGCTTGTTCACGCGCAGCATACCACTTCCCGTCGATGTAAGCACAGATAAAGTCGAAGCAACCTTCAAAAAAGGCATCCTTTACGTTACGCTCCCGAAGGCAGTATCGGCGATCCAGAAGACAAAAAAGGTGCCGGTAAAATCAAAATAGAAGCTCAACTTTCCACAGAGAAGGCTACATGGCCTTCTCTGTGCGTGTGACATCCCACCCGTCTTACCTTTGCTTCTCACTTTTCACTTCTTTTCTCGCCATTCCTGCTTTTTCCCCTGCGAGGACCTTGCCCACTCGTCTCGTCCGTCCTGCTTATATTACCCCCAAGATAATAGCCATCCCATTAAAAAAGTAGAGCATCCTTACATACTTCCCATACTGGTCAAGCAGTACCCAGTCCTCAGTGCTCCGAATGATGCGGATAAGCTTTAAAAAGATGGGAAGCGTCAGCAGCGAGAGGAGGCTGAGCCAACTTAGTAACCCGCTTGCCACAAGGATCATAATGGTGAGATAGATAATGGCAAGCCATAATATAAGCACGAAGAAGGCACCTTGTTTGCCGAGACGGACTGCAAGGGTCCTCTTGCCGGCTGCCTCATCGGTATCCATATCGGGCAGACTCTGATAGTAGAGGATAGAGGCGACCATAAGGCCGACAGGGACAGAAACAAAAAAGGCGTCCCAACCTGGTTTGCCGGCGATAACCCAATAGGTTCCCACCACCATGATAGGTCCCATGTTCATGGCGACAAAAAGCTCCCCAAGACCGTGATAGCCGTAACGAATGGGTGGTGCAACATAAAAGAGACTACTGAAAAAAGCGAAGAGAATCAGAGGTGCAAGGCCATAAAGCTTCAAGCCGAAAACAATATAGAGAGAGATTATGAATCCGATGAAGTAGAGCCCGATGATTGCCCAGCCGAGCTGGGTCGGGGTTATCTTATCCTGCTGAATTACCCGGGATCCGCCAATGGCTTTGCCAGAGTCGGTACCTTGGATGTAATCAAAGTAGTCATTTGCGATATTGGTAACAAAATGGACCACAAAACAGGCTACAAGAACGAGGATAAGCCTTCCACCATTCCACCCGGAGTCTTTTGCCATAAGCCAGCCAATGACAATCGGTATGAGGGTTGCAATAAAAAAAGGTGGTCGGCTCGCCTGAATCCACGCCTTGATTTTTTCTTTGTTCATGTCTCAATAAGTGAAAAGTGTTGAACAAATTGACCCAAATTTTCTATTAGGATGTGTATCTGTGTCGGGTTATTCCCCGCAAACACGCTCATTACGCTCCAGCGGCTTCATTTCCTCGCGCTCGGCTTCGGAACTTTTGCTTGCGCAAAAGGCCAAGCTTCCTCTCCTCGCGACGGTTTGCTTGAAAAAAACCCGACACCATACTCTGATGACTTATTTGGGTTAAATCTCTCCAACTTTTCACTTCTTACTTTTCACTTCCTTTCTCGCCTTTCCCGCTTTTCGTTCCCACATGCAGGTATGTTACACCAAAGGTAAGGCTGTATGCATCAACATTTTCAATGCCAACACCCTCCATTACTGTGGTAAATTCATCGGGGGTGGGAAAGTTCATAATGGAGTCAGCGAGATAACTATATGCAGCAGGGTTTGAAGAGAAACGCCGCGCAAGTCGCGGCAGGATATGGTTCAGGTAAATATTGTAGAATACCTGAAAAAAGCGATTGCGGGTAAAGGTCATCTCAAGAATCATGATCTGGCCTCCTGGTACGATCACACGGAGCATTTCGCGCAGAGCGCCCTGCCTGTCAGGAATATTCCGTATACCAAAGGCCATGGCTGCCACATCGAAGGTATTGTCCTGAAAAGGCAGATGAAGAGCATCGCCGGCTATGAACTGTATCCTCTCGGAAAGCCTTTCCTGATAGATCTTTTCCCGTCCAACCTGGATCATCTCGGGGACAAAATCCACACCATTTACAGTAATCTCAGGGTGCTTGCGGGCTGCATCTATGGAGAGGTCGCCTGTGCCGCACGCAATATCAAGGAACCGCTTCGTTCTAAAGAAGCGCATCTTGTTTATAGCGAAACGACGCCATGCGATGTCCCTCCTCAGGCTCAGGAAGTGATTCAGAAAATCATACCGTGGGGTTATGGTGGAAAATATCTCTTTTACCATCCCCACACGTTCCTTTTCAGTGGCTTCGCCGACCGATGGATATGATTTATCTATGCGTTTTTCCATTTGCAGAGCTTTTTTTCAAGGAGATCAAAAACTTCATAAAGAATAATGCCGATACATGATAAGGCGATAATGCCTACAAACATGGTGGGATAGTCAGCCCGCCCCCAAGCGTCAATGATGTAAAACCCAAGACCCTTCCTGGTTGCAATTGATTCAACAAAGAAGAGGACGGCCACGGCCGTGCCGGTTCCAATCCGCAATGATGTGAAGATGCCGGGAAGGCTTATGGGCCACACCACGTGTCGGTAGAAGTGCCATCGATTTCCTCCAAGAGATTTTAGAGAGTAAATGACTTCCATGCTGATCTTCCGAGCACTGTCCCGAGTCGTGATGAGGAGCTGAAAAAAGATAATCATCGTGATAAGAACAATCTTGCCTGTGTCACCAAGACCAAAGAGAACAAAAATTATTGGCATAAGAACAATTTTTGGAATAGGGTAACCGAGATAGATAAGGGGGGCGAAAAGTCGATCGAACCTCTCGTTACTCCCAAGAAAAAGGCCTATCGGCACGGCAAGAATGAATCCAAAGAACAGACCTGCGAGGATACGGAACAGGCTCGCCGACACATGGCTCCAGAAAAGGCCCTCATCAAGCTCTGAAATACCTTGGCGAAGGACAAGAAAGGGGTCCGGAAGTAGATTGCTGCCCAGGAGCAGAGAAAGGACATACCAGAGACCATAAATCAGGACGATGGTGACAAGGTATGTGATAAGGAGTTGCCTCTTTTTCAATCCAGCTCCTCCAGAATATTCCTGAGTTTTGTGCTTAATTCAAAAAAGGCTGATTTTGTGCGATAGTGAGGATCGCCAACACCAGGATTTTCCATAATCGTTTTTACACCTGATGCACTGTTATCAAGTATGAGAATCCTCTTGCCCAGAAAGATTGCCTCCTCAATATTGTGAGTGACAATGATGAAGCTGAATTGCCTCTGACCGAAGACGGCCAACAACCGGTCCTGCAAACGCTCCCTGGTGATGGCGTCAATAGCCGCAAAAGGTTCATCAAGCAAGAGAAGGGCAGGGCGCAGAATCAAAGCCCTTGCCAGGGCAACCCGTTGACGCTGGCCACCGCTCAACTGATGGGGATAAAGATGGTCAAGGCCCTCAATGCCGAGAACACTCTTAAACTCTGAGAGCCTTTTCTCAGGAATCTTCAACTTTTGAAGGTTGGCGCCAAGGAGGATATTCGCTCCAACCGTTTTCCAGGGAAACAAACCGTATTCCTGCAACACGAGCCCTATTTTTCGGGTAGGACCATTGATGGGTTCACCATCAATCTTGATGAATCCTCCTGAAGAAGGCAGAAGCCCTGCAATCATGAGAAGCAGAGTGGTTTTTCCGCATCCCGAGGGGCCCATGATGGCAAGAGAATCCCATGATGAAAGGGTGAAACTGACATCATCCAAAACCATTTTTGGTTCGTTCAAACCGGGGAAGGATTTACTGAGTGATTCTACGCACAGGAGGTTATTGGACATAACCCTCAGCGACAAAATGCCCGTATGTCATTTCAGTTTTGATGACATTTTTATCACGGAGCCAGTTATAGACATCCATGATTTCTTCAGTTCTTGGTGCGTTCAATTTCGGAAACATAGGAATGGTGAAACTCTGATGTAATGGCTCAGGCATTTTGCACTCACGGTTCATGATAGGTCGAACCTGATCAGGATTCTGATTGATAAAGTCATTTGCTTTCTGCACTACCTTTATGAATGCCCTGACTGTGTCCGGGTTCTTTGCGAGAAATTGGTCGCTGAAAACAAGGACTGTACCAGTCATACCGGTTCCTTTGTCATCGATCATCACCCGCGCCCCCTTCATCTCAGCCAATGTAACGAGGGGTTCAGGCAGGACAGCTGCCGGTACCTGTTCGCTCATGAGCATCTGCAGGCGGATGGGGATGCTCTTTACCTCAACGAGGTTTATCTTGTTTGCGGCAATTCCCTTTTTCCCCAGAAGCCTTGTCATGAGGTAGTCGAGCATTGTATTCGAACTGCACGCAATACCTTCAGATGCAAGACTCTGCACGTCATTTTTCGGATACTTCGGTGCAGCAAGAATGGCAAACATCCGTTGTTCGCTCTTAGTGTTGAAGTAAGCGGCTACGATCTTGACGAGGGTCCCATTGGCAGTCAAAACCATAGGGGTGATCATGTCCCCAAAGTAGCCTGATATCTGGCCGGCAGACATGGCAACATCCTTTTCCATGGCGGAGTTAAAGGGCACTAATTCCACGTTAAGGCCGGCTTCTTTAAAATATCCTTTTTCTGCAGCTACAAACAGTGGCAAAGCCTGTATCACCGGAAGGGTGCCAAACTGTATTGGAGGAGAGGGTTTCGCACCTTTTTCCTGGCTACCAGGTGAACAACACCACAAGCCCACAAACGCCAGGATTATTATCATTATCAATGCACTTTTGTTGATTGGTTTCATTTGTCACTCCATTTATAGCTAAGTGGGGATTAGAGGATTAAAGGGGTAGGGATTAAGAAGTTAAACCCTTATCCTTCCCCTGCGCCTTTATTTCCTTTCCCGCTCGCCCCGCCTTTTTTGTTTTTACTTTTTACTTCTAACTTTTCACTTTTCACTGCTTTACGATCTCTGAAACTTCTCATTCAATACCCTTTTGAACCTCGGAGCATAAATAATGTCAAATGCTTCTTCTTTCCCAGGAAAAAGTTTCAATGCATGCTTCCTGACTCCTTCAACCACCCGAATGGCTTCATCGTGATTCAGTTGTTGAGATCGAAGGTATTCAAGAGCGAAATCAACGATGAATCTCAATCGCCTCAGCTTTTTTTCCTCTTCCTGTAAAGAATCATCCATGTTCTTACCTCAGCTCATAGCTGGTAGCTGTAAGTTCATAGGGAAGTCATTTGCAGTTCTGCATTTCCTTTCAGCTATGCGCTTAGAGCTATGAGTTGTTTTTCTAATCCCTACCCCTTACTCCCTAATCCTGTTTTTCTTGTTTTCATCATTTCCCGAAGTTCTACAAAAAGCCATAATCCTACCCCTGTGGAGATAGAGATATCTGCAACATTAAATGCCGGCCAGTGCCAGCTCTGATAATAAAAATCCAGGAAATCTGTGACGTACCCATAGAGAATTCTTTCATACACATTCCCGATAGCGCCAGAAAGAATAAACGCCAGGGCAAACATCTTGCCGATAGAGGCGCGGTATGCAAGCATCATGTATATGAGGATAGCAATGATGAGGAGGGGAAGAAACATGAAGAAATATCTTGCAAACCCAAAGCCGGCAAAAAGCCCAAAAGCGCCGCCGAAATTTCTCGCATGAACCAGAGAAAAGAAGGGCGCAAATTCGATGCTCTCAAGATAGGTCAGGCTTTGAATGATAAGAAGCTTCGTCCATCTATCAAGCAGGAAGATGCAAGGAACTATAAGGAAGACAAGGTATCTGCGCATCGTTTACAGGTGTTCGGGAATTCCCCTGTGGCAGCACCAAGGTCTGTAGCATACTGCCAGCATCTCTCACATTTCTCCCCATCTGCCTTAGAGACGATAATGTCTGTCTCGGTGCCCCCTTGTTGAAGGTCTATCTGGGACACAATGAACACATCTTTCAACTCATTGCCCAGCTTGCTGAGCAAGGCAAAATCGTTCTCACTGGCCGTAATGACAATCTTCGTGTCAAGAGAATGGCCAATAACCTTTTCCACTCTTTTTTCCTCAATCTTTTTATTTGCCATTTCCCTGATCCGCCAAACCTTTTCCCATTCTTCCTCGATTTCAGGCTTGATCAATTCTTTGTTAGTTGCCGGAAAGGTGGTGAGAAAGACGCTTTCTTCTCTGACATAACCCTTAAGGTATGACCACATTTCCTCAGCAGTAGAGGACAGGATAGGCGCAATGAGCTTCAGGAGTGATATGAGGGTTTCAAAAATAACTGTCTGGGATGCCCGCCTTTTCAATGCATCCTTGTGTTCCACATAAATCCTGTCTTTTACAATATCCAGGTAGAGGGCGCTTAAGTCAACAGAGCAGAAGTTCTGGACAGCATGGTAGATGGCGTGAAAGGTGTAATTATTATAGGCTTCAGTCACTCTTTCGATGAGTCTGTGAAGCCTTGATAACAACCATTTGTCAAGATAGGAAAGCTGTTCGTAGGGAACGCTGTTCGATACAGGATCAAAATCATCATTGATGTTGGCATGGAGAAACCTGAGGGTATTTCTCACCCTTCGGTACGTTTCCACGAGCCTGTTGATGATGTCCTTCGAAATTTTTATATCATCCCGATAATCCTCGTAGGTGGCCCAGAGTCGAAGGATTTCAGCACCGTATTTCTCGATAATTTCCTCTGGCGCTATAACATTGCCAAGGGATTTCGACATTTTTCTTCCGGTGCCGTCAACAACAAAGCCATGGGTAAGGACAGACTTATAGGGTGCATGGCCTTCATTTCCTACTGAAGTCAGAAGAGAACTGTGGAACCAACCCCTGTGCTGGTCACTTCCTTCGAGGTACATATCAGCAGGGTAGGTGAGTTCCTTCCTTTGCTTGCAGACTGCAGCCCAGCTTACTCCAGAATCAAACCAGACATCCAGGATATCCTCTTCCTTGACAAAGGTTGCGTTGCCGCACTTTTTGCATGTGATACCCTGGGGCAGAAAATAGGAAGCATCCTTCTCAAACCAGATGTCCGCACTGAACTCTCTCACTGCCTTGATAACATTCTGAAAGGACTCGTCACTCCAGAAAGGCTCTCTGCATTTCTCACAGTAAAATATGGTAATGGGGATACCCCATGTCCTTTGCCTGGATATACACCAATCAGGCCTTACCTGGAGCATGTTGAAGATCCTGTCCCTTCCCCATGTGGGAATCCATTTCACTCTGTCGATTTCATCAAGGGCTTTCTGGCGCAGCCCGTTTTCGTCGAGGGATATGAACCACTGTTCAGTGGCCCTGAAAATAACAGGCTTCTTGCACCGCCAGCAGTGTGGGTAGGAATGCTCAATCTCTTCCTGGTGCAAAAGACGCCCAAGTTCCTGGAGCTTCTTTATTACATGCTGGTTGCTATCGAAGACCTTCATGCCCCTAAAAAACTCGACTTCATCGAGAAATTCTCCTCTTTCATTGACCGGGGAATAGATATCAAGGCCATATTCGATGCCGGTCTCGTAGTCCTCTTCACCGTGTCCGGGTGCTGTGTGAACAGCTCCTGTGCCGGTGTCAGATGCAACGTAGTCTGCATAGACCATCACAGAATCCCTCTCAATAAAAGGATGTCTGAAGGACAGCTTAAGCAGTGCGTCGGCGGGTATTTCCCCGAGAACCTTGTATTCTCGAATACCAGCTTTTTTCGTAATATCTTCAACAAGTTCCTTTAATGCGATGTAGATTTCTCCACCAACGTCAAAGGCAACATATGTGAAGGTGGGATTGATAGCTATGGCAAGGTTTGCAGGCAGTGTCCAGGGTGTGGTTGTCCAGATGAGCATAAAGATCGGTTTGTCAGGATAAACTGCGAACAGACCATCCCGGTTTCCGGCATAGGGGAACTTCACGTATATAGAAGTCGACTTTTTTGTCTCATACTCAATCTCTGCCTCGGCAAGGGCTGTTAGGCAACTCATGCACCAGTGGACTGGTTTCTTCTTCCGGTACACCTCATCCCTTGCAAAGAACTTCTGCATCTGCTCTATAATGGTGGCCTGGTAGCTATAGTCCATTGTAATGTATGGTTTTTCCCAGAGTCCTATACCACCGAGTCTTTTGAACTCTTCTCTCTGGATATCAATAAAGCCTTCAGCGTATGCCCTGCATCGGTGTCGGATTTCAATCTTTGACAGAGAGGCCTTCTTCTCCTTCATCTCTTTCTCCACCTGGTGTTCTATAGGCAGTCCATGACAGTCCCATCCGGGTATGTAGTCAGCCCGAAACCCTGACATGAATTTTGATTTGACAATAATGTCTTTGAGGATTTTATTCAGGGCAGTACCAAGATGGATGTGGCCATTGGCATAAGGGGGTCCATCATGAAGAATAAAGAGGGGACGACCATCGGTTCCCTCAGTGAGTTTGCTGTATAGCCTCATATCTTCCCAGAATTTGAGCATCTCCTTTTCTTTTACAGGGAGGTTCCCCTTCATAGGAAATGGTGTCTTGGGCAAATTCAACGTGTTCTTGTAGTCCATGTGATTTTCTGTCCTTTTGGATTAGTGCGCTTTTAGCTATTAGCCTTCAGTGATCAGCTGAATCGACAGGGCACGTATTGAGATTGAGCTTTACATGGAACCTTGAGTGCTGATGGCTGATAGCTAATGGCCCAAAGCTTCTGTGTAAAATTAGCATAAAGAGGATATGTATTCAAGAACAAAGACGAATAGGGGGAGCAAGGCGGGCGGGGAAAAGCGGCAGTACCGTATTCTCGGAACACAACGCTGTCGCCTGTGCTATACTTATCAGAAAGAAGATAAGGAGGGTTCTATGGCAACAAAACTTATGGAATATTTCAACACGATGCCGAGGCTCGGGTGTCTGAGTACGGCTAGCAAAGAAGGTAAGATCAATGTTGCATATTTTGGTTCACCGAGAATGATTGATGAAAAGACCATTGTTATGGGACTGGGTAAGAACAGGACTTTCAATTATCTCCAGGAGAATCCCTTCGGAGTCTTCATGATAATGGAACCGGGGAAGTCTCCGACTGAGTGGAAAGGTGTTAGGCTGTATGTGAAGATGACCGAATGCGCCACTTCAGGTGAGAAATATGAATCATTCAAGGCCCAGGTCACAAAGGTTGCCGGAGATGCTGCAGCCAAATTAATCTATGCTGCTGTGACCTTTGAGGTCTACGAGATCAAACCGCTCGCTGATTTCGGGCAGGGGTGGGAGAAATCCATAGGCACTAATAAGTAAAAGCGGGAAAGGCAATAAAAAGTCAGGATTAGAGCATTTTGGGGACGTTCTTGAAATAGAAATCTTTTGTCAGTTGGCAAGCTAACGAGCGGGAAAAGAAGTAAAAAATAAGGATTAGGGGTATGGATTAGAAGGCTTACTTATAACCCCTGACCCTTAATTCAAAATTCGCTAATGCTTCTTTTTTATAGATTATTTTGTGGGGCAGATTGTGACGTCTGCCCCATGTTTTTTCTATAACTTAAAAATCAAAAGAAGCGAAACAACGAGAGAGTATATGACGAGAGACTCAATCATAGCCAGACCGATGATCATCGGGGTTGTGATCTTGCCGGATGCACCGGGATTTCTGGCAATGCCGTCCAATGCGGACGCAATACTCCGTCCTTGTCCGATAGCTCCACCGAATGCTGCGATTGCGATACCCAGACCAGCGGCAAGAGCCACCATCTGTTTTACGCCTGAATCGAGGCCGCCTGTTGCTGCCCCTTCAGCAGCCATAGCCATACCGAAGGAAAAGCTGATGAAGACTCCGAGAAGCATAGTAACTACGAGAACTTTTTTCATAAAATCTCACCCCTTTCTTGTATTTGTTTAATGTTCTTCATGGGAGATAGCCCCTGAAAAATATGCCATAGACAAAAGCATAAAGACAAATGTCTGGACAAACGCAACGAATAACCCCAGAAACATAACGGGTAGAGGAACCAATAGGGGAACCAAGCCGAAAAAGATCGCGGTCACAAGATGGTCTCCTGTTATGTTGCCAAAGAGACGAAGGCCAAGCGACAAAGGCCTTGCAATGTGCCCGATAAGCTCAACAGGGATCATGAGCGGAGAAAGCGCCCACATGGGCCCAACAAACTGTTTCAGATATTTCATCCCATGTTCTTTAAATCCGTAATAGTGGGTCATGACGAACACAGTGAGGGAACATGCAAAGGTCGTGTTTACATTGTCGGTGGCAGGGAGAAAACCTGGCACGAGGCCGGAGAGATTATTAAACAGGATAAAAAGGGCCAGTGTGCCGACGATGAGAACAAACTCTTTCCCCCGGGGGCCCATGGTATCGATGATGATGTTTGCGAGGCTCTCGACTATAAGCTCAACCACGTTTCTGAAGGTCAATTTAGGCGAAGGAACAATATCGTCCTCAGACTTTTTGACCTGCTTGTAGCCCACAATAACAATTAAGAGGATAATTACCGAAACGATGATTCCATTAAATACGTGAGGCTGGTCTTTCAGAATTGGAAAGAGCTCGGCCCATGACCAACTATGCCCCATTTTTTTGCCTCCTTTTTAAAGCAGGGTTCCAAAGACTGGAAAACTGGTTTATCACTATGGAGATGAATACCGTTGATAGTCCTATGAGGAAAAAAACAACATCGATATCGCCATATATTACAACGATGACGATGAGTGCAATAAGGATGAGAAACTTTAACGGTATTTTGATGGCAAGTTCAAGTTTCTTCCCCTCAGGCTTTAACAAGCCGCCTTCTATGATCTTCTTGATGAATCTAAAATTGAGGGTCATAATGGCGCTGGCTACAGCAAAGCTAAAGACGTATTTAAATTCCCTCATGATAACCATGGCGAGGATGGATCCAACCACGAGGACAAATACGTTTATATGCTCAATATCAGTTATTTTTGTCTCTTTCATTTTCTTTTTGAAGCTTTTTCATCAATTGATATATAGTCTTCATAGCGGCAATAACACCAAAAATCATGAAGATGATAGTCAAATAAGGGGAGGTCAAGAAGTATCTATCAAGGAAATAACCGATGGCTATTCCGATGGCCACACACAGACCCATTTCGAGGCCAAGGGAACTATAACTTATAAGGGATTTAATTACCTCCCTTTTATCCTCTGACATAGACATGACCATTTTGAGCCCACTTTTATTTATCATACGGGCATAGTATAGTCAAACTTTTTTTGTGATTTCTTTCACTTTATCCAGAATTTTCCACATAGGATGCGCATCTGTGTCGGAATTTTCTATTACCGGGGCTCACGTCGCCACCTCATCAGTAGATGCAACCTGTTGATTAGTTTACTGGTTGATTAGTTGATTCAAGGATTACTTCAAGTGCATTCAGGCAAAAAGCAACGGATTGGTAATCAATATGCAGCATGGTTGCTTGTTTGAGCAAGGAATACACTTTGATCTTAGCCCACCCGATACACCCAGATCAGGCAAGAAAAGTTAGTTACGCGCCAAAGGCGTTGAATAGTTGACCCGATAGATCGTTCTATCTTCTATCAGGTCAATAATATTCTATCCGTCTTTATCCGCGCTACATCCGCGTGCATCTGCGGTAAAAGTCTTTTCTTTAGTAACCCTGCCTTCTTGCCTGCGAAGGTCTACTTCTTCAGGAGATCCTTGCTCGCCCCAAAGGGATATACCGGAAAGGTCTCAAAGAGCATAAGATCAATCCAGGTCTCCCTGCTTGCTATAAGTCCTTTGGCATCCGTATCTACAACATTAATGACGCGGCATCCCTGAAGGTCGATGAATTCACAGAGGACCTTTACTCCTTTTGGCCACTTCCAATTAGCTCTTCGCCTTTCAACTTCTTTTTCATCTTCCGGAGACCATGTGCAAATATTCATGAAGTACATGTCATCAACACCTCCTTCTGATAGATAGGGCTTCATGCCGCCCTTGATAAAAGTATAGCAGAGGAAAAGCATTTGTGAAGGGACAAAACAAAATTTGGTTTGAATTTTAATAGCCTGTTATGGTATAAGAAACCCTGCGAGGGCCGTTAGCTCAGTCCGGTAGAGCAGTTGACTCTTAATCAATTGGTCGGAGGTTCGAATCCTCCACGGCCCACATGTAAAATCATCGACTTACAAAATCCCGCCATTCAGCTAACCCTTCACGGTGTACATTTTTTGTATAGTTGAACTATTATTGAGGGCTGAGTCAAGAACGTTTACTGCATTGATTTTGTGTGATGGAGCTAAATGAGCATACCTGAGGGTCATTGCAAGGCTTTTATGTCCCAGCAGTTCTTTGACGGTGGCAAGGTCAATTCCAGCCATAACCAGCTGACTTGCAAAGGTGTGACGAAGATCGTGAAATTTAAAGTTCACGATCCCGGCTCTTTTCAGTGCCGAATTGAATGATCTTTTAACGTTGTCGTACGGTTTTTTCGTGAGAGGATTATAGAACACATACGGAATATCAAGACGCCTCACAAGGTTTTTCAGTGCTGATGCAAGGGTATGGTTGATAGGAACCTCTCTTCGTTCACCGTTCTTGGTTCTGTCTAGGAGAAGGAAGCCATTTTTCATGTCAACATTATCCCACTTCAGATTCAAGATTTCCCCTTTTCTCATGCCCGTGTTCAATGCCATGATGACAATAGGCCCTAGATGTGCATCGCAGGAATTCACCATGGCATGGCATTCCTCTTTTAATAAGTACCGGAGCCTTTTGTTGTTCTCTTCGAGGAGCTTAACCTGCTTGACTTTCTCTGCGCCATGATTCTCAACCATTTCCCACTGCACAGCCTTGCTGAACATGTGCTTGAGCGCCGCCACGTGCCTGTTAATTGTTGCCGGTTTATTACCTCTGTTAATCTTCTCTGTCTGGTACTGTTCTACGGCCATTGTTGTGAAGTTCCGTAAGGGCAGATTGCCAAAATACTCAGTCAGTCGATTGATAAAGTCTTTCTTACTCTTGAAAGATCTCTGACGTTCACACCATTTCAGGTAATGTTCAGCGAGTTGATTGAAGGTATACGAGCCGATTGTCTTGATGCATGGTGGCTGTTTGCCTTCCCGAATCATTTGTTTTCTTTGGAGAAGTAAGGCCTCGGCGTCTTTGAACTTCGTTGAACCGGAGGACTCTTGCTTTACTTTTCCATCGACGCTTGCATATCGAATCCAATAGATGTTACCGCGTTTATAAATTCCTCGCGTCTTCGCCATGGTTATTTTTCACCTTTTTTCTTCTTATTTTGCTCTTGCAGTTCCACCTCAATACGATCAAACAATAAGCACAAGGTCTTTGATGGGCTTCTCTCGCCCTTTTCCAGCATATAGATGTAGTTGCCGGCAACTCCAGTGAGCCTCCCCAGTGCTACCTGAGATA
>Ga0105103_10000766_pt1 | contig 18119 bp, 13 predicted proteins | sample PPLLaktember2015_2_FD_79107 | JGI IMG/M metagenome (GOLD analysis project Ga0105103, IMG submission 79107) | Freshwater sediment microbial communities from Prairie Pothole Lake near Jamestown, North Dakota, USA - PPLs Lake P7 Core (6) Depth... | ecosystem: Environmental > Aquatic > Freshwater >...
GGAGTTGCCGGCCGAGGCCGCCACGAAGACACCGGCGTCGGCCGCGAACAGGAACGCGATCTCGACGGCATCGCGGAAGTTCGTGCTGCTCCCGCTGATCGAGTAGTTGATGACGTCCACGCCGTCGGCGACAGCCTGGTCGATGGCGGCGATCAAGTCGACGCCCTGGCAGCTGCCGGCCGTACCCGGCACCGACCAGCACGCCTTGTACGCCGCGATGCGTGCGCGAGGGGCGATGCCTGTGACACTGCTGAACACCGCCGCCGCGCCGGTGGTGGGCACCTTGGCGTTGCCTCCGGCGGTGCTGGCGGTGTGCGACCCGTGGCCGTTGAAGTCGCGCGGCGAGTTGAACTCGAATGGCAGCAGCCCGTCGATCCCCTCGTCGCCGCCCCAGCCCTCGTTGTAGTAGCGCGCGCCAATCAGTTTCTGGTTGCAGTTCGATGCGGTGAACTGCTCGCCGGGCACGCACCGGCCGTGCCAGCCGGGGATCTGCTGATAGCTCAGCTTGCCGTCCTTGGACGCGTTGCCGTTGGTGCCGGTGCGATCCGAGAAGCTCAGGCTCTCCGGCCAGACGCCGCTATCGACGATGCCGATGATCACGTCCTCGCCGGCCTTGTCGGCTCCCCCCAGCTGTTCCCACAAGCCGCCGGGCGCGTCCAGTTCCAGGAAGGCGGGCGTCGACGCGGTATCGACATTGAACACTTCGTTCGGCGCGACCGAGAGCACGCCGGGAACCGCGGCGAGTCGTGCCGCCTGTTCTTCGGTCAGTTCGGCGGCAAAGCCGTTCAACGAGTAGCGGTAGTCGTAGACCTTGCGGCCGCCACCCGCGGCCGCGAGCGCCTGGTCGTGGCGGGAGTCCAGATACGCCGTGTACTGGACGACTTGCGGGTTGTCCGGATCGATCTTCTGGCCCTGGTTCGGGCGCGTCCCCTGGAGGCCAGGAATGCCGCCTCGATAGGCCACGGCGGGATCCTCCGCCATCCGGACGATGTAAAGATTGTTCGCGGCTGGCCTCGCCTGCGAGCCGCCGCCGTTACCGCGCGGCGCCTGGCCCGAAGCCGGGGCGCCTGCGATCAGGGCCATTGAGAGGATTGCACCCACCGTGAGTTGGCGCGTGACCTTGGGCATGAGGAATCTCCGTTCGCGGGACTATCGATCGCACGGGGGAGGGAAGCGCGGAGCTTAGCTCATGTCCGGAGCCGGCCACAAGCCGGTCGACAATCCGTGCGCATCCGTCGTGGGCATCACACATGTCTAGCGGAGCGAGGTCCACACCTCGCGACGCACGAAGTCGCGCATCTCGGCCGAGCGGGCGCTGTTGGCCTTGCGCTGTGCTTCGTCGGGGACCACGCGCAGCGTGGCGGCATCGAGCGCCTTCGAGAGCTCCTCGACCGCCGCCATGTTCTTCAGCGTGAAGATGCGCAGGTGGGTCCAGTCGGGCGCCGGACCCTCCGCCGGTTTCGTGGCGAGCACCGTACGAACTTCGACGAAGGCCCCGGCCTTGCGCGCGTCTTCGTCAATGCGCTCGGCGGTGCCCAGGATGTACTGGTTGTAGTCGTTCTCGCGGCCGGGCCGCGCACGCCAGTAGTAGGCGACGTAGACGGGCCCGGCATCCGCCGCTGACTGAGCCTCGAGCGATGGAGCGTCGCCGGCGCCAAGCGGTGTCCCCACGCTTCCCGCGAGCAGCACCAGCGCCACGACAAGCCGACGAGTCCACGCCATCTGCGGCCTCCCTCCCTGCGAACGCATCCCGCAGGTCGCCGTCACTATAGCAGCAGGTCGCGTTCAGGTCGGGCATTCCTTCAGACGCGGACAGGTCCTTCGAACGGCATGAGCTCAGCGTCACCGTGGCGCCAGTTGCGCAGCGATGGCCGGCCACTGTGGCTGGCGGCGCAGACCGTCGAACAGCGGATCGAACGCGAGGGCCGGCGGCAGGTTGCCGCGCGCGGCCAACCGCTCCAGTCGCGCGAACGCCGAGGGGTACTCGCCCAGGGCGGCTTCCAGTTGGGCGAGGGCCGGACCGGGCGCCGGGCGATTCGCCTCGATGCGCGCTCTCCAGGCCGCAGCCTCGGCGCCGCGCCGGGCACGACTCGCGGCCACGCCACAGGCCACCATCAGGTCCCTGTCCTGGCGTGTGGCCTCGTCCGCCTCGCACACGGCCATCGCCTCCGCGGCGTGTCCACCAAGCGTCAGGGCCTTCACCTGCAGCGATCGCGCGAGCGGCAGCGACGGTGTCAACTGTTGGGCGCGCCGCGCGGCCCGCACGGCGTCGTCGTAACGACGGGCGTAGTAGTGCACCAGCGCCTGCGCCTGGTGCACGACCGCTTCCAGTGGACTGAGAGTGACCGCCGTCTCCGCATGCGCCATCGCCTCGCGGTCGCGGCCGAGTTCGGCCAGGAGCACCGACAACCACTCGTGCGCAACGGGATAGTTCGGATTGATCTCGATGGCCCGGCGCAACGCCGCTTCAGCGCCTGGGAAATCGCGGTCTCCGAAGAAGAGCACGCCGGCCAGCGCCGTGTGCGCCTCGGCCAGCGAGGGATCCAATTCGAGGGCGCGCCTGGCCGACTGCCTGGCCAGCGCCATGGGTGCCCTGGCATCCAGGAGGCCCGTGCCGGGAGACCCCTGCACCGCGTAGGTGTCGGCCAGCCCCACGTGAGCCAGGGCGAACGAGGCGTCCTGGGCCACCGCACGCGAGAAGTACTCGATCGCGGCCTTCAGCCCCTCTGGGGTCCGCTGCATCCAGGCATGGCGTCCTCGCAGATACAGGTCGTAGACCGCCGGATCGACCACGCGCGCCGACGCGGCCCGCCCCGCCGGGCGACGGGTGACCGTCCCCATGATCTCGGCGCCTATCGTCGCCGCCACTTCGTCCTGCAGGGCGATCACGTCCTCGAGCCGGCGCGTGTACGAGCGCGCCCACAGGTGTTCGTCGGTTTCGCCGTCGATCAACTGGGTGGTGACCCGCACCTGCCCCTCGGCCTGGAGTACCGAGCCCTCCACCACCAGGTCGACGCCGAGGGTGCGCGCAATCTCGGGCACGGACGGATGCTCGGTCTTGTAGCGCATCGTGGACGTCCGGGAGATCACCTTGAGGCCGTCGATCTGCGCCAGCGCAGCCACGAGCGCTTCGGTCATGCCGTCGGCGAAGTACTCCTTTGGGCAGCATCGCCCGACAGGTTCTCCAGCGGCAGCACGGCGATGGCGGCCTCGCCGGGGCGCCGAGGCAGCGCCGCCCGAGCAGCGGCAGCGGCTGGGGCGTTGGCGGCGGGCGTGCCAGCAGCGGGGGTCTCGCCGGGCGGGCCAGCCTGGTAGCGCTGCAGCACCATGATGCCGAGAGCCACGCTGGCGACCGCCCCGAGAATCTGGGCGATGATGCGGCCGGCGAACGAGATCCAGACGGCACGGGCCTTCTGCGCCTTCTTGCGCTGCTTCTTCTCGAGTTCGGCCGGCGACAGGCGGGCTTGGTCGTCGGTCTCAGCGGGAACGATCGGCGGCTCGGCGTCGGCCATCGGCTATCTGGGGCTCAACCGTATCAGTATCTCTGATCTAGGGAGTTCAAAGTTCAAAGTTCAAGAGTTCAAAGTTCACGATGTTGGCACATCGCGACACGATGGACTCCTGTTTTGAACTCTTGAACTCTTGAACTCTTGAACTCTTGAACTCTTGAACTTTGAACTCTCCGCCCTACCGTGGTTCCGGTAGCGCGAACGCCACGATGCTGCTCCCCGAGGGCGCCCCGTTCTTGCCGCCGCCACAGGCAATGACGATGTACTGGCGGCCGTCGATCATGTAAACCGAAGGCGTCGCGTTGCCAGCCGCGGGCAGGGTCGTCTCCCAGAGCAGTGCGCCCGTCGCCGCGTCGTAGGCGCGGAACTTCTTGTCGAAGTTCGTGGCGCCGATGAACAGCAGGCCACTGGCGGTGACGACCGGGCCGCCGTAGTTGTCGCTGCCGGTGTTCTTCAGGCCCTTCTCCGCCAGGGCCGGGATCTCGCCGAAGGGAATCTTCCAGCGGATCTCGCCCTTGTTCAGGTCGATCGCGTTCAGCGTGCCCCATGGCGGGGTCACCGCGGGGTAGCCATCGGGGTCCAGGAAGATCGACTCGCCGTCGCTGCGATACTTCAGCCAGCTGGGGTCGTTCTTCAGCGCGGGATTGGCGCCCTTGTCCTTGCCGGTGATCAGGAAATCCGCGATGTCGTTGATGTTGCGTGCGCCCATGTCCGGGAACGCCGGCATGCGGCCAGTGCCTTGACGGACGAGGGTGGCGATCTCGTCGCGCGTCATGCGGTCGCCGATCTTCAGCAGCGACGGCGCCACGGTCGTGCCTTCCCGATTCTCGCGGTGGCAGCTGGCGCACTTCGAGTTGTAGAGCGACGTGTCGTTGTTGGGGATCAGCTTGACGATCCACGGCATCTCGTTCGAGTTGACGTAGAGCAGCCCGGACGCCGCATCGAACGCCGCCCCGCCCCATTCGGCGCCGCCATCGAAGCCCGGAAAGACGATGGTGCCTTCGAGTGATGGCGGCTGCAGGAAGCCGGACTTCATCGTCTTGAAACGCGCGAGCACCGCGGCATGTGCCTCCGGCGTGCGCGTGGTCAGCATGTCTTCGGTCAAGCCCTGTCGCGCGAACGGCGGCGGCTTCAGCGGACGAGGCTGAGTGGCCGACACCTGCTCGCCGTCGATGGTGGACGGCGGCGCGGGGCGCTGCTCGATGGGGAAGAGCGACTCGCCGGTTCGGCGATCGAGCACGAACGTGTCGCCGTACTTCGTCACTTGCGCCACCGCGTCCACCTTGCGGCCATCGTGCATCACGCTGACCAGCGTCGGCGGCGCCGGGAAGTCCCAGTCCCAGACGTCGTGCTTGATGCCCTGGAAGTGCCACACACGCTTCCCCGTGCGGGCGTCGAGCGCCAGCACGCTGTCCGAGAACAGGTTGTCGCCGTGCCGCGTCGTCCCGTAGAAGTCGAACGAGGCGGAACCGGTGGCGGCAAAGACCATCGCGAGCGCCGGGTCCACCGTGACGCCCGCCCAGGCGTTGGCGCCGCCGGCCAGCTTGTAGGCGTCGGGCGGCCAGGTGTCGTACCCGAACTCGCCAGGCTGCGGAATGGTGTGGAAGATCCAGCGCTGCTGCCCCGTCTTCCAGTCGAAGGCGCGAATGTGGCCTGGCGTGCCCGGCAGGGTTTCGGGCACGCTGCTCGGCAGGATGATCAGGTCCTCGAACACCACGCCGGGGGTGCTCGCGCTCACCGATAGCCCCTCGGCTGGTTTACCCAGGCCGTCGCGAAGGTCGATGCGGCCGTCCTGGCCGAAGGCTGCCACGGGCTGCCCGGTCTTCTTGTCCAGCGACCAGAGGAAGTTCCGATAGGTGACGAACACCCGGTCGGCATGCACGGTGACGCCGCGATGCCGGAATCGCGTACGGGTCGTGGATCCGCCGCTGGGATCGAAGCGCCAGACCTCCTGCCCGGTCGCCGCATTGACGGCCACCACCTTCATCGTCGGGGTCGTGGCATAGGCCACGCCGTCGACGACGATGATGTTGCTCTGCATCTCGGAGGCGGTGAAGGCGTCCTTGCTGTCGTAGGTCCACGCGACCTGCAGCTGCGCGACGTTCTCCTTCGTGATCTGCGTCAGCGGCGAGTAGCGGGCGTTGCCGGGACCGCCGTTGATCGGCCAGTCGGCATGACGAGCGGGACTGGTGCAGGCGAGGTGGGCGGCCAGCGCCAGCGCGCAGGCACCGATGCGGCGCAGGGAATCGGTCACGGGCGGGTCACCTCAGCCTCAGTTGCGAGCGTCACAGTCGATCGAGGTAGTGCGGCAGCATCCGGCGCCACCACGGCCAGTCGTGGTTGACATCCTCGCCCCAGAAGTCCATCACGTGCGGAATCTCCTTGGCATGGAGCAGGTCCGACAGCTGCTGCGACGCCTGCGGCGCCTCGTAGGCGCCTCGTCCGCTGACCAGAATGATCCGGCAGGCGGTGCGCAACAGGTCGAGTTGCGCGCCATGCATGTCGCGGAGATACCACGCCGGATTGTTGAAATAGCAGTTGTCGTCGCTGTAGCCCTTCAGGTAGTCGGGCTCGAGATCGTAGAACCCGCTCATGCCAATCAGTCCGTCGAACAAATCGGGCCGGCGGAACAGGCCGTTGGCAGCGTGGAAGGCGCCGAAGCTGGCGCCGGTCGCGGTGATGCGGACGGCTGGATCACTGCACACGTTGCGGATGTAGGGGACGACCTCGTGCTCGACATACCGCGAGTACAACGCCTGGCGTCGCGCCTGCTCGGGCACGGGCACCGTGGAATCCATCCACGCCAGGCGGTTGATGCTGTCGATCGAGAACACACGCACGCGTCCGGCGAGGATGGCCGGCTCCACCGCCTTCACCAGAAAGAAGCGCTCGTTCTCGAGGAAGTCGGCCGCCGCTGTGGGAAACAGCAGCAGTGGCCGTCCCCGGTCGCCGTAGGTGACAATCGGCATCGGCAGTTCGAGGCTGGAGCTGTGCCAGCCGTCAATCCGCCGCGGGACGGCGCCATCGAGGTACGCAATCGACATCGGTGCCGATAGTACACGGAAGTCCCGGTTGCTGGCCCGCTGCCGTAAGATGGCCCATCGGAGGCGATCGTGATTGCAATGGCGTGGCAGTTCGAAGTGGCGCAGGCACAACAGGCCGCATTCGAGCAGTTCTACGGCGCGGACGGCCCCTGGACCGCCCTCAGTCGACAGAGCCGCTCGTTTCTTGGCAGCTCGTTCCTGCGCGATCAGGCGCAGCCCACTCGTTACCTGCTGGTAGAGTACTGGAGCGAGATGGTCGTACACGAGAAGCACTACGCCGACTTCTCGGACGAGACCGCCGCGCTGGAGGCCAGGCGCGATGCGCTGTGCGTGTCGGTGACGCCGCTCGGCGTGTTCACCGCGCTCGATGTGCCGAGCCGGTTCGGCCCCACGTGGAGCCAGCGCGATGGCCTCTGACGCGGCAACCCGCGGCCCCCGTCTCCCAGCGAGGCGTGGTCACGCCAGACCAGGGTTCCAGGGTCGGGCAGGACTCACCGTGGTGTGCCTCTTCATCCTGCTGGCATTCACGCTCCCGGCCGCGCAGCCACAGACACCGCCGTCTCCCGCTGATGCGTTCAACGAACAGGACCTGATGATCTCCGCGCGCGACGGCGTGCGGCTCCACACGAAGATCTTCACGCCGAAGAACCAGGCCGGGCCGCTGCCGATCATCATGAGGCGCACGCCTTACGGCATCGAAGGAGCGGCCGGCGCGTTCACGCGTTACTTCAAGGCATTGGCGGACGAAGGCTACATCTTCGTGTTCCAGGACATCCGCGGGAAGTTCGGGTCGGAAGGCACTTTCGTGATGCAGCGGCCGGCACGAGCACCGGGCGACACCACGAGCCTGGACGAAGGCACCGACACCTACGACACCATCGAGTGGCTGCTGAAGAACGTCCCCAACCACAACGGCCGGGTCGGCATGCTCGGTGTGTCGTACGACGGGTGGACCACCATCATGGCGGCGGTCGAGCCGCACCCGGCGCTGAAGGCCATCTCGCCGCAGGCGTCGCCGGCGGACATGTGGCTGGGCGACGACTTCCACCACAACGGCGCCTTTCGCCTGAGCTACGCGTTCGAGTACGCCACGATGATGGAGACCGGGCGCGACGTGCAGCAATTCGCTTTCGATCGCTACGACACGTTCGACTGGTATCTCGATCTCGGCCCCCTGGCCAACGTCAACCGCAACTACCTGCGCGAGAAGATTCCCACCTGGAACGACTTCGTCGCGCATCCCGACTACGACGAGTTCTGGAAGCGCCAGACGATGGTGCCGCACTTGCGGGATGTGAAGGTGCCGACACTGAACGTGGCGGGCTGGTGGGATCAGGAGGACTTCTACGGGCCGGTCCGCATCTACGAGGCGCTCGAACAGCACGACAAGGCGGGCATGAACTACCTGGTCGTGGGCCCGTGGAATCACGGCGGCTGGACGCGTACGGGCGACGCGCTCGGCCCCATCACCTTCGGCAGCGACACCGCCGCGCACTTCCGCGACGAGGTGCAGGCGCCGTTCTTTGCCTACTTCCTCAAGGACAAGGGCACACGCAACTTCCCGGAGGCGCTGACGTTCGAGTCGGGCAGCAACCAGTGGCGGCGGTGGGAGCAGTGGCCGCCGAAGCAGAACATCCAAACGGTCGGCCTGAGGTTCGGCGACCGGGAGCGCCTGATCGCATCGGGGCCCGGCATCGGGGCCGTGACGCCATATAGCGACGAGCCCACCCCGGATGCAGTACGCCCATCGACGTTCGACCGGTTCGTGTCGGACCCGGCGCATCCCGTGCCCTATCGGCAGCGGCCGATTCAGCCCACCTACTTTCCCGGCGGCTCGAAGTGGGCAACCTGGCTGGTGGAGGATCAGCGCTTCGTGGACGATCGAGCGGACGTCCTCAGCTGGGAAAGCAGCGAGTTGACGGAAGACGTCAGCATCGCCGGCGAGGTGATGGCGCACATCTTCGCTTCGACGACGGGCTCGGACGCCGATTGGATCGTGAAGCTGATCGACGTCTACCCTGAGCAGTATCCCGAGAACTGGAACCTCGCCGGCTACCAGCTGATGGTGTCGAACGAGGTGTTCCGCGGACGCTATCGGAACGGCTTCGAGAAGGCCTCGGCGATCGTGCCGGGCAGGGTGGAGGAATACAGGTTCAGCCTGCACACCCAGAACTACACGTTCCGGAAGGGTCACCGGATCATGGTGCAGGTGCAGAGCACGTGGTTCCCGCTGATCGATCGCAACCCGCAGACCTTCACCAAGACCATCTTCGAGGCGCGGGAGCGGGACTTCACGAAGGCGACGCACCGCGTCTACCGGACGCCGCGCTACCCTTCGCGCGTCGACGTGCCGGTTGTTCGCGGACGGTGAGCTCGCGAAGGCGGACCTGTTCGCCCACCATCAGCAGGGGCTGGTTCGGCTGATCGAGCACGTTGAACAGGTCGCCGGCCGGCGTGCGCGCGTAGATCTTGTCGTCGTCGATGTAGAGCGTGACCGGTCCGCCGCCCTCGATGGCTTCGTAGAGCCGCACTTTGAAGCGCGCGCGCAGCACGCCGAGCAGGCGGCGCAGCCGAGGCACGGTGAACCCGCGGCGGCGCAGATCGGCCAGCACCATCAGCTCCAGCAGCTCGATCGGCGTGTAGCGCCGTTCGGTGTAGCCACCGCGTTCGGTCTTGTGCGAGGGGATGGACGAAGTGAAGATGCGCCGCTGGTCCCACCACTGCAGCTGACGGGCCGAGAGGCCGGTGATGGCCGCCACTTCACGCGAGCTGTAGAGCTTCTTCAGCTTCATTCATGGCCTCGCTGCGCTCGGAAGAAGGCGGCGCATTCGCGCCGTAGGAAGAAGCTGGGCTTTCGCTCGGTGGGAGTATAGGCCTCGCTTCGCTCGGTAGGCGGCGCTTCGCGCCGTAGGATCGCGTCACGCCGTCCGCCGTCTTTCCCTACGCGCCGAAGGCGCGCCCACGGACCGAAGGTCCGCCTGCTTTTCCTACGCGCCGCTACCGCCGGAGCCTCGGCGACGGTGGGAGCGGCGCGCCCTAACCGTCTCCGAACTCCCGCAAGTGCGGCACCTGCTCCGCCACATCGTCCGCCGCGCGCGCGCCGTCGAAGTCCTTCTGCGTCAGCCCGCCCTCGGAATGCGTGCTGTAGGTGAGCGTCACGCGCTTGTAGTGAATCTCGATGTCGGGATGATGGTCCGCGGACTCGGCGCCGGGCACGAGCGCGCTGACGAAGAGCACGGCTTCCGGAAAATCCTGGAAGGTGTACTGCTTGCGGATGGCCTGATCGACCCGTTCCCATCCCGTGAGGGCGGCGAGTTGCTGGTCGATGTCGGCGGCGTTCAGTGTGGCCATGACCGGTCGATGATACTCCTGCACGGGGAACCGGGAGTCGCGAGCCCAAGGCTCAAGACCCAAGACCCAAGACTCAATACCCAGGACCCCAAGCCCCAAGCCTTAGAGCCCCCCACACCGCCCGGGATCCAGCGCGGCGATTGGCGCATAGCCGGGCTCGAACACCAGGCGGCGGACCATCTGCGCGGTGAGCGGCGTCAGGAGTACGCCGTTCCGGTAGTGACCGGTGGCGTATATCAAGCCGGGCACGACCTTCGAATGCCCGATCAGCGGCAAGTCGTCGGGGCCGCGCGGCCGCAGACCGGCGCGCATGTCGGCAATGCCCGCCTCCTTCAGCCCCGGCACCAGGGTCAAGGCCATGTCCAGCAACGAGTGCCGCGCCTCCTGAGTGACGCTTTCGTCGAAGCCCACGTCTTCGACCGTCGCTCCCGCCAGCACCGTGCCATCCGGCCACGGCACGAGATAGCCGGCCGAACCCCAAATCACCCGCTGGAGCAGCCCGCGGGTGCCGAGCAGCTGCAGCAGCTGACCGCGTATCGGCTTCACGGGCACCGCCTCAGCCCCTTCGATGCTGATCCGCGACGACCAGCTGCCGGCGGCGACAATGGCCCTGTCGGACTGCCAGACGGACGAGGAAGTGCGCACGGACACGCCCCCTCCCGCGATGGGCGAGACCTGGATGGCGCCGGTCTCCTCGAAGACCTGTGCGCCGTGCTGCTCGGCGGCGGCCACCGCCGCGGCGGTGAGCGACGAGACGCCGACGTAACCGTGGCTGGGAATGAACAGGGCGCCCTGCGCCTCGGGCGAGACACCGGCCTCCAGGTCGGGAATGACCGCGGCTGGCACCCAGCGCGCTTCGACGCCTTCGCTCCACAGCGCACCCGACGCCGCACTCAACCGCTCCGCCTCCTCGATGGTCAGCGCGACCTCGAGCGTGCCGCTGCGATCGTAGGCAATCTCGCGATGACTTTCGCTTCTGAGGCGGGCGATGAACGCGTCGTAGAGATCCAGGCTCTCGCGACCGAGCTCGCGCAGGACCGATGTGGGACCACCCTCGATGTAGGGGGCGAGCACGCCCGCCGACGCACGCGTGGCGCCGTCACCAGGCGTCCGGGCGTCGATGAGCCGCACCCTGGCGCCGGCCGAGGCCAGCTCCCACGCAATAGTCGAACCAACGACGCCTGCGCCAATGACCGTGATGGACTGCATAAGGGTGGCCGGGGGGCCTGTTGCATTCTATATTCAGCCGTTTGACGAGGCCTCGCCGCGTTGCGGCTCGGTGGGATACTGGGCGCGCCTGTGGCGCGGAGGCCGACCTGCGGTCCGTGGGACTCGGAGCGTGCCACGGGTCGGAGGCTGTCGCCCGCGTCACAGCTCGGCAGGATCCCACGGCGCGAACGCGCCGCTTACCGCACGAAATGCGGCCGTTCTGTCCTACGGCGCGCAGCGCCGCCTCATGAGGCTTAGAAGCCGATCGACATCCCGATCTCGATTCGCCGAGCGGGTCCAGCGGACGTGGCTTCGCCGTAGAAGCTCGACAGCTGGTTGCCGACGAAGGTGTTGTAGTTCACGTAGTTGAACAGGTTGCTGATCTGCGCGTAGAAGTCGAGACGGTAGCGCGCGGCGCCGCCTTCCATGATGACCATCTGCGGGCCACCGCCGCCACCTGGACCTCCGGGCCCGCCGCCGCCCTGACCTCGCTGGTTGAGCGCTCCGCCACCATCGCCGCCAGGACCACCACCAGGAGGCGGTATGGGCGGTATCCCGCCGGGCCCGGCCGCCGCGCCGCCGAAGCCGAACGACCGGTTCAGCCGCAGGCTGGCGTTGATCTGCCGGGCGCCCCGCTCGCTGTTGCGCTCCACGCCCAGCGGCCGATCGTTGAACACGGTGTCGCCGTTGTTGTCGAAACCGGTGGTGACGTTGTACGGCGCCGCCGACGCCACCTGCATGTTGAGGCCCGCGCGCACGCCGAACCAGATGGGTGTGTTGAGCATCAGGAACAGGCGGTGCCGCACGTCCTGCGCCGACGGCCCCCAGTCCAGGTCGGGGTTCGTGCTGTCCGACGGCAGGCTCGTCGCCGAATCGGCATGGTTCCGCGAGCTCTGCAATTGATACATCACGTTCGTGAACAGCCGCAGCCGCTGGTGGCGCGCGTTCACGCTGACGGTGAGGCGATCGCTGGCGCGGTTGCCGCTGGCCTGAATCTCCGTGATGTTGCCCGCGGTCGGATCCGGCCGTACGCCGTCGACCGGCGCGTTCACGTTCACTGACCGCAGCGTGTTCGAGCCGCGCGTCAGCATGTAGTCCAGTCGCAGGCCCGCCCACGGAGTGAGCGGCCGTTCGAGGCCCATCGACGCCTGCTGGATGATCGGCTGTCCCAGAGACGCCGATCGGATGATGCTGGCCGGCAGCGGGGTGCCGGTGCCGCCGCCCACCGGGTAGCTGGGGTTCGTCACCACGACGTCCACCTGCCGCTCGCCGTCCACGCGAAGGGTCTGTTCGTAGAGGTTCGCGTCGTACCAGTCGTAAAAGATGCCGTAGCCGCCGCGGACGGTGGTCTTGCGGGTGGCATTCCAGGTGAAGGCCGCACGCGGTGCGATGTTGAACCAGTCGTTCACCTGCGTCTGGAACTCCTGCCGGACGCCCAGACTCACCGAAAACGTCTTTGCCAGCCTCACGTCGTCCTGCAGGAACCAGCCGGCTTTCACCTGCGAGTACTCGACCAGCGGATCGCCGACGCGGACCTGGTAGGTGGCGGCCTGGCCCAGGTTGTAGGCGTCGTTGCTCGTGAACACGTAGGTGCCGTTGCCGTTCTGCTGCTGCGTGCTGTTCCACCAGCCAGCCTCGAACAGCACACCGGCGCGCATCGCGTGCTTGCGCTTGATGGTGAAGTCGAAGTTCTGCGCGATCTCGATCTCACGGCTCGAGCGCACACCGGACTGACCGGCGCCGCCCGCGGTGAAGGCGTCGTTGACGCGCACGGTGGGCGCGGTGGAGAGCGGCAGCGTCTCGGAGTTGCTGCTGGTGAACTCGAACTTCAGCTCGCTGAACAGCTTCTTGCCGATCACCCGCGTGTTGCGCAGGCGGAAGGTGTCATTGACGATGTCGGTGTCGTAGGCCCGCTCCGGCAGGTCGAAATCGCCCACGCCGAGGTTGCCGCGGTCGGTGTTCCTCCGTTCGTACTCCGCGCGGATCTGGTTGCCCTGCCCCATCGAGTGGTCGACGCGGAAGTTCGCGTTCACGCCGACGGTGGTGTTCCTGGCGAGACCGTTCACCGTGACATCGGTCGGCGCCTGCGCGCGGATCGTGCGCGAGTCGTAGGCGTTGTTGCCGTCCACCGACATCGAGATCCCGGTCTTGCCCTTGGCGAGCGGACCCTGGAAGCTGAACGCGTAGCGCTCCTGCTGGGTGGGCTCTTTCGTGTCGGAGAACGCGTTGCGCGCGTTCAGCGACTCGTCGCGGAAGCCGAAGTTGCCGCGCCCGCGCCAGCCGCCCATGCCAGGACGCGTGATGACCTCCACGCGCACCATCCCGGCTTCGTGGTACTCGGCGGAGAACGAGTTGCTGTTGAAGCGGATCTGCTGGATCTGATCCTTCGGCGGCAGGCGACCGCCGCGGAAGCCGTCGACGAACACCTGCGCGCCCGGACCCGCCATCTGCGCCAATTGCTCGGCCATCTCGTCCGGGTCGTCGGAGAGCGCGTCGATCTCGTCGGCGGTGAGCGTCTGCGTGAACCCGTTGTCGCGGCGATCGTCAGCCGCCTGATCGGCCACCGTGATCTGTTCCGAGATGGCGACCGCAAGCATGGCCGTGACGGCGGTGGCACCGCGGCGGATGGTGATGGTCTGGACCACTTCGCGGAAACCGTCGGCGGTCGAGGTCAGCCGATAGTCGCCGGCGGCGAGGCCGGTGAACGTCGCCACGCCCTCGGCGTCCACCGGCACCTGTCGCTCCACTCCCGCGGCGTCAGCGAGCGTGACCACTGCGTGCGGCAGGAACGAGTCGGTGGCGTCCTTCACGGTCACGCGAAGCGTCGACGGCCCTGTGGCCGGCGTCGGCGTCTGCGCCGCCCGCGCGACGGGCGCGAACATCACGAACGCCAGGAGTACTGCAACGGTCCATCTCATGAGCGGGTCCCTTAACGAAAGTCTCCAGACCGGTATCCGGTGCCCGGTATCCGGTGCCCGGTGTCCGGCGTCCGAAGTTGAGTCGCAGGTCCGGGAGCCCCGGAAGCCGACACCCGAAAACGGATACCGGAGACCGGGTACCGGACGCCGGTTCTTCTACCCCTTCGGCTTCGTGAACTCGTCCGCCTTCACCGACGGGTTCACCTTGAACTTCTCGATCGTCCACTCCTCGTTGGGCTGCCCCTCGATGGAGATGTCGATCTTGTGCGGCAGCATGATGCCGTCCACCTTCTTGTAGTCGCCCAGGTGCATGGCGAACTGCGAGGGCTGCGGGGGCCCCTGCTTGCGCATCTCCTCGATCCTGGCGCGCATCTGTTCTTCGGTGAGCGGCTGGCCGTCGGGACCGGTGGGCCGTCCACGACCGCCGGCCGCGGGCGGGGCGCCCGTAGCGCCACCTGCGGGAGCGGGAGCCGTGGTCGCGCCTCCGGGCTCGGCGCCGGGAGCGGGTGCGCCAGGCGTGGCACCGGGTGCGCCGCCGGGACCGCCCGGGCCGCCGCCAGGACCGCCACGGCGTCCGCCGGGACCGCCCGTCATCATGATGCGCGGGCGAATCTCCTGGTACTGCAGCATCACGGGCAGGTGTGTCTCCTGATCGACGAACAGACGCACGGCGCGACCCGCTTCGTCCTTCGTCTCCAGGATGTCGGCCTTGCCATCGGGCGATTCGGCCACGCCCGCGTCCGTGAACGGCTGACTGCTGTCGGCGAAGAGCGCCACCGTCCACCGCTGCAGTTCCATCTTCATGCGGCGGACGCGCTGTTCGTCGATCTGCTCTTCGGTGAGCGGGCCGCCCGGGCCACCCGGGCCGCCGGGCCCGCGAATGATCATCTGCATCCCGCCGCCCATGCCGCCGCGGTTCTGGACATCGTCCCAGGCCTCGGTGCCGTTGAACACGGTCATGCGCTCGACGGTGGGACCGCCGACCATCCCACCCATGCCCATCTCTTCGCTGCGGCGGATCTTGTCGGGCCGCACGAGGACGAGCGATATCGTGCCTTCCATGTCGCGCTGGCCCATCGTGCGGCGGAACGGGCCCTCGGCACTGATGCCCTTCGCGGCCGTCAGCTTGTCGCCGCCGAGCGCCTTCCTGACCTGCCCCAGCACTTCGGCCACCCGGTCCTGCGCGGCCAGCGGCGACACGAACGCACGATCGATGTTCACGGTGTTGGCCAGCAGCACGGCGGCTGCGACCACGGCGAATTTCTTCATGTGGGACCCCTTCTCCATTCGGCTTCCCTGATTATTACGAGCGTTCCCCTCGGAAAGACGTTAAGCCTGAGCAAAGGGTTTGTTAACGATGTTAAATGCTTGATTTGGCTGGATTTACCTCGATTTCTGCGTGCTAGACTGCCCTCGTGAACCCCTTTCGCGGACGGGTCTCGGGCGTCACCGCGCTGGTCGCGGTCGTGCTGCTGCTGGTGCCGGCGTTGGCCTGGCTGCAGTACCGCTGGGTGGGTCAGGTGAGCGAGGCCGAGCGCGAGCGCATGCAGCGGACGCTGCGCACGTCGGCCGCCCAGTTCGCCACTGCCTTCGATGGCGAGCTATCGCGCGCCGTCTTCGGTCTGCAGCTCGAAGGCGCGACCCTGCGGGACGAGAACTGGACGTCCTACGCCCAGCGCTATACCAGCTGGGTGGAACGGGGCGCAGACGAGCGGCTGCTGCGCGAGGTGCTGCTCGTCGATGTGGTGCCGGGCCATACCCTGCCGCCCACGAGCCCGGACGATCTGCGGCTCCGCAGGTGGAACACCGACCAACGCGCGTTCGAGGCGGCCGAGTGGAGCGCCGAGCTCCAGGCCGTGCGATCGGTTTTCCTGGAGCACTTCGGCGAGATCAGGATGCCTCGCGCCCAGGGCAACGGGCGGTTCCGCCGCGAGGGCGCGATCTCGTTCTCGGTCGGCGACGACTACACCCTGGTCTCGCCGGTCACGGTCTTCAACTTCCCCGAAGATCACAAGACCCCGCCGCAGATTGACATCCTCGGATTCACGCTCCTCCGCCTCGATCCGCAGTACGTGCGGGGCACGCTGCTGCCCACGCTGACGGCGCGCCACTTCCACGGCGAGGATGGGACCTCGGACTACCGGGTGGCGGTCACCGATCGGGACAACCCCTCGACCGTGATCTGGGAGTCCGAAGCCGGCGCGGCCGAGACAATCGGCCAGAAGGCCGACGTGGATGCAACGTTCATGTCGCCACGGCCCGATCAGGTGTTCATGATCGCGAGGAATGGCGGCGGCGCGGCCCGTTCCGGCGTCCCTCCCGTGCCGCTTGCCGGTTCCGTCCCCGACGAACGCATCGTTGTCTCGGTGCTGCAGGATCGACGCTCGCGTGGCGATGGGCCGCCCCGAACCGGCTTCTCTCCGTTCGAAGGACGATGGCGCGTGGCGGCAACGCATCGAGCGGGCTCGCTGGAAGCCGCGGTGGCGGCGGTGAGGAAGCGCAACCTGATGCTGAGCTCGAGCATCCTCCTGCTGCTGACGACGGCCATCGGGTTGATCGTCGTGTCGGCTCGACGCGCGCAGACTCTGGCGCGGCAGCAGATGGAGTTCGTGGCGGCGGTGTCGCACGAGCTGCGCACGCCGGTGTCGGTGATCGGGACCGCGGCTGGCAATCTCGCGGACGGCGTCGTGGCCGATCCCGCGCGCGTGCGCAAGTACGGCGAGACGATCCAGGGCGAGTCGCGCCGGCTCGCCGAGACGGTGGAACGCGTGCTGCAGCTGGCGGGTATTGCCGCGGGCAGCGCCGCCGCTTCTCGCGTACCGGTGCCGGTGGTCGATCTCGTGCAGCAGTCGCTGGCGGCGTGCCGGCCGGAGATCGAGGCCAGAGGTGTCACGGTGGAGACGGATTTTCCCGAGCCTCTGCCCGCCGTCCAGGGTGACGCAGCCGCGCTGCGCTCCGCCCTGCAGAACCTGATCAGCAACGCCGTCAAGTACGGCGGCGACGCCCGATGGGTGCGGATCACGGCGCAGCCGTCCGCGCCGGCGCGCGGCCGATCGGGCCCCTCGCACGTCGTGATTTCCGTGGCCGACAAGGGCCTCGGCATCGCCGCGGAGGATCGCAAACACATCTTCGAACCCTTCTATCGGGGGCGCGAAGCCGTGTCCCGGCAGATCCAGGGCAGCGGGTTGGGGTTGAACCTGGTGTCTCGGATCACGGAGGCCCACGGCGGGCGCGTGGAGGTGACGAGCGAGCCCGGCAAGGGCAGCGTCTTCACGCTGGTACTGCCGGCGGCGACGATGCAGCCAGCGGGTGACGGTGTCGCCTATGGGCTGGTGGAAGGAAGGGCGTCGTGACCCGAAGCGAATTGGTCTTGAGGCTTGAGGCTTGGGGCTTGAGGCTTGGGGCTTGGGACACCAAGCCTACGACCTCGATTCCCAGGACCAGGACGCAGGACCTAAGACCTAAGACCTAAGACCTAAGACCTAAGACCCAAGACCTAAGGCCCAAGACCTCGAACGTCTGTCCCCAATGCCCACTGCCCGCTTATTGCTCGTCGAGGACGAGCCCGGCCTCCAGCTCGCGCTCAGTGACCGCCTCATGTCGGAGGGTTACAGCGTGGAGACCGCCGGCGATGGCGACACGGCCATTCGCCGCGCGGGCGGTGAGCCGTTCGACATCATCGTGCTCGACGTGATGCTGCCCGGCCGCGACGGCTTCGAGGTGGCGCGCACGCTGCGGCAGCAGGGGGTGGCGACGCCGATCCTGATGCTGACGGCCCGGACGCTGGTGGTGGACCGGGTCGTCGGGCTGAAGCTCGGCGCCGACGACTACTTGACGAAGCCCTTCGACACGATGGAACTGCTCGCGCGGCTGGAGGCGCTGCTGCGCCGGGCGCCGGCCAGTTCGGGCGTGGCGCTCGAGCGGTATCAGTTCGGGAAGGTGCTGGTGGACGTCCGTCGCGCGGAGGTGACGCGCGAGGGGCAGCCGCTCGATCTCTCGGCGAAGGAGTTCCAGCTGCTGCGCTACTTCATCGAGCATCGCGGCAGCACGCTGTCGCGCGAGGCGCTGCTGCAGGATGTGTGGGGCTA
>Ga0105103_10000768_pt1 | contig 18100 bp, 19 predicted proteins | sample PPLLaktember2015_2_FD_79107 | JGI IMG/M metagenome (GOLD analysis project Ga0105103, IMG submission 79107) | Freshwater sediment microbial communities from Prairie Pothole Lake near Jamestown, North Dakota, USA - PPLs Lake P7 Core (6) Depth... | ecosystem: Environmental > Aquatic > Freshwater >...
GCGGGCAAGTCGCACGCGGCGAAGTAGCCGCGCGGAGAGCCGCCATGTCACCAGGAGCGATCCGTGCGATCGGTCGCGTCGCGGCAGCGGTGCTTGCCGCGACGATCGCGAGCCACGCGGCGGCGCAGGCCGTCTATCGCTGCGACGACGGCAAGGGCAGCACGCTCTACTCCGACACACCCTGCACGGGCGGCGCCAAGGTCGACCTGCTGCCGGGCAAGGCGGATCCCGCGGCGATCGAGCGCCTGCGTCGCGAGCAGCGCGCCTTCAACGAGCGGCAGGCGGCGCGCGAGCTTCGCGCGCATCAGGAGGCGCTCGCTCAGCGCGAGAATCGACTTGCGCAACGGGAGTGGCAGCTCGATGCGGCGGCGCTTGCGGATCGGTACGCGCCCGAGCCGATGTACGGCTGGGGCGGCGTATGGCCGTGGTATCCGGTCGCGCCGGTCGTCCCGCCGGCGCCGCCGCGACCGCCGCGGCCGGACGTGCGGCCGCCCGCGCCGTACGTTCCCGCGATGCCCGGGCAGTTCGGGCTGCCTTCGCCGCCGCCGGCGCGTCCAGCGCCTCCCGCAAGGCCGATGGTCCCCGTTCCGCAGGGCTGACCCCGATCGATCGTGGCCGGGGTGCGCGGGTGGGCGCATTGCGATTTGATCAAAAATCAAATACGCTCCATGAACCTTCTATGCCCAACATGAACGACCTCGCCATCCGTTCGATCCGCCGCTTCCTGGTCCGAGTGCCGGTGCGCACGCCGATCGTCTGGGGCTCCGGCGTGCGTACGGGCGTGACCCGGATGCTGGTGGAGGTCACCACCGAGGGCGGGATCGTCGGCTGGGGCGAGACGATCTGCCTGCTCGACGCCATTCCCGGGGTGCTCGACCACGTCGTGATCCCGCTCGCGATCGGCCGCGGTGTCGACCAGGTCGAGCGGTTCCATCGCCACGTACTGGGCGCCGGCTACTACCACCACAAGCGCGCAGCGGTGATGGCGATGTGCGCCGTCGAAATGGCGATGTGGGACGCCTTCGGCAAGGCCTGCGGCCAGCCCCTCTTCCGACTCTGGGGTGGCGAGTGGCGCACGCGGATCGAGCTCTCCGCATACCTGCTGCAGAGCGACCCGAAGGTTGTGGTCGAGGACGCGCACCGCTACCTCGAGCAAGGCTACGAGACGTTCAAGCTCAAGATCGGCTACGACGAACGCTCGGACATCGGGCTGACGCGGGCGGTTCGCGATGTCATCGGTCCTGACCGCCCGCTGCGGCTCGACGTCAACGGCGCCTGGTCGCCAGGTACGGCAAAGCGCCAACTCCATCGCCTGCTGCCGTTCGATCCCGCGTACGTCGAGCAGCCGCTCGAACTCGACGACCTCGCGGGGCATGCGGCATTGCGTGCCTCGCAGAGCATCCCGATTGCTCTCGACGAGAGCGCCTACACGCTGCAGGACGTCGGCAACATCGTGCGTGCGCAAGCTGCCGACGTGATCCTGCTCGATCCGCATGAGGCCGGCGGACTCTGGCAAACCGTGAAGGCAGCGGCAATAGCGGAGTCCGTGGGCATTCCCGTGACGCTGCACAGCGGCGGCGAGCTATCGCTTTCGCAGGCGGCCTACCTGCATCTTGCCGCGAGCATTCCGAACCTGACGCTCGCGATCGACAACGAGCTCCAGCACCTCGCGGGCGACATCTCTCCCCAGCCATTCGTCATCGACCGCGGGCACCTCACCGTGCCGGATGGGCCCGGGCTCGGCGTGACCGTCGACCCGGAGCTCGTTGCGCGCTACGAAGTGAACGACATCACCGGCGCCTACCTCGATCCGCGCCGTCCGGGCTGGTTCCCGACCAAGCCTGCCTACTAGCGAACCCTGCCCAAGGAGCAATCGCATGAACGTCGTACGCAGAACACTCGCGCTTGCGCTGGCCGCCTGCGCTCTCGCCGGTCCCGCGATCGCCCAGGAGTACCCGACCAAGCCCGTGCGGATCCTCGTGCCCTATCCGCCGGGTGGCGCCTCGGATGTCACCGCGCGCATCCTCGCCGACAAGCTCTCCAAGCGCTGGGGAGGCAAGCCGGTGTTCGTCGAGAACAAGGCCGGCGCGAACGGTGTCATCGGCACCGAGACGATCGCGCGCGCCGACCCCGACGGTTACACGATCGGGCTGGTCGCGAGCTCGCACGTGACGAACCACGCGCTGATGAAGAAGGTGCCTTACGAGCTCGCCGACATGGTGCCCGTGACGATCACCGCGCAGGTGCAGCTCGGCCTGGTGGTGAATCCCTCGGTACCCGCGGGCAACGTGCGCGAACTGGTCGCCTACGCGAAGGCCAACCCGAACAAGCTCGCGGTGGCGACGTCGGGCCGCGGCAGCAACCCGCAACTGTGGGCGCTCGCGTTCCAGCGGATGACCGGCACGCAGATGATCGACGTGCCGTACAAGGGCAGCGCACTCGCGCATCCGGACCTGCTTGCCGGGCAGACGCAGGTGATGTTCGATGCGGTGGCCGCGGTGATGCCACACGTCAAGGCAGGGAAGCTCCGCCTGCTTGCGGTAGGCGGCGCAGAGCGCTCGCCGTTCCTGCCGGATACGCCGACGATGCAGGAGGCCGGCGTGCCTGGCTACGTGAACGCCTCGTGGGGCGCGGTGATCGTGCCGGCGAAGACGCCGAAGGCCGTTGTCGACAAGCTCAACGCGGACATCGTCGCGATCCTGAACGAGCCGGACACCAAGGAACGGCTCGCCGGCCTGTCGGCCGAGGTGATCGCGAATTCGCCGGCGGCGGCCGCCGCCTTCATGAACAGCGAGGAAGTGCGCCTCACCAAGCTCATCCGCGATGTCGGCATCCAGCCCGAATAGCCCGCAGGCCGCGGCTCGCGGAGACGTGGTGCCACTCACCGCGACGACGGCGACTCGCGTCGCGGCGGAGCTGCGTCGAATGATCCTCGCGGGCGAGCTCGCGCCGGGACAGCGGCTCAAGATCGACGAGCTCGCGACACTGTGCGATGTGAGCCACATGCCCATCCGCGAGGCGCTGCGCGAGCTCGAGGGCGAGGGCGTGCTCGACGTGCTGCCGCACCGTGGCGCGACGATCCGCGGCGTCGACGCGCGCTTCATCGCGAACTTCTACGATGTGCGCGGGGCGATCGAGGGGATGCTCTCCGGCTGCTGCGCCGAGCGCATCGACGCCGGCGGAATCGCCGCACTGACGCGTGCGGCACAGGACGTCGAGGCGGCGGCGGCGCGTCGCGACGCGGAGGCGATCGTCGCCGCCAACCGCCGCTTCCACGACGCGATCAGCGCCGCGGCCGACAATCCCGAGGCGTTGCGCATGCTCGCGCAAGGCCGCGTGCTCGCGGACGCGCTGCGGATTCGCTTCGGCTACGGCGCCGGCCGCACCGAGGCGATCGTCGCGGAGCACGCGGAGCTGGTGCGGGCGATCGGCAAGCGCGCCACCGAGCGCGCCGCTGAGATCGCCCGCCGCCATTGCGAGCGGGCGCGCGACGATCTGCTGGCCCGGCTCGGTCGCCCGCAGCGTGACCGGTAAGCAGAAAGGCCCGCCGCGGCAGGCAGGCCTTTCGGGATTTGGTGGCGAGCCAGGGACTCGAACCCCGGACCAAAGGATTATGATTCCTCTGCTCTAACCAGCTGAGCTAGCTCGCCGAAGCATTAAATTATTGCAGAATCCGCGGGTTGGGTCAAAGACCACCCAACCGGCGTAGCGACGCCCCCCGCGCGGGCGCACCGTCTTGCCGCTCCCCCTCCCCGACGTTCCCTGGTACGTGCTCGCCGCCGTGCCGGTGGTCATGCTCGCTGCGTACACGATGTTCGGCGCGACCGGCTTCGGCTCGTCGATCATCGCCGTGCCCGCGCTCGCGCACGCATTTCCGTTGACCTTCGCGGTGCCGTTCGTCACCGCGCTGGACGGCCTCGCGACGGCGACCGCCAGTACCCGCCAGTGGCGCGACGCCGCGCTCCCGGAAATCTGGCGGATCCTGCCGGCGATCTTCGTCGGCATCGCGCTCGGTGCCACGGTGCTCGTCAGTCTGCCGCGGGCGCCGGCGCTCGCCGCGCTCGGCGTGTTCGTCGCCGGCTACGGTGCGTGGCAGTTGGCCGGCGCGCGTCGCATGACCCGGGCGAGCGCGTGGTGGGCGCTGCCGATCGGCCTCGCGGGCGGCGCGTTCTCGGTGATGTTCGGCACCGGCGGCCCGATCTACATGGTCTACCTGTCGGCGCGCGTGCGCGACAAGACGCAGCTGCGGGCAACCTCGTCGTTGCTCGTCACCTTCAGCGTGTGGACGCGCATCGCGATCTTCGTTGCGACCGGCCTGCTGCTCGATGCGCCGCTGCTCGTGCTGGCCGCGCTGATGATCCCGGCGATGCTCGTGGGATTGAGGCTCGGCAACCGGCTGCATCACGCGCTGTCGGGGCCGGGCGTGCTGCGGCTCGTCGCACTGCTGCTGGTCGCCAACGGCGCGCTGCTCGTCGTGCGCGCCGCTGGTCTGTTCACCGCTTGAGGCGTCGGGAAGTTCCACCTCTCGACTGGGGGGCCTGAGACGTGCGATCACCCCAGCTTGCGCTTGAGCCAGCGCATCACCGGCCCGATCAGCGGCAGCTTCGCGTAGAGCTCGCCCGCCGCATCCCAGTAGTCGCGGTGGCGGGCGATGCGCCCGTCCGGGGCGAACTTGAGATGCGTCGCGCCGTGGATCCGGCGTGTTGCCTTTGGCGAGAGCCTGCGGATCCTGAACGTCATGTCCCACGTGAGGAACGCGCCGCGCTCGTCGACCGTCTCGTCGACGAACGTGAAGCGGCAGTCGTCCAGGTGCTCGAACATCTGCGTGAAGATGCGTCGGATCTCCGTGAGCCCGTGCACCTCGTTGAACGGATCGCCAAAGCTGGCATCCGGCGCGTACACGGCATCCAGCCGGTCGACACTGGCCGGTTCGAGTGACTCGAAGAACGCGCGTACCCGCGCGGTCGCGGCGCGGGTGTCGTCGAGGGTCACAGCCGGGTCGCGCGGCGCACCGCGGCGAAATAGAGCCGGTACGGCAGGTGCCGCAGGAAGCGCAACTGCCGCGAGAACGCCTTGGGAAAGTGGATCTCGAACTCCCGCCGCTCGAGGCCGCGGATGATCTCGTCGGCCGCGTCCTCGGCGCTGATCAGGTGCGGCATCCGGAACTCGTTGCGATCGGTGAGCGGCGTCTTCACGAAGCCCGGGTTGATCAGGTAGACGCCGAGGTTCCGCGGCCGCAGGTCGAGGTAGAGCGTCTCGGCGAAGTTGATCAGCGCCGCCTTCGACGCGCCGTAGACCAGCGCCTTGGGCAGGCCGCGGTAGCCCGCGAGCGACGAGACGATGCCGATCGCGCCGCGGCCCTGTGCGAGCAGGCCGGGCACGACGGCGGCGACGCTGCCGATCGGTCCGTGTAGGTTGACTTCCATGAGCGCGCGCGACTCGGCGTCGGTCAGCTCCCACGCACGGACCTCCTTGTGCGTGCCGGCGACGATCAGCACGAGGTCGACGCGCCTGAATGCGGCCTGGACGCGATGCCAGGCGGCTGCGACAGAGGCCGCATCGGTGAAGTCGAGCGGTTCGATCAGCGCGGCGCCGCGGGCCGCCGCAGGATCCCCGGCGACGTCGCGCAGCTTGTCCGCGCTGCGGGCGGAGAGCGCGACGTGCGCGCCGCGCGCGAGCAGCGCGCGCGCCACCGCCGCACCGATGCCGTAGGACGCGCCGATCACCCAGACACGCGCGTCCTGCCACGCGGGCAGCGGCGGGTTCAGCGGTTCGAACAGCCGCATCGCATGCTTACCGCTTGCGCAGCGACAGCGTCACTTCGCCCACGCGGAAGCCGAACTTGGTCATCGCGGTGCGGTTCAGCACGGTCTGGTCGTCGATGCGCCACATCCAGTCGTCCATGTCGACGTCGATCGTTCGTCCCGACCAGGGCACCCGCAGCACGTAGCGCATGTGGAAGGTATTGCCCTGCTGGATTCCCTGTCCCGTGCCCACGACGTCGCCGGCCGTTCCCGTGTAGCGGTCGCCGTCCTTCACGAGCGTCCAGACGCGGTTCTGGCGCTCGCCGTCGGAGAACTCGAAGTGCTCGTCGAGGGTACCCCGGTTTCCATCCCACTTCGCGTCGATGCGCACGGTGAAGCGCCTGACCACCTTGCCCGACCGATCCTGGAACATGCCCCAGCCGTCGACCGTGCCGTTGAAGTACTGGGCGAGGTCGAGCAACGGGCGCTCGGACCGGTAGTCTGCTACGTCGACGGTGGCGCAGCCGGCCAGCGTGAGCGCGACGGCACCGATCAGCACGGATTTGAGCATGATTCAGCCTCTGGATTGGCGCCCGGCGAACCAGGCGAGCGTGCCGACCGCGGCGAGCTTGAGGGCGCAGGGGACGGCCGCATAGACGAAGGCGAGCGCGCCGAGCGCATCCGCATCGGACGCGCCCGGGGTGTAGCCGAGCGCTGCGAGGAGCGGCAGCGCGATGCCCGCCGCGAGCGCCAGGTTGAGCTTGGTGGCGAGCGTCCACACGCCGAAGTACGCGCCGGCGGACGCCATCGCCCCGCGGCGGTCGATGACATCGGCGAGGATCGACGGCGGCAGCGCGAGATCGGCCCCGAGCGCCAGGCCCGACAGCGCGCAGATGATCGCGAAGGCGTACACGTCGCCCGGCCCGAGGAACGCGGCCCAGACGAACGCGGCGATCGCCGCCAGCATCGCGATCGCCCATGCGCGCACCTTGCCGATCGCCGCCGAGAGCCGGATCCACAGCGGCATGCCGGCCGCGCCGGCGACGAAATAGAGCGCGAGGAAGAGGCCCTGCCGGGACTCGGCCTGCAGCACGTCGGCGATAAAGAACAGCACGAGCGTCGCCGGGATTGCCGAGGCGATGCCGTTCGCGAGGAAGACCGCGAGCAGCGGCCGGAACAGCGGGTCCGTGAGCGGCTGGGCCATCCCGGCGAATAGCGCGCCGTGCGGTGCCGTTGCCCGCGGCGCCACCGGCGCGCGCCACAGGAGCGCCAGGCAGATTGCGGTGAACCCCGCGAACGCGACGGCGAAGCGCGGCAGTCCGGCATCGTCGCCGCCGTCGCCGCCGAGGAGACCGGGGGCGAGGCTCGCGATCACCACGCCCACGAGTGCCAAGCCCTCGCGTACCGCGGTGATGCGGGTGCGCTCCACCGGGTCGGGCGACAGTTCCGCGCCCCAGGCGCTGTGGTTGATCGTCGCGAGACTGAATGCGAGGTAGATGAGCGCGAGCGACACGCCGAGCCACACCAGCAGCGGACCCTCCCCTGCGACCGGCGGCGAGAACAGCGCGATCATGCCGAGCGCCAGCGCGGGGACCGACAGCGCGATCAGCGTGCGCCGCGAGGGACCGCGGTCGCTCCACGCGCCGAGCAGCGGATCGAGCACGCCGTCGGCGACGCGCAGCACGAGCAGCAGCGCGCCCAGTGCGGCGAGGTTCACGCCGAGGTGCTCTCCGTAGAAGCGCGGCAGGTGCACGTACAGCGGCAGCGCCGCCATGGCGAGCGGCATGCCGAACACGCCGTAGGCGAGCAGGGACCGGAGCGGTTGCCGGCCCTCGGGCGTGACCTTCGGGGTCGTGACGGCGAGCGCCGGCGTGGCAGCCAATGGGGGCTAGCGCTCGCCGAGGAGCAGCTTGCGGAAGTCGGGCTGCGAGGTCTTCGGGTCGAGCCAGATGCCGAAGAATGCACGCGCGAATCCGGGTTCCTCGATCTCGCCGATTGCCGCGCCGTTGTGGAAGAACTTCGCGCCGCGGCCCGGCAGGTTGACGCCGGTCAGTCGGTCGCCCTTGCGCACGTCCGGGAACAACCGCTGCATCGCGCCGAGCCAGCGCGTGTGCTCGTCGGACGAGCCTATGCCAAGCCTGCGGATCTCGTCGATGCTGCGCTCGGCGATCCCGGTGCCCTTCAGGGTGCGGTGGTAATGCAGGTCGAGCGCGAACGGCTGGGCGACGGAGAAGTTGCGGGCGGCGCTCCAGTAGAAGCCGTCGTAGATCGACAGTCCAAAGTACTTGAGCTCGCCGCCGCCTTGCGGCCGGGCCTCCGGGGCGAGCGCCGTGACCGGCTCGGGCAGCGGCGGGGGCGCGCTCCGGCCCATGGCGAAGGCCGCGCCGCAGGCGAACGTCGCCGAAGCGATCAACGCGATGAGCTTACGCACGGGCGAACGTGTAGTGGCCGACATCGGTCGACTCCGTAAGGAATCCCGCGGCGCAGTACGCGAGGTAGAAGCGCCAGCAGCGCACGAACGGCTCGTCGAACCCCTGTGCGCGGATACGCGCGGCGTTCGCGTCGAAGGCGTCGAGCCAGCGCACCAGCGTCTGTGCGTAGTCCCGACCGAACCGCCGCTCGCCGGCGGGCTCGAGCCCGGCGTGGCGCGCTTCGGCCACCAGCCGCGAGGGCGAGGGCAGCATGCCGCCCGGGAAGATGTACTGCTGTATGAAGTCGGTTTCGCGGCGGTAGCGCGGAAAACGCGCCTCGGCGATCGTGATGCCCTGCACGCAGGCACGGCCGCCGGGCACGAGCGCGTCGCGGATCTTCGCGAAGTACGTGGGCCACCAGCGCTCGCCCACCGCCTCGACCATCTCGATCGACGCCACGCCGTCGTAGGTGCCGCGGTGGTCGCGGTAGTCCTCGATGCGGAACTCCGCCCGGTCGGCGAGCCCGGCCCGTGCAAGGCGCTCGCGCGCCCACGCGGTCTGGGCATCCGAGAGCGACAGGCCGGTGACGCGGTAGCCGGCGCGGGCCGCGACCTCGGCGAACCCGCCCCAGCCGCAGCCGATCTCGAGGATGCGCGCGCCGGCAGGCAGGGCGAGCTCGGCGAGGATGCGCTGGTACTTCGCCTGTTGCGCGAGGGCCAGCGGCTTCCCGGGGTTGCCGTCGAAGAGTGCTGACGAGTAGGTCATCGTCTCGTCGAGCCACAGGCGGTAGAAGTCGTTGCCGAGGTCGTAGTGCGCGACGATGTTCTTGCGCGCCTGGCGCCGTGTGTTGGCGTTGAGCCAATGGCGCGCGCGCAGCAGCCACGTCGCTGCGCGGCGGCCGTAGAACGCACGCTCGAGCGCCGGCTGGTTCGCAGCCAGCAGCGTGAGCAGGCGCGTGAGGTCCGGCGTGTCCCAATGGCCGGCGATGTAGCCTTCGGCGAAGCCGATGTCGCCGCGCTGCATCGTGTCGCGGGCCACGCCCCAGTCGTGGATCGACAGTACGGCCGGATCGGCATCGTGCTGCCCGAACCACGTCGAAGCGCCGTCCGGCGTCTCGACGACGATGCTGCCCCGCTCGAGGCGCCCGAGCAGGGCGAGGAGCAGGCGACCGGTCGTGGGCACGCGATGGCGGCCCTGCGGCTTGGCGATCGGCGCGATCCCGGCGGGAAGGGAGAGGTTGCGGTCGAGGGTGGTCATCGTCAGCGGCTGATGAGGGACGGGGGTGGGGCGGGCTTGGCGAAGAACGGCACGCGCTTGGCCCAGAGCTTGGCCGCCTGCCAGTGGATGCGGGCGACGACCCCGACGGTGAACGCCGGATAGCGCACGAGGAGCGCGCGAGCACCCTTCCGGGTCAGCGGCCGCACGGCGCCGGAGATGGACGTCGATATGAGCGGCACATCGCCGTCGTCGTCGAAGTAGTCGATGCGCGCGAGCCAGCGCAGAGGGCCGAAGTGGAAGCGGAACGCGTAGCTCCCGCGCACGTCGCAGAACGGCGAGACGTGGAATACCTTGCGGGCGACGATGGTGTCGCCGTCGGCGATCGGTCGTCCATCCGGGTGCGCGACGATGTAGTGGTGGCGTTCGCCGAACGTATTGTTCACTTCGGCGAGCACTGCCGCGACCCCTCCCGCGGCGTCGTGGCAGACCCAGAAGCTCACCGGGTTGAACACGTAACCCAGCATGCGCGGGAACGCGTGGAGCACGACCTCGCCCGGGGCGTCGATGCCCTCGTGGTCGAGGAGCGCGCGGATCCACGGCAGCAGCGGCGAGCCGTCGCGCGCGCCGTGGTCGCGGTCGTCGAACGACAGGACGGCGCGACGGTTGCGGGCGATGCCGAGCGCGGGAAGTTGCTCGAGGCGGGACAGGGGCAGGCGCAGGCAGAACGCCGGGTAGGTGAACGCGTTCTCTGCCGGCCGCTTGCGCCGATGCATCACCTGCCCCTCGACCAGCGCGGGCGCGAGAGCGGCGGTGATGGCGGTGGGCAGCCGGGCGGTCATGACGGGCGAGGGAGTGCTCAGGCAGCGGCGGCGACCGACTCGCCGCGTCGCGCGACGTACGCCGCGATGCTGGCGGCGGCCGCGTGCGCCGACCTGAGCCCGTCCTCGTGGAAGCCGTAGCCGAGCCAGGCGCCCGCGTACCAGGTGGCGTGCCGGCCCTGCCGGCGCCCAATCGCATCTTGCGCGCCGACGGCGCGGGCGTCGAGCAGTGGATGCGAATACTCGAACTCGTCGATCACCATGCGCGGATCGGGCTCGATCGCCGGGTTCAGCGTCACGATGACCGGCGTGCGGAACGGCAGCGGCTGCAGCCTGTTGATGAGGTACGACACCGACACCGGCCGGCGGCCCTCGGGGTCGTCGGCGGCGAGGTAGTTCCACGCGGCCCAGGCGCGCTGCCGGCGTGGCAGCAGCGCGGCATCGGTGTGCAGCACGACGCGGTTGGGCTGGTAGCGTACCTCTCCGAGCAGCCGGCGCTCGTCCGCGGAAGGGTCCGCGAGGAGCGCAAGCGCCTGGTCGCTGTGGCAGGCGAGCACCACGCCGTCGAAGCGCTCGCCGTGCCGCGCCGGCGAGTCGATCTCGACGCCGCCCCCGCCACGGCGCACCTGCTGCACGGGGCAGCCGAGCCGGACGTCGCGGAGTTGCTCGACGATCTTCTGCACGTAGACGCGCCCGCCGCCCTGCACGGTGCGCCACTGCGGCCGGTCGTCGATCGCGAGCAGCCCGTGGTTGTGGCAGAAGCGTACGAACGTCGGAAGCGGGAAGTCGAGGATTTCCCGCGCGGGCGACGACCAGATCGCGGCGGCCATCGGCACGAGGTAGCTGTCCCGGAACGGCCGGCGGTAGCGTCGCGCGTCGAGGAACGCGCCGAGCGTTGTCTCCGGCAGCGTGCCTGCGCCGAGCGCCGCGGTGGTCTCGCGGTTGAAGCGCAGCATGTCGGCGAGCATCGACCAGAACGCAGGGGAAAGCGCGTTCGCGGGCCGCGCGAACAGCGTCGCCAGGTTCGTGCCCGCCCACTCGAGGCCGCTGCCGTCGTCGCGCACCGAGAACGACATTTCGGAGGCCACGCTCGGCACGCCGAGCTCGGCGAACAACCGGATCAGGTGCGGGTAGGTGCGGTCGTTGAACACCAGGAAGCCGGTGTCCACCGGGTGCGCGACGCCGTCCAGCGTCACGTCGACCGTGTGCGTGTGCCCGCCCGCGCGCGGCTCGGCCTCGAACACGGTGACCGCGTGCCCCTGCTTGTGCAGTAGCCACGCCGCGCCCAACCCGGCGATGCCCGAGCCGACGACCGCGAACCGCAGGGGCCGGTTGACGTCGTCTCCACGGGCCATGGTCAGCTCCTGCTCGCCGGAGACTTCTCGGCGAGCATCCGCTCGATCCGGGAAACGAGATCGCGGTGGCCCGGCTCGACGCTGCTGCCGAAGCTCTCGATGCGCGTGCCCGTGCGGTCGATCAGGTACTTGTGGAAGTTCCACTGCGGCTTCTGGCCGGTCTTCGCGGCCAGCTCGCCGTAGAGAGGGTTCGCCGCGATGCGAGTGACGCTCTGCTTCTCGAACATGGGGAACTGCACGCCGTAGACTGTACGGCAGAACTCGGCGATTTCCTTGTTCGAGCCCGGTTCCTGCCCACCGAAGTCGTCGGACGGGAACCCGAGCACGACGAGTCCGCGGTCCTTGTACTTCCGATAGAGCGCCTCGAGTCCCTCGTACTGGTTGGTGTAGCCGCACTTGCTCGCGGTGTTCACGACCAGCACCACCTTGCCCTGGTACTGGCAGAGCGACTGCGCCGGGCCGCCTTGTACCGGCGGGAACGAGTGGCGCAGCAGCGCGGGACAGGCTTCCGGGGACACGGCGGTCGCCGCCACATGGACCAGCGCGGGTGGTTCCGCGACCTCGAACGCTTCGTCGCGATGGGCGGACGGTGTCGCCCGCAGCAGGTCGAGGGTGGTCGGCGCCGCATCCGCCCGGTGCGCCTCGATCAGCGCGTCGAACCGCGGCGCGGCCACGGCCGGGACGGTGAGCGCCGCGGCGAGCAGCGCCGCGACAACGGAAGTGCGAAGGGTGCGTGGGGTGGACATCATGAGCTTTCGTCGATCGCTGTTCGCGGACAGGGGATTACAAGGGCTGAATGTCCTGGACAAATAGGCTTGTAGGCCGTACAATAGCGACTCAATGGACCTCTGTCAACCCATCGTCCAAGACAAAATGAACCTACCGCTGGAAGCTTCGGGACTCGTGCTCAACATCAGCGCTGTGGAGCGCGAGACGGGTTTGTCCAAGGATGTGCTGCGGATGTGGGAGCGCCGCTACGGCTTTCCCAAGCCGGAACGGGACGATAACGGCGAGCGCCAGTACACGCCCGCGGACATCGCGAAGCTCCGCGCGATCAAGCGCCTGATGGACGTGGGCATGCGTCCCGGCAAGCTGATGGCGCACTCGCTGGACGAGCTGAACGCGCTCGCCGACACGCGTGCGGTGCCGCGCCGCGACCAGCTCGCCCCGGCGCTCGAGCGGGACGTGCTCACGCTCCTGCAGTCGCACGACGCGCCGGGCCTGCAGCACATGCTCGCCAACATGCTGATGAGGCAGGGGCTGCAGAAGTTCGTGCTGGAGTCGATCACCCCGCTCAACCGGGCGGTGGGCGAGGCCTGGATGCGCGGCGAGTTGCAGGTGTTCGAGGAGCACCTCTACACCGAGCAATTGCAAGTGGCGATGCGCACCGCGATCAACGCCTTTCCCCGCCAGACCGGCATCCCGCGCGTGCTGCTCACCACGTTTCCGAACGAGCAGCACGGCCTCGGCCTGCTGATGGTCGAGGCGCTGCTCGTGCCCGAAGGCGTGCAGTGCATCTCGCTCGGCCCGCAGACGCCGCTCGAGGACATCCGCCGCGCGGCGATCGCCCACAAGGTGCACATCCTCGCCCTCTCGTTCTCCGGCGCGTTCCCGCTGCGCCAGGCCGTCGACGGCCTCGCCACGCTGCGTCGGCAGTTGCCTCCCCAGGTGACGATGTGGGCCGGCGGCGAAATGACCCGCCGCGTGCGCAAGACGATGCCCGGCATCGTGCTGATCCCGGACCTCGCGTCCACGGTCAACGCGCTGCGCAGCTGGCGCTCGCACTGGGTGCCGCAGGCAGTCGGCTACTGACCGGCGGCCCGATGGCCGCCGCGGAAGGGGCCTATCGGTCCGGGGCGGCGCCGCTTGCGGGCACGGAGGGTTTCGTGCGACAGGTGCTCGGCTGGCGCGAGTTCGTACGTGGCATCTATTGGCGCGACATGCCCGGGCTTGCCGAGGCGAACCACTTCGGTCACGAGCGGCCACTGCCGGCTTGGTACTGGACCGGCGAGACCGGCATGAATTGCATGCGCGAGACGATCGGCCAGACGCTTGCCCACGGCTACGCGCACCACATCCAGCGGCTGATGGTCACCGGCAACTTCGCGCTCATCACCGAATTGAGCCCGCAGGCGGTTTGCGACTGGTACCTCGCTGCCTATGTCGATGCCGTGGACTGGGTCGAGCGGCCGAACACCGCCGGCATGGCGCTCTACGCGGATGGCGGACGCTTCACCAGCAAGCCGTACGCGGCCTCGGGTCAGTACGTGAGACGCATGAGCAACTACTGCACCGGCTGCCGCTACGATCCTGCGAAGCGCACCGGCGCCATGGCGTGTCCGGTCACCGTGCTGTACTGGAACTTCGTGCTCGCGCACGAGGCGGAGCTCGCGGCGCAGCCGAGGACCGCCCTGATGGCCGGCAATGCGCGGCGCATCGGCGAGGACGAGCGACGCCGGATTCGCCTGGACGCGGAGCGCCTGTTCTCCGCCATCGACGCGATCTAGGCACGGATCGCGGACCGGGGTCGAGATCAGCGGCGCGAGCGCCGGCAGCGGTCGCGTAACATCTCGGGCATGTGGACCGCGGTGGTGCTGGCGCTGGCTTACGGCGCGATCTTCCTGCTCTACGGGGTGTGGGTGGCCGGACGGGTCGGCGGCGGCGCTGCGCTGCTGCCGTATGTCCTCGCGCTGCCGCTCGTCTACCTCGCGGTGCCGTTCCTGATCGTGCTCGTCTGGTTCGCGCTGGCCTGGGCGTTCCGCGCCGATCGTCCGCGGGAGGTTCGGCTCCGGCTTGCCGGCACGCTGCGCCTGTTCTGGCACGAGTTCGTGACGATCGCGGGCAACACGCCGCGCATGATCCTCTATCGCGTGCTGATGCAGGATCCGCCCGCGGCCCGCGCCGAGCTTCCGGTGCTGCTCGTGCACGGCGTGCTCTGCAACGCCGGCGTCTGGCACGCGTTTGCGCGCTGGGCGGAACGCAAGGGCATCGGCCCGATCTACGCACTGACCTACGGCCCGCCGCTCGCGTCGATCGAGCTCTTCGCCGAGCAGGCGGCACAGAAGATCGACGCGATCCTCGCCGCGACCGGAGCGACGCGGCTGGTCGTGATCGCGCACAGCATGGGCGGCCTGGTGATGCGCGCCTACCTCCGCCGTTACGGCGGGGCCAAGGTCGCGCGGCTCGTCACCGTCGGCACGCCGCACGAGGGCAGCGTCCACGCGTGGATGTCGGCCGGCACGTCACTTTCCCAGATACGACCGCGCAGCGCCTGGCTGTCCGGGCTCGGCAGGCCGGACGGCGACGCCGTCCCGCCGATCGTGTCGATCTGGTCCTGGCACGACTCGATGGTAGCGCCGCAGACGTCGTCGCGGATCCCGTTCGGCGACAACATCGCGCTGGGCGGCGTCGCGCACAACGCGCTGCTGCGCGACCCGCAGGTGTTCGGCCACCTCGCCGAGGAGATCGAGCGGGCGCGGTAGGGGAGCGCCCTGCCCCCTTCTACCAATGTATGCCTTGGGTGATCTGGGCGAAGGCGATCTGCTCGGGCGTGAGGGGCTTCTGTTCGCCGCCCTTCTTCCCCTGCGCCGCCGAGGAGTCGGGGAACATGTGGAACGCCGAGTTGAGCATTACCTGGGTGAGCTTGGGCGCGATCGCGTGGCAGACCGCGGCGAACACGCCGAGGCGCGTCGCGATCCGCACCGGGCGGTGCACGATCGCGTCGACCACGAGCCCGGCCGCCTCCTCGGGCGAGAGCGTGGGCACGTTCTCGTAGATCTTCGTCGGCGCGATCATCGGCGTGCGCACCAGCGGCATGTTGATGTTCGTCGTGTGGACGCCCTTGTCCAGGAACTCCGAGGCCGCGCACTCCGTGAACGCGTCGAGCGCCGACTTCGAAGCGACGTACGCGGAGAAGCGCGGCGCGCGCGACAGCACGCCGATCGAGCTGATGTTGATGATGTGGCCGCGTCGCTGCTCGGCCATCTTCGGCAGGAAGGCGAGGATCAGCTTCACCGCGCCGAAGTAGTTGAGCTGCATCGTGCGCTCGAAGTCGTGGAAGCGGTCGAGCGAGTTCAATACCGCGCGGCGGATCGAGCGGCCGGCGTTGTTGACGAGGAAGTCGACGGTGCCGTGATCGGCGAGAACCTGCTGTGCCAGCGCGTCGATGGACGCCATGTCCGCGAGATCGCACGAGTAGGTGAAGCAGGTCCCGCCCTTGCCCTCGATCTCCTGCTTCACCGCGCCGAGCTTCTCGGGGTCGCGCGCGACGATCACGACTTTCGCGCCGGCCTCGGCGAGCTTCAGCGCCGTCGCATGCCCGATGCCGGACGAGCCGCCGGTGACGACGCACACCTTGCCCTTGACGCGGCCGGAGAGCGTGCGGTCGATGAACAGGTCCGGGTCGAGATTGCGCTCCCAGTAGTCCCAGATCTTCGCCGCATAGGCGTCGAGCGGCGGCACGCTGATGCCGGAACCCTTCAGCGCCTTGGCCGCCTCGCGATTGTCGTAGCGCGTCGGCCAGTTGATGAACTGGAAGACGTCGCGGGGAATGCCGAGATCGGTGAGCACGACCTTCATCGCGCGCTTCACCGGGGCGAGGCCGGCGAGGCCGTAGACGATCGGCGCCGGGATGAAGCCGAACATGCGCGCGTTGACGCGCATCGTCATCAGCGGCGCGTGCCCGGCCTTCGCGAAGATGTTCAGCACCTCGCCGATGCGGTAGGGTTCCGGGTCGGTCAGGTGGAAGCACCTGCCGTCGAGGCCCTTCTTGTGGGCGATGTGGTCGAGCGCGTCGGCGACGTAGTCGACGGGGACGATGTTGATGCGCCCGCCCTCGATGCCGATCGTCGGCATCCACGGGGGCAGCAGGCTCCGCATCTTCTGGATCGTCTTGAAGAAGTAGTAGGGCCCGTCGATCTTGTCGATGTGGCCGGTCCGGCTGTGGCCGATGACGAAGCCCGGCCGGTAGATGCGGAACGGCCGCTTGCACTCGCGCCGGACCACCGCCTCCGAGTCGTGCTTGGTGCGGAAGTACGGGTGGTCGAGGTCCTCGGCCTCCTCGAACATGTCCTCGCGGAACACGCCGTCGTAGAGGCCCGCCGCCGCGATCGAGCTCACGTGCTGGAAGCAGCCGGCGTTGACGGCTTCCGCGAAGCGAACCGCGTTGCGCGTGCCGTCGACATTGGCGGCCTGCTGCTCTTCGGCCGGCGCCGCGAGGTCGTAGAGCGCCGCGAGGTGAAAGACGTGGTCGATCTTGCCCTTCAGCCTGCGCAGGTCGGCGTCGGACACGCCGAGGCTCGGCTTGGTGAGATCGCCGGCGATGGCAATCACCTGCTTCTCGTTCGCACCCCAGGCCTCGCGGGCCGCATCGAGCTTCTTCATGGAGCCGCGGCGCACGAGCACGTAGATCGGCTTGCCGCGTGCCAGCAGCTTCTCGACGAGATAGCGGCCGATGAAGCCGGTCGCGCCGGTGACGAAGTACGCCATGAAATCCTCCTTGGGAATGGCTGCCGGCGTGACCGCCGCTTGGGAACGCGGTGGGCGGCTTGCCGGCGGGGGCTCGCGGGACGGACGCGAGGCCGCGTTGGTCGGCGGATTATAGCGATGCGCGCCGTCCGTTCCTCCCTTTAGAATGCCGGCTCTAGACGGCGGGCCCTAGAATGCACGAGCAGCTCGCCAGAGGGCGAACCGAGGAGTGGTGGATGCTCAAGAAGGCCAAGGCACAGGCGAAGGCGCACATCGAGGACCTGGAGGGCATGCCACAGGGAATCCTCGAGTCGTCACGGCAGATCTGGCTCGCGGGCCTGGGAGCGTTCTCCCGCGCGCAGGCCGAGGGCATGAAGGTGTTCGAGACGCTGGTCGACCAGGGTCGGAGCCTCGAAAGCCGGACGCGGCGCGCCGCGACGGAAACCGCGGCGGCGGCGGCAGGTGCTGCAGCGCAAAAGGCGAAGGAGGTGCATGCGATGGCCGGCGGCACGTGGGACAAGCTGGAACAGGTGTTCGAGGATCGCGTGGCGCGCGCGCTGTCGAAGCTCGGGGTCTACACCCAGAACGATGTCGAGCGGCTCGCGGAGCGCGTGGATGCGCTCTCCGAGGCGGTGAATGCGCTGCTCAAGGCGGAAGGGCGGGGACCGCTGCCGGTGGCCAAGGTCGCCAAGCCCACTGCGAAGCGCTCGGCAAAACGTCCGGCACGGGTCCGGAAGTCGACAGCGGCAGAAGCCGCGGTCGAGCCGGCCACGGCAAGACCGCCGCGCGCACGCAAGACGACGAAGCGCAAGGCGGCCTGATAACCAAGGCGCTGTCCGGCAGCTGATCCGTCACGGCCGCGACGGTTTGACGACAGGGCCCGCCGGGACACCCCGGCGGGCCCTGTGCATTCCACACCGTCGGCCCGGGTCGTGCGAGCGCTCCGTCGGCCTCGTTGTGCCGCTGCCGCAAGGCCGGGGCCATGGCACGTCGGCCGATCTCCATCGCTCGGCGACGGGCGCTTCGGCGGCCTCGCGAGCGGCGCCGTTGCTTGGGAGCGAGCCGCATCGGCCGCCCCGTCCGCACGC